>WBZM01002657.1_pt1 | contig 14844 bp, 10 predicted proteins | sample 5204271 | NCBI WGS metagenome assembly WBZM01 (sample SAMN12344346, study PRJNA552823) | activated sludge metagenome | biome: Activated sludge suspended growth; feature: Nitrification reactor; material: Wastewater; isolation source: activated sludge from nitrification reactor of wastewater...
CCAGGTCCTGCGCTTCTTCAAACATTGCTTTCTCAAACCTGCCTCGCCAGGGCTCTACGAACGCGAGCTAGGGCCAATGTTGAAGGCTTACCTATGACGTTAACCGGACACCGTTGCCCCGGGGAGGACCCGGGCGTCGCCGGCAGCCTGGGTGAAAGCGACTTTCACACGGCCACCGGGATCCTCCAGTCCGCCGGCCTGCTGGCGGAGCCACCCGACTTCGCCCGCTTCGCCCCGCTGGAGGCTGAAGCCCCATGAGCCGGGCCGACCGCTCAGGACCCCCGGCCTCCCCCGGACCGCGCATGGGTATCCGCAATCGCCTGCTTCTCTGGACGGTCGGCGTCACCGGCCTGCTGCTGATCGCGGTGATTGTCTGGAACTATGTCAACGTCCTGTCCCGGCTGGAGGAGGAGGCCCGCGCCCGTGCCGCCTTCCTGGCGGATGGTTCGGCGGACATGATCGACGCCCGCTTGGGTCCGCTGCAGGGGCTGATTCGCGGTCTCTCCCTGAGCCTGGAGATCCAGGCACTCGACCTGCCCTTCAGCGCCGTCCAGGAGATGCTGCTTTCCGCCCTGCGCGATCATCCGGAGATCTATGGTTCCACCGTGGCCCTGCGGCCGGAGATGAAACCCGCCGACTGGCCGGACGCGGCGCCCTATGTCTGGCGGGACGGAACGACCTTTGGCTATGAGGACCTCGACCAGGGGCACGGGGCGCACATCAGCGAGGACTGGTTCGCCCTGCCGCGCTACCTGGCCCGCGAGGTGTGGAGCGAGCCCTATCTGTGGACCACCGGGGTCAAGATGGTCACCTTCTCCTCGCCGATTCATCTCCCGACGTCGGAGGGGCCGGTCTTTGTCGGCGTCGTCACCTGCGACATCGATCTGAGCTGGCTGGACGGGGTCCTCGCCGAGCTCCCCCTGGGGTTGCAAGGCTACGGCCTGCTCATGACCCACAACGGGACCTACATTTCCCACCCCCTGCGGGAACTGGTCCTGAACGAGAGCGTGTTCAGTATCGCCGAGGCCCGGGATGACCCTGGCCTGCGGATGATCGGGCAGCGGATGGTGTCCGGTGACAAGGGGCTCATCCCCTGGGTGAGCTGGCGCGGTGGCCTGGAGACCTGGCTGGCCTGGCAGCCCCTGAAGACGGTCGAGTGGACCATGGGCACGGTGATCTCCCGGGAGGAGCTGGAGGCGGAGATTCTGCGTTTCAGCCGCAAGGAGGCCCTGCTGGGCGCGATCGGCCTGCTGGCGCTGGTGATCGCGGTGTGGCTGGTCGCCAGTTCCATTACCCGTCCGGTGATCGCCCTGGGGGCCGCGGCCAAGACCCTGGCGGGGGGTGACCTGGACGCCCCCCTGCCACCCCCCCGGGGCCGGGACGAGGTCGCCGAGCTGACCCGGGCCTTCCACGTCATGCGCGACAGCCTCAAGCGTTACATCGCCGATCTGGCGGAGACTACCGCCGCCCGGGAGCGCATGAAGGCGGAACTGACCGTGGCCCACAACATCCAGATGGACCTGGTCCCCAAGACCTTTCCGCCCTTTCCGGAGCGGGCGGACCTGGACATCTATGCCTTCATGGAGCCGGCGCGGGAGGTGGGCGGCGATTTCTACGACTTTTTCTTCCTCGACGAGGAGCGGCTGGTGGTCGCCATCGCCGATGTCTCCGGCAAGGGGGTGCCGGCCGCCCTGTTCATGGCCGTCACCCGCAGCTTCCTGCGCGCCGAGTTCAAGGTCCAGGCCGATCCCGGTCGGGTCCTGACCCGGGTCAATCAGGAACTGGCGGAGGCCAACGACTCCTGCATGTTCGTCACCCTCTTCTGCGCCGTCTTCCATACCACCACGGGTCTGGTCGAGCATGCCAACGCCGGGCACAATCCGCCGCTCATCCGGCGTGCCGCGGGGGAGATCGAATGGATCAGTCGCCCCGCCGGACCCGTGGCGGGCCCCTTGCCTGACCTGGTTTACGTCACGGGGCAATGCCGGCTCGGGGCGGGTGATGCCCTGCTCCTCTATACTGATGGCGTGACGGAGGCCATGGACCTGGCCAATCGCCTTTATGGAACCCAGCGCCTGGGCGAGCAGGTCCTGGCGGGCGGGACCGCCCTCGACGGTCGCGCCACCCTGGCCTGGTTGCAGGCCGATATCCGCCAGCACGCGGCCGGGGCCGAGCAGTCCGATGACATCACCCTGCTCATCCTCCACCGGCCGGCCGGACCGACCGCCTGACCGAGCCGAACCCGGCCGCGGCGTTTCCCCCATCCACCCCCGAAGACTGCCCCCATTCAACCCGAAGGGACAAACACATCATGGTCCTGGAACAAACCTATACCCTGCGCAACGAGCTGAGCGAGATCCCGCCCCTGGCGGAACGGATCGAGGCCTTCGGGGAGGCGGGCAGCCTCTCGATCCAGCATATCTACCAGCTCAACCTGGTCCTGGACGAACTGATCACCAACATTGTCTCCTATGGGTATGAGGATGATCGGCCCCATGAGATCCAACTCAAGTTGCGCGCCGAGCCGGGCCTGCTGATCGCCGTCCTCCAGGACGATGGCAAGCCCTTCAACCCCCTGCTGGAGGCCCCGGCCGCCATTCTCGAAGGCTCCATCGAGGATCGCCCCATCGGCGGCCTGGGCATCCACTTCATGCGCACCCTGATGGACGAGGTCGCTTACCAGCGGGAGGAGGGCCACAACCGCTTGACCCTGATCAAACACCTCCCGCGGGAGGAAGGCTAGGGCCACCGCCGGATGTCTCCTTTCCCACGCCAGCCCCTGGCAAATTCCGCCGCTTGCCGGCCCGGCCGGTAAGCCCGCCTTTTCCTCTTTCTTTTTCGGCCTTATCACATGAGCGGATTTTCCTCGGCCCTCAATCAAGAGACCAAGCAGCGCCTGCTGGCCATCACCCTGGGTATGGAGATCTATACCCTTGGGGCCTCGACCATCGGCATGCTGACCTCCAACTCCATCGTCTTCGTCGCCAATTTCGTCATCGCCCTGACCGGGGCCCTGGCCTCGGCCCTGTCGCTCTACACGGTGCGGCGCATCGCCGGCGGGGTGAATCTGCGCAATACCTATGGCTACGGGCGCCTGGAGATGATGTCCACCACCGTGGTCGCCCTGACCATGATCATGGCGGTCCTGTTCATCAGCTACGAGTTGGCGCACAAGATCGACCATCCGGTGGCGCCCGAGGGCGGGCTGATCGGCATCCTGCTCACCAGCCTGTCCCTGGTCCTCTCCACCTGGCTCTGGTTCCGCAACCTGCAACTCGCCCGCACCGAACACGCGCCCATCTTCGAGGCCATGTGGCGCATGATGCGCATGGGGGCACTGGAGGACTTCCTCATCATCGGCGCCGTGGGTTCCTCCCTGCTGCTCAGCGGGTTCGAGTGGGCCTACCTGATCGACGTGGCGGCCTCGATCGTCCTCATCTTCATCGTGGTGCGGTCCATCGGCGACATCCTCTCCGGGACCCTGGGGGACCTCATCGACCGCAGCCTGGAAGAGCGGGATGAGATCGTCATCGTCCGTGAACTGGTCAACCACTTCGATGACTATGAGCAGATCCATGGCTTTCGCAGCCGGCGGGCCGGGAGTCAGGTCTTCGTCGAGCTCTTCCTAGAGTTTCACCCGGACCTTACCATGGGGCAGGTCTACGCGATCATCGCCCGGATCAAGGATGGCATCCGCGGCCATTTCCCCAATGCCCAGGTCCTGGTCATCCCCAGCCGTGGGGGGCGGGGAAGGAAGGCCCCACCCGTCCCGGCCGCGGTTGCCGCCTGACCGACGGCTGGGTTGGGATAGTCATCGCAATCACCTTCTTCCCGCGGAGCTGCACCGCATGAATTTTCCCCGCCTCCTCGCCCCGACCTTGTTCCTGGTCCTCGCCGCCCTGATCCTCGCCGGCTGTGAGCGGGATGAACCCTCCCGGTCGGTTACGGCCCAGGGTGAGACCGCCGGGAGCGGGGTGGCCGCGCCGGTCGGGGTACCGGGGGACGGGGGCTGGCGTTCCCTGGCGGATCTTCCAACCGGGGGGCGCATCGGCGTCATCCTGGGCACCGTCATGAGCGTCCATGCCGAACAAAGCTTTCCCCGGGCCCAGATCACCACCCTCAACAGCACCACGGATCAAATCGTCGCCGTCAAGAACGGCAAGGTGGACGCGGGCATCTTCGACAGCATCAGCGCCCGCGCCATCGTTCACGCCCATCCCGAGCTGGCCATCCTGGAGGAGGGCTTTCTGACCTATCCCCTGGGGATCGGTTTCCGCCCGAACCGGGATGCGCTGCGGGAACGCTTCGATCGCTACCTGGAGCGCCTGCGCGCCTCCGGCGGCTATGAGGAGATCCATCGCCGCTGGTTCAGCGGTGACCCCGAGCAGGTGGTGATGCCCGACTACCCGGTTCAGGACCCCAAGGAACGCTATGTGCTGGGCGTCTCCGTGGCGGATCTGCCTTATGTTGGCTTCAAGGAGGGGCGTTACATCGGCTTCGATCTCGAGATCCTCCAGCGCTTCGCCGCGGAGGAGGGCATCGCCTTCGAGATCCAGTCCCTCGACTTCGGCGCCCTGATCCCGGCCCTGGCCGCGGGCAAGGTGGACCTCATCACCGATGGCCTGGCCATCACCCCGGAGCGGGCCAAGGCGGTGGATTTTTCCGCTTCCTACGGCGAGGGCCAGGCCGCGGCTGTGGTTCTCAAGGCCCGGCTGGCCAGTGCCATTGAACCTCAACCCGATTTCGTTCCGTCGGACGCGGAAGTGGCGGACGAGTCCCTCTGGCGGGGTCTCGATGACATCGCCCACGGCCATTTCTCCGTCGTCCTCGGCAGCGTGTTCGACCCTTACCTCCAACGGCATTTTCCGCAGGCACGGATCACCCGCTTTCAAACCGCCGCGGACATGTACCTGGCCCTCAAGTCTGGTAAGGTGGACGTGGCTATCACCGACCAGTACAAGGCCCTGGACCCCCTGCGGACCAACCCCGAACTGGGAATCCTGGCCGGCGGTATCGGCCAGTACGGTTTGGGAGTCGGCTTTCGTAAGGACAGCCAGGCCTTGCGAAAGCGTTTCGATGCCTTCTTGGAGACGCTGCGTCAGGACGGCCAGCTCGCGGCCCTGACCGAGCGCTGGCTGATGGTCGACCCGGAACATCCCGACCACCCGGTTATCCCCCCGCCCGCGGTCCCGCGGGGCAAACTGGTCGCTGGCGTCGTCATCGGCGACCTGCCCTACGTTACCCTGCGGGAGGGCCAGTACCTTGGCCTGGACATCGAACTGTTGCAGCGCTTTGCCAGCCAGGAGGGCCTGGTGCTGGAATTTCGCGGTCTGGATTTCGGCTCTCTGATCCCGTCCCTGGTCTCCGGCAAGGTCGATCTGATCAGCTACGGTATTTTCATCACCGAAGAGCGTCTCAAGTCCATTGATTTTTCCACGCCATATATGACCACCCATGGCGTTGCGCTGGCGTTGCGCAATCGGATGGCGGAGCCGGACCATCCCCCCGAGCAGGCCAGGAATCCGGCGGCCGGTCCAACTGGGCAGCCTGAGGCCGGGGGGGATGCCGCCGCTCAGGGTGACAAGCGTCCGGCGGGGGGGAACTTGTCCCTGCAAAAGCTGGCCCAGGGGCGGATCGCCGTCTTCAATGGCACGAGCCAGGACTTCTTTGTCACCCAATCCTTCCCCGAGGCCGAGATCCTGCGCTTCAACAGCACGGCCGATTTCGTCCTGGCGGTCAAGACCGGCAAGGCTGACGCCGCCATCACTGAATCGGTGAGCATTCGCGATATCGCCCGGCTCAACCTGGACCTGGCGATTCTGGCGGATGACTTTTACGACACCCCCATCGGCGCCGCCTTCCGCAAGGGGGATGAGAGCGGGCTGCGGCAGCGTTTCGACCGATTCCTGGCCGCGGCGCGGGAGGACGGTACCCTGGAGGATATCCAACGCCGCTGGCTCATCGACCAACCCGAGACGGTGGTCATGCCTTCGATCCCTCAGCCTGAGACCGGCGAGACCTTCCAAGTGGGCACCTCCTATCTGGTCGGTCTGCCCTACATCTCCCAGGCCGACGGTGAACCCATCGGCCACGACATGGAACTGCTGCGCCGGTTCGCCGCCCGTGAGGGCCTGCGCCTGGAGATCCTGCCCATGGAGTTCGATGCCCTCATCGCCTCCCTGGCCGTGGGCAAGATCGACATGATCATGTCGCGCCTTTCCATTACCCCCGAGCGGCAGGCCAAGGTCGACTTTTCCATTCCCTATGACTACGAACAGTCGGCGGCCCTGGTGCTGCGGGACAACCTGGCCGCCTTGGCTACTGTCTCCAATGCGCCCGCTGACGGGGCTGGGGCTGGCAAGGACCGTCCGGTTGGCGATGGCGGCACCTCGCCCGCCGGCGGGACGGCCGGGAACCCGCCGGCGCCCCGCGGCTGGCGTTCCCTGGACGATCTGGCCCGGGGGCGCATCGCCGTTTTCGCCGGCGCCATCCAGGATCAGTTCGTGGCGCGCACCTATCCCGAGGCCCAGGTCATCCATCTCACCGGCCATGCCGATCTCATCACCTCGCTCAAGACCGGCAAGGTGGACGCGGGCATCATCATCGCCACCAGTGCCCCCGATATCCTCCGGGCCAACCCCGAGATCGGGCTGCTGGGCGAGCCGATCCTGCCGGTACCCCAAGGCGCGGCCTTCCGCAAGCAGGACCAGGACCTGCGCGAGCGGTTCGACCGCTTCATGGCGGCCATCCTGGCGGACGGCACCCATGCCCAGATGCGCCAGCGCTGGTTCGAGGGCGACCCCCACCAGGCCCGGATGCCGGAGATCCCCCTGCCCGCGGACGGCCCGGTCCTGCGGCTGGGGACCTCGGTGTTCGTCGGCCTGCCCTATGTCGGCATGGTGGATGGCGACTATGTCGGTTTCGACATTGAACTGGCGCGCCGCTTCGCCGCCCGGGAGGGCATGCGCCTGGTGATGGAGCCGCTGGAGTTCAGCGCCCTGATCCCGGCCCTGACCTCCGGCAAGCTGGACCTTATCGCCTCGGCCCTGGCCATCACCCCCGAGCGGCAGAAACAGGTGGCCTTTTCCACCCCCTACGCCGAGGTCTCCTCGGTGGTGCTGGCCCTGAAAAAGAATCTGCCCGCTGGCAAGGCGGGTGCGGGGCAGGCGTGGGAGGGGGCCGGCACGGCGGCAGGGACGGCGGGTGCCGACCAGGGCGCGGGGGAGGGCGGCGCCCCGCCCGGTTTCCTCGACGAATTGCGGGCCAGCTTCCATGCCAATTTCGTCCTCGAACAACGCTGGAAGCTGATCTTCACCGGCCTGTGGGTGACGGTGCTGATCTCGGTAGCCGCGACCCTCTTCGGCACCCTGCTCGGCGCCCTGGTCTGTTGGCTGCGCATGTCCCCCCGGCCCCTGCTGCGCTGGTTCGGCTCCAGCTACATCTTCCTGATCCGGGGCCTGCCGGTGCTCCTGTTGCTGATGCTGATCTTCTACGTTGCCTTCGCTTCAGTGAATATCGACCCACTGCTCGTCGCCGTCATCGCCTTTGGCATGAACTTCGGCGCCTACGTCTCGGAGATGTTCCGTACCGGGATCGAGGGGGTGGACCGGGGTCAGACCGAGGCCGGCATCGCCATGGGCTTCACCCGCGTCCAGACCTTCGTCCACATCGTCCTGCCCCAGGCGGCGCGGCGCATCCTGCCGGTCTACCGCGGGGAGTTCATCTCCCTGGTCAAGATGACCTCCATCGTCGGCTATATCGGCGTCCAGGACCTGACCAAGGCCGGGGACATCATCCGCAGCCGGACCTTCGAGGCCTTCTTCCCCCTGATCATGGTGGCGGCCCTCTACTTCCTGGTCATCTGGGTCCTGGGCCTGGCCCTGGATCACCTCGACCGGCGCACGGACCCCAAAAGGCGGGCCAGGTTCGGGACACATTCGGCATAATGCGCCTTCGATCCTCCTCTTCGGATCAGGTATAAACGTCGCACTTCAGTTTTCAGCAGCGATAGGGAGGGTCGGGGGGCGTCTGGCGGGGGTGTCGACCGCAGGGATGCGGTCGTCAAGCCTACAGGGACCTATTCAGGTTGTCCCCCGCCAGACGCCACCCAACCCGGAAAACCCGAAAAGTGATGTGCGAAGACTTTAACATGCCGGACCTATCCTGGCCGGTATGAATCTGGCAAAAACCTAGTTCAACCACTTGTATGAAAATGAAAATTAGTTTTTCCTCGTTGCTGACATTGATTCTGGCGGGCCTCCTCTATGCCGTCGGTTGCGGCGCGGCGGAGGTCCCCAAGGTGATCCGGGCCGCCGTGTCCCCCGCCTCGCCGCCCAACCTGTTCGAGGAGAACGGCCAGACCAAGGGGATGGACCTGGAGATCTTCGAGGGTTACTGCCAGGCGCGGGGTTGTACCCTGCAGATCACCGCCTATGACTGGCAGGGCATGCTCGGCGCCGTGGTCAGTGGCCGGGCCGACGTCGCCTTCTCTGGTATTTCCATCACCGACAAGCGCAAGCAGGTCATGGACTTTTCCCAGCCCTACCTGGAGAACACCTGGAACCTGATGAGCCTCAAGGACCGCAACATCCAGTTCACCGATCTGGCGGAGTGGAAGCGGTATAGCACCGGCTATCCCCGCGGCATGGCCTACGCGGACTTCATCAAGAAGGACATGGAGCCCAAGGGCCTCTACAGCCTGGACAAGGTCAAGCTCTACCCCAGCTATAACGAGGTCATGGCCGACCTGCAGAACGGCCAGGTCGACCTGGCCTTCCTCGATGGCACCGTGGCCGCGGTCTACCGCAAGAAGCTGCCGATCCAGGACAGCTACGTCTTCAGCGGCTTCGACCGCTTCGGCTTCGCCTTTCCCAAGGGTTCCCCCCTGCGCGACGATTTCGACCGCTACCTGACCGAACTGGGCCCGGAGAAGCTCAAGACCATCATCGACAAGTGGATGATCTGATACCCCGGTGTGGAAGTTTCGAGGCTTTTGGCAGGTGTAGTCCAGGATGCTGGGGTATGGGCGATCGTGGTGGTGCTTGTTGTGGCTGAACGTGGGTTCTTGGTGATGAGTTCAGGCGCCTGGCATGGATGAACTGCGGCCCCGGGGCCGGTGGCGATGAGTTTCTGGCAGATCCTGGCGCAACTGGCGACGGGCGTTGGTTACACCCTGGGGGTGACCCTCGCCTGCATCTCCACCGGGCTGGCGACGGGTCTGGCCCTGGCGATTCTGACCCGCCTGCGCCTGCCAGGCCTGGGCCCGGTCCTGGCGGTCTATAGTTACGTCTTTCGCGGCGTTCCGGTCCTGGTGCTGCTGTTCATCGTCTTCTTCGGCCTGCCGGGTATCGGCCTGGAGGTCTCGCCCCTACTGGCCATGATGCTCAGTCTGGGGCTGATCACCGGGGCCTATCTGGCCGAGGTCTTTCGCGCCGGGTTCAACGGCATCGATCCTAACGAGATCCTCGCCGCCGAGGCCATGGGGCTGCGGCGCCGGGAGATTCTGGTCGCCATCGAACTGCCGCAGATGCTGCGCTTCGCGGTGCCGGGCATGCTTAACGAGTTCACCACCGTCCTCAAATACTCTCCCTTTGCCTACACCGTGGGGATACCCGATGTCATGAAGCAGGCCATGACCCTGGCCTCCACCACCTTGCGTGGCCTGGAGATCTATCTGGCGGTCGGGGTCATCTATTTCCTGATTTACAAGCTGATGCTGGCCCTGGTGCGCGCCGTCGAGCGGCGCTTCGCCATCCCGGGCATCGGCAGGCTCTGAGGTCGGCCATGGCGTTGTTGGTGGTGCGGAATCTGGTCAAGGAATTCGATGGCCGGCGGGTGCTCGACGGTGTCGACCTGGACCTGGAGGAGGGGCAGGTCAAGGTGGTCATGGGGCCCTCCGGGTGTGGCAAGTCCACCCTGCTGCGCTGCCTCAACCGCCTGATCGAACCGACCTCGGGCCAGATCTTCTTCGAGGGGGAGGACATCACCCGGCCCGGGACCGATGTGCGCGCCCTGCGCCAGCGCATCGGCTTCGTCTTCCAGAATTTCGCCCTTTACCGCCACCTGACGGCCCTGGAGAACATCAAGCTCGGGCTGCGCAAATTGCGCCACCTCCCCGAGGCCCAGGCGACCGCGCGCGCCCGGGAGGAACTGCGGCGGATGGAGTTGGAGACCCATGGCGACAAGTACCCGGCCCAACTCTCCGGGGGCCAGAAACAGCGCGTGGCCATCGCCCGCGCCCTGGCCATGGACCCCAGGGTGCTGTTCTTCGACGAACCGACCTCGGCCCTGGACCCCCGGATGTCGCGGGAGGTGATCGCCCTGATCAACCGGCTATTCCTCGATAACGTGACCATGCTCTGCGTCACCCACGACGTGACGGTGGCGCGCTACATCTCGGACAGCGTCCTGTTCCTGGATCATGGCCGGGTGCGGGCCGAGGGGGACGCGGATCTCCTGCTGGACCAGCACCAGGACCCGCACATCAGCGCCTTCTTCGGCCGCGGGGCCCGCGGGGTATGAGCGAGTGGCTGGCCTTCTTCCAGGAGGTGCTGGAGTACGGGCCGGCGCTCCTGGCCGGCCTGGGCAACACCCTGCTGCTGGCGGTTACCATCACCTGCACTGGGCTGCTGGCGGGCATCGTCGTCTTCTACCTGACCATCAGCCCCCATTCCTTCATCCGCCGCCTGACAGATGCCTACATCTCCTTTTTCATCGGCACGCCGCTGATCGTGCTGCTGTTCCTGATCTACTACGGTCTGCCGCCCCTGGGGATGCGGCTGTCACCGCTGACGGTGGCGATCATCGGCTTTACCCTCAACGTCGCCGCCTATAACGCCCGCTATCTGCGCATCGCCTACCACGGCATCGACCCCGGGGAACTGGAGGCCGCCCGCGCCCAGGGCTTCACCCATCTGGAGGTCTTTCGGCTCGTCACCCTGCCCCAGGCCCTGCGGCTGGCGGCGGTGCCGGCCCTGACCAACCAGGCCATCCTCAACCTCAAGGACAGTTCCGTCGTCTTTCTCATCCAGTACACGGAATTCTTTGCCCAGATCCAGGAACTGGCCGCGAGCAATTTTCAGTATTTCAAGGCCTATCTGCTGGCGGGTCTGGTCTACCTGCTGCTGGTGTCCTTCATCGTCCTCCTGGCCCGCCACCTGGAGCGGACAGTGTTGCGGCCCCTGCTCTGAAACCTCATGCCAAGCAGGGCACCGCAAATTTTCGGTTTCTCCGACCCTCCCCATCGCTGCCGATAACTCAGATGCGTGGTCTATAACCATGTTGAGCACCATCCGCTCCAAGATGCTGTTGGGCTTCGGCCTGCTGCTGGTCTGCGTCCTGACCTTGCTGGGCGCCTTGCTCTACCGGGAGGTCAAGGGCACGGTGATCCCCTTGACCCAGGAGTTGAGTCAGGAGGTGCTGCGGGCGCGCTCCGCGGGCCTGGGCAATCTCTTCCGCGGCTATTTGAGCGACGTTCGCACCCTGTCCCGGGATGCGGTGTTCCGCGGCGGGGACATGGCGGCCATCCAGCGGGAATTGGCCCATCGCATGCTGGGCATCAATCCCGATTATGAGATGGTCTTTTTCGCCAACGCCGCCGGCGAATATGTCAGTTCCATCGGCTCCACCGGTCAGGTGGGCGATCGTGGCTACTTCCAGGCGATCATGATCGAGGGCCGCGACCAGGTGGTCAGCGAGCCCCTGGTCTCCCGCGCCACCGGGGCCAGTGTCTTCGTCGTCGCCGCCGCCGTCGTCGGCGACCAGGGGGAGCGGGTGGGCCTGGTCGCCATCACCGTGATGATGAACACCCTGTCGGAAATCGCCGGGGCGATCGGGATCGGCGAACACGGCTTCGGCTGGGTCATGGATCATCGGGGCCTGCTCATCGCCCATCCCAAGGCGGAGTTGCGCATGCAGCTCAATCTCTTGCAGTCCGCCGCCCAGGGTTATACGGGCCTGGAGGAGATCGCCCGCACCCTGGCGCGGGGGGAGGCCGGTTTCGGCACCTATCGCCGCCCGGACGGGACCCTCTTCGCCACCCTCTACAACCCCATCCCCAACACCCCGAACTGGGGCCTGGGTGTCTCCCTCCCCGAGACGGACCTGATGGGGCGGGCCTATCGCCTGATGCGCTCCATTCTCTGGAGCATGGCGGCGGTCATGGTCGCGGTCCTGGTGCTGGTCTACGTGGTCTCCGGGCGGATCGCCGCCCCGGTGCGGCAACTCCTGGAGGGAGTGGCCTATGTCAGCTCCGGCCACCTCGATCACCGCCTGGAGGTGCGGACCGGCGACGAGATCCAGGTCCTGGCCGAGGACTTCAACCGCATGACCCAGGACCTGAAGGACCACATCCGCGACCTGGCCCAGGTCACGGCGGAGAAGGCCCGGGTGGACGGTGAGTTGCGGGCCGCCAACCGCATTCAGGCGAGCATGCTGCCGCGCATCTTTCCGCCGTACCCCGACATCGCCAATCTCGACCTCTACGCCACCATGGAACCGGCCAAGGAGGTGGGTGGCGACTTCTACGACTTCTTCCCCCTGGACGATGGCCGTCTCTGTTTCTGTATCGGCGATGTCTCCGGCAAGGGGGTGCCGGCGGCGCTGTTCATGGTCATCGGCATGACCATCCTCAAGAACCTGGTCCGCCAGGGCCAGCCCCTGGATCAGGTCTTCGTCCAGGCCAACAACATGCTTTGTTCGGAAAACGACATGTTCATCACCGTCTTCATGGGCATCCTCGATGCCACCACGGGTGAACTGGACTATGTCTCCGCCGGCCACAATCCCCCGCTGATCGCCCGGCGGGGTGGGGATTTCGACTACCTGGACACCCCCATCCATCTGTTCCTGGGCGGGATGGAAGACGTGAACTATCAGTCCTCCCGCCTGACCCTGGGGCCGGGTGACCTGCTCTTCCTCTACACCGACGGCCTCACGGAGGCGCAGGACGCGCAAGGGGCCTTCTTCACCGGCGCGCGCATGGTCGCCGCCATCAACCAGCTCCAGGGCCAGGAGGTCCGCGCCCTCATCGCGGGCATGCGCGCGGCGGTGGCCGGCTTTGTCCAGGAGGCCCCGGCGGCGGACGACCTGACCATGCTGGCACTGAGCCTTACCGACCTCAAATCCCAATCACCTGGCGGAATCCGCGCCTGATCTCCTCGTAACCCCCGGCGGAATCCGCCTCTAGGTGCCTGCGTGGGGGGCTATGCCACCCCCCGGCATGCTAGAATTACGCGTTTTCCAGGCCCGGTCGCGGACGCGCTCGCCGCCCGGCCTGGCCTGCCCGTCTGCCCCCCGCCGCGCCCAGGTCAATCATCGCCATGCCGGATTTCGCCAAAGAAGTCATCCCCGTCAACCTGGAAGACGAGATGCGTCAGTCCTACCTGGATTACGCCATGAGCGTGATCGTGGGCCGGGCGCTGCCGGACGTGCGCGATGGTCTCAAGCCCGTCCATCGCCGGGTGCTGTTCGCCATGAACGAACTGGGCAACGACTGGAACAAGCCTTACAAGAAGTCGGCCCGCGTGGTCGGCGACGTCATCGGTAAGTACCACCCCCACGGCGACACCGCCGTCTACGACACCATCGTCCGCATGGCGCAGCCCTTTTCCATGCGCTACATGCTGGTGGATGGGCAGGGCAACTTCGGCTCCGTGGACGGCGACGCCCCGGCGGCCATGCGCTACACCGAGGTGCGCATGGCGCGCATCGCCCACAGCCTGCTGGACGACCTGGACAAGGAGACGGTCGACTTCATCCCCAACTACGACGAGTCGGAACAGGAACCGACGGTCCTGCCGGCGCGTTTCCCCAACCTGCTGGTCAACGGCTCCGCGGGCATCGCCGTGGGCATGGCGACCAACATCCCGCCCCATAACCTACGGGAGATCATCGCCGCCTGTCTGGCCGTGATCGAGCGCCCCGAGATTAGTATCGACGACTTGATGGTCCTGGTGCCGGGGCCCGACTTCCCCACCGCCGGCATCATCAACGGCGTGCGCGGCATTCGCGAGGCCTACCGCACCGGCCGCGGGCGGGTCCTCATGCGTGCCCGCACCCATACCGAGACGGAAAAGCGCAGCGGCCGCGAGGCCATCATCGTCACCGAGCTGCCCTACCAGGTGAACAAGGCGCGCCTGCTGGAGCGCATGGCGGAACTGGTCAAGGAGAAGAAGGTCGAGGGCATCGCCGAGTTGCGCGACGAATCGGACAAGGACGGCATGCGCATGGTCATCGAGGTCAAGCGCGACCATTATCCGGACGTGGTGCTCAACAACCTCTTCCTGCACACCGCCCTGCAATCGGTCTTTGGCATCAACATGGTCGCCCTGGTGGACGGCCAACCGCGGCTGCTCAACCTCAAGCAGTTGCTGGAGTATTTCCTGCGCCACCGGCGGGACGTGGTGACCCGCCGGACCATCTTCGAACTGCGCAAGGCCCGGGGTCGGGCCCATATCCTGGAAGGCCTGGCGGTGGCCCTGGCCAACATCGACGAGGTCATCGCCCTCATCAAGGCCTCTGCCAGTCCGGCGGAGGCCAAGATCGGGCTTCTGGCCCGGATCTGGCGGCCGGGGGCGGTCGCCGATATGCTGGCCCGGGCCGGCGCCGACCAGAGTCGCCCCGACGACCTGGAGCAAGGACTGGGGCTGAGCGCCACGGGTTACCGGCTGAGCGAGACCCAGGCCCAGGCGATCCTCGACCTGCGCTTGCATCGCCTCACCGGCCTGGAACAGGACAAGATCCTCAAGGAATACGAGGAGATCCTGGCGGCCATCGCCGAGCTGTTGAACATCCTCTCCTCCCCAGAGCACCTCATGGCGGTGATCCGCGACGAACTGGTGGCCA
>WBZM01002660.1_pt1 | contig 14841 bp, 13 predicted proteins | sample 5204271 | NCBI WGS metagenome assembly WBZM01 (sample SAMN12344346, study PRJNA552823) | activated sludge metagenome | biome: Activated sludge suspended growth; feature: Nitrification reactor; material: Wastewater; isolation source: activated sludge from nitrification reactor of wastewater...
CTGCTTCGTGTTGTACTACTTCGTCAACTGGAAGTACCTGTCCGAAGTCTGGCTGCTGAGCTGATCCGGCAACCATCCCCGCGCCACGCCGGCGCGGGGACCTGCCGCAATCGGGCTTGGCCAACAGGCCCGATCGGAGCAGGGACGCCTCCTTCGCCACCGCTTCATTCACCTGATCGCCACGCTATCGACGCCAATGCAATCGACCCTCCCATCGAACAGCACTCCCGGCCTCCCCATTCGTGCCATTCTGGGCGTCTTCAAGCTGCGCATCGGCGTCGTCATCACCTTCACCGCTCTGGCCGGGCTGGCCGTCAGCACGGGTCCCGCCCTGACGCCGCTGCAGTTGCTCGTCCTGGCCCTCTCGGTGCTCGTCTCGTCAGCCAGCGCGGGTGCCTTCAACCAGTATTACGAGCACGACAGCGATCACCTGATGGCGCGCACCAGCAAGCGCCCCTTCGTCACCGGCCAGCTCCGCCACGGTCCCGTCTGGCTGCTGTTGATCGCAGTGCTGATGACGCTCTCGGTCGGTGCTGCATGGATCGCGCTCAATGCCTGGTCGGCGCTGTTCGTCTTCCTCGGCGCCTTCTTCTACGCCGTCGTCTATACCGTCTGGCTCAAGCGCCGCACCTGGCTGAACATCGTCTTCGGCGGACTCGCCGGCAGCTGGGCAGTCCTCGCCGGCGCCACCGCTGCCGATCCGCAACTCGGCGCCGTGCCGCTGGCACTGGCTCTGGTCCTCTTCCTGTGGACGCCGCCGCATTTCTGGAGCCTGGCCATTGCCTTCCGTGACGACTACGCCGCCGCCGGCGTACCGATGCTGCCGGTGGTCGTCGGCGACCAGCGCGCCGCCAACACGATCTTCGCCAGCACGCTGGCGCTGGTCGCCGCCAGCCTGCTGCCACTCGCCTTCGGCCTCGGCCCGATCTATTTCGCCGGTGCGGCGGTCGGTGGCTTCCTGTTCATCCAGAAAGCCTGGCTGCTGACCAGGCAGCCCAACCGCAAGACGGCGATGGTCTGCTTCCACGCCTCACTCATGCAGTTGACCCTGGTCCTTGGCGCCGCCATCGTCGACACACAGCTGCGCTTCTGACTCGTGACAGGCCACATGCCGTGATTCGACGAAACGTCCGGCGTCGTCTCCAGCCGACAGTCCGGCTGTCGCGGTTCCGGGTAGAGCTGCTCGGCTTCCTCGCCATCCTGCTGGTGCTGGCCGCATACCCGCTGCGCGCCGCCGATGAGGCGGCCGGCGAAAGGCCCAGACTCACCGCCCGGCCGCAGGGCGCCACCGGCGCCCTGACGCTGACCACGCTCGACGAGCAGGCGGCGTTCGCGCTGTCGCAGGCCGCGGTCGGCAAGCAGGTCGGCGATTTCGTCCTGCTCGACCGCCAAGGACGACCGGTCGAGCTGTCGCGCTATCGCGGCAAACCGCTGCTCGTCACCTTCATCTACACCGCCTGCTTCCAGGTCTGCCCGACGATCACGCGCAACCTGCAGAAGGCCGTCGACACGACGGTCAGCGTCATGGGGGCCGATCGCTTCAACGTCATCAGCATCGGTTTCAACCAGCCCTTCGATTCGCCGGCTGCACTGGCGGACTTTGCGCGGCAGTATGGCATCCGCCTGGCGAACTGGGAGTTCCTCAGCCCGGCCCCGGCGATCGTCGGCGAGCTGACGACCAATTTCGGCTTCAGTTACGTCGCCACTCCGGCCGGATTCGACCACATCAACCAGGTGACGCTGGTCGACGCCGAAGGGCGGATCGTCCGCCAGGTCTACGGCGAGAAGTTCACCGCCGAAGACCTCGCTGAACCGCTCAAACTGCTGATCACCGGCTCGGCGATCCCACCCGAGACCGGCACACTGCAGGAGATCATGGAGCGTGTACGCATCCTCTGTTCGATCTACGATCCCGTCACCGGCCGCTACCGCACCAACTACTCGCTCTACTTCCAGTTTGCCGGCTTCATCACCTTCGTCGGCTTCCTGATCTACCTGTCGATCAACTTCTGGAGGAACCGGCGTCGCGGCGAAGGCCAGGCGCACTGACGAAATGCAGCGCTTTACCATCTCGCTCGAAGCGCCACTGGCCAAAGCCTTCGACGGACTGATCCGCAGCAAGGGCTATCGCTCGCGTTCGGAGGCGATCCGTGACCTGCTGCGGCAGCACCTCGGTACGCATCAGTTGCAGCATGACGAAGCACCATACTGCATCGCCACCCTTTCCTACATCTACAACCACCATCAGCGCGAGCTGGCCGAGCGACTGACGGCGCTGCAGCACCGCCACCACGACCTGACGCTGTCGGCCATGCATGCCCACCTGGATCACGACAACTGCATCGAAGCGGTCTTCCTGCGGGGGCCGACCAAGGCCGTGCGCGAGTTTGCCGATGCGCTGCTTGCCGAACGCGGCGTCCGCCACGGCCAGCTCAACCTGGTACCGGCGGAACTCGTCCAGGAGCCGCATCAACACCAGTCTGCGCCCGGCAGCGGTGGCACCCTGACACACGTCCATAGCACGCCGAAGACCTGAACGCAGTCAATGCCGCCAGAGGGCGCGCTGCCAAGCGGCGCCCGATGGCGCGAGCGGCATGGCAGCCCGCGGCCAGCCCCCGTTGATGCCGGTGGATTTGACCCGTGTCAATTCGCCGCACGCGGGCAATCAATATAATCAACGGCTAATAGTTACCGGCGGCACGCGTCCTGGTCCTCCCGTGAGTTTCCACAGAATTCTGCGCAAAGGCGCGAGCAGCGTCTTCCTGCGCATCGAAGAGGCTCTCGACGGTCCCTTCGGCGGCGGCGACAATCCGCTGCGCCATCTCGGCGCCCTCGGCCTCTACCTGCTCTGGATCATCGTCGGCAGCGGTCTCTATCTGTATACCGTACTCGATACCGGCATCGATGCCGTCTACCATTCCATCGGCGACCTGTCGGGCAAGCAGTGGTATTTGGGCGGCATCCTGCGCAGCTTGCACCGCTATGCCTCGGACGCTTTCATGCTGGTGATGACGCTGCACCTGATCCGCGAATGGTGCTACGGGCGCTACCATGGTTTCCGCCTCTACTCCTGGATGACCGGTGTGCCGCTGCTCTGGCTGGCGTACATCAGCGGCATCGGCGGTTACTGGATCGTCTGGGATCAGCTCGCACAGGTCTCGGCCACCGCGACGGCCGAACTGCTCGACTGGCTGCCGATCTTCAGTGAGCCTTCGGCACGCAACTTCCTCACCCCCGACTCGATCAGCGACCGTTTCTTCACCATGCTGGTGTTCATCCATATCGGCGTGCCGCTGCTCCTGATCCTCGGCCTCTGGGCGCACGTGCATCGCATCAGCCACGTCGACTACCTGCCAAGCAAGCGGGTGATGCTGGCGACGCTGCTGGCGCTGCTCATCCTCTCGCTGGTGCAGCCGGCGCTCAGCAACCCGCCAGCCAACCTGGCGATGCTTCCCGGCGCCCTGGACTTCGACTGGTTCATCCTCTTCATCCATCCACTCACCGATCTCACCTCGCCGGCGCTGGTCTGGCTGCTACTCCTCGCTCTCACGGCGCTGCTCTTCGCCCTCCCCTTGCTGCCCCATCCCGCACCGGAGCCGGTTGCGCTGGTCGATCCGGCCAACTGCACCGGCTGCGATCGCTGCCTCGCCGACTGCCCCTACGCCGCGATCGCCATGCAGCCGCACCCGTTGCGCCCGGGCTTCAAGCTCGCCGTCGTCGATAGTGACCTCTGTGCCGGCTGCGGCATCTGCGCCGGCTCGTGCCCGTCGTCCACGCCCTTCCGCCGCCGCGACAAGCTGGTCACCGGCATCGACATGCCACAACGACCGATCCATGCGCTGCGCGAGGAACTCGAGCAGGCAGTGGCGGGGCTCAGCGGCCCGCAGCGCATCGTCGTCTTCGCCTGCGCCCGTGGCGCCGACGCGAGGGGGCTGGCGGCTGCCGACACGGCGGTGATGCCGCTCCTCTGCGCCGGCATGCTGCCACCATCCTTTGTCGAGTACGCGCTGCGCGGTGGCGCCGACGGCGTGCTGCTGAACACCTGCCGCCCAGGGGGCTGTGACTTCCGGCTTGGCGATCGCTGGACGCGCGAGCGCCTCGCTGGTGAGCGCGAACCGCACCTGCGGCAAACGGTCCCTGCCGCCCGACTGCAGTTCTGTGCCGCTGCCGCCGGCGATGAGCCGACGCTCAGTGCTGCCCTGGACGAACTCAGGGCCCGCCTCGGCAACGAGGCGCTGGCCAGCGACAGACTTCCACCCTACCTGCGGAGAGTGTCCAACCATGCCTAAACCCGTCGCCATCATCGGCCAGGTGATCCTCTACGGTGCTTTTGCGGCCTTCATCGGCTACTTCGCCACCTCGCCGAAGTACCGGCAGATTGCCGACGACGTCGCACTGATCAAGCTGTCGATCAGCCACCTCGGCGACCGTGAATGCCGCAAGCGAACGCCCGAGGAACTGGCGAAGATGCCGCCCAACATGCGCGCGCCGATGGACTGCCCGCGTGAGCGCTCGGACATCAGGCTGGAAATGGATCTCGACGGTCAACCGGTCCTGCGGACGGTGATGCACCCGACCGGCCTCTACAAGGACGGCGTGTCGACGATCTACCGGCGCTTCGAGGTGAAAGCCGGCAGCCACCAGATAGCGGTGCGGATGAATGACAACCTCGTCAAGCCCGGCTTCAACTTCGTCAAGGAAGAGGAGATCAACCTCAGACCCGGCCAGGTGATGGTGATCGACTTCAACCCCGACAAGGGTGGCCTGTTCTTCCAGTGATCGCCACGCGCGACCAACGGCCGTCTCCCGACGCCTCCCCAATTTCCTGAGCTGACATCGATCATGGTCAAGTTCCTGCAAAAAATCCTGCGTTGGCTGTTCATGCGCATCGAGAACGTCTTCAACGTCGCCTTCGGCGAAAAATTGAACCCTTTCTACCACCTCGGAACGATCAGCTTCTGGCAGTTCTGGCTGCTGGTCATCTCGGGTCTGTACCTCTACATCTTCGCCGACACCGGTGTGCACGACGCCTTCGAGTCGGTCGAGAGCATCACCCACGACCAGTGGTGGGCCGGCGGCATCCTGCGCAGCATCCACCGCTACGCCACCGACGGCATGATCCTGACCATGCTGCTCCACATGCTGCGCCACTTCGCCTACGACCGTTATCGCGGCTTTCGCTCGTTCTCGTGGCTGACCGGGGTCGCCCTGCTGTGGCTGATCTACATCGCCGGCGTAAATGGTTTCATGCTCGTCTGGGACAAGCTGGCGCAGTTCGTCGTCATCGCCACGGCGGAGTGGTTCGATATCCTGCCGATGTTCAACGGCACGTTGATCCGCAACTTCCTCTACGTCGAGAGCGTCAACAGCCGGCTGTTCACCCTGCTCGCCTTCATCCACATCGGCGCGCCGCTGATCGTCGCCTTCATCATGTGGGTGCATGTGCAGCGCGTGCCACGCGCCCACATCAATCCGCCGCGGCCGATCGCCATCGCCGTGACGCTGATGTTCCTGGTGCTGTCTCTGGTCAAGCCTATCCTCAGCCAGGGCGGCGAGGCCGACATGTCGGTGGTGCCGACCAACATCGACTTCGACTGGTTCGAGCTACCGGTGCTGGCGCTCGTCTACGTGACCAACCCGCTGCATCTCTGGTACTGGGTTCTCGGCCTGACGGCCCTCCTCTTCCTGGTGCCCTGGTTGCCGCCGAAGAAGCGTGGATCGGCGCAGGCGCTGACCTCGATCACCTTCCATCCCGACCGGCGTGCGGTCAGTGCGCGCTTCGACGAGACGTTGCTCGACGCGGGCCTGCGCCAGGACATCGACCTGCCCTACGAGTGCCGCAACGGCGGCTGCGGCGTCTGCAAATGTACCGTCCTGCATGGCCGCGTCGACCCCGGCCTCTACCAGCCGAGCGCGCTGTCCGACGCCGAGCTGGCGCAGGGCAAGGTCCTGATGTGCTGCGCCACCGCGCTCGAGGACGCCGAGATCGAGTACCAGGCGAGTGCCGTAGCCAAGGCCTTCCGCGAATACACCGCGAAGGTCGTGCACATGCACCGGCTGACGCACGACGTCATGCAGGTGCTGTTGCGCCTGCCCGACGGCGAGCGGATCAGCTTCAAGGCCGGCCAGTACATCAACATCATTCTCGACGATGGCCAGCGACGCGCCTTCTCCTTCGCCAACCCGCCGCACCAGCCCGACTTCGTCGAACTGCAGATCCGCCTGATGCCCGGCGGCCGCTTTACGACGCACGTCTTCGAGGCGATGAAAGAAGGCGACGAGGTGCGCTTCGAGGGGCCGATCGGCGACTTCACCCTGCGCGAGTCGGAGCGACCGATCGTCTTCGTTGCCGGCGCCACCGGCTTCGCGCCCGTCAAGAGCATGCTCGAGGATGCCTTCAAGCGCGGCCTGAAACGCGAAATCCATCTCTACTGGGGGGTGAAGACCCTCAAGGATCTCTACCTGCCCGAGCTGCCCGCCCGCTGGGCACGCGAGCACGCCAACTTCCACTTCATCCCGGTGCTCTCCGAGCCCGATCCCGAAGACCACTGGAGCGGCCGTACCGGCCTGGTGCATGAGGCGATCCTAGCCGACTTCCCCGAGCTGAAGCAGCACGAGATCTACGCCTGCGGCTCCGTCAGGATGGTCGAAGCGATCTTCCCCTTCCTCAAGCAGCACGGAGCCGAAGACGGCGCCTGCTTCTCCGATGCCTTCAGCGTCTCGGCACGCTCGATGGCGTTCCAGCCGCGGCAGTAGTAGGAGACGCTGCCACCTCGCCGGCTGGACTGGCGCCCTGCCGGCCACGGTGAACGGAGCCGCAGCGAACCGCCATCAGCGCGACCGGGGCAACTCCGACAGGCATTCGAACCGATCCTCATCGGAAGCCAACGCCAACGCCGGCGACGAGGTCCGCCCATCGCTCGCCGGACCGCGGCCCATGGCGCGGCAAACCTCCTGGCGCCATGCCCGCCGTCGCATCGCGGCCGTCGTGTCCGTCTCGTCCGCCCGCCGGCGCGACGCGTCGAAGACCGGTATCAGGTCTGATTTCGTGCAGGATGCGGTCACCGCGCCTTACAATGGCGGAAAAGGTTCCAACGACAGGGAGGGTACCCATGAAAACAGCGATTCTCGTCCGGCAAGGCCGCCGCCTGCCGCTTGCCGCATTGCTCGTCGCCCTGTTTCCGTTGACGGGCCACGCTGCCGACCGCAGCGGCAAGGAAGTGGTCGATACGGTCTGCATCACCTGCCATGGACCCGGCAAGGATGGCGCCCCGAGAATCGACGACCGGGCGGAATGGGCCAAACGGGCTGCCAAGGGATTGGACAAGCTCAACGAGAACGCCATCACCGGGGTGCGCAAGATGCCCGCCCATGGCGGCCAGGCGGCTCTCACCGACCTCGAGATGACGCGCGGCGTCGCCTACCTGGTCAGCGGCGGTGCGGCGGCCGATCCCCAGAAGCCTTATACGCCTGCCCGAATCCGCAGCGGTGAGCAGGTGGTCAAGGAACGCTGTCAGGAATGCCACGCCGACGGCAGGAACGGCGCCCCCAGGATCGGTGACATCGACGCCTGGAAGCCCCGCTTGCGGAACGGCGTCGCCCCTCTGGTCAACTCCGCCATTGGTGGCCACAAGGGCATGCCGGCACGCGGCGGCATGGCGAGCCTGAGCGACGCCGAAATCCGCGCAGCCGTGAACTACATGGTCGGGCAGACCGCGGGCGCAGCTGTCAAGAACCACTGAGCGCAGGAAACGACCGGCCAAGCGGCGGGGCATCTTCGAGCAACCGCATCCACTGCCCACCGCCGGACGGTCGGCCGAAACCGCCGCCATGCAGCGGGCTCAGTCCCGGGTGAGCCGCAACAGGATTGGCTCCAGCGTCGCTTCGTCGAGCCGGCCGAGGCGGCTGCCCTCGAGCCGCCCGTCGCGGTCGATGACCACGGTGGTGGGCAGTCCGCGCACCTGCAGCGCGGGCGTCTGGCTGCCGGCCGCGTCGCCGACGAGCAACGGGTAGGCCACCGGCGTCCGGCTGACGAAGGCCTGCATCTTCTCCACGTCGTCGATGCCGATGCCGACGAACTGCACGCCGCGGGCCGCGAACTTTTCCTGCAGGCGCGAAAAGGCCGGCATTTCCTCGATGCACGGCGCGCACCAGCTGGCCCAGTAATTGACCACCAGCACCTTGCCGCGCCACTGTGCCATCGCCTGCGGCCTCCCGGCGAGATCGGGAAGCGTCAACGCCATGATCGCGTCGACCATCGCCTGCCCCTGCTCCGGCGCCATCTTCGCCGCCGCGATCAGTCCCGGCGGCATCGCGCCCGGCGCCGGTGCCGGCTGCAACAGGCGATGGCCGAGCCAGCCGATCGTCGCCAGCGTCGCCCCGCCGGCGGCCAGCGCGAGCGCGAGCGCAGTCTGCCGCTTCATCGCCGGTTGCCGCCGGACATCGCCCTCAGGCAGACGAGGACGAACATCAGCCCGCCGATGACGGCGATCAGTCCGCCGAGCCCCATCATCCCCATGCCAATCTTCTGCGGCAGCGTCGTCAGGAACTGGTCGGCGCCGGCAACCTTGCGCTGCACGCCATAGCCACCCGACCACGCCAGCCCAAGGACGTGGATCAACTGCCCGGCGCCATAGACATAGGGCTGCCAGATGGCCATCGCTCCCTCGGCGCGCGCAAAGCCGAGCAGCGGCAGCAGGACATAGGCGAGCCCCATGAACGCCAGCGTCACACCGACCGTCGAGCCATGATAATGCGCCGGGATGACGACATTGACGCCGTGGATCGCGTAGCCGAGGACACCGCCGAGGGCGAAGAGGACGAAAGAGGAAACGAAAGCCGACTTCGCCGGGTCGGCTTCCGCGCCGCGCACGCGCCACAGCGCCAGCACGCCGACGAGCAGCAGCGGCAGCATGTACGGATGGCCCCAGATCATCAGCTTGGCGAACAGCTCGACATGCGGCAGCGAGCCGACGGGCACCAGCAGGTAGATCGCGACCACGGCGAGCAACGGCAGCGCCGCGACGACGAACATCAGCGACTGCGCGCGGGGCGAGACTGGCGCCGGCCTGCCGAGCGCAGCGGCGATCCACAACCAGGCAACGATCATCAACAGCGAATGCTGGAACTGCAGCGTGTGCCCGCCACCCCAGAAGATCACCTCGTAGTAGATCTGCCCCTCGACCCACGGCACCAGCCACCATGAGACGAAGAACGCCGCCAGCGAGAGCAGCGCCGCCAGCGCGCCGAGAAAGGAAGCGAGGCGCAACGGGTCGGCGAGGAAGGGCTGCGGCCACGAGGTGAGCAACGCGCGCACGACGGCCAGCATCGTCCCGGCAGCGAAAACCCACAGCGAGGCAAAGAACAGCGGCTGCTCGAGAACCGGGATGTAGTTGTTGAGCACCGGTTCCGCACCGGGAAAAAATGGCGACACCGTCATCAGCGCGGTACCCAGCGCCGCCAGCGCGAAGCCGCTCCAGCCGAGCCCGGCGAGACCCGGCCGACCGAGCGCCGACCAGATGACGACGGCGAAGGCCATGAACCAGACCGCCACCGACAGATCGACATGCACCACCAGTGCGGCGCGAAAGAGGTCCTTGAGCGGGAACACGTCCTGGATCCCCGGCGTCCGCGACAGCACCAGCAGCACCGCCAGGAGACCGGAGCCGATCAGCGCCATCACCCCGAGCCACAGCCAGGCGCGCGCCAGTGCCACCGGTGTCCCGGCATCGGGTAGCGGCACGGCCACCGTCGCTGCGGGAAGTGCTGCCCCATCTTGCTTCATCACTGCCTCGGCCGGGAAAAGGCGCAGAGTATACGGTGCCAGGCCACCATCGCCAAGCCGCCGGCGGCAACTCACCGCAACTCCCGAACAGCCACCGCGCCACCGGCCCGCCCGTTCCAGCATGCCTTCTGGCGGCTCACGCGGCCGGCCGCAGCCGCTGCCGCCAGGGGCTGGCGAGTGACGAGCAATGCTGCCGTCGACCGCGCTTCGAGAACTATTTCCTCGCCGCCGACAAGGCGATCGCAAACAATTGCACTGTCGCGGTGACGTCACGTCGGCAGCCGCGAACGCCGCACCACCCGTGTTCCGGCGCTTTCCGACGAGCTACCCCGGCAAGCAAACCTCCGATCATGAAAAGCCTGAGCATCCTCTTCATCGCCGCCTTCGTCGCGGTCTTCACCACCGTCGTCGGTCGCCTGCCGACGCTCGACGAAGCCAACTTGCCCGTGATTGTCGTCAAGTCGGCGATCGTTGCCGGCGTACCGGCGCTCCTCGTCTGGAGCCTTGTCGGCCTTCTCGCCACCTTCCGCTCGCGCGCCATCTGACCGACGGCAGGCAGCACCCGGCACACGCGCCTTGCCCGGCGCTGGGGTCGGACTGACAGCGCCCGGCGAGCACGCCGGCGAGCCATACCGCCGGCAGCGGATCCCGGGGCGCGAGCCAGAGGGAAAAGCTCGCCAGCCTCAAACCCCGCCAAGTTGCACGGCGCCGGCGGTTGCGCTCGCAACGTGCGCGCCGGACTCCGGGGGCGCTGCAGGCTTACCTGACAGAGACCTGGCGATTGACGCGGCGTGCGCGGCACTCCTATACTCAGTGCGGCGCGGTTGGATTTCTTGATCCTTGCTGGCGTGCTTTCCTTCTCGTCACCCGGCCGGGTCCATCGCCGCTGCCGAGTCGTGTACGGACGCGCTGGCCCTGCGGAGGGGTCGCCAATGCCTTTGAAACTCGTTGCCCTCGCCGCCTTGTCGCAGGCGGGCTTGGCCTTTTTCGCTGCGGGCAGCGCAAGCGCGGCGGCGATGATCGCCGCTGCCGCCGGTGCCGTGATCGTCGCCGGCTTGTCGTTCTGGCTGCTGCGCGCCGGGGGAACAGGGTCTGGATCGTCGTCGAAACTGATTGCCGACGAACTGCGCCGCATTCAGGAGGGACGTGTGCCGCTTTCCCAGCAGCTTGGCGGCGAGGACCCGGTCGTCACGCAGTTCAACCAGCTGCTGTCGATGTTCCGGCGCATCCTGGTGCGTGCGCGCGGAATGAGCGCACAGGCAGCGGTCGGCGCCGCGCGCATGAACGTGGTCGCCAAGAACGCACTGGCGGGTGCGACCACACAGGGTGAGCTGTCGAAGCAGATCTTTTCGACGTCGCAGGAAGCGAGCCGTGCGGCCAACACGGTGCTCAGCAACTCGGCATCCGTCGCTGCCACGTCGTCGGCGAACCTGGCGCTTGCCGAGCGCGCGCTGCAGGAAATGCGCAGTCTTGCCGGCGAAATCGTCAACGTCAGCACTCGTCTGCACGGTTTTCGCGACACGGTCAAGTCGCTCGACAAGAGCGCTTCGCACATCGCCGAAATTTCGCAGCTGATCAACGACTTTTCGGACCAGACCAATCTCCTGGCGTTGAACGCGGCGATCGAGGCGGCGCGTGCGGGCGAACACGGGCGCGGCTTCGCGGTCGTTGCCGACGAAGTCAGAAAGCTGTCGCAGAGCGTCAAGGCGGCGTCGAACACGATTTCCCGGAACATTTCCGAGATGACGGAGCTGGTCAAGCACACCGACGAGGATTCCTCGTTCATCGCCGACAGCGTCGACCGCTCGCGGTCGGTCGTCGCGGAGTCGGCGCTGAACTTCGAGCGCATGGTCGTCGATCTCACCGATGCCACCGCGAAGATCAGCCAGATCACGGTCGCGATCGAGTCACTCGGAAGCTGCAACGAGGCGGTGCATCGAATCGCCGAGCGGATCCAGGAATCGAGCAGCCGCATCGTCGAGCAAGTGCAGACCTCTGAAAGCTACGCCGGGGAACAACGCGAGGCGACCGAACGCGTGCAGGCAACCCTGGCCCAACTGAGAACGGGCGGCAGCGAGTTCGATCGCATCGTGGACATCGCCGAGGCATTTCGCGGCAAGGTCGTGGCTCAGCTCGAAAAGCTGTCGTCGGAAGGCGTCAATGTCTTTGATCAGAACTACCAATTGATTCCCGGCTCGAACCCGAAGCGTTACAGGACCTCTTACGACGAGCGTTGCGAAAGCGCCCTGCAGGCGGACGGGGACGCCGCGCTGGCCGCCGGCGCGGGCCTCGTGTACGCGGTGGCGCTCGACAGCAAGGGCTATGCACCGGCGCACAACAGCAAGTTTTCGAATCCGCCGACCGGCGACTACGCCAGGGATCTCGTCGGTACCCGACACAAGCGCATTTTTGACGACCCGGTTGCCCTCAAGGTGGCGAAGAGTGTCGAACCGAGCCTCTTCCAGACCTACATGCGCGATACCGGCGAGGCCCTGGGGGACCTGTCGATGCCCATCACCGTCAACGGCCGGCGCTGGGGAGCGATCAGGGTCGGTTTCGATCCGCAGGTGGTCATCGGCGAGACGGGTTAGCGCCTGGCGGGAGAGGCTGAAAGGTCGCCGCAATCGTCGCTGGAGCATGAGACAGGGTCGATCGGCGCGCGAGGTGCGGAACAGGGCGTCGCCGACGCGGACGCCGGTCGACGCCTAACCGCGCCCCGCCAGCACGACGCCGGCGAGGACGAGGACGGCGCCGGCGATCTGTGCCACCGACAGCGGCTCGTCCAGCACCAGCCAGCCGAAGAAGATGGTCAGCATCGGCCCCAGCGTGCCGATCAGCACCATCCGCTCCGGACCGATGCGGCGCACCGCAGCCGACTGCATGAAAGCCGGAACGACGGTCGAAACGATCGCCATCGCAACGCCATAGAGCAGCACCGGCCGCGGCTGCAGCAGCGCCGACAACGGCCGCGTGGCGAGGAAGTGCAGTTGCGTCGCCAGCGTCGACACCAGCATCGCCAGCGCGGTGAAACGCGCGGCGCCGAGCCGGGCGATCGCCGGACCGCTGCCGGCAACGTAGATCGCATAGCACAGCGACGAGGCGAGGACGAAAGCACCACCGACGAGCACGGCATCGGTCTCGCCGGCGACGCGCAGGTCGTGCGCGAAGGCCAGCGCGATCCCGGCATAGGACAGCAGCAGTGAGACGATCTCGCGCCGGCCGAGCCGCTTGCCCAGCCACAGCACGGCAATGATCAGGGTCAGCGTCGGGTAGGTGAACAGGATCAGCCGCTCGAGGCCGGCCGAGATGTACTGCAGGCCGAGGAAGTCGAGCATACTCGCGCCGTAATAGCCGAGCAGACCGAGCAGCAGCACCGCCAGCCAGTCGCCGCGCGCCAGCGGCGGCGCCGAACGGCTGGCGGCAAGGCCGACCCAGAGGAACGCCGGCAGCGAAAAGATCATGCGCAGCGAAAGCAGCGTCACCGCATCGACGGGAGCGGCCGCGTAAGCCAGCTTGACGAAGATCGCCTTCAGCGAGAAGCCGAGCGCAGCGAGCAGCGCGAGGGCGACCCCGACGCGTTCGGCGGACCAGTTTTTCCAGGGCATGCTGGGCATTCGCAACGGGCAAAGGCGAATGATGCCGCCCGCACCCGCCAGCGGCAAGCGGCAGCGGGGCCCTGGCTGCCGGCTGCCGCCACGACGCCGGCGAACACGGCCGCCAGCGCAAACGATACCGCTGGCGGGCGGTGGGTGCTAGCATGCCGATGCGTCACCCGGACGAATCAGGATGAACGGCAGCAAGCGTACGCCGCGCCAACCCGCAGCCAGCAGTCGCCAGCACGGCACCGGGCCGGCCGCCGCGTTGCCGCTCGGCGTGCCCGGCTGGCTGGCTCTCGTCCCGCTGCTCGTCCTGGCCGCGTGCGCCGCCCCCGGTCCGCCGCCACCGCCGCCACCGCCGGTGCTGGTCGCCGAAAGCACCTGGTGGCTGGTCGACCGGGAGATCGCCGCGGCGGCGCGCGCAGCGACCGTCACGGCCGGCGAACACGCCGGCGCGGCGATGGCGAAGTGGCGCCAGCGCGTTCGCCATTACTGCGAAGCCGACTTCATCCCGTGGTTCACCAGCTACGGAACACAGCAATGGCTGGCCATCAAGGTTGCCTGGTACCGGCTGGGGAACGAGGAACCGACGGATCCGGCGGCCGCCCGACTGGCAGCCTACCTGCAGGAACAATACCAGGAGCGCGTCCTCACCCCGGTTGCGCGCGAGGTCGATCCGGCGGTGGTGCGGGAGACGGCGGCGCGCATCTACCAGCGCTCGCTCGGCACCGCGCTGGCCGGCATCCGGCAGCGTCACGGCGTTCCCGCCGAGCAGTTCGACCGGCGCCTGCAGCGGATTCCGGCGATCTTGCTGGCGCCACCGCCAACGCACGACGCGTCGCTCCTGCAGTTCATCCACGCCGACCCGCTGACCGCGCTGCCGGCCTACGGCGCCCTGCTCGCCAGGATTCGCGAGGCCGCCGACGGCAGCGGCGGCGGCGCCGACGCACGCCTGTCGCCGGCGGCCCGCCGTGCCAGCGAGCAGGCGCTGGCGCGCCTCACCGCCAGCGGCGCCGCCAGCGCCGCGGCGGCGATCGTCGGCGGCGTGCCGGGAGTGGTCATCTCGCTCGGCGCGTTCGGCGTCGGCCTGGCGGCGCACGAGAAGCAGCGGCCGGAGATGGAAGCGGAACTGCGCGCCAACCTCGACGCCGCGCTCGAGGAAACATGGCTCCGCCTGGTCGAGGATCACTCGAGCAGCGTCATGGCAGCCGTTCATTACCTGTCGACGCGGATCGACGATGAACTCACGCCGGCGCGGTCACGACCGGTCGAACTCGCTCCCGGACCACGGGAAATCCCGCTGCCCGCAGCGCCCGGCCTCGACGTCGAAGACCTGCGCGATGAAGCCAGCCCGGACGAGGCCCGGAGCGAAGCCGAAGCCGAGCCCGAAACCGATGACGACACCGAGACCGGGGACCAAGAAGGCCGCGACGCCGAATCAACATACTGAACCTGCCGGGT
>WBZM01002661.1_pt1 | contig 14833 bp, 13 predicted proteins | sample 5204271 | NCBI WGS metagenome assembly WBZM01 (sample SAMN12344346, study PRJNA552823) | activated sludge metagenome | biome: Activated sludge suspended growth; feature: Nitrification reactor; material: Wastewater; isolation source: activated sludge from nitrification reactor of wastewater...
CTGAAGGTCGCCGAGGCCGGCAAGCCCCTGCTGAACCTCGACCAGGCGACGGTACTGAGCGCCTATGACGCCTCCAGGAATCTGACGGATATCCGCTATGGGATCGCCGTGGAGGGGTTGTCGCTCGGCCTGGCGGAAGTGCCGGTGGAATTGCAGCCCATGGCCGCGGCATTGGACCTGACCCTCAGTGGCCTGCCTCTGAAGGGGTTTTTTAACGGGCTGGTCGCCCTCGCGCCCCTCCAGGGCGAGGATGATCCCCGCCTCGGCCAGTTATTCATGGAACAGTTGGCGAACAAACCCCCGGTGTTGGTGATCAATGCGGTCCGCGTCGGTGGCGGCAGGTTCGATCTGCGGATGAACGGCAACCTGGAAACCCGTTTCGCCACCCTGGCCGAGCTGTCCATGGCGATGGCCGCCGAGGCGGACCCGGCCCAGTACCTCGCCGGCAGCCTGCACGCCAGCATCAAGGGGATGGACTATCTCAGCGCCCTGGCCAGGCGGCACGCCGGGGATGATCCCGATGTGGGGAACATCCTCCTCGCCGCCAGCGTGGTCAAGGGGTTCGGAAAACCGGCCGGTGAGGACACCTTCGTCTACGACATCCATTTCGACCCGAACGGCAACCTGATGATCAACGGGACGAACCTCGGACAACTCCTCGCGGCGCTGGCCGCCGATTCCCCGGACAAGGAGGCGGATAAGGGGCAAGAAACATCATCCGATACCCGTGACAGGGACTTCATGGGCGACTGCATGGGATTCGTCGGCAACGAGGGGATGTGCCAGTGCCTGCAAACTCAGGTGCCTCACCTCCTCACCTTCAAGGACTACGTGCAAATGGTCATGAATCCGGACCGCTTCCCCTTCGATTCCCTCGCGGTGCAGACGACCCCGGAGCAGCGCCAATTCATCACCGAGCAGGTCCTGCGGGCACGGGATGCCTGTAATAAGTGACGACAAGGGTGTCCGGCCAGGGTCATGGCTAAGCCTTCTGCAGGGTCCTGACCCTTCAGCCCCCTCCCCCCAACCCCGGCGGGGGGGGGTGAGGCGCCCGGCTAGGGTTGCTTGGGTTGATATTTCAAGGAAGACGAGGGGTTGCAGACAAATTTTGCCGACTTGGCGATAGACCGTTGGCACTCCGCCTGGCTATCGAAGCAGCTCCGCACATCCCGGACGTCGTACAGATTGACCGGACAATACTTGACCGGGGCGGTGCTCGCCGGAGTGGCCGAGTGAGAAACCTCCCGACCCGGTTGGGAACCACAGCCGGACAGGAACACCAGGGTCAGAGACAGGGAGGGGACGAACCAGTTTTTCATGCTTTGACCTTTTTCATGCTTATGGCGTGAACGTCACAACAAAGTCTTTCATTTTCTGGGGCGCGGTGTGCTCCCTCGTGAAAGTTAGCTTCATCGCCGCTGCATCATCGTCTCGATGATCAACAGCACGACCGAGATCACGTTGGCGATCATGGCGCCGCCGCTCAGGGAGACGATGCTGACGGTAACCATCGGCGTCAAACCCACACCCGTGCCATGGAGGGCGATGGCCCAGACGATCGCCGCGGCGGCGAGCTGGATCATGGCCGCCAGGCTGGTGGCCAGGAGGGTGGCGCCCAGATGGCTGCGATCACCGAACTTGAGCACCGTGGCGATGGCATTCACCACCAGGGTGACGAAAAGTTGCCACTCGTCGTGGTAATCCGGGTTGCTGATGTCGCCGACGAAGAAGCCAAAGTTGGTCGTCAGGGACAGGACGATGAAAAAGCCGAAGATGACCTTTTCTGGATTCATGCGCGACCCCCACCCCAGGCTCAGAGAAAGTTCAGCTCGGCATGGAAGAGTTCTTCCACCGCCTCGATCTGACTCTTGTCCGCCAGGAACAGGACCACGCGATCCTCCGCGACGAGGCGGGTGTCGTGATGGGGGAACAGCAGTTGCCCCTGGCGGGCGATGATGCCGACGCTGGTACCGACGGGGAGCCCCAGTTTGGTCAGCGGGCGGTCGATGACCCGGGAGGAGCGGGCAGTGCCATGGACGGTCAGCTCGATGGCCTCCGCGGCGCCACGACGCAGGGCATGGACGGCCACCACGTCACCACGGCGGATATGGGTGAGGATGGCGCCAATCGTGACCTGGGCCGGGGAGATGGCGATATCCACGGCCGTATCCTGCACCAGATCGACATAACCGGCATTGTTGACGATGGCGATGGTCTTGCGGACCCCCAGTTGCTTGGCCAGGGCCGCGGAAATGATATTGGCCTCCTCGTCGTTGGTCACGGCGCAGAACACGTCGGTCGCGCCGATATCCTCCTCCCGCAGCAGGTCGGCATCCCCGGCATCCCCATGCAGCACGCAGATGGCGCTGTCCAGCCCCTCGACCAGTTGCCGGCAGCGGCCGGCGTCCACTTCCAGGATCTTGACCCGGTGCCGGGGTGTCAGGGCCTCCGCCAGTTGCCGGCCGATGTTGCCGCCCCCCGCGATCAGGACCTTGTGATACGGAGCCTGCGAGGGGTGGAAGGCGCCGATGAAATACGACAGGGCCTCGCGGGCGGCGAGGAAGAAGATCTCATCCAGGGCCTCGACCACCGTCGCCGCCCCAGGGATGATGACCTGACCGCGGCGATAGATGGCCACCAGCCGGCAGACCCGGTCAGGGACGAACTCGGGCAGGCGGCGCAGGGGCTGTCCGGCCATCGGGCTACCCGCCTGGACCCTGACCACCGCCAGTTGGGCGCGACCATCGACGAAATCGAGGATCTGCAGACATCCGGGTTGATCGATCAGGTGGGCGATCGCTTGGGTGACCAGGCGCTCCGGACTGACGATATGGTCGATGGGAATGGTCCGGGCCGAGAAGAGCTCGGGATGGGCCAGGTAGTTGGGGTCGCGGACCCGCGCCAGGCGGGTGGGGGTCTTGAAGAGCAGGTGGGCAAGCTGACAGGCGACCATGTTGGTCTCGTCGCTGTTGGTGACCGCCAGCATCAGATCGGCCTCCTCGACCCCGGCCTCGACCAACACGTCGGGGTGGGCGGCATGGCCGATGACCGTGCGCAGATCGAGGCGTTCCTGAAGCAATTGCAGTAGTTGCGCGTCGCGATCGACTACCGTGATGTCGTTTTGTTCACTGGCCAGGCTCTGGGCCACGGTGCGCCCGACCTGCCCAGCGCCGAGGATGAGAATGTTCACTGTCCGTTATCCCGCCGGGAGGCTGGCCCCGGTTCAATGCCGCCAGTAGGCGGGCAGGAAGAGGATGAGCAGGGTGAAGATTTCCAGGCGGCCCAACAGCATGCCAAAGACCCCCAGCCACTTGACGGTATCGCTGACCGTGGCGAAGGAGACGGCCACCTGGCCCAGACCCGGGCCACAGAGATTGATGGTGGACTGGACGGCGCCAAAGGCCGAGACCAGATCCAGGCCGGCCCCCATCATCGCGATCGTCAGCACCAGGGTGCTAGAGATATAGAGGACGTAAAAGCCCCACACCGAGAGCAGGACCTGATCGGAAATGGGGCGACGCCCCAGTTTGATGGTCGTCACCGCCTGGGGATGAGCCAGTTGGAAGAGCTGGCGCTGCCCGAGTTTGGCCAGCAACTGGACGCGGACGACCTTGATGCCCCCCGCGGTGGAGCCCGCGCAGCCACCGATAAAGGACAGGGTCACCAACACCAGGGGTAGATAGAGGGGCCAGTCGGCGAAGACCGCCGTGGTGAAGCCGGTGCTGGTCAGGATGGAGGCCACCTGGAAGGCCCCATGGCGCAGGGCCGCGCCCGGTTCGGCATAGGTCCCGGCCAGGTAGAGGGTGATGGCGACGATGAGGGTCCCACCCAGGAAGATGAGGCCGTAGGCGCGGACCTCCGCGTCCCGGATGAAGGGCCAGAGGGAACGACGCTGCAAGGCCAGGTAGTGGATGGCGAAGTTGATCCCGCCGGCGAGCATGAAGAAGATCCCGATGCCGTCGATCAAGGGACTATCCCAATAGCCAAAGCTGGCGTCGTGGGTGGAGAAGCCTCCGGTACCAACCGCCGCGTAGGCATGGCCAATGGCGTCGAAGAGGCTCATGCCCGCTACCCAGAAGGCCAAGGCGCAGGCGACGGTCAGAGCCAGGTAGACCAGCCACAGGGAGCGTACCGTGTCGGCGATGCGCGGGGTCATCTTTTCGTTCTTGGTGACGCCGGAGCTCTCCGCCCGGTAGAGTTGCATCCCGCCCACGCCCAGCAGGGGCAACACGGCGACCGCCAGGACGACGATGCCGACGCCACCCAGGAAGTTGAGTTGCTGGCGGTGATACAGAATGGAGGGCGGCAACTGGTCGATGCCACTGCCGATGACGGTGGCGCCGGTGGTGGTGAAGCCGGAGACGGACTCGAAGACGGCGTCCGTCACCCCCCAGCTCAGGCCGATCTCGAAGGGCAGGGCCCCGACCATGCCCAGGACCAGCCAGAAGACGGTGACCACCAGGAAGCCATCGCGCACCGAGAACTCATGCTGCTGATGCCAGTTCGGCAGCCAGAGCAGGGCGCCCAACCCCAGGGTAAGGGCGAGGGAGGCCAGAAAGGTCCCAGCCAGCCCGTCGCCCTGGAAGAGGGCAATGCCGAGAGAGGGCAGGAAGGCCAGGCTGTAAAGCACCAGCAGGATGCCGAACAGCCGCAGAATGGCGCGCCAATGCATGGTACTTGTGGTTAGGGTTCGGTCGGCACGAAACGCATGCCGGGGGATAACGTCGTCGAGTCAGCCCCGATCATATACGCATCGCATTTCAGTTTTCGGCATCGCCAGGGAGGGTCGCCTCCCCATCCACGTCGAACACTGAGATGCGATGTCTATCCTGCGGGTTAGCCCGGGGTAGCCATCGCCAAACGATGGGAAGGGTTCGGCAACGCATGTCTTCAGCCAGGAAAGTTTGAACGGCGATGTCGTCATTATCGGTGGCGGATAAGCGGCGGTCATATAAAGAGTAAGTAAAATTTTTATGAAAATTTTACTTTTCTTGGGGCGGAAATCCGGGACCATTAAGGACCCTTGCGGACATCTCCCCGCCCTGGAAGTTGATAGCCCACACCGCCATCGCCGTGAATCCGCTGCCCCGCGCGCCCGGACGGTACCCCTTCCGCCGACTGGCCCCCTATCTCTTTGCCCTGCTGGTCGTCGCCATCACCGTGGCGGTCGCCTTCCTGTTGCCCTGGCTCTTTCCCCACGCCAGCCGTTCCCTGCTCTTTCTGACCGGGGTCCTGGTCGTCGCCGCCCGATCCAGTCTGGGCCCCTCCCTAATGGCCAGCTTTCTGAGCTTTCTGGCCTTCAATTTTTTCTTCACCGAGCCGGTGCACACCTTCAAGGTGGCGGATGACGGCGACTTCACCACCCTCGCCTTCTTTCTCCTGGTCTCCGCCCTCTCGGGTAACCTGGCCTCGCGCATGCGCCAGGAGATGGCCCAGCGCCGCGCCTCCTTGGAGCGCATCTCTCATCTCTACGCCTTCAGCCGGCGCCTGGCCTCCGCCGCCGGCACCGACGAGGTCCTCGACGCCCTGACGGATCAGCTCGCCCTCCTGCCGGGGACGCCACCCGTGGCGATCCGCGTCTTCCTGACCGCGGTCGGCGAATCGCCGCGCGATACCTCGCCCCCGCGGGAGGTGCGGCGTCACGGCGATGACCGGGCACTGGCGCCGCCGGCGGTCGAGGAGGTCTGGGTGCGGGGTATTCCGGAGCCTGGCCACCACGGTGACTGGCTCCTGCTCCCCTTGGCCACGGACCGAGGGGCCTTCGGCCTGGTGGCCCTGGCGGAGATCCCGGACCCAGAGCAACTGGAACTCGCCCGCAACCTCTGCGCTCAGGCGGCGGTGGCCCTGGACCGGACGCGATTGGTGACGGACCTGGCCGGCGCCAGGCTGGCCGCCGAGACGGAACAACTGCGCGCCGCCCTGCTGTCCTCGGTATCCCATGACCTTCGCACCCCCCTGGCCGCCATCATCGGTTCCGCCACCAGTCTGCTGGAATATGGCGAGGCCTTCAGCGCCGCGGATCGCCGGGACCTGCTGACCACGGTCGCCAACGCGGCCCAGCACCTGGACCGCCACATCCAGAATCTGCTCGACATGACCCGCCTGGGCCAGGGCAAGCTCCAGATCCAGCGCGATTGGGTAGACCTGCGCGACCTCATCGCCGGCGCCCTGGCCCGGCTGGCGGAGGTCCTCACCGGCCTGGAGGTCGAGGTGCGGATCAGCCCGGAGGTCCCCCTCTTATGGGTTCAAGGCACCCTGATCGAACAGGCCCTGGTCAACTTGCTGGACAACGCGGCCAAGTTTTCTCCCCCCGGGGGACGCATCGCCATCCAGGCCGAGCCGCGGGATCAGGAGCTGGTCATCGACCTGTGCGACCAGGGTCCCGGCATTCCGGCGGAGGAACGGGAGCGGATCTTTGACATGTTTTACTCGGTGAGCCGAGGCGACCGCCATGACCGCGGCGGCAGCGGCCTGGGACTGGCGATCTGCCGGGGCATGATCGCCGCCCACGGCGGCCAGATCCAGGCCCTGCCGGGGGAGGCTGGGTGGGGCACCCGCATGCGCCTCCGCCTGCCCCTGGTCAACGCCGAGGTCACCCCCAAGCCGGAGGGCACGCCATGACGACCCCCGCGGAAACCCTGCTGATCGTCGAGGACGAGGCGCAGATCCGCAAATTCGTGCGCATCAGCCTGGAGGCGCAGGGCTACCAGGTCCTGGAGGCCCGCCTGGGCGAGGAGGGCCTGGCGACCTGCCTGGCCTCGCCCCCGCACCTGGTGATCCTCGACCTGGGCCTGCCGGACCTGGACGGCATGGACTTCATCCGCCGCCTGCGCGCCTGGTCCACCCTCCCCATCCTGGTGCTGTCGGTGCGGGCCTCGGAGACGGAGAAGATCCAGGCCCTGGACGCCGGGGCCAATGACTATGTCACCAAGCCCTTCGGCATCGGCGAACTCATGGCCCGGATCCGGGTGCTGCTGCGCAAGGAGGAGCGGCGCGCCACCCCTTCCCCCCAGTTCACCTTTCCCGGGCTGCGGGTGGACCTGGCCCGCCGCGAGGTCGAGGTCGACGGCAGCCCCGTGAGCCTGTCGCGGAAGGAGTTCGCCCTGCTCAGCCTCCTGGTCGCCGGCCAGGGGCAGGTCCTGACCCACGAACGAATCCTGCGCGAGGTCTGGGGCGCCGGCCATCAGGAGGATACCCACTACCTGCGCGTCCTGGTCGGCAACCTGCGGCAGAAACTGGGGGACGACCCCATGCGGCCCCGTTTCATCCTCACCGTGCAAGGCGTCGGCTACCGGCTGGCGGTTTAGGCCCATGATCCTGAATCTCTCCCGTTCAACCCAACGACTGCTGCTCTTCCTCGTCGCCCTGCCCGCCACCATGCTGGTCATGGCGACCGTCTACATGCTGGGCATGGAACATCTGGAAGGGGCGCCCCGGACCTTCCTCGAAAGCCTGCAATGGGCCTCGGAAACCATCACCACCACCGGCTACGGCAACGACAGCCACTGGCAGCATCCGGTCTTCGCCCTGTTCGTCATCCTCGGTCAGATCATGGGCCAGTTCCTGGTCTTCCTGATCTTTCCCATCTTCCTACTGCCCTATCTGGAGGAGCGCTTCCAGACCCGCCTCCCCCGCCAGTTGCCAGTCATGACGGGTAAGGTCCTCTTTCATCGTTTCGGTCCGGCCATCGAGACCCTGCTGGAGGAATTCCGCCGCACCGCGACCCCCTTCGTCATTTACGAGGAGAACCTGCAACTGGCCCAGGCCCTCCGCGATCAGGGCTACATGGTCGTCTACGGCAATCTGGCCCAGAACCCCGCGGTGCTGGCCAAGGTCGTGGATGCCCGGGCAGTGGTGACCCTGGCGGACGATCACGCCAACGCCCACTGCACCCTGCTGGCCCGGGAGTATGGTTTCACGGGCCAGATCTTCGCCCTGGCCAGGGAACCCCTCTACCGGGCACCCATGTTGCGCATGGGCGCCACCGACGTCTTCACGCCGGCCCATGTGCTGGGGGGCGCCCTGGCCGCCCGCGCCAGCCAGCGGATCAGCCCCCCCGCCGAGGGTCTGCACCTGTTGGGCACGCGGATCGCCCTGACCGAGTTCCGCCTCCACCCCGCCAGCCCCCTCGCTGGGCAACGGCTCGGGGATCTCCACCTGCGCCAGCGGCACGGGGTCACCCTCATTGGCCAGTGGCACGGTGGCCGTTTCACCACCCCCCAGGGGCCCGACACGCCCCTCCAGGCGGGGGCCATCCTGGTGGTCGTGGGCGCGCCCGAGCATCTTGAACGCCTGGAACGGCTGGCGATGCCTATCCGGCGCCAGGGTCCCTGCATCGTGGCCGGTTTTGGCGTCGTGGGTTTCAAGGTCGCGCAGATGCTGCACGATGTCGGCGAGACCTGCACCGTCATCGATTTCCAGGCCTTCCCGGGCGTCGACATTCTGGGCAACGTGCTCGAGTTGGGTACCTTGCAGCGCGCCCGGGTACGGGAGGCGAGCGCCGTGATCCTCGCCCTGAGCGACGACAGCGAGACGATATTCGCCGCCGCGGCCATACGCGACTATGCCCCGGAAGTGCCCCTGATCGTCCGCGTCAGCCGCGCCCGGAACACGGAACGGATTTATCGCGCCGGCGCCGACTTTGCCATCTCCGAGGGTGAGGTGGCGGGCCAGATCCTGGCCTACCACCTCCTGGGCGAGCACCTCATCCCCGTCGACCATGGCATCCGCATCAGTCGGTTAGATGCCGGCGCCCTAGCCGGTTCCCATCCCTGGCGCGATGAGGTCCGTGAGCGCTCCGGGGCCAATATCGTCGCGGTGGTCAGGGATGCCGAGGTCCTGATCGACTTTCCCGACGACTTTCTCATCCAGCCCGAGGATAACCTGCTGGTCTGCGGCACCTTCCCGGCGCTGGAACGCTTTCAGCAGGTCTTTCGTTCCCAGCCCTGCTAGCCGCCACGGGGTGGCCGCGGCGAGCGTCACTGGGAGCCGGTCAGGGGCGATCAGTCGTTGCTCAAGAGTCGGGGTCCAGCAGTTCCCCGACGATGATCGCCGCCGCCCGTTGCGTGAGTTCCTCGGTGCTGCCCCCCTTGCCGGAGAGGAAATCCTCGGTGGTGGTGGCGCCGCGGGACTGGGCCTCGATGCTGAAGGTGAAGGGCTTGATCCGGGGGCCGGTGACGCGGATGTCCGCCCGCAATTCGGCGCTCCCCGCCAGACTGCCCAGCCAGACCCGGGTCTCCCGCGGCACGTCCTTGAGGTGGCTGATCCTCACCGCCAGCCGGATATCACCGCCGCGGGGGACGAGGCGCTTTTGGCGGTAGAGAAGTTCCGTCTCCAGGGCGAAGGCCAGGCTGGTGACGGCCTCCTCCGCCCCCGGCAGTTCGGAACTGACCGCCAGGTCCAGGGTGGAGAAGGCCAGGGCCTGGCGGGCGGCCTCATGCCCGTTCCCTTGCCAGACCTCCACCTGAGTGCCACAGCCAGCCAGCAAAGCCAGCAGCCCGGCCAACAGGACGGACCGGGCCCGGCGATCGAACCACCAGGACCGGGGCCTCACGCCATCATTGAGCGGCATGCGGTGCCTGGACCCCCGCCGGAGAAGGCTCGGGCGCCGGGGGCAGGGTCCCGGCCGGAGGGGACTCGGGCGCCAGGGGCGGAACCGGGACCGCCATGGGGGCGCCGGGGACGGCTCCACCCGAGGCGCAATGGGCAGGACCGCCCACCCCACCCCGGCCCTGATCGCGCCAGGCCATCATCCGCGCATGCAGGGCCTGCTGTTCCGGGGTCAGGACGCTGTCCACCTGCTCGCGCATGGCCTCACGCAGGGCCTTGGCGATGACCTGGCGGGTGGCCTGCTGGACTTCCAGGATGTTGCGGATCTCCGCCTGCTGCTCCGGGCTCAGCCGCAGCCGCGCCGACATCATGGCCAGATGGGCGTCGATACCACCGCCGCGTCCCATGCGCCCGGGGCCCCCATCCCCCATCAGGCACTGGTGACCGTGAAGGGGGCAACCAGCGCCGGGTCCCGGTCCAAAGCCTGGTCCCGGTCCGAAACCGGGTCCCGGACCGAAGCCGGGGCCTGGGCAGCCGGCCTGGGTCGTGAAAGGCGAGGCGATCACCAGTGCGCCGAGGGCGGCGGCGAGCAGATTCTTGTTCATGGGCTATCTCCGTTCGATTGGGCGTTGAGGTAAGGACCGGAAAAACCGCGGCGGGATTCGCGATGGGCCTATAACCTTTTGGCATGGGAATGGGTATCATCGCCGGACATTTTTTCTCCAGCAAGAGATCTCATCATGCGTTTCGCTTTCGGACTTCAGGTTTCCCTGGCCAGCCTGGCCGCCTTCCTCGGCATGAGCCCTCTCAGCGCGATCGCCGCCGACGCCCCCCCGGCAACGCCCGCGGCCGCCACGAGCCAGGCGGCGCCCGCTTCTCCGGCCCCGGCGGCGCCGGCCCCCGCCGCGGAGGCCAGCACCGTCATTGCCAAGGTGAATGAGGTGCCCATCACCGCCGGCGATCTGGACCGCGCCATGCGCGCCATGCTTGCCCAGTCCCGGATGCCCGCCCCCACCGATCCCGCCCAGCGGCAACAGCTCGAGGCCATGGCCCTGGATACGCTCATCGCCCAGGAGGTGCTGTATCAGGCGGCCAAGGACATCGCCATCGCCGACCTCGACCAGCAAGTGGCGGCCAAGATCGAGGCCGCGAAGGCCCGCCTCGGCACCCCCGAGGACTTTCAAAAGGCCCTGGCCCAGACCGGGATGACGGAGGAGCAATTCAAGGCCCACCTGGCCCGGGATATCAAGATTGGGACCTACATTCAGCAGGAAGTCGACGCCAAGGTCACCATCACCCTCGAGCAGGCCCGGCAGTTTTATGACCAGAACCCGGATAAGTTCAAGAAGCCGGAGTCCGTCCACGCCAGCCACATACTGATCGGCACCGACGCCGGTGCCAGCCCCGAGGCCAAGGCGGCCGCCAAGCAGAAGGCGGATGACCTCCTGGCCAAGATCAAGGGCGGCGCCGATTTTGCTGAACTGGCCAAGGCCGAGTCGACCTGTCCCAGCGCCCAGAAGGGTGGTGACCTGGGCAACTTCGGGCGCGGCCAGATGGTCAAGCCCTTCGAGGAGGCGGCCTTCAGCCTCCAGGATGGTGAGGTGAGCGGGGTGGTGGAGACCCAGTTCGGCTATCACATCATCAAGTCCCAGGGCAAGACCACCAGCGAGATCGTCCCCTTCGAGCAGGTCGAGGCCCGGATCATGACCCAGCTCAAGAACCAGGAGGTCAAGAAGCAGTTGGCGGCCAAGGTCGAGGCCCTCAAGCAGGCGGCCAAGGTCGAGAAGACCGCCCCGACCCCCTAGCCGCCACGGATCCGGTCCAGGGGCCACCCGATGCCCCTCCTCGGCCCCTGGTGTATACACATCGCATTTAGGTTTTCGGCCTTGATGAAGGATGGTCGGGTGGCGCCTGGCGGGGGACAACCTAAATACGTCCCTGTAGGCTTGGCGACCGCCTCCCAGCGGTCGACAGCCCAGCCAGTCGCCATCCGACCCTCCTCCACGATACCGAAAACTGCAATGCGGGTTTAGCGTTACCCCCGGGTCAGGTGCCCCCGGCGCCGGCTGCGGCCACGAACGCGGCGCCGGGCCAGCGTTTACCGCAGGTTCTTTTTGTAGGCCGGTACCACGGCGTTACGCGCCCGGGAGAAGTTGGCGAATTCCATGGTCACGCTGGCCAGTTCCACGGCGGTGAAATCGGCATCGGTGACATTGGCGTGATGGAGGATGGCGCCACCGAGGACGGCGCCGTTGAAATCCACCCCGGTCAGGTTGGCATTGCGCAGGTTGGCCTGTTGGGCGGAAATGTTGCGCAGGTTGGCGCCGGTGAGGTCCGCGTCCTCTAGATTGGCCAGGTTGATCACGCTGAAACCGTCGTCATGACGGCTGGAGAGGTCGGCGCCGCGCAGATTGGCCTTGGCCAGGTTGGCGTCGTTGAGGTGACTATCGCGCAAATCCGCGCTCTCCAGGTTGGCCTGACTGAGGTTGGCGCGGATGAAGAGGGCCTTGCGCGCGTTGACCTGGGCCAGGTCGGCCCCGCTGAAATCGATACCCCGCAGATCGGCCCCGTCCAGATTGGCCGCGTTCAGCCGTGCCCGGCGCGCCCCGGCCTTGCGCAGGTCCGCCCCCGCCAACTTGGCTTCGGACAAGTCGGCGCCATTCAGTTGGGCGGCCCGCGCGGGGTCCTCCGAACCCATCCGGGCACCGGCCAGATCGGCACCCCGCAGGTCGGCACCCGCCAGGTTGGCGTTGAGAAGATTGGCGCCCTGGAGGCAGGCGTCCCGGAGATCCGCCCCGGTAAGATCACTGAAGGCCAGCTTGGCCCCACTCAGGTCCTGACCACGGAGATCCGCCCCGGCCAGGGCCAGATAGCGCAAATCCGCTCCGGCCAGAGCCGGGACCTCCAGCCTGGACAGGACCGCGCCGGTTTCCTTGTGAAAGATCTCGATCATGCTTGCTTTACTGCCGCCCTCGTACTGCGTGATGGTGAGGATGAAACTGGCCCTGGAGGGGCCTGCCCATGGCCGGGCATCGAGCCGCGCCGGCGGGAAAGACCACGGGATGAGGCGCTTCCCCAGGGTAATAGAAAACCGTTAATATTATTAAATAATCGAGAATTTATAATTGACAAATGTCAATCGCATGTCGACTCCCGCAGGTTTTCACCCTCGGGTTTCTGGCGCCCCCAGTCCGTCCGACGGCTAGCTGTCCGCTACAGGGACAGGCGTCTGGCGGGGACGGAAGGGGATGACGTTGCGCTCACCGGTGGGATGCAGCCGTTGGCGGGCCAGGCTGGCGGCGACCAGGGGCCGCAACTCGGCCACCAGGCGCCGGTGCAGTTCGCCCTGAGCGGGAAAGTAGTGGAGGATCTCGCAGGGCACCGGCGCGTCGAGGGCCAGCCGCTCTCCAGCCGGGGGAAAGCACCAGGCGAGGCGGATCAGCCGTCCGCCGACGCCGTCCTGATGGGCATAGCCGCCCTGGCTGTCGACGAAGATGACCTCCCGGCGCTCGACGACAGCCTGGTACTGCATGGCGCGGATGGGCAGGAAGAGGCAGTCCCGTCCGCGGCGGGCGAGGAGCAGTCGTAGCCCATTGACCAGTTCCGCCGGCAGGCTGCTGGCCTCGCGCCCCTGCTCGGCGGGGCGGAAGAAGGTCTCGCGAATGAAGTACTGAGCCATGGAGCCATCCATCAGGGCCTTTTACGGATCGGCAGTTCTTTACAGAGAGAGCCTTCTGGCGGGTCTTTTCGGCGAGCGCCTTCGGCCGTCCGCGGTTCAACCCTTTGTCTCACCTCGAGTCCAGGGCCAGGGCCCGGTCATCTGGCCGGCAGCGCAAGGCGGCGAGACGGCCGATGGCCGGTCCCTCAGTCCTCGTCGCCCAGTTCTGGGTCCCAGCCCAATTCCCTGGCCCGGGCGACCCCGGCCCCATGGATGCGCGCGTGGCGCTCCCGCAGTTCCGGTGGAAGACGCGAGGGCAGGTGGCCATAGGGCGCCCAGGCGGCGGCGACCTTGTCGTAGAGGTCATCGATGCCGGCGACCAGCCAGCCCGCGCAATCTTGCTCTTCTGGGATGATGCCGAACACCCAGGCGTCGCGGATGATGTTGCCGGTGGGGGTCATGCCGCCGAACCGGTCGGCGTGAATGCCCTGGTACTTTTTGGGGGGAGGGGCCATGGCGAATTACGGGATTGAGTTATAGCCGAAGCATTACGGTATTCGGCATCGACGAGGAGAGTCGGGGAAACCTATGATTGACGCGCAATGACTATAACATGCTCGCCGGCGACCGGCGGAGGATGAGGGGCAACGCGGATTATAGTCTTTACTCATTTATCGCCGGTTTCCCCAGTCGGTGGATCTTGTAGCCGGAAGCAAGCAGCCAGCCGGCGGATGGGGTAAAGTTCATGGGGAGTTCATGGCGGATACCCTTTCCCTCGCGCTTTCTCCTGGAGCCCATGCCCTTGTCGCCCTCCCCCCCTGAGGTCCTCGACCCGGGTCACGGTCAGGCCATGCCGTGCGACGGCCCGCGGCTCCGCTGGAGCCCGGACGGGGGGACCCTCGTGATCAGCGGGCGCTGGACCACCCTGACCCTGGCCGGTCTGGGCGCCATGCCTCCCCGGCCAGACTCTCGTGGTGCGCACGGGCGGGAGACGGCGGGGCCATTGGCCGCGCATGAGGACATGCCGCCGACGGGGCCTCTGACCGTTCCTGAAGACAACCCTCCGACGGTGCCCCATGCCGTACCGGTGGACATGCCTCCGACCGTGCCCTTGGGCCTGTCCTTGAATGCACCCCCTACCGGCACCCCGACCGTCACCCTCGATGGTCACGGATTGATGGCCCTGGATACGGCGGGGGCCCTCCAGCTCCATCGCCTGACCGAGGCCATGGCGCTCCAGGGGCTGGCGTTGCAACTCAGCGGCTTCGCTGCTCCCCACCTCAGCCTGCTGACCCTGGTGCGCGAGCGGCTGGCGGCCGCGGCGGAGGATCTGGCGGCGATCCCGCCCCCCTCGCGCCCCCCGGTCCTGGAACGGGTCGGCCGGGGTAGCTGGGACTGGCTCCTGCAAAGCCTGGGGCTCCTGTCCTTCGTCGGCGAGACCGCCCTCGCCTTCCTGCGCGTCCTGGCCCACCCCGGGCGTCTGCGCTGGCGGCAGATGCTGCAAGTGGTGGAGCTGGACGGCTGGCGCGCCCTGCCGGTGCTGTGCATGCTCTCCTTCCTGGTCGGGGTGGTGATCGCCTACCAGTCCGGGGTCCAGTTGCGCCTTTACGGCGGCAACCTCTATGT
>WBZM01002663.1_pt1 | contig 14830 bp, 9 predicted proteins | sample 5204271 | NCBI WGS metagenome assembly WBZM01 (sample SAMN12344346, study PRJNA552823) | activated sludge metagenome | biome: Activated sludge suspended growth; feature: Nitrification reactor; material: Wastewater; isolation source: activated sludge from nitrification reactor of wastewater treatment...
GGCGGGCGGCGGGGAGCACTGAGGCCCGGGGTGCCGCCCGCCCCTTGCCGGCGCCACCCGGGGCGGCGCAGAATCCCGCGCCATGCCGACCGCCGCGCTCTTCGTCCCCTGCTACGTCGACCAGCTCTACCCCCAGGTGGCCGTCGCGACGCTGCGCCTGCTGGAGCGCCACGGCGTCACCGTGGTCTTCCCGCCGGAGCAGACCTGCTGCGGCCAGCCCATGGCCAACGCCGGCCAGCGCGATGACGCGGCGCCGCTGGCCCGGCGCTTCCTCGACGTCTTCGCCTCCTACGACCACGTGGTGGCCCCGAGCGGCTCCTGCGTCGCGATGGTGAAGCACCAGTACCCGGGGCTGGCGCCGGACCACCCGGCGCTCCGGAAGGTGGCCGACAGCACCTACGAGCTCTGCGAGTACCTCCACGACGTGCTCGGCGTGCGCGAGGTGAAGGGGCGCTTCGCCCGCACCGTCGGCCTCCACCGCAGCTGCCACGGCCACCGCGAGCTGCGCCTCGCCAGCGGCTCGGAGCGGCAGGTGCCCCCCTTCGACAAGGTGAAGACGCTGCTCTCCACCCTGGACGGCATCCGGCTGGTCGAGCCGGGCCGCCCCGACGAGTGCTGCGGCTTCGGCGGCACCTTCGCCGTCACCGAGGAGGCGGTCTCCTGCGTCATGGGGCGCGACCGGCTGGACGACCAGCAGAAGGCCGGCGCCGAGGTCATCACGGGGGTGGACATGAGCTGCCTGATGCACCTGGACGGCCTGGCCCGCCGGGAGAAGCGGCCGGTGCGGATCCTCCACGTGGCCGAGGTGCTGCTCGGGGAGGCCGCGTGAGCGCCCCCCGCGCCGAGGTGAGCCACCCCGAGGCGGCGGCGCGGTTCACCGCCGACCTCCCGCGCACCCACTGGCACGACGAGTCGCTCTGGTTCGTGCGCGTCAAGCGCGACCGGGCGGCGGCGCAGCTCCCGGCCTGGGAACGGCTCCGGGAGCTGGCCCAGCAGATCAAGGCCCACACCCTCTCCAACCTCCCCGCTTATCTTGAAGAGTTCGAGCGGAACGCCACGCGGGCCGGCGCGGTGGTCCACTGGGCCCGCGACGCCGAGGAGCACAACCGCATCGTCCACGGCCTCCTGGCGGCGCGCGGCGTGACCCGCCTGGTGAAGTCGAAGTCGATGCTCACCGAGGAGTGCGGCCTCAACCCGTACCTGGAGGCGCGCGGCATCGAGGTGGTGGACACCGATCTCGGCGAGCGCATCGTCCAGTTCCGCGAGGAGCCGCCCAGCCACATCGTGCTGCCGGCCATCCACATCAAGAAGGAGGAGATCGGCGAGCTCTTCCACCGCAAGCTGGGCACGCGGGAGGGGGCGGCCGACCCCAAGTACCTCACCGAGGCGGCGCGCGGCCACCTGCGCCAGATGTTCCTCACCGCCCAGGCCGGCCTCACCGGCGTGAACTTCGCGGTGGCCGACACCGGCGCGGTGGTGGTCTGCACCAACGAGGGGAACGCCGACATGGGCACGGCCCTGCCGCCCCTCCACATCGCCTGCATGGGGCTGGAGAAGGTCATCCCCCGCGCCGAGGACCTGGGCGTCTTCCTGCGCCTGCTGGCCCGGAGCGCCACCGGCCAGCCGGTCACCACCTACTCGACCCACTTCCTCGGGCCGCGCCGGGGCAGCGCGCTCCACATCGTGCTGGTGGACAACGGCCGCAGCCGCCTGCTGGGGCGCGACCCCTTCCGGCGCGCCCTCTCCTGCATCCGCTGCGGCGCCTGCATGAACACCTGCCCGGTCTACCGGCGCTCCGGCGGCTACAGCTACGGCACCACCGTGCCCGGCCCCATCGGCTCGGTCCTCTCGCCGGCCCAGGGCGACGGCGCCCATCGGACCCTCCCCTTCGCCTCCACCCTGTGCGGCTCCTGCGCGGACGTGTGTCCCGTGCGCATCGACCTGCACCACCAGCTGCTGGCCTGGCGCGGCGAGCTGGTGCGGCAGGGGCACGCCCCCGGCGCCAAGACCGCCGCGCTGCGCCTCACCGCCTGGATCTTCGCCTCGCCGTGGCGCTACGCCCTGGCCGGCAAGCTGGCGCGCCTCGCCCTGCGCCTCACCCCGGCCGGGCTGATGCGCCGCCTGGCCGGCGCCTGGGGGCGGCAGCGCGAGCTGCCGGCGCCCCCGCCCGAGAGCTTCCGCGACCTCTACCGGAGGACCCATGGCCGCCCGTGACGACATCCTCGCGGCCCTGCGCCGCAACGCCCCCGCCGGCCCCGCCCACCCGGCCCTCGACGGCGTGGGCGTGACCTTCCCCGACCTGCCGGCGCGCCTCGCCGAGGCGGCGGTGGCGGTGGGCGGCACCTGCCTGCGCGTGCCCGACCTGGCCGCCGCCGACGCCGCCCTGCGGGCCCACCCCAGCCACGCCCAGGCCACCCGCATCGCCTCGCTGGTGCCCGGCGTGGGCGCCCCCACCTTCGATGCGGCCGGCTGGGAGGACCCGCACGCGCTGGAGGGCGTGGACCTGGTGGTGCTCCCCGGCGCGCTGGCGGTGGCCGAGAACGGCGCCGTCTGGATCGAGGGGGCGGCCCTGCCCCACCACGCCCTGGTGGTCATCCCCGAGCACGTGGCGGTGGTGGTCCACGCCCGGGACGTGGTCCCGGACCTCCACGCCGCCTACGCCCGCCTCGACCTGGCCCGCCGGCCCCGCTTCGGCCTCTTCCTGGCCGGCCCCTCCAAGACCGCCGACATCGAGCAGTCGCTGGTGATCGGGGCGCACGGGGCCCGCTCCTCCCTCCTGCTCCTGGTGGGGTGAGGTAGGTTCACGCTCGGCCCGGGGCACACGGGCAGCGCGTCCTGCTAGGGTGCTCCGCCATGAGCGTCGAGCAACAGTTCTGGAAGCTGGCGGCCCGCTTCGTCGAGTTCGTCCACGGCGAGACCAAGCTGCCCCTCATCGTCTGCGACAACCAGGGGGTCATCCGCGAGGCGGTGGTCAAGTCGCGGATCGGGACCACCCACGCCGGCGCCCAGCGCCTGGTGCGGGGCGAGGTGGACGAGGTCTTCGTCACCGCCGAGGAGGCGGCCGCCAACCCGAGCGTCAAGGAGGGCTACAACTGCCCCATCGTGGTCTCGGGGCGGCGGCTCGGCACCTTCGGCATCGCCGGGCCGCTGGAGATCTCCCGCCCCATGGCGCGGGTGGCGGCGGCGGTGCTCTCCTCCTGGCTCAAGGAGCTGGAGCACCAGGAGGCGCTCTCGGCCACGGCGGTGAAGGTGGTGGCGGCGCTGGAGGACATCTCCGGCAAGCTCACCACGGCGGCCGAGGTCTCGCGCTCCACCCTGGCCCGCACCGAGTCGGCCAGCCAGGTGGCGGCCGAGCGTCTCCAGGCGGTGGACACCGCCCTGCAGGCGGTGCAGGGGATCGGCCAGCAGAGCCGCATGCTGGCCATCAACGCCTCGGTGGAGGCCACCCGGGCCGGCGACGCCGGCCGCGCCTTCGGCGTCATCGCCCGGGAGATGCTCGGCCTGGCGGACGGGGCCCGCCTCACCTCCAACAACATCCAGGCGACGCTGCGCGACGTGACCGCCTCGGTGCAGCAGCTCGACGAGGCCGGCCGCGCCTCCTCGGCCGAGGCGGCCCACGCCGTCGAGACGCTGCGCGAGGTGGAGGCGCTGCTCCGCTCGCTGCGGGGGGCGCTGGAGGAGCAGGGCACCGGCCGCGACCTGGCCTCCGCCGCCGGCGCCGGCCGCCGCATCGGCTCCGCCAGCCGCCGCTGAGCCCAGGTCCCCGACCCCAGGCCGCCCGAGGGCCCCGCCGTGCGCCTCCTCCTCTCGCTCCTCCTCACGCTGGTCGAGGCCATGTCGTTCTTCATGGCCCTCTTCTACGTGATGTCGCGCACCCCGGCGTTCCAGGGGCGCGGCGAGGGGCCGGCCTGGCGGCGCTGGCTGCTGCGCTACCTCTTCTTCACCGGCATCACCATCACCGGCTCCTACCTGGGCATCGAGCTGCCCGGCGGCGTCATCGCCAACACCCGCGCCGTGGGCGCCATCGTGGCCGGCTTCGTGGGCGGCCCCTGGCTCGGCCTGGCGGTGGGGCTCACCGCCGGGGCCCACCGCATGACCCTGGGCGGCATCACCGCCCTGGCCGGCGCCGTGGCCACCACCATGGAGGGGGTGGTGGGCGGCCTGGTGCAGCGCGAGCTGGCGCGGCGGCACGGCCCGGGGCGCCTCCCCGGCTGGCAGCTGGCCGGCGGCATGACCTTCTTCCTGGAGATCGTCCACATGGGCTGGGTGGTGGCGCTCACCACGCCCATGTCGGCCGGCGTCGAGGCGGTCCAGGTCATCGGCCCGCCCATGATCCTGGCCAACGCCGCCGGGGCCGCCCTCTTCGCCCTGGTGATGCGCGACCGCCAGAAGGAGCAGGACCAGGTGGCCGCCGACTCCTCGGCGCGCGCCCTGCGGACCGCCCAGCGCACCCTCTCCATCCTGGCGCGCGGCTTCGGCCCGGCCACCGCCCCCGAGGTGGCGCGCATCCTCCGCGAGGAGACCGGCGCCGGCGCGGCGGCGGTCACCGACACCACCACCGTGCTGGCCTTCGACGGGGTGGGCCAGGACCACCACCTGCCGGGCGGCCCCATCGTCTCCCCCTTCTCCAAGCGGGCCATCGAGCGCAACGAGGTGGTCTTCGCCGACGGCGTGCGGGAGCACTTCGACTGCCCCATCAGCCCGAGCTGCCAGCTCGACTCGCAGCTGGTGGCGCCGCTCCAGGTGGACGGGGTGGTGCTGGGGACGGTGGCCCTCTACGAGCCGCGCAACCGGCGCTTCCGCATGGTGAACCGCTCGCTGGGCGAGGGCCTGGCCTCCCTCCTCTCGGCGCAGCTCCTGACGGCCCGCTACCAGGAGGCCAAGGGGCTCCTCACCCAGCAGGAGCTGAAGCTGGTGCAGGCCCAGGTCAACCCGCACTTCCTCTTCAACTCCCTCAACACCATCGCCTCGGTGCTGCGCACCGACGCCCTGCGCGCCCGCGACCTGATCCTCCACCTCTCGGCCTTCTTCCGGAAGAACCTGAAGCGCCCCGCCAACCTGGCCACCCTGCGGGAGGAGCTGGAGCACGTGGGGGCGTACCTGGAGATAGAGAAGGCCCGCTTCGCCGACCGGCTCACCGTGGAGACCGACGTGGACCCCTCGCTGCTGGAGCTGCGCCTGCCGGCCTTCACGCTCCAGCCGCTGGTGGAGAACGCCTTCAAGCACGGCCTGGCCCAGACCCTCGGCCCCGGCACCGCCCGCATCCGGGCGCGCCGCCAGCCGCCCCACGCCCTCATCGAGATCGAGGACGACGCCGGCGCCTACGTGGAGCCGGTGGGCGGCGACGGCCTGGGCATGCGCATCGTGGACAAGCGCATCAAGACGCTGCTCGGCCCGGAGTACGGCGTGGCCGTCTCCTGCGTGCCCGGTGAGCTGACCCGGGTCACCATCCGCATCCCCCTCCCGGAGGCCCGCTCATGATGCGCGCCCTGCTGGTGGACGACGAGGCGCTGGCCCGCGACGACCTCAAGGCGCTGCTGGCCGAGACCGGCTTCTTCCAGGTGGTGGGCTGCTGCGCCGACGCGGTGGCGGCCATCCAGGCGGTGCGCCGCGAGCGGCCCGACGTGCTCTTCCTGGACGTCAACATGCCGGCCATCTCCGGCTTCGAGCTGCTGGCCATGCTCGACCCGGAGGAGCTGCCGCGGGTGGTCTTCGTCACCGCCCACGACGAGTACGCGGTGCGGGCCTTCGAGGAGAACGCCGTCGACTACCTGCTGAAGCCGGTGGAGCGGGCCCGCCTGGCGCGCACGGTGGACCGGCTCAAGCGCGGCCAGGTGGAGCCCCCGCCCGCCGCGGTGGCCGGCGGCGCCATCCGGCGCATCCCCTGCCTGGGGACGCGCAGCATCAAGCTGGTGGACGTGGGCGAGGTGGACTCGGTGCGCTCCTCCGAGGCCGGGGTCTACGTGATGACCGCCGCCGGGGAGCACTTCACCGAGCTGACGCTGCGGGTGCTGGAGGAGCGGGCCGGCCTGCTCCGCGTCCACAAGCAGCACCTCCTCAACGTGGAGCGGGTGGACGAGATCGAGATGGGCCCCGACGAGGGCGCCACGGTGCGCACGCGCAGCGGGCGCTCCGTCCCGGTGAGCCGCCGTTTCTTGTCCTCGCTCAAGGCGCGCCTGGGCCTGTAGGCGCGCGGCCTTCCGCCGCGACCCCGGCGGGCCGCATGGCGCAGCGCGGCGTGGCCCCGGGCCTGGGCGCCGGTCGGCATGCCACATCCACCGCTTGCCCCCGCCTGGCCCGCCGGTCACCCATCCGGCCGACTCCACCCCCGTTCGGCCGTGCTCTGCTGCGCCCACTGCCATGCTGCCCCGCGACCTCGAGGCCCTCCCCGGCCCGTATCGGGCCCTGCACGACGAGCTGGCGACCCAGCTCCCGCCGGACCGGCTGATCGCCGATCCGCTCCGGCTCCTCGCCATGGGGACCGACGCCAGCTTCTACCGGCTGGTGCCCAAGCTGGCGGTGCTGGTCCGCGACGAGGCCGAGGTGGGGCGCGTGCTCAAGGCCGCCGCGGCCCGGAAGCTGCCGGTCACCTTCCGCGCCGCCGGCACCAGCCTCTCCGGCCAGGCGGTCTCCGACTCGGTGCTGGTGGTGCTGGCGGGCGGCTTCCGCGAGCGGCAGGTGCTCGACGGCGGCGCCCGCATCCGCCTCGGCCCCGGCGTCATCGGCGCCGACGCCAACGCGGCCCTGCTGCCCCTGGGGCGCAAGCTCGGCCCGGATCCGGCCTCCATCGGCGCCTGCATGGTGGGCGGCATCGCCGCCAACAACGCCTCCGGCATGTGCTGCGGCACGGCGCAGAACAGCTACCAGACCATCGAGTCGATGCGCCTGCTGCTGGCCGACGGCACCGCCCTCGACACCGGCGACCCGGCCTCCTGCCGCGCCTTCGCCGCCGCCCGGCCGGACGTGGTGGCGGGCCTGGCCGCGCTCCGCGACGGGCTCCGCGCCGACGCCGCGCTGGTGGAGCGGATCCGGCGCAAGTACCGCACCAAGAACACCACCGGCTACGGCCTCAACGCCTTCGTGGACTTCGACGACCCCGTCGACATCCTGCTGCACCTGGTGGTCGGCTCCGAGGGGACGCTGGCCTTCATCTCCGAGCTCACCTTCCGCACCGTGGAGGAGCAGCCCTCCAAGGCCAGCGCGCTGGTGCTCTACCCGGACATCGAGCACGCCGCCCGCGCGGTGCAGAAGCTCGACCGCCAGGTGGTGGCCGCCGCCGAGCTGATGGACCGCGCCTCCCTGCGCAGCGTGGAGGGGAAGCCCGGCATGCCCCCCGGCCTGGCCTCCCTGGGGCCCGAGGCCTGCGCCCTGCTGGTGGAGGTGCGGGCCAGCGCGCCGGCCGACCTGCCCGCCGCCATCGACGCCGCGGTGCTGCGCCTGGCCGGCGTGCCCACCCTCGGGCCGGTGGTCTTCACCGCCGACCGGGCCGCCGCCGACAAGCTCTGGGACATCCGCCGCGGCCTCTTCCCGGCGGTGGGCGCGGCCCGCAAGATCGGCACCACGGTGGTCATCGAGGACGTGGCCTTCCCGATGGAGCACCTGGCGGCCGGCACGGTGGAGCTGCAGAAGGCCTTCGCCCGCCACGGCTACGCCGAGGGGATCATCTTCGGCCACGCCCTCGACGGGAACCTGCACTTCGTCTTCACCCAGGGCTTCGACGATCCCCGGGAGGTGGCCCGCTACCAGGCCTTCCTCGAGGACGTCTGCACCATGGTGGCCAAGCGCTTCGACGGCTCGCTCAAGGCGGAGCACGGCACCGGCCGCAACATGGCGCCCTTCGTGGAGCTGGAGTGGGGCCAGGTGGCCTACCAGGCCATGCGCCGGGTCAAGGCGCTCCTCGACCCGCACGGCCTCCTCAACCCGGGCGTGATCGTCAACGACGACCCCCAGGCCCACCTCAAGGACCTCAAGCCGCTGCCGCCGGCCGACGCCCTCATCGACCGCTGCATCGAGTGCGGCTTCTGCGAGCCCAAGTGCCCGTCGCGGAACCTCACCGCCACGCCGCGCCAGCGCATCACCGTGTCGCGGGAGCTGGCGCGCCTGCGCACCGGCGGGTCCGACCCGGCGCGGCTGGCCCGGCTGGAGGAGGACTTCCGCTACTGGGGCGAGGAGACCTGCGCCACCGACGGCCTCTGCGCCACCGCCTGCCCGGTCTCCATCGACACCGGCTCCTACGTGAAGAAGCTCCGCGCCGCCGACCGCTCCGGCCTGGCCCGCGGCCTCGCCGGGCTGGTGGCGGGCCACCTGGCCGGCGCCAGCGCCGGCGCCCGGGTGGGCCTGGCCATGACCGCCGGCGCCCGCGCCGCGCTGGGCGACGGCGCGGTGGCCGGCGCCTTCAAGGGGCTGCGCGTCCTCTCCGGCGGCGGCTCGCCGCACTTCACCCCCGCCCTCCCCGGCCCGGCCCGCGCCCGCCCGTACCAGGACGTGCGGCGCGGGAAGGGTCGCCAGATCGTCTACCTGCCGGCCTGCGTGGCCCGCACCTTCGGCCCGGCCCCCGGCGACCCCGAGGACCGCGCCATCGCCGACGCGGTGCGCTCGCTCCTCGACAAGGCCGGCTACGACGTCCTCTTCCCGGCCTCCGTCTCCAGCCTCTGCTGCGGCCTGGCCTTCGAGTCGAAGGGCTTCCCGGAGCTGGCCGACCAGAAGTCCAAGGAGCTGGAGGCGGCGCTGCTGGAGGTCTCCCAGGGCGGCGCCATCCCGGTGCTCTGCGACACCAGCCCGTGCCTGCAGCGCATGCGCAAGGTGCTCGACAAGCGGCTGGTGCTCTTCGAGCCCGCCGAGTTCATCCACGACCACCTGAAGGACAAGCTGGCCTTCACCCGCGAGGCGGGGCCGGTGGCGCTCCACGTCACCTGCAGCGCCACCAAGATGGGCCTGGCCGGCAAGATGGAGGCGGTGGCCCGGCTCTGCGCCGAGCAGGTGGTCATCCCGCCCGGCGTCGGCTGCTGCGGCTTCGCCGGCGACCGCGGCTTCAGCCACCCCGAGCTCAACGCCAGCGCCCTGGCGGCGCTGCCGGCCGGCCTGCCCGCCGGCTGCCACGAGGGGTTCTCCAACAGCCGCACCTGCGAGATCGGCCTGTCGCACCACTCGAAGCGCCCGTACCGCTCCATCGTCTTCCTCGTCGACCGCTGCACCGCCCCGCTCCCCGGAGACCGCGCATGAACCCAGAAGTCTGGACGCAGAACTACATCCCCGTCGGCAACCTGATCGTCTCGGCGCTCGTCGCCTCGATCCCGGTCGTGGCGCTGCTGGGCGCCCTGGCCTTCTTCCACATCAAGGCGCACTGGGCGGCCATCATGGGCCTGGTGCTCGCGTGGGGCATCGCCGTGGGCGTCTACGGCATGCCGGCCAGCACGGCCACCGCGGCGGCGGCCAACGGGGCGGCCTTCGGCCTGCTGCCCATCGGCTGGATCATCCTCAACGCCATCTTCGTCTACGACATCACCGTCAAGACCGGGAAGTTCGAGGTGGTCAAGGAGACCATCGCCGGCCTGGCCGCCGACCGGCGCATCCAGGTGCTCCTCATCGCCTTCGCCTTCGGCGCCTTCATCGAGGGCGCGGCCGGCTTCGGCACCCCGGTGGCCATCTCGGCCGCCATGCTCATCGGCCTGGGCTTCAAGCCGCTGGCCGCCGCCGGCCTGGCCCTGATCGGCAACACCGCGCCGGTGGCCTACGGCGCCCTCGGCACCCCCATCATCACGCTGGCCAAGGTGACCGGCCTCCCCGAGATGCAGCTCTCCGCCATGGCGGGCCGCCAGCTGCCGCTCTTCTCCCTCATCGTCCCGTTCTGGCTCATCTGGCAGATGTCCGGCTTCAAGGGGATGATCGAGGTGTGGCCCGCCTGCCTGGTGGCCGGCCTGGCCTTCGCCGTGCCGCAGTTCCTCATGTCGAACTTCCACGGCCCGAACCTGGTGGACATCGTCGCCGCCATCTCCTGCATCGTGGCCCTCTACCTGTTCCTCAAGATCTGGCAGCCCAAGAACGTGTGGCGCTTCCCCGAGGAGCGCGAGCTGCCCCACACCCAGCACAAGTCCCACGCCTTCGGCGAGGCCTTCCTGGCCTGGATGCCCTGGATCGTCCTCTCCGTCGTCGTCTTCATCTGGGGCTACGGCCCGGTGAAGGCCTGGATGAACACCATCGGCGGCAAGATGTTCGCGCCGTCCTGGCCGGTCCCCTACCTGCACAACCTGGTCAACAAGGCCCCGCCCGTCGCCAAGGCCATCAGCCCCGAGGGCGCCACCTACACCCTCAACTACCTGTCGGCCACCGGCACCGGCCTGCTCCTCTCCGGCATCATCTCCGGCCTCTGGCTGAAGATCGGCCCGGCCGAGCTGGTGAAGATCTACTTCAACACCCTGAAGCGGGTGCGGATGTCGCTCCTCACCATCGCCGCCATGCTGGCGCTGGGCTACACCACGAAGTTCTGCGGCTCCGACTCCACCATGGGCCTCGCCTTCGCCTCCACCGGCAGCCTCTTCCCCTTCTTCTCCCCGCTCCTCGGCTGGCTCGGCGTGGCGCTGACCGGCTCGGACACCTCGTCCAACGTGCTGTTCGGCAACCTGCAGGTGGTGTCGGCCCAGCAGATCGGCATGAACCCGGTCCTGGCGGCCGCCTCCAACTCCTCCGGCGGCGTGATGGGCAAGATGATCGACGCCCAGTCGATCGTGGTGGCCGGCGTGGCCACCGGCCAGCACGGCAAGGAGGGCGAGATCCTGCGCTACGTCTTCTGGCACTCGCTGGCGCTGGCCGCCCTGGTCGGCGTGGTGGTCTACCTGCAGGCCTACTACCTGACCTGGATGATCCCGGGCTAGGCCGGACTGGCTGAAGTGGCTTCGACGCGGGCCGTCCGGGAGACCGGGCGGCCCGCGGTGTTTGTGGGGGGTGGGTGGGGGCGCGGGCGCGGGGTCGGGCTCGGGGTCGGGCTCGGGCTGGGAGTACTCCCCCTCTCCCCCGGAGGGGGAGAGGGCCGGGGTGAGGGGGCGCGTACAGCCGCGCTCTCCCCGGCTCAGGGCCGCAAGGCCCGGGCGGCGCCGGAGCCGCCTCCGCAGCGGCGCCATGCGCTCAGCGGACGCCACGGCGCGCCTCGGGGTCCGCGAGCGAGCCGGCCGCTGTCCGCCGCTGCCGCCTGCGCGCAGCGCAGGGCGGCAGCAAGTTCGGCCGGCCGCACCGCGCGTCACGACGTGGCGCGACGGGGCCTCGCGCGCCGAGCATGGCGCCGCGAGGACCCAGCGGCGGAGGCACCGCACGGGCCGGAAGGCCCGACCTCGGAGGACCACCGACGTTCAGGGGGTCCGGGCTCGGGCTCGGAAAGGTGAGCCGGGCCTGCCGATCGGCAAGGCCCGGGCTCGCTGCCGGGGGGCGGCGCCCCTAGAACCGCCAGGTCGCCGCGATCCCCAGGCCCTCGGGTGCCACGCCCAGCGCCAGCCCGTCCGCCGCCTTCTCGCCGTCCACGCCGAACAGGTAGGCGTCCACCACGCCGGCCGCCCAGACCGCGCCGGCGCCGATGAGGAAGGCGTTGCGGCGCTGGTAGTTGTCGGTGGCCTTCTGGCGCAGCGCCGCCGCCTCGGCCGACGGGTCGCCGCCGAGCTGGCCCGGGTTGACCTTGTTCTGGTAGTCGCGCTCCGCCCCCTGGCCCACCAGGTGGAACGCCAGGGCCGCGCCGAGCGTGCCGGCGGCGGCGGCGCCGAAGGCGATGGCCTTGCCGCGCTGGCGGTTGTAGGCCTGGCCCCAGCCCGGCAGGAGGAGCGAGCGGTAGACCGCGTCGGCGCGGCTGCGCAGCACCACCGCCTCGCTGGAGAGGGCCACCAGGGAGGCCGCCGAGATCGACTCGGAGGCCGTGGCCAGCGTGTCGCCGGTCTCGGTGGCCACCACCCGGGCGTTGACCAGGAAGCGGTCGCCGGCGTCGGCCACGCTGCCCAGCACCAGGGCCTGGGCCTCGGCCAGCTTCCCCAGCCGCGGCGCGTCCTTCGGATCGACCAGCCCCATCTCCCCCAGCTTCACCTCGGCGAGCAGGCTGCCCAGCTTGGCCCGCTCCACCAGCAGCAGGCCGTGGTCGCGGCGCAGCGTGGTGGAGAGCTCGGCCGTGACCACCGCCCCCAGCTCGCGCTTCCTCGACTCCGCCCCCAGCTCGGTGAGGGGCAGCACCGCCAGCCGCTGGTAGCGGGCGCCGCCGGGCAGGCGGGAGAGGCCGGAGGCGAGCATGTCGCCGAGCCGGCGCATCGCCACGTCCACCCCCTCGGTCCGGGCCGCCGGGGCGCCGGCGCGGGCCTGGTCGAGCCGGGCCGTCTCGCTGGCCAGCACCTGGCCGACCGGCAGCGCCACCACCCGCGCCGCCACCTTGACCACCCCCTCCCCGCCGCTGGCCTCCACCACCACCAGGGCGTCCACCTCGGGCACCGGCGGCAGCGCCAGGCCGCCCCCGGCCACCGCGGCCAGCACCCGCTCGCGGGCGGTCCGGTCCACCGCCTGCCAGTCGCGGACGGTGAAGCGGCCGGAGCGGGCCAGCTCCGCGGCGAGCCGGTCGCCGAAGGCGCGGCCGGCCCCGCCCGGCTGGGCGGCGGCCGACTCGCGGGCCGGGGCCACCGCCAGCACGGCGCCCGGCCTGAGGGCCTTCTTGCCGAGCTGGTCGAGCAGCGAGGCGGCCACCCGCTCGGCGGCGGCCGGCACCTCCTCGGCGCGGGCGGCGCCGGGGGCGAGGGAGAGGGCGAGCAGCAGGGTGGCGGCGAGGCGCGAGGGGCGGAGCATGTCGGGCCGGTCCTAGCGGAGGTCGAAGATGCGGAAGGCGTTGCCGCCCAGCAGGTAGGCCCACGGGCCGTCCACCACCAGCTTGGCCGGGCTCTGCCAGAAGAGCGCCTCGTTGGTGCGGCGGCTCCCCAGGTAGGCCGGGAAGGCGCCGGTGCGGAAGAGCGGCGCCAGGTCGAAGGTGGCGAGGCCCAGGTTGTGGCGCAGGTAGAGCAGGTCGCCGGCCTGGGTCGGGTTGCCGAGGGGCAGGGGGGACTCCCAGATCCCCACCAGCGAGGCGCCGTCGCCGTCGCCGGCCGGGCCGAGGCGGACCAGCGCCATGCCGTAGGGCGTGCGCCCGGCCTGGCCCTCGTAGGTGGCCACCAGCCAGCGGCCGAAGACCGCCACGTCGCGCACCGCCTGCACCGGGGTGAGCGCCTGCAGGTCCACCGCGGTGCGCTCGACCAGCGCACCCGGCGCGGCGGCGTCGAAGATGCGCACCCGCGCCTGGGTGGAGGGCCCGGTGCTCCCGGCGTAGAGCCGCCGGCGGTAGAGGGCCAGGCCGGAGAACTTCTCCCCGGCGGCGCTGGTGAGGGCGGGGAGCGCCGCGGGCGCCGTGTGGCGCCGCACGTCCACCGCGAAGAGCACGTTGGTGCTCGCCACCAGGCTGTCCTCCACCACGCCGAACACGGTGTCGCCGTCGGTCACCGGTGCCACCAGGGCGATGGACCCGTAGGTGAAGGGCGGGAGCGCCACGTCGCCGCGCCGCACCCAGGTGGTCTTGGTGCCGTCCCAGGCCGTCGGGTCGTAGACCACCAGGGCCGGCGTGGTTCCGCCGACCTGCACGGCGAAGAGCGCGCCGTCCGCGGTGGCGAGCTGCACCGGGTACCCGGCGCTCGGGGCCGAGGGCGGCCCCGACGCGCCGAAGAGCTTGGTGAGCGACGGCGCGGTGCCGGCGGCCAGCCGCTGCGTGTCGGCGCTCCACACCCAGTTGGCGGGCGTGACGGCGTCGGACAGGCACGAGAGGAAGGCGGTGTTGCCGTCGGTGGCCAGGCCGGAGGAGAGCACGCTGTAGGCCTGGCTGAGGGTGGTCACGGACTGCTCCGAGCGGACCGACCCGCCCACCGGGTTGGCGGGCGTCGAGAGGTTGATGCCGTTCAGGTTGCAGGCGGCGTAGTAGACGGAGCCCTCCGCCACCAGGTTGGTGGTGTAGTAGCTCTGCGCCGCGCCGCAGCCGACGAAGGGCTGGGCGCCGTGGAAGGTGCCGCCGCGGGCGTGGAAGCGGGGACCGGACTCGGGGGGCGGCGTGGACTGGGTGGCTGGCGCCGAGCCGGAGCGGGCCTGGCCCACCAGGTAGCCGGCGTGGAGCGACGCCGGCCCGGCCATCCCGTAGATGGTCGGCTCGGTCACCGGGGCGGCCGGGTTGGTCACGTCCACCACCACGGTGCCGGTGTTGGAGCTGACCACCGCGGTGGTGCCGCGCACCGTGACGGTGCCGCCGTTGGCGGCGGCGGCGCCGACCGGCGTCAGGGCGTCGCCGGCGATCGAGAGGATCTGGAGCGTGCCGCCGGTGGCCACGTAGGCCAGCTGGTCGCGCACCGAGACGTCGGAGGCCGACAGGGCGCGCGTGGCGAGCCGGACCGGGGCGGTGGGGGTGGTGACGTCCCAGAGCTCCACCGCGTTGCCGGCCGCCACCACCAGGCGACCGCCCGACAGGTCGAACCCGCGCACCTGGTTGGCGGTGGTGACGGTGCCGAGGTGGGTGAGCGTCCCGTCGGCCGACAGGTCGAGCAGGTCGATGGACGAGAGGGTCCCGGCGTAGACCAGGCCGCCGTGCATCTTCACCGGCAGGTAGTAGTTCGCGCCGCCCTGGTAGGTGCCCACCAGGACCGGCACCGTGGGGTTGGAGACGTCGAGCACGTTGAGCGTCGAGGAGGTGGCCCCGCGCGCCACCAGCCACTGCTGGCCGGCGGTGAAGGTCTCGATGGCGTACTCGGCGTGGACCACCTGCCCGGCCCCGGCCGCGCCCGCCGCGTCCACCTGCACCACC
>WBZM01002664.1_pt1 | contig 14822 bp, 11 predicted proteins | sample 5204271 | NCBI WGS metagenome assembly WBZM01 (sample SAMN12344346, study PRJNA552823) | activated sludge metagenome | biome: Activated sludge suspended growth; feature: Nitrification reactor; material: Wastewater; isolation source: activated sludge from nitrification reactor of wastewater...
AGCGCGGACAGGTCGCGGCTCTCGCCCGCCCGGTCGCGTGCCTGGCGGTGCAGCTCGATCGCTTCCTTCAGGTCGCGGACCGCGCCAGCTTCGTCGCCGATGGCGCGACGGGCCGCCCCGGACTTGGACAGCGCTCCGCGCAGGCCGTCGCGGTCGCCGGCCGAGCGGTAGAGCGCGGCCGCCTGCTCGAACAGCGGAACCGCCTCGGCATTGCGCTTCAGCTTCACGAGCGCGCGTCCCATGCCGGCGGTCGCGTTCGCCTCGCTGGCCGGGCTCTGGCCGGTGCGGGCGGCGGCCCGCGCCTCTGCGAAGACGCCGAGCGCCTGCTCGAACTGCTCGGCTTCCATCCAGGCATTGCCGAGGTTGCCGAGGTCGATGGCCACGTCCGGCCAGTCGTCCAGGGTCCGGTGCAGGGCCAGCGCCTTCTGGTAGGCCGCGATGGCCTCGTCGTTCCTCGACGCGAGGTAGTGGAGGTTGCCGATCAGGGTCCAGGCACTCGCTTCCTCGTCCGCCCGCCGCACCTCGGCCAGCACCGGGACAGCCTGCTGCAGCAGCTCGAGCGCCTGCGGTTCGTGGCCGAGGTCGCTCTCGATCTCGCCGAGGCGCGCAAGCGCAATGCCCTCGGCCGGGCGGTCCTGCAGCTGGCGGGCAAGCTCCAGCGCGCGGCGCCAGGACAGCAAGGACGCGTCCTTGTCGCCGGCGACGTACTGCGCGAGGGCGAGGTTGGCGGTGGCCTGCCGTTCTTCGCGGGTCGCGCCGGCGGCCGCGTGCAGGCGCGTCGCCTCCGCCAGCGAGGCGACCGCACCCGCTGCATCACCGGCGAGGACCTGCAGGCGCCCGAGGTCGGAGAGCGACTGACGCAGCCCGTCGGCGTCCTGTGCCTCGCGCGCGAGCGCGACGGCCTGCAGCAGCGTGTCGCGCGCCTGCGCCGGCTGCCCGAGGCTCTCCTGCACCGTGGCGAGCGTGCGCAGCAGACGGACGCGCAGCGGCGCGTCCCCGGAAGCGGCCCCATACTCGAGCGCGCGCTCGAGCGGCGACAGCGCCTTCGCGTATTTCTGCCTGCCGATCTGCTGCTGCGCGCTCGCGAGCAGCTTCTCGGCCCGCTCGCGGGCGCGCTGCGCATCGTCCGCCGCCCGGGCGGGCGATGCGCCGGCGAGGATGGCGCAGACGACGAACGACAGGGTGCGACGGGCCGGGATGTTCATGGCTGGGGGTTACTCGTGAAAGTCACCCGGGATGGACGCCTCGTGGCCGCGGTCGTCAGGGGGCCGCCTCGAGGATGATGCGATAGCGCCCGGGCTCGGCCACCCGGCCACCGCGCGGCTCGGCCCAGCCGCGGTAGGCGTCGAGCTGGTCCGCGCCGACGTCGACCTCGACGATGCGCCGGCCCTCGCCCGGGACCTCGCGCGCCGGCAGGCCGAGCGCCGTCAGCTCGGCGAGCGCCCTTGCGGCCGCCGCCGCCGGATCGGGCACCGACTGCTTGAGGACGCCCGCGAAGCCGCGCGGCTTCTCGATCGGCGTCGGCGGCTGCGGCTCCACGCCCGTCGGCGGCAGGAGCCGCAGTCCGATCGCGACCGCCGCCACCGTGGCCGCGGCCGCGAGCCAGGGGCGCAGGGAACCGGCCCTCGGCCGGTTCGCCCGTGCCGGCGCGCCGAGCAGCCCTTCCGACTCCAGGCGTCGCATCAGCCGTTCGAGGCCGACACGGTCCGCGGCACCGGCGTCGCGCACGAGGCCGTCCTCGGCGCGGACGGCCCGCCGGAGGGCCGCGGTGCCCTCGGGATCGCTCCCGTCGGGCACGCTCCGGCCGGCGAGCTCGTCGCCCCAGCGCTGGATGTCGTCTTCGCTCGCCACGATCGCCCGATTGTAGCGCTACATCTTGCGATAACTGTCGGGCTCGCCGTCCCCGTCGCGATCGGTGCCGACCATGTCGGCGCTGCCGTCCCCGTTCTCGTCGAGATAGAACACGTCGAGCTTGCCGTCGCCGTCCTTGTCGACGGCCTTGAAGTCCGCCTCGCCGTCGCCGTTGCGGTCGCCGATGACGGTGTCGATCTCGCCGTCGCCGTTCGTGTCCTGCAGCAGCAGGTCGGCCGAGCCGTCGCAGTCCTCGTCCACCGCGAACGCGTCGGGCTTGCCGTCGTCGTTCGTGTCCACCGGCTTGCGCTGCTGGGCACACGGGCCGCCGCCGCCCTGCTTGCCGGGCGGCGCCTTCTTGCCCGGGGCCGGCTGCGGCTCCTGCGGCGGCGCCTTGCCCGGCCCCTGTCCGCCCTTGCCCGGCGGCGTCGCTCGGCCCTCGACACGGCTGCCGTCGGCCGCGAGCAGTGCGCGCACGTCGTCCACCGAGACGGCGAAGTTCAGGCCCTCGGCGTCCGAGCGCACGAAGCTGTTGATGCCGACGATGGAGCCGGCGTCGTCGAGCAGCGGGCCGCCGGAATTGCCGGGATTGATCGGCGTCTGCGTCTGGATGACCGTGGCGCGGTGCCGGATGCCCTCGCCCGCATCCCACTCGTAGTTGCGGCGGATCTGGCTGACGATGCCGCCGGTGTACGACCACGCCTCGCCGGTCGGGTGTCCGATCGCGTGCACGTCGGAGCCGACTTCGATCGCCGAGAGCGAGCCGAGCTTGATCTCCGGCACGTAGGCCGGGATCTCGCTGATGCGGATCACGGCGAGGTCGGCGACCTCGTCGACCTTCACCACTTCCGCGCGATAGGCCTGCTGGTCCTGCGGGTCGGCCTCGCCCGCCGGCTTGAAGATGACCGCCACCTGGCGGTGGCCGGCCACGACGTGGTGGTTGGTGATCGCGAGCCGGTGCTCCTTGTCGATCACCGCGCCCGAGCCGAGGCCGTCCTCGACCGCGACCAGCACCACGCCCGGCGACCACTGCCGGAACAGCGCCGCCTCGCGCGCACCGCGCGGCTTCTCCTCGCCGCGCGGCAACAGCGCGCGCAGCGAGGGCGCGCCGTCGAGCGCGTGCACGCTGGCCGGGAACCCCTGCACGGCGGCCGGGACGGCGCCCGGCACGACCGTGGCGGAGCGCAGCGACCCGCGGACCACCGGCGCGGGGTCGGCGGCGGCGGAGGCCGCCACCAGCGCGACCGTGCCGAGACCGGCGAGCGCGCGTACGAAAGTGAGCTGTTTCATGCGTGACCTTCCTGGGTAGATCCTGGGGTGTTCAGCGCGGAGCAACCGTCCACGAGTACGTCGTGATGTCGGCCGAACCCGTGAGCGCGGAGGCGCGCCTCGGCGCACCGCGCGTGGCGCCGGTGGGCGCCGAGCCGAAGGCGGCCTCCTCGAACATGTCGAGCAGTCCGCCGGCGGAGCCGCCGCGCTTCGCGGTCTGCGCGATGCCCGGCTGCGCGAGTCCGGTGAAGCTCGTCTGCGGCGACTGGGGCGTGACCGGGATGGCGATCACCAGCATGCGCTCGAATCCGGACGGGTCGGCGTTGGCCGTGATCTCGAACTCGATGCGGGACCGCGGTTCGATGCGCGGCAGGTCGCCCTGGTCCGCATCCGGGTACATGGCCGTGATGCCGTAGTACGCGTCGACGTACAGGATCGTCAGGTCCACGGGTTGCGCGGACGGGTTGGCCACGCTCACCTTGATGCGGTCGCCGTCGCGAAGGGTGGGCCGCGAGGTGGCGTCGAGCACCTGCGGCAGTGCGCTGCAGCCCGCGTCCTTCACGTCGCACTTCGGCAGCCAGGTGAGCGTGAGGTCCAGCTTCGACGCGCCGCCACCGCCGATGCCGGCCGCCAGGCGCGAGAGGTTGGCGACGCGGCCGATCTTCTCCAGGTTCGTGCCGAGTTCGATCGCGAGCGGGGAGAGTTGTCCGCCCGCCCGCGCGCCGCCCGCGGAGGCCAGGTCGATCGCCGGCCCCTGGCTGGACGGACCGGCCGCGACGCTAGCGGCGCCGTCGAGCAGGCGCAGGCGCGATCCGGACTGGCAAAGGCGCACGTCGGCCGGCTGGTCGGGCGCGACCCAGCGCACGCGCGAGGCGATGCCGCGGGCACCCTGCAGTTCCCCGATCGCGGCCGTGACCGCCGCGGACGGCGCGTCGCAACCCGAGGACTTCGCCGGCGTCGCGACGCGCAGCGAGAAATCCACCTTCAGGTCGACCGGGCGCGCGAAGGCCGGCAGCCGCAGCTTCGAGAGATCGGGCGCGGGCTTGCCGGCGTACTCGACCGCCACCACTTCCGCCACGTTGCTCGCCGCGCTGGTCACCTTCACGTAGCCGACGGCCTCGGCGTCCTTCGACGTCGGCAGCGGAACCACGGCCAGGATCGACTCGTTCGTCACCTGGTGGATCAGCCCCGCGCGCAGGCGAAACGCGCCGTTGTCGCCCTCGAGCCGCCACTGGGTGACGGCCTGCCCCGGGGTCGCGCCGAACACGAGGTTGTCGAGGCCGGTGCCCTCGTAGGTCGGCGTCGGCTGCTGGCGGCCCATGCCCTGGTAGGACTGCAGCACCTGCTCGATCGCCTGGCGATAGGTCGCGTCGGGGTGCGTCGACAGCACCTGGTAGAGCGTGTACGAGAACAGTCCGCGCGGCACGGCATCGGGCGCGTACATCGGCAGCGATGCCTCGGGCGTGGTCTCCTGGCTCTGCGCCGCGTAGAACGCCACGAACCCGCCGCGCTTCGGCGATGCGCCGCCGCGATCCAGTTCCGGCGTGACCTGGCGCACCGGCGCCGCACCGCCGCGCGTGCGCTCGCCCGCCGTCTGCGCGCGTGCCGCCGCGGCCGCGAGCACCTTCGGGTCGATGCCGAGCGCCTCGGGCTTCACCTGGCGGTCTTTCTCGCCCGGCAGCGGCATCGCGCGGGTGATGGTGCCGGAGTGGCAGTTGTCGAAGATCGCCCAGACGAACACGCCGCGGTCGCGGATGCGCCCGATGGCCGCCCCGAGTTCGTTGTCGCTGATCGCGTTGGGCAGCGCGGCGATCTCTCCGTCCCAGCGGCCGACGTCGCGGGGCAGGAAGATCTCGTCGAGCCCGTCGGGCTCGTTGCGCAGGTCGTCGTCGCGCGCGGGCTGCTGCGAGCCGTGACCGGCGAACATCAGGAAGGCGACGTCGCCGGGCTGAGCGCGCACGGCGATGGCATCGAGCTCGGCGAGGATCGCGCGCTTGGTCGGCTCGCCCGCCCCGGGCAGGCCGTCCGCGAGCACCTTGAGGTCCGCCGGACGGACGCCGCGCTCGCCCAGGAACTCCGCGAACAGCTGCACGTCGTTGTGCGGACCGTCGAGCCACATCGAGGAATCGAGGTTCGGGTACTGGGAGACACCGACCAGCAGCGCATGGGTGCGCCCGGCGGCCAGCGTGGTGCCGGAGGCCGTGCAGAGCAGGCCCAGCATAAAAATACGAATCATTCGCAGCACTTCAGGCTCCTCGCAACAGCGGGTTCGCCGGGGGCCCCGGCGCCTGCTTGGACGTGGCGGAGTCGGGGGCGTCAGGCATTCAGGCCCCGGCGAGGCAGTGCTCGATGAACGGACGCAGCTTCTTGCGGCACTGGGACAGGTACTCGCGGGTCGCCGCCGCGGTGCGGCCCAGCGTCCGCGCGACCTCGGCAATCTCCATCTGGTCGGTCGCGAGCCACGACAGGCATTGCGCCCGCTGCGGATGCAGCCGCGCGAACTCTCGGAAGCCGCGCTGCACGCAATCGGCCACGGACTCCGACTCGACGCGCTGCGCCGGATCGGCATTTTCCTCGACCGGGACGTCCCCGCCCTCGAGGTCGTCCACGTCAAGCATCGGCTGGGACGACGGGCTGCGCCCGGCATCGCGCGCTACGTTGCGGGCGATCGTCCAGATCCAGGCGGCCAGCTGCGTGCCCTCGCCCCGGAACTCGCCCACGGAGCGCACGATGCGCACGAACGTCTCCTGGGTGAAGTCCTCGGCCTGCGCCGGGGTCGCCCGGTGGTTCTGGAAAAAGCGTCGCAGCCGGCCGGCGAACGCCCCGTAGAGGCGCTCCACCGCCCTGCGCCGGGATGGTGCATCGCCGCGCAGCGCGGACAGCAGCGCGTCGTCGAAAACCAGATCGACTTCTCGCTCGGGGAGGGCGGGTTCTGCCAAGCTCGGACCTGCGTGGCGGGCTCGGGCCCGCGTGTTGTGGGAACAAGAATGCCAAGCCGCCGCGCCGCCGTCGAGATGAGTCCTTGCCGCCCGAGGCGGGCATTGGCTACGCTGCCCGCGCCTGACGTTGGGGGATGACCGACGTCCATCGTGACGCAGCCGGCTCGAGCCGGTGCGGGATGACACCAGACAAACACTACAGGAGCTTGCTTATGTCGAACCTTCTCTCGTCGCGCCGCGTCGGCGTGGCGATCGCACTCGCCCTGACTGCCGTTGCCGGCATCGCCGTGGCGGCCGAAGCGGGCAAGGGCCCGAACGCCGGCGCCAAGGCGACCGCTTCCGACACGTCGGCGGCCGTGCAGGCGCTGGCCACCGCCGACTCGCTGGCGATCTACGGCATCCAGCAGAGCGACCCCGTCGCGCTGATCCAGGCGGCCAAGATGAAGAAGGCCGCGCCGGCGAAGGCGCTGGAAGCCGCGAAGAAGACCGAGGGCGCAGGCGCCAAGGGCGCCGACAAGGGCACCGGCTACGACCTGAGCGCGGATGCGCTGCTCGCCCGTGCGGAAGGCATGGCTGCCGGCAACGCCACGCTGCAGGCGCTGATCGCGGACGCGAAGTCGACGAAGTCGCGCGGCGCGACGCGGGGCCCGACGGTGCACTCGGACACCGTGCTCGCCGGCAACACCGATTCGTACACGATCAGCTTCCGCGGCGGCGAGGAAGCCGCGGTGCTCGTGAGCGGCGACGGCGACACCGACCTCGACCTGTACGTGACGGACGAGAACGGCAACACGATCTGCACCGACACCGACGCGAGCGACACGATGCTGTGCCGCTGGACGCCGGCGTGGACGGGGCCGTTCGGCATCCACATCCGCAACCTCGGCCGCGTCTACAACAACTACAAGCTCGCGGTGAACTGATCCGGCCCGCGCCACGGCGCGGGCTTGCAAGGGGCGCGGGCGACCGCGCCCCTTTTCATTTGCGGGCTCACTCGAACTTCCAGAGCACCCCGAACGACGGGACGAGCGGCAGCCAGCGCCGGAAGTGTCGCTCGACCTCGACGCCCGTGCCGTCGGGATCGTCGTCGTCGTCGTCCTCTTCCTCGAACTCGTAGTCCACGCAACACGGGTTGCGCCGGTCGAGCGCGTTGGTCACGCCCGCGTACACCTCGAGCGTGCTGCGGCGGAAGCGGAACTCCCGGCTGGCGCGCAGGTCGACGGTGGCGAAATCGGCATAGCGGATGGTGTTGCGCGGCCCGAGCACGACGGTCTCGCCGGTCGTGCCCTGCACGACCTCGACCGGGGTCAGCGGCCAGCCGGTGTGGTAGCTGCCCGCGAGCGTCAGCGACCAGCGGTCGTCGGTCCACGAGAGGCCGCCCTGCACCGTGTGCGTCTGGTCCCAGCTGCGCAGGACGTCCCGGTTTCCCACGTGGTCCTGCGCCCGCGACCAGGCATAGCTGAACCAGCCGCTCCAGGGGCCGTCGCCGCGCCGGTTCAGGATGCCCTCGATACCCTCCACGTGACTCGCACGCGGGCTGATCGCGACCCGGTCCCAGCGCAGTTCCGGCGCCAGCGACAGCGGGTCGAACAGGCTCTCGTAGCGCGTGCGCAGGTCGCCGTAATCCTTGCGGTAGGCCTCGACGCGCAGCCCGAAGCCGTGCGCGAAGTCCTGCTCGACGCCGAGCACCGTGTGGTACGCGTGCTGGGTCGGGTGGAACTCGTCGATGCCGTCTTCCACCTGCAGCTCCTCGATCCCCTGGAACTGCTGGTAGCGGCCCCAGCTCGCGCGCAGTCGCGTGGCCGGACCGGCGCGATAGAGCAGGTTCACGCGCGGGCCGAAGTCCTGGTCGGCATCCGGCGTGTAGGTTTCCTCGTCCCAGCGCAGGCCGAACTCGGCGGTCAGCCGGTCGGTGAGCCTCGTCCGGGTCGTCACGTACGCGGCATAGTGCGTGCCGGCGGGGTTCGGCGCGAGGTCGCGCTGCACCGACACCGGCGCGCTGTCGGGGAACGGATAGCCCGCGAAGAAATCGACGTGCCCCACGTAGTCGTAGGTCGCGTGCAGCGAGCGCAGCTCGATGCCGAAGCGGTGCAGCCAGCGCTCGCCGGACCAGGTGCCGTCGAGCTTCAGGCCGAGCACGTCGTGGTCGCGCTGGTCGTCGAACGCGCCCTCGCGATTGCCCGGGTCGTGCACCACGCCTTCGCGCTCCGACGCCACGTCGGTGAAAGACAGCAGCGCCCGTCCCGACAGGCGCGAGGTGAAACTGTGCTCGAGCGTGGCCCATGCGTACGCGTTGCGGTAGCTCGCCGTGGCCGTCTCCGCGCCGTCGCGGCTGGTGATGTCGATGCTGTCGCGGGCGGCGAGCAGGTGCAGGCTGCCGCGCGTGGAGTCGCTGAACTCATAGTCGAGCCGCCCGTAGCCGTCGACGTAGTGCGGGTCGCCGAGGTCGAAGTCGATCAGGTCGGCGGTGAGGTCGAGACTGCTCACCCGCAGGGCCGCGAGCCACTGGCCGCGCCCCTCGTCGAAGCGCCGGGCCGCGAGCCCGTTGACGTGGAAGGTGCCGAGCCCGAGTTCGTAGTGCTCGTCGGCCTCCGGGTGCACCGAGCGGACGTCGATCACCGAGCCCATGCGGTCGCCGTACTCGGCGCCGAAGCCGCCCGTGTAGACATCCAGCCCCTGGATGACGCGCTCGTCGAGCACGCTCGTCGGACTCTGGATCAGGCGCAGGTGGAACGGCTGCATCAGCGGCAGTCCGTCGAAGACCACCAACGTCTCGTCCTCCTCGCCCCCGCGGATGTGCGCGAGGCCCGACAGGCCGTTGCTCGCCGCGCCCGGCAGGCGGTGGACGGCCTTCAGCGCATCGTCCGCGAACCGCGGCATGGAAGCGACTTCGGCCTGGGTGAGGAAGGTGTGCGGGTCGGGGGTGTCGTCGGCCAGCGAATACCGGCTGGCGGTGACGACGATGGCATCCAGAGACGGCGCGGGCGGCGTGGAAGCGGGCTTCGCGGGCGCGCTTTCGCGCCGCACGATGGCGAAGATCCCGTCGTCGACCACGCGCGCCTCGAGCCCGTGCTCCGCGAGCACCTGTGCGAGCACGTCCACGTCCGGTCCCGGCGCGGGCTCCTTCGCCACCCGCAACTGCGGCGGCACGAGTTCGCGGTTGTAGATCAGCTGCAGGCCGCGGGACGAGAGCTCGCGCAGCACGTCGTCGAGGCTGCGGCCGGCATAGGGCGCCGAGGCCTGGGCCGCCGCCGGTGCGAGGGCGAACAGCAGCACCGCGACGAGCGCGGGCATACGACGGCGATGGGTTGGAGATCCGGGTGCAGGCATGGCGGGCGCTGGCCCGCCCAGGCGCGCCGGCCCCGCGATGTTAGCGGCGTCCGGGCCCCGTGCCTATGTCCGCGATGTCCCGCTCAGGACTCCGTCTCGACGCGGATGCGCCCGGCGTCGAGCCGCCACTGCAGCGTGGTCGTCGACATGACCGCCGAAACCGCGTCATCCGGCGTCAGTCCCTCGGTCGAGCCCTTGAGCACGATGCCGCGTGCGCGCTCCGCAGCCTGCGGCGACGCGTAGACGACCTGCCGGCCCGTCTCGCGGGCCGCCCAGCCGAGGAACTCGTCCACGCTGCGGCCCTCGATCGCGAACGGCGGGGTGACCGAGCCGATCCAGGCCCAGGACGCATCGTTGGCCGCGAGACTGGTGCTCGTCGCCTGCCCGCCCCGCACGGTGACCTGCTGCCCGGCCCGGCCGACGATGCCGACGCCGTCGCCGCCGATGGCGACCAGACCCTCGCGCACGGCGACGCGCAGCGTACCGTCGGAGACGCGGGCCTCGTACTGCGTGCCAAGGTGCCGCACGGTGCCGGCCGGCGTGTCCAGTGCGAGTGCGCGCGAGTCGTCCTGGCCCTGCACGCCCGAATCCACGTAGAGCCCGCCCCGGCGCAGCCGCGCATGGTGAGCGTCGTTCAGCGCGACGCGGGTCGACTGGTCGAGGCGCAGCTGCACGCCGCTCGCGAGTTGCAGCGCGACCCGGCCCGACAGGCCCGTGCGCAGTTCGTCGCCCTCGCGCAGCGCGGTGGCCGCCGGCAGCGGGGCCCACTCATCGTGCCGGTCGCTGCGGTACTCGACCACTCCCTCGAGGCGCGCGACCGACGCCACCGGCCCGGCCTCGGGCAGGTACAGCGGGCGGGCCAGCCACATCCCGATCGCGGCCGCGGCCACGCCGGCCGCCGCGGCCCAGCCCGTGTACCGGCGCCTGCGCTGCAGGCCGGCGGTGACCTCGTGCCACTCCGCCTCCACGGCGGCACGGACCTCCGCTTCCAGGGCGGCCGGCGGTCGCGGGCGCGGCCCCACGGCGCGCAACAGCGCGCCGAGGTCTGCCTCGTCCCTCGTCGTGGTCGACTCGTCGTGTTCGTTCACTCTCTTTCCCCCCTCAGGCTTCGAGGCCGGCCAGCACGTCGGCCGCCGCGGCGCCGAACACTGCCTCCAGCCCGTCGCGAAAGGCCACGCGCGCGCGCGCCAGCAGCGACTGCGCAGCCGCGTGGCCGATGCCCAGCCGCTGGCCGATTTCCTCGACCGAGTGGCCCTCGACGTACTTCATCTCGAGCGCGACGCCGTAGCGGTCCGGCAGGCGGTCGAGCACCGCGTGCACGAGCCGCTTCAGCTCGGCACTGTCCGCGCGCCGCAGCGGGTCGTCGCTCGCCGGCGCCTCGATGTTCTCCAGGGCGGCGCGCACTTCCTCGCTGTCGTCGATCAGCACCACCTTCGACGAGCGGCGCTGCTGCGAGCGCACGTGATCGGCGATCTCGTGGCGGCAGATCTGGCACAGCCACGTGAACAGCGACGCCTCGCCGCGCCAGGCCGACAGCTTGCGCAGCGCCTTGATCAGCGTGGCCTGCACGACGTCCTTCGCCGTGTCCTCGTTGCCGCGCAGGCGCGGCAGGGCAAAGCGATAGACCCGCGGGAAATAGGTCTCGAAGAACGCACGGAAGGCGCGCTCGTCGCTCGCCAGCATCGCCTGCACCAGTTGTCGGTCGTCGCTCGTCACGCGGGCGGTTTCCTCGCTTCCCGACGCATTAGACGCGACTGCGGTCACAAATCAATCGTCCGTCCGCCCGCCCCGGCAAGTGGCTGATTTCCCGGCGGGGCCGGCCCGGGCGGGCCACCGGCGATTGATCGGCCCGGGGGCCGGCGTCTAACGCTGCACCCGCCGCGACCGTGGCGGCCGGCGACGAGGAGCCCTGCTTGACCCCGACCCCCGTCCGCGAAACGCGCCCCTTCGGGCGCGGCCTGCGCCTCGCCGTCGCCCCGCCGGGCGACCCGCGGCGCTGGGAACTGGAGTCCTACGTGCGCGCGGCCTTCGCGCGCAAGCATGCCGCGGACGTGCAGACGTTCATGCCCTCGCTGGTGGCGTTCCGCGACGCCCGGGACGAGCTCTGCGGCGTCGTCGGGCTGCGCCCGGCCGGCCACTCGCCGCTGTTCCTCGAGCAGTACCTCGACGAGCCGGTCGAACGGGCGCTGTCCCGCGCGAGCGGCACCGAGGTCCGGCGCGCGCAGGTCGTGGAGGTCGGCAACCTCGCGGGCCGCAACTGTCGCGCCGCGATGCGCATGGTCGCGCAGCTGCCGGCCCACCTCCTCGCGCAGGACTACCGCTGGATCGTGTTCACCGCGACGGCCACCGTGCGCGAGATGCTGCTCGGCTTCGGGGCGCCGCTGCTCGAGCTGGCCGGCGCGGACCGCGCGCGCGTCGCCGGCGGAAGCGACGACTGGGGCTCGTACTACGACACCGACCCGCGCGTGTTCGCAGGCTACCTCCCGGACAGTCGCCGCATCGCCGGCTTCGCAGCCGACGACCGTGACCACTGACTCGCTGGTGCACGTGCTCTGGCGCGCCCCCGCCGAGCGCATCGCGCTCGACGACGGGGAGCGTCACCTCACCTACGGCGGCCTGCAGGTCGCCCTGACCGCCGAGAGCGCGTGGCTGCGAGCGGCCACCGGCCCGCGCGTCGCGCTGCTCGCGGACAATGGCGTGCCCTGGGCCGTCGCCGACCTGTCGCTGCACCTGCTCGGCCGGCTGTGCGTTCCCGTCCCGGGCTACTTCACCGACGCACAGATGCAGCACGCGCTCGACGATGCCGGCGTGGACAGCCTGCTCACCGACGATCCCGCGCGGGCGCTGGCCCTCGGCGCCTGGCGCGAAGCCGGCCGCTCGCCGCACGGCCTCGTGCTGCTGCGCCGCCACCGGTCCGGTGACGACGTGCCCTCCGTGCCGGCCGGCACGGTCAAGATCACCTACACCTCCGGCAGCACGGCCGAGCCGAAGGGCGTCTGCCTCTCGGCCGCGCAGCTCGAATCCGTCGCCCGGTCGCTGGCGTGGGCGACGGAGCCGCTGCAGGTCGGACGACACCTCTGCCTGCTGCCGCTCGCGACGCTGCTCGAGAACGTCGCCGGCATCCACGCCCCGCTGCTGGCCGGCGCGACCTGCCTGCTGCCGTCGACGCGGACGACGGGCCTGAGCTATGCGGGCACGGATCCGCAACGCCTGCTGGCCTGCGTGAGCTCGCTGCAGCCCGAGAGCCTGATCCTCGTGCCGGAACTGCTGCTGTTGCTGGTGGTCGCGGCCGAGCGCGGCTGGCGACCGCCGTCCTCGCTGCGCTTCATCGCGGTCGGCGGCGCCTCGGTGTCGCCCGCGCTGCTCGCGCGCGCCGAGGCCTGCGGCCTGCCGGTCTTCGAGGGCTACGGGCTCAGCGAATGCGCCTCCGTCGTCTGCCTCAACCGGCCGGGCGCCCAGCGGCCCGGCAGCGTCGGCCGCCCGCTGCCGCACGTCACCTTGCGCCTGACCGGCGAGGGCGAGATCGTCGTCGCCGGCCAGGCGATGCTCGGCTATCTCGGCGCACCGACGCCCGTGCATTCCGGCGAGTGGCACACCGGCGACCTCGGCGAGATCGACGCCGACGGCTACGTGTACGTGCGCGGCCGCGCCCGCAACGTATTCATCACGAGCTACGGCCGCAACGTCGCGCCGGAGTGGGTCGAACGCGAGATCGCTCAGCGCCTGCCGCAGCGACCGGTGCTGGTGCACGGCGAGGCCCTGCCCTATCCCGTCGCGCTGGTCAGCGGCGTGCGCGAGGAGGCCGAGGCCGGCCTCGTCGAACGCGCCATCGCGGAGGCCAATGCGACGCTGCCCGACTACGCGCGGGTGCGGCGCTGGGCCGTGCTGCCCGAACCGTTCACCCATGCCAACGGCATGCTGACGTCGAACGGACGGCTGCGGCGCGCCGCGATCGCCGAACGCCACCGCGACCTGATCGATGCCCTTTCCGCCGGCCACGCGCCGGCCTGACCCCCGGGAACCCCGATGTCCTTCTACGAACGACTTGCCGAACTCACCGCCGCCGACCGCGAGTACCTCGTGGGCGCCCCGGTCATCCAGCGCTGCCTCACCGGCGACGTGACCCGCGAACTCTACGTGGCGTTCCTCACGCAGGCGTATCACCACGTGCGCCACACCGTCCCGCTGCTGATGGCGACCGGCGCCTGCCTGCCGGAGCGGCACGGGGCGCTGCGCCACGAGATCCTGCACTACCTCGAGGAAGAAACGGGTCACGAGCAGTGGATCCTGAACGACATCGAGCGCGCGGGCGGGAATCGCGAAGCGGCCGCCGCGTCGCAGCCCGCCATCGCGACCGACGCGATGGTCGCCTACGCCTACGACACGGTGTTCCGCCGCAATCCCATCGGGTTCTTCGGCATGGTGTACGTGCTCGAAGGCACGAGCGTCGCGCTCGCGCTGCGCGCCGCGGACCGCATCCAGGACACCCTGAAGCTGCCGGCCAACGCCTTCTCCTACCTGCGCAGCCACGGCGAGCTCGACCAGGAGCACGTGCACCACCTCGCCGGAATCCTCGCGCGGCTCGATGCCGAAGAAGACCGCGCCGCCGTCGTGCAGTGCGCACGCGCGATGTTCTGGCTCTACGGCAACGTGTTCCGCAGTCTCGACGACGGCGCCGTCGCCACCCTGCCCCTGAGGAAGAGCGCATGACCCCCGCCTCGGCCCGGGTCCTGATCACGGGTGGCGCGGGTGGCATCGGCGCCGCGATCGCGGCCGAGCTGCTCTCGCGCGGCGCGGCGGTGCTGCTGACCGGTCGCGACGCGTCCGCCCTGGCGCGCACGGCCCAGGCGCTGGCCCGCCACGGCGATCGCGTCGGCACCTGTGCGGCCGATCTCACGAACGCGGCCGACCGGCAGCGCCTCTGCGACGAGGCCATGCACTGGCGCGGCGGCGTGAACGTGCTGGTCAACAACGCGGGCGTGAGCCACTTCCGCATGCTCGAGGACCTGCTCCCCGAACAGATCGACCTCGCCGTCGCGACCAACCTGTTGGCGCCGATGCACCTGTGCCGCGGCCTGCTGCCGCACCTGAAGGCGCAGCCGGAAGCCTGCATCCTCAACACCGGCTCGGTCTTCGGCTCGATCGGCTATCCCGGCTTCGCCGTGTACTCGGCGACCAAGTTCGCGCTGCGCGGCTTCACCGAGGCGTTGCGCCGCGAACTCGCCGACAGCCACGTCAAGGTGCATCACGTCGCGCCGCGGGCGACGCGAACCGGCATCAACCCGCCGGCGATCGAGCGCATGAACGAGGAACTCGGCGTGGCGATGGACCCGCCCGAGCTCGTGGCCCGCGCGGTCTGCGACATGCTCGAACGCGGCGAGCTCGAGGCCGTGCTCGGCTGGCCCGAGAAGCTCTTCGCCAAGCTCAACGGCG
>WBZM01002665.1_pt1 | contig 14818 bp, 8 predicted proteins | sample 5204271 | NCBI WGS metagenome assembly WBZM01 (sample SAMN12344346, study PRJNA552823) | activated sludge metagenome | biome: Activated sludge suspended growth; feature: Nitrification reactor; material: Wastewater; isolation source: activated sludge from nitrification reactor of wastewater treatment...
ATCATCCCGTAAAGGACGACGGTGATGCCGCCGAGGACGCCACCGGGCGTGGCCGCGACGAGCGCACCGAACTTCGGAGACAGACCGAAGATGATGGCGATCAGCGCGGCGACATAGTAGGCGGCCGTCGAGTAAACCCGGGAGGCTGCCATGACGCCGATGTTCTCGGCATACGTCGTCGTGGGCGAGCCGCCGACCGAGGTGGCGACCATCGTCGCGACACCGTCGGCCGCGATCGCACGGCCCATGACGTCGTCGAGGTTGGCGCCGGTCATTTCGGCCACTGCCTTGACGTGGCCGGTGTTCTCGGCGATGAGCGCGATGATCGCCGGCAGCACGACGAGCACCGCCGCGAACGAGAAGGTCGGCGCGTGCATCCCGACGACCTCCTTGCCGTCGGCGATCATCGTCGACTTCGGGAAGCCGAACCACGGCGAGCTGGCGACCCCCTCGAGGTTGACCCGCCAGTGCGTCGTGGCCTTGCCAGCGCCCGGGTCGAAGGACGTGATCTGGCCAAAGCCGCGGTCGAACAGCCAGGACAGCAGATAGCCGAACACCAGCGACAGGAAGATCGAGATCCGTCCGAGGAAGCCCTTGAGCGCGACCGCGCAGACGATCGCGAAGGTCATGACGATGAGGGCCACCCACTGGTCCTGCGGCCAGTAGACATTGGCGACGACCGGCGCAAGGTTGAACCCGATCAACATGACGACCGCGCCGGTGACGACTGGCGGCAGGATTCTGTGGATGACGCTCGACCCGAGGAAGTGGATCGCCGCGCCGACGAGCGCCAGGACCAGACCGCCGATGAGGATCGCGCCGGTCACCGTGCCTGAGTCAGCCCCCGGCTGCGCCCGGATCGCGGCCGCCACGCCGACGAAGGACGCCGACGTGCCGAGGTAGGACGGCACCCGCCCGCTCACCATGAGCAGGAAGATGATCGTCGCGATACCGCTCATCATGATCGCGAGCTGGGCATTGAGGCCCATAAGGATCGGGAAGACGAAGGTCGCCCCGAACATCGCGACGACGTGCTGCGCCCCGAGCCCTACCGTCTTGCCCCACGAGAGCCGCTCGTCCGGAGCGACCACCTCACCCGGCGCGAGCCGGTGTCCGTCGCCTTTGAGCTTCCAGCCGAATGCCGCCATGAGTTGGGGCTTCCTTCCCGTCACGATGAGTCGTTCCGGGGTTACAGCCTCCCACGCTTTTGCCCGGTTCGTGGGCAGGTTGCCCGCCGCGTCGGTATGCCGTCACGCCTCACCCCTGCGCGCGCGTCCCCCGCCCCGGTATGCCGTCGCGCCTCGCCTTTCGCTCTCGCCACCTGCCCTGTATGCCGTCACGCCTCACCTCCACGAAGCCCATGCGCCGGGCCGAACTGACGCGTTTGGTTGCTTGGGCAGGGTCGAAGCAGCCAAACTCGTCAGTTTGGGGGTCGCGATTGGCGCAGCGAAGGCCCGGGCACCGTCTCGCTGAGCTTCGCGCTGGTTCTCCGGGCCGGACACGCCCGATATCTCCGCTATGCCGTCCCGTCTCACCCCTCGCGCGCGTCTCCCGCCCGGTATGCCGTCTCGCCTCACCTCCCGGACTCGGCGATATCACTCACCTGGCCCTTTCCGGGCTCTCAAGGGGCCAGCTGCGTGAAATGGCGCTCGGTCTCAGCTCCACGAAGCCCATGCGCCGGGCCGAACTGACGCGTTTGGTTGCTTGGGCAGGGTCGAAGCACCCAAACGCGTCAGTTTGGGGATCGAATGCAGACTCAACTCGGATGGCTTGGGCAGAGAGCGCGGAGGCTAGATCGGGTGAGCAGGCTCAGGCTGGGAGGTGAGCGGCACGGCATACCATCGCCGTGTGACCGTCATGAGCGCCGGCGACTTGCAGGAGTTCTTGGCGCGCGAGTTCCCCGAGGTCGGGGGGCTCGACCTGCGAGTCGAGCAGGTCGACGAGCGGCACATCCGGCTGCGGCTGCCGGCGCACGAGTCGACCTTGCGACCCGGCGGGACGATCTCGGGGCCGACGATGTTCACGCTGGCCGATGTCAGCGTCTACCTGCTGGTGCTGGCCCAGATCGGGCCGGTGGCCCTCGCGGTCACGACGAGCGTCGGGATGAACTTCCTGCGCAAACCGCCACCCGGCGACCTCGTGGCCGAAGGCGAGTTGCTCAAGCTGGGCTCACGGCTGGCGGTGGGGCACGTGCGGGTTCACGCGGAAGGCAGCCAAGAGCTGGTGGCCGACGCCTCGCTCACCTACTCGATCCCGCCGCGCTGACTCCCGTCGTCACCGTCGGCGAAGCGCCAGCGGACGCCCATCATCCCCCTGCGGTCCCGCTCGCGCAGCACCGAGACCCGGTGGCCGGCGTTGAGGGACAGGGGAACGACCATGAGGTCTGACCCCGTGGCCTCGGCACGCTGGAAGTGCTCCACCTGGACTGGCAGTCGCTGCTCGTTGAAAGACACGATCAGCCCGTTGAGCGAGGCACCGCCGACGGAGAACTTCACGAACTGAGTCGCCGGCACGCGGTTGGCGTCCTGCACGGCATACCGCAGCAGGAACAAGTCACCCCGGCGGTGGTCCTGCTCAAGCAGGATTTCCACCCCGAGCATCTCGGCATGGGCTGCCACCCGGCCGATCCGGCCGCCCTCGACGCTGGGGCTCACCAGTCTGGCGTCGGCACCGGGCTCACCGACGGCGACAAAGGCGAAACGGTTGGTGGGGTGCACGACCCGCAGCACGAGTTGGGTCTCGACGCGTTCGATGCACCCCTGCTCGGTCACCCACAACCGGGTGATGGCCTGGCGCATCCGGACGTTGTCCATCAGCCGCTCGCCGTTGATCGCCTGCAGCACGGTCTGCATCGGCTCGGCATCCTCGGACATCACCACGGGCAGTTGGCTGGGCGGCCGTCCGAGGGTGTCGGTCAGCAGCCCGGGCGACACCTCGAGCACCTCTTCCAGGGCCGCGACCGCTCGCAGCGACGCGGCTCCGCGCGGAGTGCGGTGGCCGTTCTGCCAAAAACTCAGCGTGCTGCGCCCGACGCTGATGCCGCGCTCGGCCAGCCGCGCCTGCACCCGGTCCAGCGTGAGATCACGCTCGGTCAGCGCGTGCCGTAACGCCTGCGCGAAGGCGATCCCGTCCGGCTCGCTCATGTGTGGCCCCCCTGACCTCTCGGTACGGTGCCCCCGACCTACTCACTCTACGGCGGCGCGCACCATGGCGGGCAGGGCGCCTGCTGCAGTCGCCCGCAGGCTGACGGTCGCAGCCTCGGTCAGCAGCGTCTCGCGTGGGTCCACTTCCACGATCGGTATGCCGTTCGCGCCGGCCAGGTGCGGGAGGCTCGCTGCAGGCTGGACGATCCCCGACGTGCCGACCACGACGACGAGGTCAGCGTCCCGGCATACCTCGATGGCTTGGTCGAATTCCCTTGCCGGAAGCGGCTCTTCGAACCACACCACCCCCGGACGGATATCGCCGGCGGCGCAGTGGCGGCAGCGGTCGGGGTCGATGTATTGGTGGGGCTCGGCCGGCGCGTGCGGGGTCGGGGCCGGCGCATGGCACGTGTCGCAACGCCACGCGAAGAGGCTCCCGTGCAGGTGCGCGAGGACCTCCGAACCAGCGCGCTCGTGCAGGTCGTCGATGTTCTGGGTGACGATCCGCAGCTGTATGCCGGGTCGCCGCGCCCACTCGGCGAGCGCCCGGTGGCCGGCGTTGGGCTCGACGGAGCGGACCAGGTGGACCCGCCAGAGGTACCACGCGTTGCACAGCGCCTTGTCGCGGGCCCAGGCCCGAGGGGTGGCCAGGTCTTCGGGATCGAAGTGCGACCACAAGCCGGTCTGAGCATCTCGAAAGGTCGGGACGCCGGACTCGGCCGACATGCCGGCACCGGTGAGAACGGTGATTCGACGCGCCTGGCGAAGCAATCGGACGAGGTGCTCCGGCACGGGCGTTGGCTGAGCCTGGCCAGCGGGGAGGGAACCCATGAGTCGATGGTCTCAAACGGCATACGGAAACGCGGACCGGGCGAGGTGCCCGGTCCGCGTCCCGCCGTCCAGCCAGTGCCCAGGTTGGGGCTGGACAGCTCGGTGTCAGGTTGTGCGTCAGCCGGCCGGATTAGCCGGTGGTGAAGTTCCAGGCCATCGACGCCAACGGGTTGCCGGCCAGGTCTCGGATCGACGAGGTGGCGGTGCCGGTGCTCCCGATCAGGGTGATGCGGTACTGCCGGGCGGAAGCGAGCGGGGCGTTGGGCTGCAGCGTCCAGGCGGTGCCGGCGGCGTTGGACGAGATGGTCGCCGGGACAAGCGCGCCGGTCACCTGGTCGGTGAGGTAGCAGGTGGCTGCCGTCACGCCGGTGATGGCCTCGCTGAAGCCGAGGGAGATCGGGCTGGTCGTCGAGACGCCGACCGCGCCGGTCGAGGGCGTCCACGAGGTGAGGAAGGGCCGCCAGCCGCTGAGGAAGGTCCACGAGGTGCCGCCGTACGGGTTACCCGCGAGGTCGCGGATGCCGGCGATGCCACCGACCGCCACGACCTTGTGCCACGTGTCCTCGGCGATCGGTGCAAGGGGCTGCACCTACCACAGCCGACCGGAGCTGGTGCTGATGAGGTTCGCCGGGACGATGGCCCCGGTGGACATGTTCTGGATGTAGAAGGTCGACGATGTCACACCGGTGACCGGTTCGCTGAAGGTGAGCTGGGCAACCGTGCTGGGCTCGACAGCCTTCGCCCCCACATCCGGCCAACGGTAGATCAGCGATGGTGCCGGTCCGGTAAGGAACTGCCAAGTGGTGGGTGCCAACAGGTCGTTGCCGGACTTGATCGCGCTGGTCAACGTCGCCTGGTAGGTGTGGTCTGCGGTGAGGTTGGCATCTGGATTGAGGACGGCGGTTCGGGTGGTGCTCGCATACGTCACAACTGCCGGGACTGGCGTGCCAGTGACCGTGTCGACCAGGGTGAAGCTCGTGGCGTCGACCCCCGACACCGCGGTGTTGAAGACAGCGACGATATTGGACGAAACCGTCACGGAGCGAGCCCCGTTGACGGGTGACACGGTGACGGTGACGGGCACGGCGCTGGCCTCAGCCGCGCCGACGACTCCCCCGACCGCAGACATCAGCACGACGGCCAACGCCGCCGTGGCCCGACCACCCCAGGTGTGACGTAACATGTGCGTCCCTTTCGGTACCCCCGCACAGCGGAAGCGGCACCATGCCGCTGCGGCAATTGTCGTTTTTGTTGGACTTGCGCAGTAGTGGGTTGTCAAACTAGGAAATGATCCGGAACAATTCGGTGGGAGATTTACTCAAACCTGACCGTTTTGCTTACTATCGTCAATGATGTCCATCATCGTCGAATGATCTGAATCAATGAGCGCTGATCTGGGTGCAAACCGAGCGGACATGACCTGAGTTCGACTCACTTAGCTTGAGTTAAGGGCTGCTTGTATGCCGGCCGCATGGGGGAGAGCATGGCAGTTGGACAGATCGGACCCGGGGGGAACTGGGGCCGACTGCTGACGTCTTCGCGGGGGTTTAAGACATGAGGAGCACGCTGTGAGAACGCTGGATGGGGTGCCGTTCGACTCGTCGGCGATCCTGCGGGGGACCGTTCCGACACCGGGTCAGCCAACGACGTCGTTGGCCCGCCCGTTCTTGGAGTTCTTCGCGGGTGCCGCTCTGCCGGAATGGGATTCGTTCGCTCGGTCGATCCGGATCATGCGGCTGCGCCCGCAAGAGGTGCTCTATGACGTGGGGGAGGAACACCCCTATATCTACCTCGTGCGGCGGGGTTCGGTGCGGGTGGGCTTCACCGACGGACGTGGCCGTGAGTGCCTGTTGGCCTTCTGCCGGCCCCCGGATCTATTGGCCAGTGTGTCGGCGATCGTGCCGCCCGGGCTACGGCGTTTGGCGGAGCCGCCGACCGGCATCACCAAGATGCGCGCCACCATCGGCGTGGGACGCACCGCCACCAGGGCCAGCGCCCTGGAAGCGACCGAGTTGGAACGCCTGGACTTTCGCGTCATGGAACGACTCATGGGCCGGCACGCGTCTTGGTCCATCGCCGTCTACAACGCCGTGGTGCTGCATGCCCTGGTCAAGGAACGGCGCGAGCGTGAGTTATTGACGATGACTCCCGAGGAGCGTTATCGACAATTCCTTGAAGACCACGACGACCTCATCGGAGTGGTCCCGCAGAAGGATATCGCGGGTTACCTCGGCGTGACCCCAGTGGGTTTGAGCCGGATCGCGACGCGGGTGCGAAACGAGTCTGCCGGTCTGCCTTAGCTGAGCAGTCCCCGCGCGCGGGCGGCGTCGACGGCCTCGCTGCGCGAGTGCACGCCGAGCTTGCGGTAGATGTTGGAGGCGTGGGTGCGCACGGTCGCCGGTGACAGGAACAGTTCCTCGGCGATCTTCGGCACCGGCAGGTGGGTGGCGAGCTGGGCCAAGACCTTGGCCTCCGCGGGCGACAGGCCCGCGGCGTCCAGAGTCAGATCGACCCGATCCAGTCGCGCGGCGAGCTCCTGCAACTCGGGGACGAGCGCCGGCGCCTCGGGTGCAGTCACCGGGAGCCCCAGCAACAGCGTCGTGATCTCCCGCGCTGCCGGGATGTGGACAAACTCCATGGCCAACGCCAACGGCGCCGCCACCCCGATGAGGTGCAGCGCAATGCCGGGCGCCAACCGGCGTAGTTTGACCATCGCGTCGGCATAGTGACGCATGGCGGCCTCGCGGTCGCCGTCGTGCACGGCATACACGGCCCATGCGCAGTCCAGACCCACGGTGGTGGGCTGCGCGCGCAGGCCGTACTCGTCGATCAGCGTCTGCCACCGCACCAGTTGAGCGCGGGCCTGGTCGTGGCGGCCGGCGCGCGCCTGCACGAGCGCAAGGAGGGCGAAGCGCCACGAGTCGGCCAGGTGCACATCACGGGTGAAGGGTTCAAGCAGTTGGAGGATGCCGCGCGCCATCTCGACGTCGCCGCGGCTGAAGGCGGCAGTGGACAGAGTCAACTGCGACACGATGGCCCACCAACTCGTCGACGTCGACGCCTGCTCGACCTCGTCGCCCACCGTGGTGAAGTTGAGCGCCTGGCGGGCGACGGTGTTGGGGTTGAGCTCGGGCTTGAGCTGCGCCTGGATGATGTCGCTGACCTGGTGGTTGTCCAGCAGCTTCAACCAGCGCTGCGTAAGGTCGAAATTGCCGCTCACCCCTTCGACCATCGAGTGCAGGAACGGCAGCTCCGAGAAGGTGTTGACGTCCTCGCCGCCGAAGGCCTTCAGCCACCCGGCAACCAGGGCGATGCGCCCCTCGAGGATGACGAACGGCCCGACCCGAGTGAGGAAAGCGACCAGTGCGGCCTTGTCGCCAAGTCGGGTGAGGGCGTCATGGGCGGGGAGGACGTCCTGGCGCATCTCCCATACGGCGGCGGCGAGTTTGAGCATGTCACGCACCCGCTGTCGATCCTCACGCTCGGCCTCGCGTCGCAGCGATGCGCGGAGCAAGCCGGTGACGCGGACCATGGGAAGATCGCGCCCAGTGATCGACACCATCGGCAACGGCTGGGCGCGCAGCTGCTCGACGAGCTTGCGCGCGTCGTTGGCCTGCCGAGCGTGGTCGAGGACTTCGACGTCGGCCGACCCGAGGACCGCAGCATCGCGCAGGAAGGCGCGCACGAGCGGGTCGAGGTCGACCAGCAAGGCCTCGTGGATGGCCGCTTCGACGAGTCCTTCGGCGACGAGACCCGCGGCGTCGAAACCCGCGGCGTCGAGACCCGCCCCGTCAGGGCTCGCGCCATCGGGGCCGTGCTGGGCGTCCGCGCCGTTCACCGTGAGCATGCCGAAACCAGCCGGCCAACCGCCGGTGAGCTCCAAGGCCCGGTCGACCTGCGATCGCGATAACCCGGCGACCGCGCCGACGGTGTCGACCGTGAGCAGCAACTGATCGGCCTCGACGACGAGCAGCGACCCCTCCATGGCCCGCTTGGCGGTGGCGAGCGGCAGCCGCCGACGCCCGGCCAGGGCCAGCACACAACTGCGCGGCAGTCCGGCGACCAGGGCGTCGAGGTCGGCCAGCGCCTCGGGAGAGGTGAGCCGGTGGACGTCATCGAGCAGCAGCAACAGGCGGCGCCGAGCGAGCTGATCGAGCAGGCCGGCGACCGCAGCGGAGGCATCCACAGCGGACGCGTGGGACTGCGAGAGTGGCTGCCCGATCGTGGGCTCCGCCCCGACGGGGGCCAGCGCATCGGCGAGGGCTGCGACGAACGCCCCCGGCGCGTCATGGTGGGGCCGCAGGGTCAGCCGGATGGCCGGCACCTGACTGGCCCGCGACCAGGCCAGCAGGAGGTCGGTCTTCCCGTAGCCAGAGGGAGCGGTGATGAGGACCACCGAGCCGGGCCGCACCCGGTCCAGACGCTCGACCAACCGCGCGCGGGGAAAACGGGGCCGGGATGCCTCTGGCGCGCGCATCCGCCGACCCCCCTTCGTTGACTCAACTGACCCTGTGGTTTCCCCCGCCCCTTGCCCAGCGAAGACCTGACCCGGGTATGCCGTGCGGCATCGTCCGTGCCAAGGAAAGTGAGTGTCTTCGCGGGGGCGACGAAGGCTTCACGCATCATACGCAGCCGGATCCGGTTGCGCCCGTTGGGGGAGGCCCGTCTCACTCCTCAAGTTGAGGAGTTGCTCTCATCAAGACCAGATGATCTCGGCTGTCAGGTGGCCATGACCTGTTGATTGGGGTTTAGCAGTCGGATTGTCTGTGCTCCAGCCAAAGGAATCGGATGGTCCGCATCACCACCCGGATCCGCAGGCCGGTGGTGGGGACCACCTTGCGGGAGCACGTCGACACTCGGGGGTCCAGCGTCGCTGGGAGTGACGGCCGGTGCTCGAAGTGTGAAGCACAAGGAGTCAACGTGAAGTCACTCGGCGGGATAGCCACGCCATCGCCCAGCCCGGCCCGTTCCCTCGGCGCAGGTCTCGGAACACCGACCCAGAGCGTCGCTCGAGCATTCCTGGAGATGTTCGCCGGTGGTCCGCTGCCGGAGTGGGACTCGTTCGCAAGCACCATCCGCCTCGTGCGGCTTCGTCCCGGCGAAGTGCTCTTCGAAGCCGGGGTCGAACATCCCTATATCTATGTCGTGCGCCGCGGCTCGATCCGCGTGGGGTTTGCCGACCAGAAGGGACGGGAGTGCCTGCTGGCCTTCTGTCGGCCGCCGGACATGCTGGCCAGTGTGTCGGCGATCGTGCCGGCCGGGGTGCGCCGCCTGTCCAACCTGCCGCACGGCATCACCAAGCTGCGCGGGACGGCCGGCGTCGGTGTCACCAACAGCCGGGCCACGGCCTTGGAGATGACTGAGCTGGAACGCCTGGACTTCCGCATCATGGAACGCCTCATGACGCGACACTCCCAATGGGCGCTCGCCGTCTACAACGCGATGATCCTGCATACCCTCGCCAAGGAGCAGCGCGAGCGGGAGCTGCTGACGCTCACCCCGGAGGAGCGCTACCGCCAGTTCCTCGACGACCACGACGATCTCATCGGCGTCGTGCCGCAGAAGGACATCGCTCGCTACCTCGGCGTGACTCCGGTGGGGTTGAGTCGCATCGCATCCCGGGTGCGCAGTCGGGCCGTGTCGGTCCCGACCTTCAACCCGGCCGAGCCGCTGACCGGCTGACCCCAACTCGATCCGACGCCACGAAAGGGCGGGAAGCGCACCGCGCGCTTCCCGCCCTTCCCGTATGCCGTCCCCCGGCATCGCACGACCACGACCACGACCACTCTTGGTGCGGGCGCGGGGGCGTGGGGCACCAACATGGGTCAGGGGGCCCTCGTTTCCGAGGGCCCCCTGGCCTTGTGTGCTCCCTGTTATCGGGTGGTGCTGGTGTCCTCGTCCTTGCGGCGGCGGGTGGCTGCCAGAAGGAGCATGCCCAGGGTGACCAGTCCGAGCGACCAGCTGATGAGGCTGGTGCTGTCGTTTCCGGTGTGGGGGAGCGGTTTGGGTTCCACGGTCAACGGCGCGTCGGTGTCGTTGTCGGTGGGGGTGGTGGCCGGGTTGGTGCCGGGTCCGGGGATGGGTCCGAGGGGGTTGGTCTCGGGCACGTCTTTGTCGGTCGGGGCGATGTAGGCCAGGTTGGTGATGGTTCCGGTGAACCCGGCGTCGACGGTCGCGGTGACCGTGATGACGGGGCCGTCACTGTTGCCCGGCAGGGCACTGGTGGCGGTGCAGGTCAGGCCGGTGCAGGTGTAGCCGTCGCCGGTCATCGATTGCAGGGTCAACCCGCCCGGCAGGACGTCGGTGACCGTCCACCCCGCCAGAGCAGCGGCGGGGCCCTCGTTGTGCGGGGTGAGGGTGAAGGTCACGGTCGAGCCCGGGTAGATGGTGCCGGTGGTGGTGTTCTTCTTGACCAGGGTCAGGTTGTACACCACCAGACCAGCATCGATGGTCGGGTCATCCGGGGTGGTCGCACTGTTGTTCCCGGTGGCTGGGGCGGTGAAGGTGACTGTCCCATCCGCTGGGGCGTTCGAATCAACCGCCCGGTCAGCACCAGTGAGGGTGCTGGTGAAGGCCGACCCGTCCGGTTTGACGAACTCGATGACGTAGTCGACGCCGGCGAGTAGGTCGGTGAACGAGTAGAACCCGGTGTTGTCGGTGGTGGTGGTGTCCCACAGCGACCCGTCCGCGGTGTACAGGTTCACCGTCACCCCGGACACTGGCGGTTCACCGGCGTCTTGGATGCCGTTGCGGTTGGTGTCCATCCACACGTAGTCACCCACGCTGACGAGCTCGACCAGGCCAGCATCGATCCCGGGGTTGTCGGCCTGCCCCGGCACGGCGGAGTTGGCCCCGGTCGTGGCGGCGGTGAACGCCACCCGACCGGTCACCTCATCCGCGTCCGAGTCAGTCACGTCCGTCGTGGCCGAGTTGCTGATGTCGCTACCTGCGTTGGCGATCGTGTAGATCGTCTCGGCCGGTTTGACGAACTCGACGATGTAGTCCACGCCACCGATCAGGTTGGTGAACGCGTAGTACCCGTTCGCGTCGGTCACTGTCGTGACCGGTGCACCACCAGGCAACACCGCCAGGTCCCCGGCCGCGTCCAATAGGCGCACGGTGACGCCGGCGACGGGCTTCTCGATGGCGGGGTCACCTTGGATGCCGTCGAGGTTGGTGTCCCACCACACGTAGTCACCGACTGACACGAGCTTGACCAGGCCGGCGTCGATCGACGGGTTATCCGGCGCCGTCGCACTGTTGGCCCCGGTGATCGGGGCGGTGACGGTGACCAGGCCGGTGGCCTCGTCAGCGTCAGAGTCGGTGCCATCGGTGGCCGGGTCGTTACTGGTCACACCAGTCGCGTCCTGGCTGGTGAAGATGGTGTTGCCTGGTTTGACGAACTGCACCTGGTAGGTCACCCCCGCGAGCAGGTTCGTGAACGCATAGAACCCGTTCGCATCCGTCGTGGCCGTGACCGGCGCCCCACCCGGCAACACCGCAGCGCTGCCATCCGGGTTCAACAGATTCACCACCACACCAGACACCGGCAACTCGCCAGCGTCCTGGACACCATCACGGTCGGAGTCCCACCACACGACGTCACCAATCGAGACCAGCTCGACCAAACCAGCGTCGATGCTCGGGTTGTCCGGTGCGGTGGCGCTGTTGGTGCCCGTGGCGGGTGCAACGACGGTGATCCGACCGGTCGTGGTGTCGGCGTCCGAGTCGGTGCCGTCCTGCGCCGGGTCGTTGCTCGTCACGCCCGCGACATCCTGCGTGGTGAAGATCGTGTCGGCCGGCTTGACGAACTCGACCTGGTAGGTGACGCCGGCCAGCAGGTTGGTGAACGAGTAGAACCCGTTCGCATCCGTCGTCGTCGTCACCGGAGCGCCACCGGGCAGGACTGCCGGGTTACCGGCCTCGTCGAGCAGGTTGACCGTGACACCGGCCACCGGCTGCTCCGCCGTCGGGTCGCCCTGCAGCCCGTCGCGGTTGGTGTCCCACCACACGTAGTCACCGATCGAGACCAGCTTGACCAGACCGGCATCCAGCGTGGGGTTGTCCGGAGCGGTCTTGCTGTTGGCCCCGGACGCCGGCGCCGTGAACGGCACCAGACCCGTCGTAGTGTCGGCGTCCGAGTCGGCGACATCGGTCGTCACGGCGTTGCTGGTGTCGCCACCGGCGTTCTGTGTCGTGAAGATCGTGTTGGCCGGCTTGACGAACTCCATCTGGTAATCCACTCCGGCGATGAGGTTGGTGAACGAGTAGAACCCGTTCGCATCCGTCGTCGTCGTCACGGGAGCACCATCGGGCAGGACTGCCGGGTTGCCGGCGGCGTCGAGCAGGTTGACCGTGACACCGGCCACCGGCTGCTCCGCCGTCGGGTCGCCCTGGAGGCCATCGCGGTTGGTGTCCCACCACACGTAGTCACCGATCGAGACGAGCTTGACCAGGCCGGCGTCGATCGACGGGTTGTCCGTCTGGGACGGCAGGCCGAGGTTCTTGCCCGTCGGCGGAGCCACGACCGTCACCAGGCCGGTGCTGACCACGGGATCGGAGTCGGTCGCGTCGGCAGCCGGGTCGTTGCTCGTCACACCCGAGACATCCTGGGTCGTGAAGATCGTGTTCGCCGGCTTGACGAACTGCACCTGATAGGTCACCCCAGCGATGAGGTTGGTGAACGCGTAGAACCCGTTCGCGTCGGTCGTGGTGGTCACCGGCGACCCACCCGGCAGCACCGCAGCGGTGCCATCCGGGTTCAGCAGGTTGACAACCACCCCAGGCACCGGCAGCTCGCCGGCCGTCTGCAGACCGTCGCGGTTGGTGTCCCACCAGACGTAGTCACCGATGGAGACCAGGGCCACCAGCCCCGCGTCCAGCGACGGGTTGTCCGGCGCGGTCGCACTGTTGGCGCCGGTCATCGGTGCCGTGAAGGCCACCACCCCAGTCGCCGGGTCGGCGTCGGAGTCGGTGCTGTCGGTCGCCGGGTCATTGCTCGTCACACCCGAGGCATCCTGGGTCGTGAAGATCGTGTTGTCCGGCTTGACGAACTGCACCTGGTAAGGCTGACCCGCGATGAGGTCGGTGAACGAGTAGAACCCGTTCGCGTCCGTCGTCGTCGTGCGAGCCACACCGGCGGCATCGAGCACCGCAGCGCCGTCGCCGTCCAGCAGCTTGACCGTCACGCCCGCCACCGGCTTCTCGCCGACCGACTGCAGACCATCCCGGTCGGTGTCCCACCAGACGTAGTCACCGACCGAGACGAGCTCGACCAGACCAGCGTCGATGGTCGGGGTGTCGGCCTGGCCAGGAGCGGACAGGTTCGACCCGGTGTCCTTGGTCGTCACCGGCGCACGGCCGGTCACCACATCGGCGTTCGAGTCGGTCGCCGAGTCGCCCTGCAGCGCGGTCGTGAACACCGTGCCAGCCGGCTTCACGAACTCCACGATGTATGCCGTGTGCGGCAGCAGATCGGTGAAGGCGTAGTAGCCACCCACGGTCGTGGTGCTGACCGGCATACCGGCAGTGTCTTTCACCGGGGTGCCGTCGGCGTGCAGCAGGTTGACCAGCATGCCGTCCTCGACCACCGGCTCGACCGAGGGGTCACCCTGCTGGCCGTCGAGGTTGCGGTCATACCAGACGTAGTCACCGATCGACACCTTGGCCACCGTGAGGACTGCTTCGGCGTCGTTGTCCGTGTCCGGCTGGGTGGTGTCCGTGGTCAGCGTGGGGACGACCAGCGGCACCGTCTCGGCCACGTCTGGCTGCTGACCCGACTTGGGCGACACATAGGCGACATTCTTCGCCGACCCGGTGAAGCCCGCGTCGATGGTCGCGGTCACGGTGATGGCATTCCCCGCACCCACCGGCAGGGCGGCGTCGGCGACACAGGTGCCGACCGTCGTCGCGCAGTCGTAACCGGTGCCCGTCATCGACACCAAGGTCAACCCGGTCGGCAGCAGGTCGGTGACCGACCAGCCGGCCAGGGCCGTCGACGGGCCCGCATTGGACGGGGCGAGGGTGTAGGTCACCGTCTGGCCCGGGAGGTAGGGGCCGGCCGTGTCGAGGGTCTTGGTGAGCAGCAGGTTGTACTTCACCAGGCCCGCGTCGATGCCGGGGTTGTCCGCCTTGCCCGGGTCGCCCAGGTTGCTGCCGGTGGTCGTCGTCGTGAAGCTGACCTTCCCGGTCGCCACGTCAGCGTCCGAGTCGGTGAGGTCAGCCGTCGGCGAGTTGGATGTGTCGCCGCCCGCGTTGGCCGTCGTGAACTGCGCGCCGGTCGTCTCGGCCGTCGAAGAGGTCACGAACTCGACCGTGTATGCCGTGCCCGGCAGCAGGTCGGTGAAGGCGTAGTAGCCGCCGATCGTCGTGGTCTGGCGCAGGAAAGTGCCGTTGGCGTCGTAGAGCTTGACGACGAACCCGTCGGGCACGACCGCCTCGCCGGTGGTCTGCTGACCGTCGCGGTTGGTGTCCCACCACACGAAGTCACCAATCGACACCTTCGCCACCGATAGGACCGCTTCAGCGTCGTTGTCCGTCGGAGTCGTGCTGGTGTCCGTCGTCAGGTCCGGAGTCACCAACGGGTTGGTCTCCGGCACGTCGGTCGACTTCGGCGACACATACGCCACGTTCTTCGCCGACCCAGTGAAGCCCGCACCCAAGGTCGCGGTCACCGTGATCGGGTTACCAGCACCCTTGGGCAACGCAGCCGAGGCCACGCAGGTGCCGGGGGTGGTGGTGCAGTCATACCCGGTACCGGTCATCGACACCAACGACAGGCCGGCCGGCAGCAGGTCGGTCACCGACCAACCAGCCTGAGCGTCCGAGGGACCGGCATTGCTCGG
>WBZM01002168.1_pt1 | contig 14817 bp, 10 predicted proteins | sample 5204271 | NCBI WGS metagenome assembly WBZM01 (sample SAMN12344346, study PRJNA552823) | activated sludge metagenome | biome: Activated sludge suspended growth; feature: Nitrification reactor; material: Wastewater; isolation source: activated sludge from nitrification reactor of wastewater...
GGCCTCCCTCGCGCGCGCCGACGCCGAGCACCCGCTCGCCCCGCGCGCGCTCGAGTGGCTGGCGGGGCCGTCGGGCTTCGGCGTGGTCGGCGACGGGCGCGCGCTGGTGGTGAGCGACACGGCCGTCCACCGGGACATCTACGCCTACCACGACCTCTTCCGCTGGCGCCTCGGGCGCGACGGCGGCGCGCTGACGGTGGAGGGCGAGGAGCGCCTCACCGAGGGCTGGCGCGCGCAGCAGCCCGACGTGGCCCCCGACGGCGACCGAGTGACCTTCACCGTCAACCACCGCGGCACCTCCTCGCTCTTCGAGGCGTCGCTGACGGATCTTCAGCCGCGCCCGCTCTTCCGCCCGCGGCGCTTCGAGCAGGTGTACGCGCCGCGCTACTCCCCCGACGGCGCGCTCATCGCCTTCTCGCACTGGCGCGACGGCGGGCGGCGCGACCTCGCGGTGTACCGCCGCGCCACGGGCCGGGTGGAGTACCTCACCGACGACGCCGCGCTCGACCTGTCGCCCGCCTTCACCCCCGACGGCCGCTACGTCGTCTGGTCGTCCGACCGCAGCGGCGTGATGAACCTCCTCGCCCGCGAGGTCACCCCCGAGGGCTTCGGCCCCGAGCGGCAGATCACCCACGTGATCTCCGGCGCCTTCCAGCCCGCGGTGTCGCCCGACGGCCGCACGCTGGTCTACGTCACCTACGGCCCCCGCGGGTGGGACCTCGCCCGCCTGCCCTTCGACCCTTCCCGCTGGCGCGAGCCCGAGGCCCCCGCGGGCGACCCCTACGAGCGCGCGCCCGACGACGAGGGCCACGGCCGCCGGCCCATCGACACCATCCCGACGAGCGACCACCCCTACAGCCCCTGGGGCACGATCCGCCCGCGCATCCTCACCGCGGAGCTCACCGCCGACGGCTTCGGCCCGCAGCTCGCCCTCCGCGTCTCCGGCGCCGACATCCTCAACCGCCACGCGTGGAACGTCCGCCTCGGCGTCGGCCTCGTCCGCGGCGACCCCAACGTCGACGTCACGTACGTCTACCGCGGCGTGCGCCCGACCCTGCGGCTGCGGGCGTTTCGCACGGTCGACGCGGGCGGCGGCTTCCGCGTCGGGCGGCGCGCGCCCGGGTGGGTGGCCGAGCGCGTCGGCGGCGAGAGCGAGGTGTCGGTGGCCTTCCCCGGGCGCTTCGACGCGCACACCGTCTCGCTCGTCTACGACGCCTCGTGGGTGCGCGCCTACGGGGGCTTCCCCGAGCTCGCGCGCTACCTCGACCCCAACGAGGCGCCGCCGGTGCTCCCCTTCCAGGGCTGGATCACGGGCCTGCGCGCGACGTGGTGGTACGCCCGCTCGCAGCGCTACGCCTACTCCATCTCCGCGCAGGAGGGCGTCAACCTCTTCGCCACCGCGCGCGTCTCCGACCCGGCCCTCGGCAGCGCCGTGGGGAGCGTGGAGTTCTCCGCCGGCGCGTCGGCGTACATCCCCATGCCGTGGGGCTACGACCGCCGGCGCCACGTGCTCGCCTTCCACCTCGGCGGCGGCGTCGGCACCACCGACCGCGGCGAGCGCGCGCTCTTCTCCCTCGGGGGCTTCCCCGACTTCAACCCCGCCAGCCTGCTCGACCTCCTCCGCGGCGGCGGCGTCGGCGGCGGCATCGCGCTGCGGGGCTACAAGCCCGACGCGCGCGTCGGGAGCCAGTTCGAGGTGGCCAACGTGGAGTACCGCTTCCCGGTGCTCCAGCCGCAGCGCGGGCTCTCGACCTTCCCGCTCTTCGTCCAGCAGCTCTGGGCCAGCGTGTTCGCCGACGCCGGCCACGCCGCCTTCGGCCGCTTCGATTGGGAGAACGTCGCCGTCGGCGCCGGGGCCGAGGTGTTCGCCGACCTGGTGGTGGGCTTCGTCGTGCCGCTCACCGTCCGCGCCGGCTACGCGCACGGCTTCATGGACGGCGGCGAAGACCAGTTCTACGCGCTGCTGGGCAACGCCTTCTGAGTCATGCCTCGGGCTTCGAGGGCGCCGCCACTTCGAAGTCGCGGAAGCAGAACACCGTCGCGCTCTCGGTCTCCGGGCTCCCGCCCTGCGCCTGCAGCGCGATGTGCCCCGCCGCGAAGGTGTCGTCGGTCACCTCGGTGAGCTTCACCCCGTTGGCGTGGACGGTGATCTTCGTCCCCTCCATCACGATCTGCACCCGGTTCTTCTGCCCGAGGCCCGGGAGGAGGGCGTCGTGGCGCGTCCAGTCGACCAGCGCGGTGCTGACGTTGTCCTTGCGGCGCGTCAGCCGGTAGTACCCCTCGCCGTCGATGAAGAGCCGGTAGTTGTCCCGGTCGGACTGCGCGCGGAAGCTCACCCCGCAGTAGCTCTGCGTCGGCGCCTCGGCCGAGAGCACCGTCATCGACACGCTGATCGCCGCGTCGGAGAACGTGGCCGCCGCCCCGCCCGCGCGCTTCTCCAGCCAGTACGCCGCCACCGAGGTGTCGCCGCCGGGGAGGGTCACCACCACGCCGGGCGCGTCGAAGCGGAGGGGCGGGGTCGCCGAGGTCGTCGCCGCGAAGCTCCAGCCCTCGGGGCTCTTCGCGAAGCTCTCCTCGATCACCGTGGGCCACGCGACGGCCGCGTCCGTGCCCTGCTGCGCCTTCTCGCTCATCGTGTCTCCCGATCCTTTCGCTCGCGCCGCGCGCGCGTCTCCGGCGCCGCAGCCGGCGCGACGATATCACCGCTCCGCCCCGGCCAACCCGCGAAATGCGCAGCGCCCGCGCCGCCCCGGTCGCGGCCCCGCCGGGCCCCGATGGGCACCCGATGGGCACCCGATGTCCGCCGCCGGGCCCTCCGGGCGCGATCTGTCACCTCCGGGCGCTCAACCGCCACCCAGCGCTTGTCTTGAATGCGAATGGCATGTCGGGAATGGCTTGACGAGTCCGCGCGGCGGGGCGCATGGTCCGCACCCGAGAGAGGCCATTACGAACATGGATACACAGCGCGCGATCGAGAAGCTCCTGCAGAATTTCACCAAGGAGCTGATGAAGGTGTTCTCGGAGTCGGTGGTGCGCGCGGTGGCGCAGGTGACCAACACGCGCACCTCGAGCAGCACGCGCGCGTCGCTGCCGTCCAGCGCGGCGCCCGCCGCGCCCGCGCGCCGCGCCGGCGCCGGGCGGAAGGCCGCCGCCCCGAAGGCGAAGCCCGGCCGGCCCGCGAAGGCGTCGAAGCCGGCGGCCCGCAAGGGCGGGGCGAAGGTCGAGAAGAGCTCGCCGGCCGAGGTCGACGAGCTCTCCAACGACATCCTCAACGTGCTCCGCCGCTCGGACAAGAACCTCGCCGCCCGCGAGATCATGGAGAAGCTCAACTTCGGCGCGCTCGACGCGGGCCGCTTCAACTACGCGCTCGGCAAGCTCAAGGACGACGGCCGCGTCGCCCAGCACGGCGACCGGCGCATGGCCCGCTACGGCGTGGGCAACGGCGGCAAGGCGAAGCCGGCGCGCGGTCGCAAGCCGAAGGCCGCCGAGGCCGCGCCCGTCAGCGAGGCGCCCGCCGAGGCGCCCGCCGAGGGCTGAGCCCGCGCCCGATCCGCCCGCGCGACCCAGCATTCCGGTCGCGCGCGTGAAGCGGTTCCCTTCCCCGCGTCCCCACCTTGCTCCCGCCGGCCCGCCCGCCGCCATGCGGCTTGTCGCGGGTTTGACTTCACAATGGAATCACGTCTCGCGCCCGCGGCGCCACGCGAGGAGCCCGAGCGAGGACGCGAGCGCGAGCGCGGCGCAGACCCCGAAGGCGGCGCGCGTGTACCCGCGGTCGAGCGCGAGCCCGAAGGCCAGCGACGACGGCAGCGCGAGCAGCCCGGTCACGAGATAGAACCACCCGTACGCCCGGCCGAGCTCCTCCTTCGGCGCGAGCGAGGCCACGAGGGCGAGCTCGGTGCCTTCGGAGAGGCCGTAATAGAGGCCGTAGGCGAGCAGCGCGGGGAGCGCCTGGAGGGCGGTGTGCGCGGCGCCGAACCCGGCATACGCGACCGCGTAGAGCGCCCACCCGAGCGCGAGGGCGCGGCTGCGGCCGAAGCGGTCGGCGAAGCGCCCGCCCGGCGTGCCGGTGAGCGCCCTCAAGAGGGACAGCGCCCCCCACGCGAGCGGGAGCCGCGCCCGCGGCACGCCGAGCTCCTCGGCGCGCAGGAGGAGGAAGCCGTCGCTCGCGTTGGCGAGCGTGAACAGCGCGAGCAGCGCGAGGTACGGCCGCATGGGCGCGGGCGGCGCCCCGGCGAGCGAGGCGCGCGGCTTCTTCGCGGCCTCGTCGGGCGCGGCCGTTTCCTTCACGCCAAGGATCACGGCCAGCACGGAGAGGGCGCCGGGGATGAGCGTCATTGCGAAGACGAAGCGCACGTCGTCGGGGCGGAGCGCGAGGAGCGCGGTGGCGACGAGCGGGCCGAGCACGGCGCCGGCGTTGTCCATGCTGCGGTGGAAGCCGAAGGCGAGCGCGCGGTGCGCGGGGTCGCTCTCGCGGGCCAGCAGCGCGTCGCGCGGCGCGGTGCGGACGCCCTTCCCGACGCGGTCGACGAAGCGGACGGCGAGCACCTGCCAGGGCGCGCCCGCCAGCGCGAGGAGCGGCCGCGCGGCGTTGGCGAGCGCGTAGCCGAAGAGCACCAGGGGCTTCTTGCGGTGGACGTGGTCGGAGAGCGAGCCGACGGCGAACTTCATCAGCGCCGAGGTCGCGGTGGCGGCGCCCTCGATGAGCCCGAGCGCGCGCGCGCCGCCGCCGATGGACACGAGGAAGGCCGGCAGCAGCGGCATCACCATGTCGGCCGCCACGTCGGTGAGCAGGCTCACCACGCCGAGGACGACGACCGTGCGGCGGAGGGCGGGGCGCTCGCTCATGCGGGGGCGCGAGGCTACCACCGCGCGCGGCGAAGGCGCTTGTCACCCGCGCGACGCGGACGGTACCGTCGCCGCGCCCATGCGCCGAGCAGTCCTCTGGTCGTGTCTCCTCCTGGCCTCGGGGCCCGCCGCGCTCGCCCAGGGGCGGGCCGCGCCGACGTCGACGGCCGCGCCCGCGCGCCCGCCCGCCGCGCCGCCCCCGCAGGAGGAGGGGACGCCGCTGCAGATCACCATCCCCGGTGAGCTCCAGCTCCGGTATTCGGCCTTCACGGACATCCCGCTGGCGACCACGCCCGGCGTCCCGGCCGCCGAGCAGCCCGCGTCGCTCGGGCAGAACCAGTACTTCGAACACTGGCTCCGCATCGGGCCGCGGCTCACCATCGGCGAGCGCTTCCGGGTGGTGACCCAGTTCGACGTCGCGCGGCTGGTGGTGCCCGACGCGGCGGCGGCCTCGGTGGGCCTGGCGCGCGAGCCCCGCGGCGACCTCTTCCCCTACGGCGCGTTCGATTTCCGCCAGGCGTACCTCGAGTGGGAGACGCCGGTCGGCGTGCTCCGCGTCGGGCAGCAGGCCTTCAACCTCGGGCTCGGCATCGTGGCCAACGGCGGCGACCGGACGCCCGTCTTCGGCGACTACCGCCACGGCGACCTCGTCGACCGCGTGGCCCTCGCGACGCGCCCCGGCGGCCGCGCGAGCGACTGGGTGGTGGCCCTCGCCGGCGACCTCGTCTACCGCGACCGGCTCGTCCAGCTCGTCGACGGCGACATCGCGCTCCAGGGCGTGCTGACGGTCTTCTATCAAGACCACGCCTGCCGCCAGGACTGCGAGCGCAAGCGGTTCGGCGCGCTGGCCACCTACCGCGACATCTCGTGGGCCAACGGGTCGTCGCTGCGCGCGGTGCTCGGCGACGTGTACGCGCGCTGGGAGTGGCCGCAGCCCGACCGCGTGGGGCGCGTGTTCGCGGGCTTCGAAGTGGCGGGCGCGTACGGGGTGACGGACGCGACGCGCACCGCGGAGTACGCCGAGCACGCGGTGCTTCAGTTCGGCGGGGCGGCGGAGTTCGGCATCGAGCGCGACGGGCGCTACCGGATTTCGCTGGAGGCGGGCTACGCGACGGGCGACCGCAACCCGGTCGACGGCGACCAGCGGCGCTTCACCTTCAACCCGTCGCACCGGGTGGGGCTCTTGATGTTCCCCGAGGTGATCGCGTGGCAGACGGCGCGGAGCGCGGCGATCGCGAGCGACCCGCGGCTCACGGCGCGGCCGGCGCACGGGGCCTTCCTGCTGCCGTCGCAGGGCGCGGTGGCGGGGGCGGCGTACGTGTACCCCACCGCGAGGGTCAACCTCGGGCGCTACGCCGACGTGCGCGCGGGGGCGGTGATCGGCGTGGCGACGACGGACTGGGTCGACCCGGTGTCCGTCCAGGTGTACGGCAGCGCGCGCAACTACCGGGGCGGCGACCCGACGCGGCGCGACCTCGGCGTCGAGCTCGACCTCGGCGTGAACGGGAGCATCCCGCTGCCGGGCAGCGTGCAACTGACGGGCGGCGTGCAGGGGGCGGTGATGTTCCCGGGCGGCGCGTTCCGTGATGCGAGCGGGCAGACGATGGGGACGCTCGCGCTCGCGACGGCGCGGCTCGGCGTCAGTTTTTGAGCGCACGTCGCCGCGGGGCGCGGTCGCATCACCCGGAGCGGGCGCGCGCGAGGTCGAGCACCTGGAGCCGCTCGACCGGGCCGTACGCCGCGGTGCTGCAGTAGCGGAGCGCCCAGTGAAGGAGCCAATGCGCGTCGACGGCGACGGGGACGTCGTCGGGCACGACCGGCGCCTCGCGCAGGAGCGCGGCGAGGCCCTCCGCCGCCGTGCTGCCCTCGCCGCGCGCGATCTCGAGGCCGAAGGCGAGGCCGTGGTGGAGCACCACCTGCCAGCGCGACGCGGCGACGGGGCCCTCGCAGGACGCCTGGTAGGAGAGCGAGGCGCCCTCCGCGCGCACCGTCACCCGCTGGTCGGGCGGCACCATCGGCGCCCCGGGCGTTCGGTTCGGTTCGAAGGAGGCGCTCCAGCCGGCGAAGCGGGGAGCGGCGCCGAGGGCCTCGCCCCAGCGCCAGTACATGTGAAGGGCGTCGTGGTCGGCGACGGGGAGCGGCGTCACCGCGTCGACGCGCCAGCCGCGCAGCCTCGCCTCGACCGCGGGGGGCGCGCGCAGCGGCGGCGCGAGGACGAGGCCGTCGAAGGCTCCCTGGCGGCCGGCCTTGGCAAAGCTGTGCTCCGCCGCGGTCATCACGGGCCCTGCGTCACCGACCTCGCGCCCACGGTGGAGGCACAGCGCTGGGGCGCACGCGCGCGCTGGTCGCGCCGGGTCGACGACGACGTGGGCCTCCCCCCGCGCGCCGACCTGCGCGTAGTCGAAGGCGCGCTCCCACGTGGGCAGCGCGGCCGACGGCGACGCGGCGTTGGAGACGGCCCCGAGCGCGCATTCGAAGCGCGGGCCCGCGCGCGAGCGCCACGCCTGCTCGAGGTCGGCGAAGCACCCGATCATGTCGGTGCCCTCCGGGCGCGCGAGGACGGCGGCGGCTTCGAAGCCGTCGAGGGCAGCGCTCGCCATGAGCATCAGGTGCGGGTGGAGGCGCGCCGCGAGGAGGAGCCCCCAGGGGTCGTAGTCGCGCGCGGGCCGGCAGGTGACGAACTCCACGGCGACGACGACGCGGACGGGGGCGTCGGGCGCGGCGGGGGCGCCGTCGTCGGGCATGAGGTCGTCGCGCGCGCACTGCGCCGCGGTGAGGGCGTGGACGGCGCCCTCGGGGGTGAGTTCGAAGCCGTAGACGGCGAGCAGGCCGGCGTCGAGGGGCGCCCCCAGGGGCCACAGGCCGCAACCGCGCGCGGGCAGCACGCCGCCGCGGGCCAGGTACACCCGGAGCAGGTGCGCGCGGTCGAGCGGGAGGGGCACGCGGGCGCCGCGGAGGACGACCGCGGGGGCGTCCCAGCGCACCTCGCTGCAGACGCCGAGCTCGTGCGAGGGGACGTCGGGGCGCTCGCGCGCGGGCACCTTGCACGTCACGTCGAGCACGCGCGCGGGGTCGCCGTCGACCCAGAAGCTCCAGATCGCGGCGTCGGCGGTGACGGGCGCGTCGTCGGGGGCGTCGACGTAGAGGACGCGGGCGCGGGAGAGCGGGCGGGCGGGCGGCGCGGGGGCGACGTCGTAGCGCTCCAGGCCCGTGAGCTCGGCGCCGAGGAGCATCGTGTCCGCGAGGATCGCGTCGAGCGAGGGCATCGGCGGTCAGTCGTCGTTCACGTCGGTCTGCGTGGAGGCGACGACGGCGGGGCCCTGCGGCGCGCCCTCGGGGCTCTTGCAGAGGCCGACGCTTGCGGTGGTGAGGACGGGCACGCCGTCGGCGTCGACGTTGCGGCTGCCGTTGCTCCAGGCGATGGTGACGCAGGGCGAGGGCTTCGGGCCCGGGAGCACGAAGGGGCACCCGGCGACCGGGTGGACGTCGGTCTCGACGAGCGCCATCGCGCCGCCGACCTCGAGGGTGGTGTTCGAAGTGACGAGCTGGGCCGAGCCGCCGTGGGGGCACTGGATCACGCTCGCGGTGGTGAGGATGGCTGCGCCCATGGGGCTATTCCCTTTCGCGTCAGAAGCCCCCGGCGACCTCTTCGAGGCGGGGGAGCACGTAGCCCTCGGGCGAGATCGTCCAGCGCAGGTGCCAGTAGAGCATCGCCCAGGAGCCGGTCTCGATCTCCTTGAGCCTGGCGCGCCGGGCGGGGTCGGTCCCCCGCGACCAGACCATCTCGCTGTCGGAGAAGAGCGCGGGCGTCGGCGGCACGGCCCAGGCGGTCCCGTTGAACATCACCGCGAGGTCGGCGTCGCGGATCGTGTCGAAGGTGCCGAGCATGCCCTTGTCGATCGAGACCGCGTAGCCCGAGCCGTGGTGGAAGAACGCCTGCCACTCGAGGGGCGCGACGTCGAACGCGGTGGCCGTGTAGGTGAACTTCCCGCCCTCGCACTCGACGACGACCCGCTGGTTGTGGGGCACCATCGGGGCGTTGGGCTCGGTGTTGGGCCCCTTCGCGCCCCAGCCCATGTTCTCGGGGCCGAGGGTCTTGCGGAAGTAGATGCCCGCGGTGGTGCCCGTCGGCGCCGACCAGCGCCAGTGCGTGTGGAAGCAGTCGTGCACGCAGAAGGGCGCCATCGCGATCTTCGAGAGCGACTCGCGCCAGGCGTCGTCGGGCATCGCGTCGAGGATCGCGGAGGGCGCGACCATCGCCGGGGCGGTGTGGAGGTTGTCGTACTCGCCCTGGCGGTAGGCGATCTCGCTGGTCCGCTCGTGGTTGTAGAAGCCCCAGCCCTCGCCCGCGAGGGGCACCCAGTCGATCATCTTCGAGGTGGGCCCGTAGTACCTCACCCGGCGCACGAGCGACTTCTTCCACCCCCCCGCGGCGTGGTCGGTCGCGCGGCGCACGGCGGTGAACTTCTTGTACCCGCTGACGGGGGCGACGCGGTCGAACATGTTGGGCCAGAGCGGCACGGGGAGCCCGCCGATCCACTCTTCGAAGCCGAAGGGCTGCCAGGTGTCGTTGGTGTCGCTCGCGAGCAGCGGGTGGTAGTCGTGGGTGATGCCGTCGCGCGCCTCGTCGTGGGTGCGCGTCTCGAAGTGCTTGTGGGTGCGAGCCGGGCGCTCCATCACGCACTGCGCGCGCATCCGCCGGAGGGGGTGGCTGGAGATCACCATCGCGTGGGGGTAGAGCCGGCAGACGTCGTAGGGCGACTCCTTCCCGAAGAAGTCGTCGTGGGGCTTGCAGAAGGTGAAGGTGAGGAAGACGACGATCGTCGGGTTGCGCGTCGCGTAGGCGCCCTTGGTGAGGTCGTCGGCGGCGGCGGCGGCGTCGGCCTTCAGGGCGGCGCGGGCGGCGGCGGGGTCGTTGGAGTAGCACCGCTCGGCGGCGGTGGGCTTGCCCATGAAGGACTCGAGGCTCAAGAGACCCGGCGGGATCGGGGTGACGATGCGGGTCTTGCCGCGCAGGTCTTTGGAGAGGTCTTCCTCCCAGGTGAACTCGCTCAGCCCGACCTTGACGCTGGGCTCGGTCGGGAAGCGGAGCTCGTAGCCGAAGGCGAGCACCAGGGCCGACGCCGCGTGCGTCTCGAGGCGGTGGAAGCCCTTGTTGAGCTCGGGGAGCCGGCCCTCGAGGAAGGTCGCGCGCGCCAGCAGGAAGGGCTTCGTCAGCCGGAGCCCGAGCTCCGACGACGTCTTGCGATCGAGCGCGAGCCGCTCGGCGAGGGGGTCGGCGTCGGCGCCCGCGGTGGTGTAGGCGCCGTCGACGGTGAGCTCGCGCCACGAGATGTACTTCTGCACGGGCGCGACGAAGACCTTCGGGTCGCCGCTGTGCCGCTGGAGGTCGTACACGGTGCAGCGCACGTCGGAGACGCCCGCGACGTCCTTGTCGGGGTCGTGCGCCCAGTACCAGGTGCGGCCGCGCTCGATGGTGGCGCTCGGCCAGTCGTCCATCGACTCGCGGGTGAGGGCCTTGCCCTCCCAGCTCCGCCACCAGGCCTCCTCCGCGCGGTTGGAGGCGTACGCCTTGCTCCATCCGTGGACGAGCTCGTCGCCGGACGTCTTGTACCGCGTGCCGATCAGCCCGGGGAGCGTGTCGCGATAGAGGTCTACCAGGGTCGCCATCGGCCTCGTCCTTCGCGCGCGGCGCGGGTCACCGCCGCCTCGTCTTGAAGCGCCGGAGCTCGAGCGCGCCGGCGCCCGCCTCGCCGCGCAGGGTGTAGAGCGCGCGGGGGGCGGCGCCCTCGATCCACACCTCGCCCCGGTCGTCGGTGACGTACGGGTGGTCGGTGCCGTCGGGGTGGGTGACGGTCACCGCGAGCCCCAGGATGGGCTCCCGCGACCCGGCGTATTCGAACTTGAAGATCGCGGTCCCCTCGGGGGGCGGCGACATGGCCATGGGCTTGCCGCCGCCGCGGCCGATCTTCACGCCCTGCCCGCGGAGCTCGGCCCCGGCGCCCAGCACCATGCGCGAGGAGAAGCCGTACGCGCGGAGCTCCTCGGCGTTGAGCTCGAGGTCGTCCTTCGCGGTGATGAGCACGTCGTCGGCGCGCACCTCGGCGGCCTTCTCGACCTCGACCGCGAGGGCCGGGGCGCGGAGGGTCACGCCCTCGGGGGTCAGCTCGATCACGCTCTTCCCGCAGCGGAGGGTGAGCGAGCGGTTGGCCTGGAGGACCACGTCCTCGTCGACGGCGGCGTGGTACGACCCGCGCACGGTCATCGTCGCGTTGCTGACGGCGTCGTCGCCCTCGTCGTCGGGCGCCCCGGGGTCGCGGCCGACGGCGAGCTGGAAGGCCCCGGCGACGTGCATCGAGAGGTCGCCCGCGTAGCGCTCGCTGCCGACGCCGCGCACGTCGCGGTCGTGGTCGCCGTCGACGCTCACGCGCCGGCCGCCGAGCACGAGGAGCGTCTCGCCGCCCATCACGGTCACCGCGCGCTCGCCGCGCACGGTCTCCTGGCGGTTGCCGCCGACGGTCTCGGTGCGGTCGGCGGTGACGCTGAGGGCGCTGTCGCCGCCGACGTCCATGCTGTGGTTCTCGCGGACCACCTCGCGGAAGTCGCGGCCCGCGTGGAGGCGCACCTCCTCGTCGCCCGCGGCGTCTTCGAAGGACAGCTCGTTGTAGCGCTCGCCGCCGGGCGCGCTGCGGGTGCGGAGCCCGCTGCGGGTGCGCTGCGCGGGGAGCGCGAAGGGCGTGGGGTGCGTGCCGTTGTAGAGGCACCCGAGGACGACGGGTCGGTCGGCGTCGCCCCCCACGAACGACACCACCACCTCCGTCCCGACGCGGGGGATGAACTGGGCCCCGTACCCCTCGCCGGCCCACTGCTGCATCACGCGGATCCAGCACGAGCTGTGCGCGTCGTGGTTCCCCTCGCGGTCCCAGTGGAACTGCACCTTCACGCGGCCGTGGACGTCGGTGTGGACGTCCTCGCCGGGCGGGCCCGTGACCGTCGCCGTCTCGAGCACCTGCTGCACGCGCCGCGGGGGCCTCGCCGGGCGCACCGCGGCGCCGCGGGGGACGAGCACCGCGCGGGCCTCGTAGCGCGCGTCGAAGCCGCCGTCGGCGCCCTCGCTCTCGCGCGCGGTGTGCTCCACCGACAGCGCGACGTAGTCCCCCTCGACGCCCGGGAGCGAGGGCGCCTCGAGGGTGATCCAGCGGCCCGGCGCGAGCCGCGGGCACGCGGTGCGGACCTCCAGCGTCTCGGCGCGGCGCCGCCGTTGCTGGAGGGCCACCGCGGCGACGTCCCGCGCGACGCGGGCGGCCTCGTGCTCGCCGTGGTGCTCGTAGCGCTCGAGCGCCGACTCGTCGAAGCGCCCGGCCTCGCGCGGCGCGCTCGCCTCGGCGTGGTGCACGCGGTCGGGCCGCCCCCAGTCGAACTCCCGCAGCGTGAAGCGCCCCGCGGCCACCGCGCGACGTCGCGCGAGGCGGGTCACCGTGGCGGCGTCGCGGGCGCGCTCGGCCTCGCGGTAGACGAGGGTCGGGTCGCCGTCGATGGGGCGGGCGAAGGTGGGGGCGTCGGTGAGGACGACGCGCGGGCCGTCGGGCTCCGGCGCCTCGTGGTCGACGTGGTAGCGGATGCCCTCCTCGGCGAGCAGGCGGGTGACGAAGGCGAGGTCGGACTCCTGGTGCTGCACGCAGTAGGGCCGCGGCGCGTAGGCGCCCGAGAGCTGCCACGCGAGGCGGACGCGGGGGTGCTTCGCGGCGACGCGGTCGATCACCTCGGGCACGCTGAGGTCCTGGAAGATGCGGCTGTCGCGGGTGCGACCGAGGAGCGCGAGGGGGGCCTCGACGCGGACCCGGTAGCGCGCCCGCGCCCCGTCGGCGGCGAGGCCGCGCAGCGAGACCCGCGTGACCACGCCGCGGAAGCACCGCCCGCCGCCCGGGAGCACCAGGCGCGCGTCGCCGCCGAGGAGCGCCCCCTCGACCACCACCGGGTCGGTCTCGCCGCAGCGCAGCTCGACCGAGGCGACGCCGGGCTCGGACATCGCCTCGCGGACCCTGCAGGCGAGGGCCTCGAAGTCCAAGGCCTCGGCCTCGGGCGGCGCCTCGAACGAGAGGAGGGGGGACGGGTCCACGGCACGGCGACGGTACCGAACAAGGCGCCCGCCGCGGCCATCAGAGAGCGTGATGGCTCCCATTGCCCGCGAGCATCGTGCGGGGCGTCGCGCGGCCGTGATAGCGTCGCGGCCCCTGCGATGTCGGACGATGGCTTCGTCGATCCCCGCACCCACCTGCCGGTGGAGCTCGACGCCCAGCTCGCCCTGCTGCCGCGCCGCGCCACCTGCAAGGGGATGTTCTTCACCGACCCGCTGGCGCGCGCCGGCCGGGCCGCGCCCGCGGTCGACGTCTTCGCGCGGGCGGGCGTCGCGCCGCGCCGCTACCTCCCCTTCGTCGACTACCCCCACGCGGAGTGGATGCGCGTCGCGAACGCCGCCGCCGCGGTGATCGCGCCGGGGGGCCGCGTGGGCGAGGGGCTCCGCGAGCTCGGGCGCCACGCCTACGACGCGATCTTCGAAAACCCCATCGGCAAGGTGCTCTTCGGCCCCCTGGGCTTCGACCTCGAGCGCGTGTTCGAGCACGCGGGGACGGGCTACCGGCTCGGGCTCGGCTTCGGCGCGGTGCGTGCGGAGCGCGTCGCGGCGCAGCACTGGCGGGTGCGCTTCACCGACTTCCCGAGCTTCATCGAGACGTACAACGTCGGGGTGATCGAGGGCGCGGTGCGCCGCTACGGCTACACCCCGCGGGTGCGGGCGCGCCTCGACGACCCCTCGCGCGGCGTGCTCGACGTCCGCTGGTGACGGGTCACGCGGTCATGGCGAGCAGCACGCCGAGGACGCGGTCGACCTCGCGCAGGTAGTACTCGGAGCGGTCGACCTCGGCGACGTCGCCGCGGAGCCGGAGGAAGCGCCACACGTTGCCCGTCGTCACGGCGCCGTGAACGACGGGCTGGGGGTGGCCCCGGCGCTCGTTGAAGAGGCGCGCGGCGTACATCTCCGCGAGGCACTGGGGGACGCCGAGGCGGAAGTTCTCGTTCTTCGCTTCGACGAGCGCGACGACGGGGGCCTCGATGGCGAGCTGCTCGGGTGATCGGGCGACGAGCCAGTCGCAGAAGCCGACCAGCCCGCGCGCCTCGTCGACGTTGAACTCCGTCCCCGAGAAGAGCGAGAGCTGGCCTCGGCGCTGCCGCCTCACTTCGAGCAGGATCGGGGCGATGATCCACTCCGAGCGGGCCTTCTCGGTGGAGACGGCGAGCGCGACCGACGCCCCCTCCCGCAGGGTCTCCTCCAGCCACGCGCTCGGCACCGCCGGGGGGACGTCGGCGAAGAGCCCCTCGACCTCCCGCAGCGAGAGCCCGAGCTTCTGCTTCACGTCGTCGAGGGTGAAGTTGTTGTACACCATGGCCGCCCGCGCACTCTACCAGCATCGTCGGGCGGAGGGGCCGTCGGCCGTCCTCGGTCGCCCCTTCGCCCCCTCTCCCGCGCCGCCGCCCTCGCGCGCCGCACGTTGCGCAACGCGCACCGGTGGACGCGCAGGCGCGGCCCATCGGCGACGCGGAGTTCGCGGCGGTGTCGCTGGCGATCGACCAGCTCCTGCGGGTGCTCGGCGCGGGGGGAGGGGGGCGCGCTACTTCGGCGCGGCGGGCGTGCTCCCTGGCGCTGGTGGCCTCGCGGGCGAAGAGGAGGGCGGCGTAGCGGTTGCGCAGGTCGATCTTCTCGCGCGCGTCGGTGGCCACCTCCTGCTGCGCGCCGGGCAGCGCGCGGAGGGCGGCCGGGAGGTTCTGCGCCTCCGCGATGAGCGCGCGTTCGGAGCCCCCGACGCCGTCGAGCGCGTCGGCGTAGGCGCCGGCGAGCACCGACCAGTCGTGCAGCGAGCTCGCGAGGTCCTCGCGGCTCTCGCCGTCCTGGGCGTGCGACTCCTTCACCCGCGC
>WBZM01002666.1_pt1 | contig 14815 bp, 5 predicted proteins | sample 5204271 | NCBI WGS metagenome assembly WBZM01 (sample SAMN12344346, study PRJNA552823) | activated sludge metagenome | biome: Activated sludge suspended growth; feature: Nitrification reactor; material: Wastewater; isolation source: activated sludge from nitrification reactor of wastewater treatment...
AAAGAGCGTGCTATGATTACTCACGGTGGTCTCCTTGTTGGGTTGCTATCGGTTTGGTCACTGATAAGCATACACCATGCCAAGGAGACCCCGCTTATCTTTGATTAAATCTGTCAGTCAATCAGGGAACCCCATTCAACACTAGACGTTAATCTATGGAGGGCTTTGCTCCCATTAAAGCCGCGCGGTATGCGCGGCACATTGCTGAGTACATTGCAGAGGAGATCAAACGTCGATGAAACGCATGGCAGTATTCCTAAGCTTGCTCCTGCTGGTTGTCCTGGCGGCCTGTGGCGGCCAGACGCCACAAGTGGAGATTCAGCCGACGGCCGAGACCGCCGGCGAGACCGCCGGCGAGACCGCCGGAACCGGGGTGGTTGAAGCAGTACCCACCGAGGCCCTGCCGGCCGAGACCTCGCCCATCGCCCACGTCGCCGACCCAGCCCTGGTCAACAAAGAGTGGCTGTGGGAGAGCCGTGATCCCAATGGCGGCGCGACGGCGGCTATCACCGTGCCCAACCCCGAAGAGTACAACATCATCTTCAATGAGGACGGCACCTTCTTCGCCCAATTGGACTGCAATCGCGGCAGCGGCGACTACACCACGCCCGGCGACGGCAGCCTGATGATGACCCTGGGCATGACCAGCCGGGCCATGTGCCCGCCCGACTCGCTGTCGAACCAGATGATCGAGATGTTCGCTTCGGCGGCCAGCTATGCCATTCAGGAAGACGGCGCAGTGCTGGTCATCGTCTGGGCCAATGGCGGGCCGATCGACACCTACCGCGCCGCCGACGCCATGACGACGACCACGGGCATGGACGCCGCCCTGGTGGGCAAGAAGTGGCAATGGCTGGGCACGACGACGCCCGAAAAGCAAATCACCGTCGCCGACGCGTCGCGCTACACGATCGAGTTCCTTGAGGACGGCTCGGCGACCCTCACCGCCGACTGCAATACCGTCCTCGCCCAGGTGACGGCCGACGGCAGCAGCATGACCGTCACCCCCGGCCCGTCCACGCTCGTGGCTTGCCCGGAAGATTCGCAGGCCGACCTGTTCACCCAGCAGCTAAGCGCCGCGGCAGTCTACTTTTTCCAGGACGGCGACCTCTTCATCGACCTGCTCGCCAGCAGCGGCACGATGCACTTCGAGGAAGTCCCGCTGGTGGACCTGCCCGCGCCCGAGGCCGGCGAGCCAACCGGCACGGTCAATGCACTGGACGGCGTCTTCCTGCGCAGCGGCCCCGGCGTGAACTTCCCCGCCATCGGCACGGCCGCGCAGGGCGACAGCGGCACACTGATCGGCATCAGCCAGGATCGCAACTGGTTCGTCGTCGAAGCGCCGGGCATGCCCGACGGCCGCGTCTGGGTGGCGGCGGCGTTCGTTGATGCCGTGGGGGCCGAGAATCTGCCCACTGTGCAGGCCCCGGCGCTGCCCTCGACGCTGGTTGGCCCGGTGTGGCAGTGGTCTGGCACGGCCGGGACGCAGGCTACCACCGTCGCCGACCCGACCCGCTACACGGTTACCTTCATGGCCGACGGCACGGCCAGCATCAAGGCCGACTGCAATATGGTCACGGCCACCTATACGCTGACCGGAACCGGCCTCGGCCTCGTCCCCGGCGCGTCGACGCTGGCCATGTGTCCGCCCGACTCGCAGGGACAGCAGTTCGTGCAGCAGCTGGCCCTCGCCACTGTCCACACAGTGCAGGGCAGCGAGCTGATGCTCAACCTGACCGACGGCAGCACGATGCGCCTAGTGTCCGGCCCCGTCAGCGGCACGCCGGATAGCGGCGGCACGACCGGTGGCGCGACCGGTGGCGCGAGTGGGCTGACCTTCCGCGTCCTCTCCTTCGGCCCGGTCGGGGCGGAGCAGCCGGTTATCGCCGGGTCGCAAATCACAGCCACGTTTGACGAAACCGCGCTGTCGGTCAACGGCTCCGGTGGCTGCAACAGCTATAGCGCCAGCATCTCCCCGCAGAGCGGCGCTTTCACCGTCGGCCCCATCGCCAGCACGATGATGGCTTGCGAGTCGCCGGCGGGCGTGATGCAGCAGGAAACGGCCTTCCTGGCCGCGCTGCAGGGCGTCAACGCCTACCGCTGGACGCAGCAGGTGATCAACCAGAACAACGTCATCACCAGCGGGCAGCTCAACTACTCGCTGGCCGACGGCACGGCGGGCGTCATCAACCTGGTCACGCCCTAACACCCAGAGCGCGATCGCTCGCCGGTCGCCCCCATGAACAAGCGAAAAGCGGCGGCTTCGGCGGCCGCTTTTCGTTTGCGCCCGCGGCGCTGGGCTGGCCGCCCGGCCCGGCCTGGAGCACAATCCATCCAAAATCCATGCCCTGCTAACCAGTCACATGATCAACACGCTCATCCCCCAACCCCTGTCCGTCCAGCCGGCCGAGGGCGTTTTTGCCCTGACGGCCGACACGAGCATCACCGTCAGCCCGGCCACGCCGGCCATGACCGCCGTGGCCGAGTATCTGGCCGCGCGTCTGCGGCCGGCCACCGGCTTCGCGCTGCCCATCCAACCAGCGGAGGCCGCCGGCCCCGCCCTGGCGCTGGCCCTCGATCCGGCCGGCGACGCCCTGGGCGCGGAGGGCTATGTGCTGGCCATCGGCCTCGATGGCGCACGCCTGACGGCCCACACGCCGGCGGGGCTGTTCTACGGCGTCCAGACGCTGCGCCAGCTCTTGCCGCCGGCCATCGAGAACGCCACGCCGCAGCCCGGGCCGTGGCCCCTGCCCGCCGGGCGCATCCGCGATGTGCCCCGCTTTGCCTGGCGCGGCCTCATGCTCGATGTGGCCCGCCACTTTTTGCCCGTGGCCGGCGTGATGCGAGTCATCGACCTGGCCGCGGCCTATAAGCTCAACCGGCTGCACTTGCACCTGACCGATGACCAGGGCTGGCGCATCGATATCGCCTCCTGGCCGGAGCTGGCCCGCGTTGGCGGGCAGACGGCCGCCGGCGGCGGGCCGGGCGGCTATTACACGCAGGCCGACTACGCGGCCCTGGTCGCCTATGCCGCCGCGCGCCACATGACCCTCGTGCCGGAGATCGACCTGCCCGGCCATACCAACGCCGCCCTGGCCGCCTATGCCGAGCTGAACGCCGACGGCCAGGCCCGCCCGCCCTACACCGGCATCGAGGTCGGCTTCAGCAGCCTGGCCATCGGCAAGGAGATCACCTACCGCTTCATCGACGACGTGATCGGCGAGCTGGCGGCGCTGACGCCCGGCGACTTCATCCACATTGGCGGCGACGAAGCGCTGGCGACGCCCAAGGGAGACTACATCCGCTTCATCGAACGGGTGGCGGCCATCGTCCGCGCCCACGGCAAGCGCATGGTCGGCTGGGAGGAGATCGGCCAGGCGCGGCTGGAGCCGTCGGCCATCGCCCAGCACTGGGCTTCTGGCCACGCCGCCGCCGCCGCCGCCGCCGCGCAAGGCGCAAGCGTCATCCTCTCGCCCGCGCCGCGGGTCTACCTGGACATGAAATACGACGAGGCGACGCCGCTGGGCCTGACGTGGGCCGGCCACATCAGCGTGCGCGCGGCCTACGATTGGGAGCCGGCGACGCAGCTGCCGGGCGTGGCCGAAGAGCAGCTGCTGGGCGTAGAGGCGGCGTTGTGGTCAGAGACGCTAACGACCCTCGCCGACATCGAGTTCATGCTCTTCCCGCGGCTGCCGGGCGTGGCCGAAGTGGGCTGGTCGGCCGCCGGCCGGGATTGGGAGGCGTATCGCGCCCGCCTGGCGGCGCATGGGCCGCGGCTAGGGGCGATGGGGGTCAATTACTATCGCGCGGCGGAGATCGACTGGTCGCCCTAAGTCCTGTGGAACTGTCACGCAACCACGATAGCCAACTCCCATCCAATAGCAAAACGGCCGGGCTTGCGCCCGGCCGTTATCGTCTATTGGGGTCTACTCTTTACCCTTAACCCACGTATCCTTCAACCCCACCGTCCGGTTAAACACCAGCCGGTCGGGCGTCGAATCGAGATCGACGCAGAAGTAACCTTCGCGCACGAACTGGAACTTGTCGCCGGGCGCGGCCGTGGCCAGGCTCGGCTCTACCAGCGCGTCGACGATCTTCAGCGAGTCGGGGTTGATGTTGTCAAGGAAGTTCTCACCGTTCTCCTGCGGGTCGGGCTTGGTGAAAAGGTTGTCGTAGAGGCGCACCTCGACCGGCAGGGCGTGCTCGGCCGACACCCAATGCAGTGTGCCGCGCACCTTGCGGCCATCGGCCGAGGTGCCGCCGCGCGTGGCCGGGTCATAGATCGCCCGCAGCTCGACGATGCGCCCGGCCGAGTCCTTGACCACCCCGGTGCAGACGATGTAGTAGGCGCTCATCAGCCGCACTTCGACCTCCGGGGCCAGCCGGGTAAAGCCCTTGACCGGCTCCTCCATGAAGTCGTCGCGCTCGATGTAGATCTCCCGCGAGAAGGGCAGCGTCCGGGACTCAGTACGCGTCTTGTCCTGCTTGTAGTAGGGCACGTCGAAGGTCTCTTCCTGGCCCTTGGGATAGTTCTCGATGACTACCTTGAGCGGCTCCAGCACGGCCATGACGCGCGGTGTACGCGCGTTCAAGTCTTCGCGGATAGTGTGCTCCAGCAGGGATATGTCCACCGTGCCGTTGGCCTTGCTGACACCAATCATATCGGTGAAGGCGTGAATGGCCTCCGGCGTGTAGCCGCGGCGGCGCAGACCGCGCAGCGTCCAGAAGCGCGGATCGTCCCAGCCATTGACATAGCCCTCATTGACCAGAGTGATCATTTTGCGCTTGCTCATGACCGTGTAGGTCAGGTTCAGTCGCGCGAACTCGATCTGCTGTGAGCGCCGGATGCCCAACATCTCCTGGAACCAGTCGTAGAGGCGGCGGTTGTTCTCGAACTCCAGCGTGCAAATGGAGTGGGTGATGCCCTCGATGGAGTCGCTCTGGCCGTGCGCCCAGTCATAGGTGGGATAGATGTGCCAGGTGTTGCCGGTGCGCGGGTGAGGCGTGTGGAGGATGCGGTACATGACCGGGTCGCGCAGGACGAAGAAGGGCGAAGTCATGTCGATCTTGGCCCGCAGCACGCGCGCCCCCTCGGCAAACTCACCGGCGCGCATCCGGCGGAAAAGGTCGAGGTTCTCCTCGATCGTCCGGTGGCGATAGGGGCTTTCGCGCCCCGGCGCGGTCAGCGTGCCGCGATATTCCCGGATTTCCTCAGCGCTCAGATCATCGACGTAGGCCAGACCGGCCTCGATGAGCTGCTCGGCCCACCGGTAGAGCTGCTCGAAGTAATCGCTGGCGTGGTAGAGACGGCCGTCCCAGTCCGCGCCCAGCCAGCGCACATCCTCCGTAATAGCGTCGATGTATTCCTGCTCCTCCTTCTCCGGGTTGGTGTCGTCGAAGCGCAGGTTGAAGAGGCCGCCGTAGTCCTGGGCAATGCCGTAGTTGAGGTTGATCGACTTGGCGTGGCCGATGTGGAGGTAGCCGTTCGGCTCCGGCGGGAAGCGGGTGTGGACGCGGCCGGCATACTTGCCCGTGGCGTTGTCCTCGTCGATGATCGTCCGAATAAAGTTGGAAGTGGTTGGTGTCGTCGTATCAGTCATGATGATCTGTTTGTTCTCGTATAGCTGAAGGTTCCTCGTCAGCGGCCAAAACGGCGTCAAGACGAGCCAGGGCTTGCTCGCGGCCGAGGGCGACGATGGACTCGAAGACCGGCGGCGAGACCTCTTGCCGCGTCACGGCCAGCCGCAGCGCGCCCAGGAAAGGGCCGGCCTTGCCATTGGTCGTCACGCTCTCGCCGATGACCGTCAGGCCGGTGCTGAGCGTGGTCGTGTCCAGCAGTTGCGCGGTGGCGATGAATGCCCGCGCTGCTTGCAACCCGCGCCGGGCCGCCTCGGTCGGGAGCTTGGCGCTCGCCAGTCGATCGGCCGCCGGCGCGGCTGAGCCTCCCTCTTCCCACAGAAAACGCAAGAAACCCTCGGCGTCAGTCAGTTTCTTCAGCCGCACGCGTAGCGCCGGCATGACCGCCAGCAGCGCCTCCGGGCTGACCTCGCGCCCCTGTCGCTCCAATGTCGCCCGCACGGCCCGCGCCAACTCCAGCACATCCATGTTCTGAATCCACTGCCCCGTCAGCCAGTCGAGCTTGTCATAGGGCAGCCGCGTCGGCGCAGGGTTGATGTCCTTCAGCGCGAAGCGCGGGATGGCCTCCTCGATGGGGAAGATCTCGCGGTCTTCGCCGAACGACCAGCCGACGTTGGCCAGGAAGTTGTTGAGCGCCGGGGCCAGATAGCCCGCGTCGCGGAATTCCTCCACCTTGACCAGCACCTCGCGGCCGTGGTCGTCGAAGGCCTGCGCCCGCTTGCTCAGCTTGCCCTTGCCGCTGGGGTTCAGCACCAGAGGCAGGTGGGCATAGATGGGGGGCTGCCAGCCAAAGGCGGCGTAGAGATTGAGATGCAGCGGCGCGCTGCTGATCCACTCGTCGGCGCGCAGGATATGGCTGATCTCCATGAAGTGGTCATCGACGACGTTGGCCAGATGATAGGTCGGCAGGCCGTCGGACTTGAGCAGTACGGCGTCGGCGATCTGGCTGCTGGGCACGCGGATGTCGCCGCGAATGACATCGTGGATGACGGTCATGCCCTCGGTCGGAGCCTTGAAGCGCACGACGTAGGGGATGCCGTTGGCCTCGCGGGCGGCCACCTCAGCGGCGGTCAGCAGGCGGCAGCGGCGATCGTAGCTCTGGTCGCCGCGGGCGGCCTTGGCGGCGGCGCGGCGGGCTTTCAGCTCATCGGCGGTGCAGAAACACTTGTAAGCGTAGCCGTTCTCCAACAGCCAGCCGGCCCACTGGCGATAGAGCGGCGCGCGCTGGCTCTGAATGTAGGGGCCATAGGGACCGCCGACATCGGGGCCTTCGTCCCAATCGAGGCCCATCCAGCGCAACGCGTCCATGATGGCTTGCACCGCGCCCTTCACGGTGCGCTTCTGGTCGGTGTCTTCGATGCGCAGGATGAACTGGCCGCCGTGGCCGCGGGCGAACATCCAATTGAACAAAGCGGTGCGCGCCCCTCCGATGTGGAGGTACCCCGTGGGGCTGGGCGCAAATCGGACGCGAACAGTCATACGTGAAAATCCCGGGTGGTCGATAATCGCTTCAGGCTACCTGTCGGACTGTTTGGCGACGTACCACGCGAATGGTTTTTGTGTCAGTGACGGTAAAGGATAGCAGAAAAGCGGGGTTTTGGGCAGGGTCAGCAGCCGGTTTGACACGCATCCTCCCTTGTGGGACAATTCTTCTCGGCCTCCCGCCCTCGTAGCTCAGAGGATAGAGCACTGGCCTCCGAAGCCAGTTGCACAGGTTCGAGTCCTGTCGAGGGCACTTCACGACTCGCCACTCCCACATGCGGCCGCAGGCGCAAATAATAGCTGTCCGTCTCGCGTCATGACGTCTTTGTGCGCCGCCCTCATGACACTCTGCGTCATGCCTTTTGGCCCTATTTTACATTACATTCGTCACTAAAAGTCATAGCCTCCTTCTCGTAGAATGTAAACCAGGCACGAGAGACACAGACCTGACCGCTCGCCCTGGGCGAATGAGGGTGCCTTCCCAGGTACTCCCCGGCCTGCCGTCACGTGGCTCACAGGTTACTGAAGGAGAATAACATGGCTGGTACAGGATTAGACAGCGAAACGCGCGAGATGATCCTCGATACCTTGCGCAAGTATGCTGAGCGCAAGCTGACAACCGACTACTTGTTGGAGTTGGATCACGAGGATCGTTTTCCGGCAGAGGTTCTGAAAGAACTCAATGATCCGATGCAGCTCGGTCTGCATCTCTTGTTCATTCCTGAGGCGTTCAATGGTCTGGGCGGCGGCGCGTATGATATCTACCGCGTCTCTGAACTCATGGCCAGCATCGACCTCGGCGTGGCCACGGGCGTCCTGGCCACCTTCCTCGGCTCCGACCCCATCCGCGTCGGCGGCACAGAGGAACAAAGGGCCTACTGGATGGGCCGTATCGCCGATGAGGCTCTACTGATGGCCTACGGCGCGACTGAGCCGCAGGCAGGCAGTGACCTGGCGGCGATGAGCACCAAGGCCGTGCCCGTGCAGGAAAACGGCAGCGTCACCGGCTACCATATCACCGGCCGCAAACAGTGGATCAGCAACGGCGCGGTGGCCGACCTCTACACCATCCTTGCCCTCGCGCCCGGCGGTCCGTCGTGGTTCGTCGTCGAGCGCGATGTGCCCGGCTTCAGCCACGGCAAGCCGGAAGACAAGCACGGTATCCGCGCCAGCAACACGGCGGCACTTTTCCTGGAAGATGTTTACGTCCCGGCCGAACGGCTCATCGGCGGTGTCGAAGGACAGGGTCTGGCCCAGGCGCAGGCCGTCTTCGGCTATACGCGACTGATGGTCGGCGCGTTCGGTCTTGGCGCGGGCTGGGAAGCGCTGCGGCGGGCGATCCGCTACTCCCACGAGCGCATCCAGGGCGGCACACCGCTCAGCGCCAAGCAAGGCTACACCCACAAGCTCATCGTCCCCAATGCCGCGCGGCTGGAAGCGGCCCGCACCTACATCGAATGGGTCGCCGAACGCCTCGACAGCGGCGAAGAAGGCCTGCAAACCGAAGGGGCTGTGGCCAAGTACATGGCCACCGAATCGGGCAACCGCGCCGCCGAAGACGCCATCCAGGCCTTGGGCGGCTACGGCTACACCAAAGAGTACATGGTCGAGAAGATCAAGCGCGACGTGCGCATCACCTGCATCTACGAAGGCACATCGGAGATCATGGAGTGGACCATCGCCCGCGACCGCTGGCAGCAGCATCTGAAGACTCAGGGCGCGTTCTACACCGATTGGGCAGCCCGGCTGGACGCGCTGCACGCCGCCGAGCCGCGCAACGGGGCCAACTACGCCGCCCTGGCCATGCGCGCCCTGGCCGTCATCCTGGAGCGCGCTCGGCTCGACCGGCTGACGCGCAACCAGCACGTCCTCTTCCGCCTGGGCGAACTGATCGCCTGGGCCGAAACCGCGGCCGTCTTCGCCGAGCGCGTCAGCGCCAAGCCGACAGAAGCCATCCCGCTGGCCGTGCCCGCGCGCCAGGCACTGGCCCGCATCCACGGCCGCAACGCGGCCCTGAAGGTGGCGACCGACGGCCTGGCCTGGGCCATCGGCGCCGGCCAAACTGACCCGAACCTCGCTGCCTCGCTCAATCTGCCGGCCATCTACGCCGCGCAGACGGGGCTTATCGACGACATGAACGACGCGCGTGACGCCCTGAACAGCGCGTTCAAATAACGAGGGAATGCCATCATGGAATCAACCGATCGCGCGATCGCCATCGTCGGGGTGGGAGCAGTCCTACCCGACGCGCCGAGTGCGGCCGCGTTCTGGAACAACATCATCGGCAAGCGCTACAGCATCACCGAGACGCCGTCCGACCGCTGGAGCATTGCCGATTATTACGACCCCGACCCCAAAGTGCCCGACAAGACCTATAGTAAGATCGGCGGCTGGGTGAAGGACTTTGAATTCGACTGGCGGCGCTTCCGCTTGCCGCCACTGGTGGCCGCAGCCATGGACGAGGGCCAGCAATGGGCTGTCACCATTGCCGCCGATGCCCTGGCCGACTACGGCTACCCCGACCGGCCGCTCGACACCGAGCGCACCGGCGTCATCCTGGGCACGGCCATGGGTGGCGAGTTGCACTACATCACTGCCCAGCGCATCGCCTTCCCCGAATACGTTCGCTGGTTGCGCCGCGCGCCGGAGTTTGAGCGCCTGCCGTCCAACACGCAGGCGGCGCTCGTGGAGCAGTTCCACGAAGTCATGACCACGACGCTGCCGCCTATCACCGAAGACACCATGCCCGGCGAACTGCCCAACATCGTCTCCGGCCGCGTGGCCAACATCCTCAACCTGCGTGGGCCGAACTTCATCACCGACGCCGCCTGCGCCAGCAGCTTCGCCGCCATCGAGGCCGCCGCCCAACTCCTGGTTGACCGCCAGGTCGATGCCGTCATCGCCGGCGGCGTCGACCGCAATATGGGCGCGACGACCTTTGTCAAGTTCTGCAAGATCGGCGCGCTGAGCGCCACGGGCACGCGCCCATTCGGCGACGGGGCCGATGGCTTCGTCATGGGCGAAGGCGCGGCGGCCTTCGTGCTGAAGCGCCTGGACGACGCCGAGCGCGCCGGCGATAAGATCTACGCCGTCATTCGCGGCGTGGCTGGCGCGAGCGACGGCAAGGGCAAGGGCATCACCGCCCCCAACCCGATCGGCCAGCAATTGGCCCTCAAGCGCGCCTGGGAAGCGGCCGGCTTGGACCCGACCACGGCTACCCTGGTCGAGGCCCACGGCACAAGCACACGCGTCGGCGACGTCGTTGAGGTGGAAAGCCTGGCGACTATGTTCGGCGCGGCCCCCCGGGGCAGCATCGGTCTCGGCTCAGCCAAGAGCAACATCGGTCACCTGAAAGCGGGCGCGGGCGCAGCCGGGCTGCTGAAAACGGCGCTGGCGCTGCACCACAAAGTCCTGCCACCGACGCTGAACGCCAATCCACCCAATCCCAACCTCGATTTTGCTCAGTCACCGTTCTATCTAATCCACGAGCCGGCCGAGTGGACGCCGCGAGCCGGCACCCCCCGTCGCGCCGGCGTCAGCGCCTACGGCTTCGGCGGCACAAACTTTCACCTGGTGATGGAAGAGTACCTGCCGGGTATGCTGACCCAGCGACAGAAGCAATACGCCGGGGCAGATATCCGCGGCGCAGGCGCGCCCGCCGGCGGCAGCGTTGGCGCACAATCGGCCGGGCCGGCCGAGCGTCCCAAGCCTGTCCGCGGCATCCTCGCCCTGGGCGCGAACACGCCCAACGAGCTGCAGGATCGCCTCGACGAAGTGGTCAAGCGCGCCGAAGCGGGCTGGACGCCGCCGTTCGAGCTGCCCAGGGCCATGGACATTCGCGCTCAGGAGCGGCTGGTCATCGACTTCGGCACCCATGAGGAGTTGGTTGACCGCCTGCAGAAAGCGCGCAAGGTCATGGGCCTGGACACGCCATCGGCCTGGAAGGCGATGGAAGCCCAGGGCATCTTCCGCGGCCGCGGCCCCAAGCCGGGCAAGCTGGCCTTCCTCTTCCCCGGCCAGGGCAGCCAATATGTCAACATGGGCCGCGAGCTGGCCGCCATCTCGCCGTCGGTCAAGGCCACGCTCGACGAAGCCGACGCCATTATGCAGCCCATCCTCGGCCGGCCATTGAGCAGCTACCTGTTCATCGACAGCGACGACAAGGCCGCCGTCAACCAGGCCAACTATGACCTGATGCAGACCGAGATCACCCAGCCGGCTATGCTGACGCTGGATGAGGCCATCCGCCGGCTGCTGGCTGACTATGGCTTCGCGCCTGACATGGTCATGGGTCACTCGCTGGGCGAGTATGGCGCGCTGGTGGCCGCGGGCGTGTTGCCCTTCGCCGAAGCGCTGGAAGCCGCCGCCGGCCGCGGCCGCGAGATGGCGCGGGTCAAGATGGACGACAACGGCTGGATGGCCGCCGTCCTGGCCCCCTATGAAGTCGTTGAGGCCACGCTGGCCGAGGTAGAGGGCTACGTCGTCCCGGCCAACATCAATTCGAGTACGCAGTCGGTCATTGGCGGCGCCAGCAAGGCCGTTGAGCAGGCCATCAAGCTTTTCCAGGAGCGCGGCTACCAGGCGATGCAACTGCCCGTCAGTCACGCCTTCCACACCCGCATCGTCGCCCCGGCCAGCGCGCCGCTACGGAAGATGCTCGACCGCATGCACATCACCCCGCCGCGGCTGCCGCTGGTGGCCAACGTCACCGGCGACTTCTACCCGTCGGGCGCAACTGAGATTAAAGATCTGCTGGAGAAGCAGATCGCCTCGCCCGTGCAGTGGGTCAAGGGCTTGCAGACTATGTACGCTGCTGGCGCGCGGGTCTTCGTCGAGGTCGGCCCGAAGCGCGCCCTGCGCGGCTTCGTCAAGGATGTCTTCGGTGACCGCGAAGACGTCGTTGCCCTGATGACCAACCACCCCAAGAACGGCGAGTTGCCGAGCTTCAACCAGGCCCTCTGCGGCCTGTACGCCGCCGGCTTCGGCGCGGCCGAGACGGCCGACCCCGTGGTGACTACGCCCACGCCGGCCATGACCGCCGCGCCGGTCGCCAACGCTCCGGCTCCCACCCGCGAGATGAGCGTTGCCGCAACCGGTGCGCCGGCGGCCGAGGGTACGAACATGAACCAGACAACACAAACACCCACCCCAGCGTCCTCCATCGAGGCGCTGGCCCAGGCGCTGACCCAGGCGCTGCAAAACAACGGCCACGCCGCGCCCCAGCGCGTCTATGACCGCAACGAGACGCCACTCGGCTCTATCGTCATCAGCGGCACTGGCTTGGGCTTGCCCGGCGCGAACAAGCCGGTGATGGACCCTGACAATGCCCTGCGCATCCTGCGCGGCGAGCAGTTCGTCGATCTCATCCCGGAGCGTTTCCGCAATCTGATGGTCCAGAAGCAGGTCACTCGACTGGTGAAGAGCGAAGACGGCAGCGGCCGCTTCGAGATCATCACCGACCCGGCTGAGGTCATCAAGCTGGCCGGCCGGCCCGGCCCGTTCGACCTGGCCGAGGAGTATGGCGTCCCCGCAGAACTCATCGAAGCGTTGGACATCACCACCCAACTGGCTATGGCCGCGGGCATCGACGCCCTGCGCGAAGCCGGTATCCCGCTGGTGCAGACCTACAAGCACACCACCACCGGCAAGTACCTGCCTGAGCGCTGGCTGCTGCCGGAAAGCATGCGCGATGACACGGGCGTGATCTTTGCCAGCGCCTTCCCGGGCGGCGACCGCTTCGCCGAGGAGTTCACCAACTACTACACCTGGCGCGGCCGCAAACAACAGTTGGAAATGCTCGAAGATCTGCGCAACTACGCCAGCGACACGGCCACGCTGAGCGAGATCTCTCGGCGCATCGATGATCTGCGCGATCAGCTGGAACGCGAGCCGTACACCTTCGAACGGCGCTTCCTGTTCCGCATCCTGTCCATGGGCCACAGCCAATTCGCCCAGTACATCGGCGCGCGCGGCCCCAACACTCAGGTCAACGCCGCCTGCGCCAGCACGGCCCAGGCCATCGGCATCGCCGAGGACTGGATCCGTAGCGGCCGTTGCCGGCGCGTGGTCGTCATCGCCGCCGACGATGTCACCGGCGAGTATCTAATGGAGTGGGTCGGCGCGGGCTTCCTGGCCGTCGGCGCCGCCACAACGAAGGACCAGGTGGCCGAGGCCGCGCTGCCCTTCGACCGTCGCCGCCACGGCACGATTATGGGCATGGGCGCTTGCGCCCTGGTCGTTGAGAGTGAGGACGCCGTCCGCGAGCGCGGCATGCGCGGTATCGTCGAGCTGCTGAGCACCGAGACCAGCAACAGCGCCTTCCACGGCACGCGCCTGGACGTGAACCACATCGCCATGGTCATGGACAACCTGGTCGCCGCCGGCGAGCGCCGCTTCGGCCTGAACCGTTACGCCATTGCCCCGCAGACGGTCTTCATGTCGCACGAAACGTTCACCCCCGCCCGCGGCGGCAGCGCCTCGGCCGAGGTCATGGCCCTGCGCCACACCTTCGGCGAGTCAGCCAACAGCGTCATCGTCGCCAACACCAAGGGCTTCACTGGCCATCCGATGGGCGTCGGTGTCGAGGATGTTATCGCCGTCAAGATTCTCGAATACGGCATTGTTCCGCCCGTACCCAACTTCCGCGAGGTGGACCCGGACCTAGGCCCGCTGAATCTAAGCCGTGGTGGCCACTACCCGGTGCAATACGCCATCCATCTGGCCGCCGGCTTCGGCTCGCAGATCGCCTTCACCTTCACCCGTCGCATCCCCGGCGGCCCGGACCGCGTCGACAACAAGCCCGCCTACCGGCGTTGGCTGGCCGACATCAGCGGCTACGATACGGTCGAGACCGAGGTGGTCAAGCGCACGCTACGCGTGGTCGCCCAGGGCAGCCCGTCGCGGACGCCGATGCCCAATCATTGGCAGCCGGGCACCGGCCCGACGGTGCGGGCACTCGTCAGCGGCGAGAACACGTCGGCCGCCTTCCCGGCACGGATGATCATGCCGCCTGTCGTCGAGCAAACGCCAACGGCTGCCCCCGCCAACGGCAAAGCGGCCGCGCCCCAGCCCCAGCCAACGGCTCCGGTCGCCCCAGCGCCGTCGCAACCCGCCCCCGTGGCTGCGGCGCAGCCCGCTCCCGCACCGCTCGCCGCAGCCAAACCGCAGGCGGCCGCGCCCAGCATCGTTGCGCCTGCGCCGGCCGTCAGCGCGCCGCCGGCCACTCTTGCCCCCGCCGGCGACCCTGTGGCCGACAAAGTGCTGGCCATCGTCGCCGCGCAGACCGGCTACCCGATGGAGATGCTGGAGTTCGACCTCGACATGGAGGCCGATCTGGGCATCGACACGGTCAAGCAGGCCGAAACCTTCCAGGCCATTCGCGCCGAGTTCAACATCCCGCGGGAGGATAGCCTCCGCCTGCGCGACTACCCGACGCTGGCCGCGGTCATCGGCTTTGTCCGCGAGCGGCGGCCCGACCTGGCTGCGCCGACCGCCGACCGACGACCGACGACCGCCGCGCCGGTTGCGGCTCCCGCTCCGGCCGCGGTCGGCGGTCAGCCGTCAGCCGTCGATCCCATCGCCGACAAAGTGCTGGCCATCGTCGCCGCGCAGACCGGCTACCCGATGGAGATGCTGGAATTCGACCTCGACATGGAGGCCGATCTGGGCATCGACACGGTCAAGCAGGCCGAAACCT
>WBZM01000547.1_pt1 | contig 14808 bp, 11 predicted proteins | sample 5204271 | NCBI WGS metagenome assembly WBZM01 (sample SAMN12344346, study PRJNA552823) | activated sludge metagenome | biome: Activated sludge suspended growth; feature: Nitrification reactor; material: Wastewater; isolation source: activated sludge from nitrification reactor of wastewater...
CGAGCCGACGGCCGGCATGAACCCCAAGGAGACCGAGCAGGCCAAGGACCTCATCTTCCGGATCCGGGACAAGGGTCTGGCGGTCGTCGTCATCGAGCACGACATGCGGTTCATCTTCAGCCTGTGTGACCGGGTGCACTGCCTGGTGCGTGGGGAGACCCTCATCGAAGGCAGCCCGCACGAGGTGCAGTCCGACCACCGGGTCATCGAGGCCTACATCGGCCAGCCCGACGAGGACGAGGAAGAGTTGGTGGCCGAGGCGCACGCCCACGACCACGAGACGCCTCCGACTGCGCCGACGGCCCCGGCCTCCCCGGCCAGTGACCTCACGAAGGAGGACCGGGCGTGAGCATGCTCGAGGTCAAGGACCTGCGGGTCGCCTACGGCAAGATCGAGGCGGTCAAGGGGATTAGCTTCAGCGTCGGCGAGGGCGAGGTCGTCTGCCTCATCGGCACCAATGGTGCCGGCAAGACGACCACCCTGCGCACCATCTCCGGCCTGATCCGCCCGTCCGCCGGCGAGATCTGGTTCCAAGGCAAGCGCATCGACGAGGTGCCGGCCCACGAGATCGTCATGCTCGGGTTGGCGCACAGCCCCGAGGGGCGACGGATCTTCCCCCGGCTCTCAGTCGAGGAGAACCTGCTGCTTGGTGCCTTCTCCCGCAGTGACTCCGGGATCAAGGACGACCTGCAGGCTGCCTATGACCTCTTCCCCATCCTCGGGGAGCGGGCCAAGCAGCCGGCGGGGACCTTCTCCGGTGGTGAGCAGCAGATGCTCGCCATGGGCCGGGCCATGATGAGCCGTCCCAAGCTGCTCATGCTGGACGAGCCCTCGATGGGTCTGTCGCCGATCATGATGCAGCGCATCATGTCGACGGTGAAGACCCTGCAGTCGCAGGGCACGACGATCCTCCTGGTGGAGCAGAACGCCCGCGCCGCGCTCAAGCTCGCCGACAAGGGCTATGTCCTGGAGGTCGGGCACATCGTCCTGGACGGCACCGGCCGCGAGCTGCTCGTCAGCGATGAGGTCCGCAAGGCCTACCTCGGCGAGGACTGACCCACCACGGCATCACCACAGGGTGGGTGGGCGACTGCGGGGTCACCCACCCACCCTTCGCCGCACCTGCCCGACCGAAAGCCGGGCGGCCGGGCGCGTCCAGTCGGAGGACGTCAGCCCGTATGCCGTCAACGTCGCCTCCGTCTCGTGCGCGTAGGCGGGCACCGCGTCGCGCAGCGCCTCGAATGCGGTGATCTCCGGCGGAAAGAGCACGTCGAGCTGATCGAGGTATGCCGAGTCCGGCAGGTGGGGCCGCAGAGCCCGCAGCAGCGACGACTTGCCCACCCCATTGGCTCCGGTGACCCAGATCCGGTCGTTGGTCGTGAAGGTGACGTCGACGGCATACAGGATCCGCTCCCCTGCCGTCACGGCAAGGTCACGCACTCGCACGACCCGGGCGCCACCCTCCACAGTGCGCTGGGTGAGCTCCAGGTCATCCCGGCTCGGCGGTGCCACGGCCCACCGGTCGGAGTCGAGCTGACGCTGCAGCCGGCGCTCGTGGGTGAGTGCCTTCCTTGCCACCATACGGGCGGTTCTCCGAGCACCCGGGTTGAGGGCGTTTGCTGCCTCGTGGCCGACGGATCGCTGTTTGGCAGCGCTGATGCTGTCGGCGAGCCGCTGTCGGAACTTCTCCTGAGCCTCCAGCTGCAGGTCCAGCCGATGGGCGCGCTGGGCCTTCTCGGTCTGATAGCCGGTCCAGCCGACCCCGGGATAGAACTCCAATCCCGTTGTCACGTCGCTGAGTTCGACGATGTCGCTAGCGACTCGGTCGAGGAACTCACGATCGTGCGAGGCCACCAACACCGCCCCGGGAAACACCCGGAGGTATGCCGCGAGCCACCGTCGACCATCGAGATCCAGGTGGTTGGTCGGCTCGTCGAGCAGCAGCACGTCCGGGTTGTGCAACAACAGCGCGGCGAGCAGGACCCGGGCCTGTTGTCCGCCACTGAGCGATCCCAGTGGCCGGTGCAGGTCGATACCGCCGTCCGGGCCGACCTGTAGCCGAGTCCGCACCTCGTCCTGGCGCACGAGGACATCCCATCCGCCGGCGGCATCGAACGCGTCCTGTGCCGCTGCCAAGTCCGCCAGCGCCTCGGCGAGTTGCTCCGTGACGTCAAGGCCGCGAGAACCCAGCCGCTGTTGGGCCGACTCAAGGGCTCGTGTCGCTCGACCCAGATCGCCCGAAGCCGCCTCCAGAATCGTTGCGATAGAGAGGTTTTCGTCGGGCGGTTGTTGATCCTGCCAGCCCACCCGAACGCCGGGCACGGCGATGACCGCGCCGTGATCCGGCTGTAGGTGCCGTGCCAGGACCCGCAGCAGAGTGGACTTGCCCGAACCGTTCGGGCCGACCAGCCCGACCCGATGGCCTGCCCGCAAGCTCAGGTCAACGCCGGAAAGAACGGTGCGGTCGTAGCTGTGGACGGTGATGCCGTGGGCGGCAAGCACGTGATCTCCCGGAGGTGGCAGTGGCAGGACACGCCGACCTGCCGACCGATGAGGTGGGTGGGCAGCGGCGGAGCCACGGGAATCACATGCTCCAAGTGTGCGTGGGATGACGGACGCGAGCCAACTGGTTTTCGCGAGCCGTCGGCGGAGTCGCTGTCATTCCTCCAGCGCCTTGAACAGCGCGATCTGCAGCGATTGCTTGTCGTGCTGGCCCGATGCGGCCTGCCAACCGATCTGGATCCCGGTGTGGACGAGAGTCCACAGCCGCGCCTCGGTCGGGTCGATTCCGGCTACGTCGGCGAGGATCTCGAGGCGGCGGCGGACGGCATACCGGAAGCTGCCGGAGGCCCGAAGTTCCTCGACCCGGTTGCGAAGCAGCGCGTTGAGTTCGAATCCGGGGTGGCCGGCGAGCGGGTTGGGATCGATGGCCAGCCACGGCTCGCGGGTGCCCGCGAGAATGTTGCCGAAGTGCAGGTCACCGTGCAGCAGCGACCTCGGGCCGGGGGTGGCCGTGAGCTCGCGCGCCAGATCGCCAGTGCGGGTGACGATCCGCCTCGGAATGGCCTCGCAGGCCTGCAACCCCGGGAACTGGCGAGCCACCCACTCGTCCAGAGCCGGGATGGTCGGCGGCGCCGGCACGTGTAGACGCGCCATGACCTCACCCGCGATGACGCAGGCAGCATCGACGTCCGGCAGGTCCTCCAAGCTGCGGTCGGGGTCAAGCCGCTCCAGCAGAAGCGCTCCCCGGGCCGGATCCGCGGCGACGAGAATGACTGCCCCGCGGCCGGCCCAGTGCCGCAACGCCAGGTGCTCAGCCGCCGAATCCCGATGCGGCCAGCCGATTTTCACGACCAGAGGTATGCCGTCCCGCAGGACCGGGAGGGCGATCGCGGTGTAGCCGGTCCACGGCTCCCCCATGACGTCAAGTTCCCAGTGCTCCAGCACCTCAGGGATGAGCCGCGGCAGTCGATCGAGCCAGCGCTCCCCCGATGGTCCGCCCTCTGGCGGTAAGGCACGGATCCGAGCCACCCACGCCGAGGGCAGAGCAACAGTCACGAGGCGGAGGCGCTCACCCTGGCCGCTGGCTTGCGAGCCCGGGCCGCGCCGCGCTTGACGCTGGGGCGAGCGGACGGCATACCTGCTCCGGCCTTGGACAGAATGGGTGCGAGGAACTGGCCGGTGAACGAATCCGCTTGTGCCGCAACCTCTTCCGGGGTGCCTTCGACGATGACCCGACCACCCCGTGAGCCGCCCTCGGGGCCGAGGTCGACGATCCAGTCGGCGGACTTCACGACATCGAGGTTGTGTTCGATGACGATGACCGTGTTGCCCTTGTCGACCAGGCCCTGCAGCACCCCGAGCAGCTTGCTGATGTCTTCGAAGTGCAGCCCCGTGGTGGGTTCGTCGAGGACGTAGATGGTGCGGCCGGAGGAGCGCTTCTGCAACTCGGAAGCGAGCTTGACCCGCTGGGCCTCACCACCGGAAAGGGTCGGGGCCGGTTGGCCGAGGCGGACATAGCCCAGCCCGACGTCGACGAGGGTCCGCAGGTGCCGGGCAATGGCCGGTACCGCCGCGAAAAACTCGGCGGCCTCCTCGATCGGCATGTCCAGGACGTCGGCGATCGTCTTGCCCTTGAAGTGCACATCGAGGGTCTCGCGGTTGTAGCGCGCCCCATGGCAGACCTCACAGGGCACGTAGACGTCGGGCAGGAAGTTCATCTCGATCTTGATGGTGCCGTCGCCCGAGCAGTTGTCGCAGCGCCCGCCCTTGACGTTGAACGAGAACCGGCCCGGCAGGTAGCCGCGGATCTTGGCCTCGGTCGTCTCCGCGAAAAGGCGCCGCATGTGGTCGAAGACGCCGGTGTAGGTCGCCGGGTTGGAGCGGGGCGTGCGGCCGATCGGGCTCTGGTCGACGTGGACAACCTTGTCGAGGTGCTCCAGGCCGGTGACCGTCTTGTGGCGACCGGGCACCTGGCGAGCGCCGTTGAGCTTGTTGGCCAGCACCGTGTAGAGGATGTCGTTGACCAGGGTCGACTTGCCCGACCCGGACACCCCCGTGACAGCGACCAGGTTGCCCAGCGGGAAGGACACCGACACGTCGCGCAGGTTGTTCTCGCGAGCGCCGACGACCGTCACCGATCGACCGTCGGTCTGCGGGCGGCGGCTCAGCGGCACCGGGATCTGCTTGCGACCGGACAGGTATTGCCCGGTGACCGAATCGGGGTGGGCCAACAGCCCCGCGACCGTGCCAGAGTGAACGACGTGGCCGCCGTGCTCCCCCGCTCCCGGGCCGATGTCGACGACCCAGTCGGCGGTGGCGATGGTGTCTTCGTCGTGTTCGACAACGATGAGCGTGTTGCCGAGGTCGCGCAGTCGAGTGAGGGTCTCGATCAGTCGGTGATTGTCGCGCTGGTGCAGACCGATCGACGGCTCGTCCAGGACGTAGAGGACACCCACCAGGCCCGACCCGATCTGAGTCGCCAGCCTGATCCGCTGCGCCTCCCCGCCGGAGAGTGTGCCAGCCGGACGGTCGAGCGACAGATAGTCCAGTCCGACGTCGAGCAGGAACCCCAACCGAGCCGAGATCTCCTTGACGACCCGCTCGGCGATCTGGCGTTCACGGTCGGTGAACTCCACCCCAGCGAGGAAGGCCGCGCAGTCGTTGATGGCCAGGGCGCAGACCTGGGAGATGTTCTGACCGCCGACCAGAACGGAGAGGATCTCGGGCTTGAGGCGAGCGCCACGGCATACCGGGCAGGGCACTTCGCGCATGTAGCCCTCGTAGCGCTCCCGGCTCCAGTCGGAATCGGTCTCGGCGTGCCTCCGCTTGACGAAGGGCACGACGCCCTCGAAACCCGTCGAGTAGGACCGGTCGCGGCCGTAGCGGTTGCGGTATTTCACGTGGACCTTGTAGTTCTCGCCGAAGAGCAGCGCCTCCTTGGCCCGCTCCGGCAGCGCTCGCCACGGCGTGTCGAGGGAGAACTTGAGGTCATCGGCGAGGGCCTGGATGACCCGCTGGAAGTAGTCGGCCGAGCCGGAGCCCTGGGCCCACGGGGCGATAGCTCCCTTGGCGATCGAGAGGTCCTCGTCAGGGACGCAGAGCTGGGGATCGACCTCGAGCTCGGTGCCCAGGCCGGTGCAGGCCGGGCAAGCGCCGAACGGCGAGTTGAACGAGAACGACCTCGGCTCGATCTCATCGACGCTGAGCGGGTGCTCGTTGGGGCAGGCCAGCCGCTCGGAGAACCGGCGAGTGCGCTCCGGGTCGGTTTCGTCGCGATCGACGAAGTCGATGAGCAGCACACCATTGGCCAGCACGAGTGCGGTCTCGACAGAGTCGGTCAGCCGTCGCTTGGCCCCCGCGTCGTCACCCTTGGCAACCAGCCGGTCCACGACGACCTCGATGGTGTGCTTGTACTGCTTCTCCAAGTTGGGCGGCTCGGTGAGGGACACGACCTCGCCGTCGACCCGAGCCCGCGAGAAGCCCTTGGTCTGCAGCTCGGCGAAGAGGTCGACGAACTCGCCCTTGCGACCCCGAACGACCGGCGCGAGCACCTGGAAACGGGTGCGCTCGGGCAACTCCAGCAGCCGGTCGACGATCTGCTGCGGGCTCTGCCGGGTGATCGGCTCGTGGCACACCGGGCAGTGCGGGCGACCGACTCGGGCGAAAAGCAGCCGGAGGTAGTCGTAGACCTCGGTGATGGTGCCGACGGTCGAGCGCGGGTTGCGGTTGGTGGACTTCTGGTCGATCGAGACGGCGGGCGAGAGGCCCTCGATGAAGTCGACGTCGGGCTTGTCCATCTGCCCGAGGAACTGGCGGGCATAGGCCGACAGCGACTCGACATAGCGCCGCTGCCCTTCGGCGAAGATCGTGTCGAAGGCCAGCGACGACTTGCCCGATCCCGACAGCCCGGTGAAACAGATCAGGCTGTCGCGCGGCAGCTCGACCGAGATGTCCTTGAGGTTGTGCTCGCGAGCGCCGCGCACCACCAGGGTGTCGTGGGAGCGGCGTGCGGGCTGCAGCGCGGCCATGTCGGCGGCGGTGCTCTCGATCGAGCCATTGGCGGTGCGCTGGGTGGTGCGCTTGGTGGTGCGCGCGGGCGCGCGGGTGGGCAGAGCTGGCACGAGGGACAGCCTAAGTGCCACCACCGACACCCCTGCCCACGCACTAGAAATGCCCCGGCCTTCGTATGCCGTGCAGCCTCCCCGCGGGTACGGTGCCCTCATGAGGCACACCTGGGACGACGTGGCCGAGGCGACCGACGCGCTCATCGCGACCGTCGAGTCGCTGCCGGAGGGCGCGCAGTTCGAGCCGTCACTGTGCGAGGGCTGGACCCGCGGGCACGTACTCACCCACATCGCGCGCAACGCCGAGGGCCTGGGCAACCTGGTCACCTGGGCCGTGACCAAGGTCGAGACCCCGATGTATGCCAGCGCCCAGGCCCGCAATGACGCCATCGAGGCCGGATCAGGGCGGTCGATGTCGACGCTGCGCGACGACATCCGCAATGCGAGCACCTGGTTGGGCTTGGGCGCTCGGGCGCTCAGCCCCGCCGACGACGCCACGCCCCTCACGGTGCGGGGTGGGGTCAGCGACCGAGCGTCGGGCCTGGCCACCCGACGGTTACGCGAGGTCGTCTACCACCACGTCGACCTGCTGGCCGGCTACTCCTTCCACGACGTGCCGGCGGCTCTCGTCGCTGATTTCCTCGGCGACGAGGTGGGGCACCTCTCGGCCGATCCCACCGCGCCGCCGATGATCCTGCGTACCGACGAGGGCGACGAGTACGTCGTCGGTGACATCGCGCTGGCAGGTGACCGGACGGCATACCTCAGTGGTTCGCGCGCTGCGCTGCTGGGGTGGCTGGCGCGCGGGCTCACCGATGGGGTGCAGTGCCAGGGCGGCCCCCTTCCCGAGCTCCCGAAAGGATCGTGAACGATGCCCTCGTATGCCGGTCAGGTCACCCCCGGCGGCCCCTCGGCCGTGCGGGAGCTCGACGCGTTGACGATCCGCAAGTGCAGCGTCGGACCGTTCGACAACAACGCCTACCTGCTGACCTGCCGGGAGACGGGACACCAGTTGCTCATCGACGCTGCCGCGCAGCGGGAACGTCTGGAGGCGTTCGTGCTCGAAGGATCGGGTCGGCTGGACGGCATCCTCACCACGCACCGTCATCCCGACCACGTCCAGGCCCTGGTCGACCTGGCGCAGTGGTCCGGCGCACCCACCCTGGCCGGCGAGGAGGATGCCGATGCCCTTCCGCTGGCTCCGACCTACCGACTGGGGCATGGGGATCAGCTCGATGTCGGTGCCCTCACCTTCGACGTCATTCACCTGCGCGGGCACACCGAAGGCGGCATCGCGCTGGCCTATGCCGACCCGTCGGGGATCACCCACCTGATCACCGGCGACTCGTTGTTTCCGGGTGGCGTCGGCAACACCAAGCAGCCCGGACAGTCCTTTGACCAGCTGTACACCGATGTGGTGGAGCGGATTTTCGACGTGTACGACGACCAGACCTGGATCTATCCCGGCCATGGCGACGACACCGTGCTGGGGCGCGAGCGCCCCCACCTCGGCGAATGGCGCGCCCGCGGCTGGTGAGCTTGCGGCTCATGCCGATCCGCGGGATTCGTGATCAGAAGCCTTCCCGCGCCCGTCCGTTTTCGTTTACGATATTTTCGTGCGGGAGGACGAGATCACCCAGGAACAGATCCAGCAGTGGGCCGACGAGGCTGAGGCTGGTTACGACGTCGAGGAGCTCAAGCGTCGCGGTCGGGGCCGCCCCGGTCGAGGCGCCCAGCCCATGCAGGTCGTGGCGGTTAGGCTCACCGTTGACGAACTGGCGGCCTTGGATGTCGTGGCTGACCGAGAGAAGGTCAGCCGCTCTGAGGCAATCCGTCGCGCGCTTGCGCACTTTGCGGCGTGAAGATTCACCCGAGCGCCCAAGCATGGGGTCAGCCAGGAAGATGCGCTGCAAGCTGCCGACTGGTCGCTGTGGATCGAGCCATTGGATGACGAGGATGACCGGCCGCGCCGCCAGCTCCGCCTCGGCTTCGACACCAACGGGCGCCTCCTTGAGACCGTCGTGCTCATCTTTGAGACCGGCCACGAGATGGTGATTCACGCGATGCCCGCGCGAAGGCATCTTTGGGACCTGTTGCCCTGATCTGTCGCGATAAGCGCGACGCAGCGTGTTCCCCGCTACGGCGAGAATGTTGCCGACACCGTCATCGACATCGCTGAGCTCGACCCCAGCAGTCTGCCCGCCGAGCCGCTCGTCTGTGCGGTCACGCTGGCAGAGCTCTCCGTCGGCCCGCTCGTCGCCAAGACCGAGCAGAAGAGGCGGGCCCGGCAGCTTCACCTGCTACACGTCGAAGCGGATTTCGACCCTCTTCCCTTCGATGCGACGGCCGCGCGCACTTTCGGATCGGTCGCTGCATCGTTGCGTAGCGCTGGACGCAAACCGGCTGCCCGCGCCTACGACGCGCTCATCGCTGCTGTCGCGATCTCGCAAGGCCTGCCGTTGTACACCGCCAATCCTGGTGGCTTCGCTGGCATCAACGGTCTGACCGTGCATCTGGTGACGCCGCGAGAAAGCGAACGCTGAGGCATCCACCGGTGGCAGCGGGAGGCGAGCTGCACGGCATACCCCGACGCTTGTCGAGGCGAGCCGTGCGCAGGGTGAGCGTCAGTCGGACGTGGTCTCGATGAGGTCGAGGACGGCGTCGACGATGACCTCGACCGCTTCGTAAGGCGTCATGTGACCCACCCCTGGCAACACCCGCAGGTGCGAGGTGGGGATGTGATCGCGCAATGCCTCGGCATAGATCACCGGGATGAGGCGATCGTGGTCGCCGCTGATGATGTGCGTCGGCACCCGCACGAAGTGGGTCAGCGACTCGGCCTCGTTGTGCTGCGAGATCGCGTAGAAGAACCGCCCGATCGTCGGCATCTTGGTCCGCTTGATCTGGTCGATCGCGTGCGCGACATCCTCGCGATCGGCGCGGTTGCCGAAGAGCAACCGCCCCTGCACCAGCCGCGGCACCAACAACCGCGGCGGTATGCCGGGTGCTCGCGACGCGACCGCCATGATGAGCGTTTCCAGCGGCACCGGATCGCGACCTTCGATGGACGCGGCCGTCGAGGCCAGGACCACACCGCGAACCCGGTCGGTGAAGCTCGCCCCTTGCAGACCGGCATACGCCATGACCGACATGCCGCCCATCGAGTGGCCGACCAGGATGAGCGAGCCCTCCGGAGTCGTGGCGTCGATGACCTCGGCGAGGTCGTCGCCGAGGATGCGGACGCTCGGATCGTGCTCGACCCCCATCGTCGACTTGCCATGACCGCGTTGGTCATAGGTGACGATGCGCACCGGGAGCCGGCGCAGCAGCGAGTCGATCACGCGGTGCCAACTGGAGTGGTCCATGCACCAGCCATGGGCGAGGACAACCGTCGGCCCCGACACCTGGGCACCGGCGTCGGGGAGGTATTCCTGGGCGAAAAGGTTGGCACCGTAAGAGACCGGCACCCGGTAGGCGCGGCCCACCCTCTTGCCTCCAACCGTGCTGGTCACGCCTTCGACTCAGTCCTGCCCGTGAAGTCTTCCATCGTGTGATAGACCCCGATGATGTTGTCGGCGATGAAGTCGCGGACACCGATTGGCACCAGGCCCTTGAGCACCTCGCTGAGCACGACGGTCTTGGGCAGGATGACGAACGGCGAGCCGGCGAGCATACCCTTCCATGCCTCGTCGACGACGTGGTCGGGCTCGAGGATCGGCAGCAGCGGCGCCGACTTCGCACCTTCGAACATGCCGGTGTTCACGTAGTACGGGCAGACCGTCGTGACCTTGACGTGGTCGTGCCCGGCCTGCTTGAGCTCCAGGCGCACCGAGTCGGACCAGCCGATGACCGCCCACTTGGACGCGGCATACACGGCCATCCGGGGGTTGGGCGTGAAGCCGGCGGCCGAGGAGAGGTTGAGCACCCGGCAGTCGGCACTGTTTGCGATCATGCCTGGGAGGAACTCGCGGGCGACATACATCGGCGCGAGGGTGTTGACGTCGACGGTGAGTTTGGTGTCCTTGGTGGAGTCGGACTCCCAGAAGTAGGTGTTGCCGCGCACCACGCCGGCATTGTTGACCAGGACGTCGACGTGGCCGATGTCGGCGCGCACCGCGTCGGCGCTGACCTTGACGTCGTCGAGATCACTGACGTCGACGATGAAGCCGCTGAGCGTCACCCCGTGTGCGGCCGCAGCGTCGGCCAGCTCGGCAAGCGTCTGGTTAAGCCGCTCCTCCTGCAGGTCCCACAGCACGACATGGGCCGCACCTTCGGCGATGGCCCGCTCCGCGAACAGCCGCCCCATGCCCATGGCGGCGCCGGTGACGAGGACGTTCTTACCCTGGACCGACTTCACGACGACTCCTTACTGCTCAGTAACATCATCCTGACACGCCAGCCCACGCCACGGCGACGCGGCGATGTGTCCTTTGTCGCTATGCCCCTTGAGGGCTCGACGTGGCCCTCTCGCGCGCGGCGAGAGCAGCCTCCCGCACCCGGGCGAAGTCGGCATCGGTGTAGACGCCCTTGACGCCGGAGATCGTCGCGAGCTTCATACCGTGCTTGAGTCCGAGCTGGTAGATCTCCTTGACCTTGGGCCACTCGATGCTGCGCCCGACGGTGAACGTCTCGTACCGCCCCTCCAGGGCAAGCACCACCGTCTCGGCCAGGCAGGCGTAGGCCACACCGGGAGGCAGACCGATGTCTCGCATGTGGACATCGCCGGGGAGGTCAACCTCGCCCGACTCGATGACCAGCACATCGGGGCGCTTGGCAACGTCCTCGGCCGACATGTCCAAGGGACGCGCAACGTCGGTGATGACGCAGCCCGGCTTGACCTTCATAATGTCCAGCACCCGGTTGCCGGCCGCCGATGTGGCCGTGACGATGAGGTCCATCTCCCCCAGCGCCTCCCCCGGATTTCCGGCGACATTGACGACCGCTCGGGGGTTCTCCTGCTCGATCTCGTGCTTGATGGCCAGCAATTTGGCCGTCTCCGGGGAGACCAGCCAGAGCTCATCGGTCACCAGGGCCAGCAACCGCGCGCACACCGACCCGATCGCGCCCGTCGCACCGACGACCATCGCCTTGCCGTGGATGATCCCGTCCTCGCCAGGCTCGGCGATGCCGAGTTTGGCCATGGCGTCGTGGGCCGCCCACAACGCCCCGGAGGCGCTGTAACTGTTGCCCGTCGTGACCGGCAGCGGCGCCCGCTTGGCTACCGTGACACCGGCATCACCAACGACCTTGGTGAAAGCTCCGAGCCCCATCACCTGGGCGCCGAGCTTCTTGGCCAGGTCAGCGGCTTCCAATAGCCGGGAGTAGGTGAACTCGGGGCTGTGTCCCAACATCTCCTTGGGCGTGCCGCCCACGGTGATGAGCCAGCCCTCGGCCTCGGCACCGGTCGGCGAGGTAATCCCGGTGACGTGGCTGTAGACGAACGGCGGGGCATAGGCCATCGCCTTCTCCACCACGCCGACCATGCCGGGCACCTTGGTGATCGCGCGCAGCGGCTCGACATTCTTGAAGTACTGCTGCGAGAGCGGGTGGATGACGAACGCGAACCGGCTCTTGCGTTTGTCGCCATTGGGCCGCAGCAGCCGCGGGGTCAGCTCGGCTTCTTGGATGAGGTCGAGCAGGTCGTCGGTGGTCAGCTCGCGGTCTTCGGTATGCAGGGCGGCAGCCATCGCTTCGAACATCGCCGTCACGGCCATGAAGGCGAACGGTTGCGGCGTCGCGTCAATGACGAGGTCCACCCCGCGCCGCCCGAGCTCGGCCAGTCGTGCTTCGGACACCGCGTTGGTGATGACGGTCTTGCCGGAGAGGTCCTCGATCCCGAACCGGATCAACTCGGAGTAGCTGCCGACAATGACGTCGGCGTCCCGGGCCGCCCGATGGGCCAAGCGGTCACTCATCCATGCCACCGGCCCGGACGTGCGCGCCTTGATCAGATCCGGAGTCATGCGCCAGGCCAGGACGCCCGCCTCGGCGGCCTTCGACGTGAACGGGTTGACGGCCAGGGCAGTGGGCACCCCGACCCGCTTGGTTGGGTCGACGAATTCGATGTTGTCGGTGAACTCGCGCAGGACGGCGATGGCACGCTCGTGGTGGCTGCCCTCCAGCACCACCGTGCGAGCATTGCTGAAGTAGCCCGGATATTCGCGTTGCACATGGCGAATAGCCCACTCCTGCAACACATTCGCCAACACTGCACCGTCTCGGACCGGGACCCGAGCAGTTGTGCGCAACAGGTCGTGGATGGCGCTCACGTCGCCGTCGTAGAGCCCCGCCGAGGCCGCCTCGCGGACACCCGTCACCGCGATCGCGTCGCTCTTGAGCGACCACTGCCAGACCAGCCGCTCGGCCTCCTTGAGGTCACCGCTCGTCCCGATTCGCACCAGGCGGAACTTGCGGCCGGCGAAGGTGACGACCTCGTCGAAGTCCCACTCTCCCGACTGCAAGGTGATGTTGACAACGACGAGACGGGAGCGGCGCGGCATACGGGTCAGGCCCCTTGTGGCGAGGTGGGTGCGGACGTGGGAAGAGCGGAGTTCATCGCAAGCGCAGGAGTTGACGTCGATGCGGTATGCGCGGTGGCCGCCGCCAGCAAGCGCTCGACGTGCTGCCCGACGCCACGGCTGATGCGGTCGGGGTCGGGGATCATCCGGCTGTCGCCCGAGACGCCAACAGCCACCGACCCGTTGTAGCTGAACACGCAGATGCCGATCGGCTGGTCGCCCGAGGTGGGAACGAAGGCACACACGGACTCCACCGGTATGCCGGCAAAGCGCAGTTGGGCGCGCGGTCCGGGCACATTGCTCAGTTGGCCGATCGTCTTGCGCGAGAAGAAGTCCGTGATGCCACGGGCGACCTTCTTGGGAGCCTCGGCGATGACCTGCTGGACTCCGAAGGCGACGATCGGCTCGGCGCTGTGCTTGAGCCGCGTGGTGCGTTCGTGGACTTCAGCGATGAGCTCGGCCGGGTCCTCGATCCCCAACGGCATCGAGAAGAGCACGACGGCGAAATGATTGCCGAGGGTGTCGGGCAACTCGCCGTCGATCGGCTGCAGTGACACCGGCATCATCCACGCCAGGTCATGGATGTCGTGCACCCCGCGCTCGCGCAGGTAGTCGCTGAGGGCCAACGAGACCGCCGACATGAGGACGTCGTTGACGGTGCCCTCGTATGTCGTGGCGATCGCCTTGACGTCTCCGAGGTCGATTCCGGCGCTCCAGGCCACCGATTTGGCCTTCTGCGGATGCCCGCTCCACGCCTCGGCATCGGCCTTCTCGGACAGCAGTAGCCGACCGATCTCACGCCAGGAGTTGGTGACCTCGTTGTCCTCGGAGCTGTAGGACGTGAGCGCATCCAGGAGCTTGACCGGATGCTTGACGAATTCGAAGGCCGTCTCGACATGGCGCGGCAGAGCGGTTGGGTCGAGTGCCGCGATGACCCCGTGGGTGAGGTCTCGTGCCACCTCACGGCTGTGGGCGAGAACGTCGAGCCCGTCCTTGACGGTCGTCTCGGCCAGGTGCATGACGACGTCCAGCGGTCCGCTCGGACCCCCGTCCTTGTTGAGACCTACGACGGTCGGAGTGGCGTGTTCGCCCGCGCCTTCGCAAATGCCCAGGAGCAACTGGACCAGCCGGATGCCGTCGCCGAGCCCATGGTGGAACCTGGTGAGGAAGACCGCGCGGTCGTCGTCGGGGCCGACAATGAGCTGCATATCCCAGATCGGGTGAGATCGGTCGAACGGCAGGGAGAACTGCGAGGAGATGTAATCCTGCAGGGTTTCGTAGCGGCTGTCTGGCAGCTCGACCCGGAAGACGTGCCGATCGAGCGAGAAGTCGACGTCGTCCTCCCAGGTCCAGTGCCGACCTCGCTTGACGGGCACCTGGCTGAGGACCCGGTACTTGGACACGACCCGGTCGAAGACCGCTTTGCGGACGAAGTCCCAGTCCGGCGTGGCCTGCAGGGTCAGCAGGCCATGGACGTGCATGAGATTGTTGCCACGGTCCATGAGCAGCCAGGTCAGATCCGAGGCCGCTATCGGTGTGCTCATCCAGAATCCGCCTTTGAAGGTCCAGTCACTCCGCGTCCGTGTGCCGGCAGTAGAGCATCGAAAAGCCGCGTTTCCCTGAGTTTCGCGCGCCCACGATTCGTCGCCCCTGGACTCTCGTCCCGCTGTCTTTCGTGACCGTCCTCACATCATCTCGCGCGCAGAGCAATAGTCAAGACCTGT
>WBZM01002667.1_pt1 | contig 14801 bp, 18 predicted proteins | sample 5204271 | NCBI WGS metagenome assembly WBZM01 (sample SAMN12344346, study PRJNA552823) | activated sludge metagenome | biome: Activated sludge suspended growth; feature: Nitrification reactor; material: Wastewater; isolation source: activated sludge from nitrification reactor of wastewater...
ACGAAACTAAGATTAAAAGCGTAGAGAACACGATCCAGCAAATTAAAAACGAGTATGAACGCTACAATGGTATCTGTATGTACTTACAGAGCCGTATGAAAGAGTTCAATACAGAAAGAATGGTAGGGTAATTATGGGTGCAGCAAGAGAAAACAGACCAAGCGAAAACACGCTTAATCATATACACAGGTTAATGCCACATTTATTTATTACTTGTTGGTATCCGTTACGTGAAGAAGCTTTAGAGTATATTCAAGAAGCTAGAGAGTTATTAGACACTCTCGAAAAGCAACTAAAAGAAGAAGCTAAGAATGTTTAGTGAAGATCAAGAAGTAAGAATAAGTACGCTGTTTGACAACCTTCTTACTCGTATGGAGTTTGAAGTACAAAAGCAAGCACCTCAACACTTACCGGCTATTACTAATGCCGTGATTATTTTGCACGGCTATAAATCTGGTCAAATTAAGATGGACGAAAAGCATATGATGGAGATCACTTTGCTTAAGAATATCAATAACGAAGTAAAAGATTTTAGAAAGGGTGGACAAGATGGGGGTAACAAAACTGGACAACCGCCGTTTCCGGGCTAGATACTCTGAAAACGGTATCAGATATAATGTGGGTACATTTAACACTCACCGAGAAGCCGAAGAAGCTATTGCTGGACATAAAGCTAGGGGTAATCAGGACTATATTGAAACTCCTGAAACACCGGCGTTTAGCAATAAGCCAATGAAACCAACACTTACAGAGAGGGTATGCAGTAAATGGCAATCAATCAAAGGAAGCCTAGAAAAAAGAAATCTCCTTTAGTAAAAGCAAAGGACGATTGTTGGAAGGCTTTTAGTATCTATATCCGTACTCGTGACTGTATACGCTTCAGAAACAAGCTAGATGAGGGTATGTGCGTTACTTGTAAACGTATATACCCTTTCAAGGAGCTTCAGGCTGGACATTTTATACAGGGACGCAAGAACTCTGTGCTTTTAGATGAAAGGATCGTGTACACGCAATGCTATAGCTGTAATGGCAATCCGCCGTTTGGTTTAGGCGGTAATTATGTGGAGTACTATGTATTTATGTTGCACGAGTGGGGGCAAGAAATGATTGATGAATTTAGAGCACTCAAACATAAGACTGTAATCTACAAAACCTTTGACTATATCCGTATGGAACAGGAGTTTAAGGATAAGACTGAAGCACTAATTAATGCTTATTCTACTTGACAAAATATACCGGTTGTGCTAAACTGTAAGTACGCTAAAAATGAAAGGAACATAATAATGCGTAAGAATAAATCAAATGATAAGGCTGAAAAGCCAGTAATTAAAGGTCTACCAGTACACGGCTTGTATGGTGTCTTCCTGCTCATCGTAGCAGCAAGTATCATCTATGCTAACTACAGGGTATTTTTTGGGGTAGAAGATCTAACAGCACGAATAATGCTGATCCCTAGTACTCTAGCCGTAGTCATATTTTTGGTATACAAAGCAGCAAAATAGTATAATGGTATTACCGAAAGGAGAAACAAAAAGCTCCCTGTAGTATCGTCCGATGAGCTGATGTTATGCGTAGAAATTTGACAATTTTACTCACAATAATCTTTGTAGCGTTTGTGGGGCTTGGTGTACACAATATACGTGGTCACGAAGTAGAACTTAAAAGCAAAGATATAAAACTTCAAGACAGTATTTTAGAACTAAACGAGCTTAAACTTCAGAAAGAACAATTAAATCAAGAATTTGAGAAAGCAACTCAAGAGAAAGATATTAATGAAGAAAAAGTTAAACAACTTGAAAAAGAAAAGCTTGATTTGGAACGGAAATATAGAGAGCTTGAAGTCAGTAAAGCCAAAGAAAAAGAAGACCTTGCTAGGCGTGGAACTCCTAGTGTCGCAGGGGCTACCAACAGGGGTAGCATTACTGGTTCAAAAGAAGACTGGTTACGAGCGTCCGGTATTCCTGAAGATCAGTGGTGGGCGGTAGATAGTATAGTTTCACGTGAAAGTTCGTGGAACCCTAACGCCGTTAATAGCTCCTCTGGTGCTTGTGGTTTAGGTCAGCAATTACCGTGTGGTAAATGGGCTGGTGCTTGGAACGATCCAGTAGCAGCATTGAAAGCACAATATAAATACGTTGTAGATAGATATGGTGGCTATCCACAGGCTGTAGCCTTTTGGAACGCTAATCATTGGTACTAAGAAGCCGGTGCGTCCTCACGCTTGGTAACAAGCACAGAGTTAATATAGTTAAATGGCTATGGGCGAACCAGTACGGCACGTGAGCCGGAATGTTAAGCCGAACGCAGCAGCAGCCGTGCTTCGTGAGATTGAGTTCACAGAGGTGTGAACAGTTAAATAGCCACTTTGCGAGGGTGGCTATTTTTCTTCTATAGGTATAATTTCTGTTGATAGATGTATTGCTACACCACCTATTTCACCCGGACGGCGTAGTAAAGGACGCATAGCCTGTTCATTTTCAGCTAAAGCGTCAGCAATTTGCTGGTCAAAGTCATCAAAATTAAACGTCCTGCTCATCTCCGCCATAGTCAAACCTCAACTGATTAGGGTTATCATATAATTCACGATCTAACATAGCAGCCCCACCTCTATAATGATTACTCATATAGTCCGGTGCTTCTGCCGGGTTAAACGACAAAAACCGTACCACAGTAGATCCTAGCCTTCGTAAACGAGGGAAAAGATCAAACTGTGGCATTGGGTTTTTATCAGCTTCCATACTATCTACCTAGTCGGTTCTGTAACCAAGCTACAAAGCCTGAAGGCACACCGATAGCTAGAAGTATAGGTAGCCAGTTAGCTTGTAAGTAAGCTGTAACTGCTTCCGGTACTCCGGGTACAGCCCAAACTACTAAAACAAGACCGATAACTGATCCTACAACAGCTTGAAAGCCGGTGCGAACACCTTTTACTACTGGGGTTTTTGGTTCTTGAGGTTGCATACTATTATCCTTTCATAGCACGAGCCATAGCTGTGCTTGGGTTTACACCCTGTTTTATTAATTCATTGTATTTTGACGCAATACCGGCTTCTTTTTGGTTATATTTAGCCTTAGTAGTGCCTTTATTTACTAACTTCGTAACTTTGAAGGTAGCCGACATTTTCTTTTTATTCTCATCACCGTCACAGATCTCACAGTCAGGATCACCACAGCCAAAACTTTCATAAGATCCTTCTTCACGCCGGATCAGTTTAGCTGTAACTTCAATCTTAACTTCATCATCTATCTGAAGATCACGGAATTGGACCATATTCTTACCACGAATATCAAGAGTAGGTAAGCGGTCTTCGTAATTTTCTTTTACTTTTTTGTCTTTGCTCATTTTTGTTACCCTTTCAGCTTATCAATGAAAGCTCTAATACTTACAATTATACCCTCTAAGAAGGCAATTACTACATTTTTCTCAACAGTAGTAACAGGGATAGGTACAGGTGTAGGTGTTGGTGTAATCACCGGAGCTTCATTAATAGGAGCGTCTTTAGGTGGTTGCACGACAGAAGTATCTTTAGGTGGAGCAACAGGATCAACATAGTCTACACAGTCTTTTACGTTAATACCGTTACCAACACCACGAGAGTAGGAGTATTCAGACAGGTAATATGTACTTCCAAGTGGGTGTTTAGCGGTAGCTGATACCTCTACAATAGTGCCAGCAGCCAAAGGTTTAACAGCTTTAGCAGTAGCATAAGTCTTAAAGCCTAGATCCCACAAGCTAGTGTTGCGAACAATCTTAACCTTTTTGTTCTTAATGTCAGCAATCTTAAGCGTAACAGTATTACTTGCAGGGGGTGGCGTAGGCTTTGGAGCTGGTGCAGGTGGAGCTTGACGCTGTTTCTTCCACCAGTCAGCATAAGAACGGATCTTAGACTTAACAATCGGTGAACAGGCTGTACCGGGTTGCCACTCAAAATGTACATAAATCTTAAGTGTTTTATTAAATCGTTGTTCTAGCTGATCGTGTAGCCAGCCGAGTTTCTTGTAAAAAGCTTCAGTAAAGTGAGGTGAACATTCAACACCTACAGTAGTAGGGTTGCCAGCAGATGAAGTCCAAGCTACATTCTCTGGTGCAATACAAAACGTCAGCTTTGGTTCTGAAGCTACATAGTTTACAGTCGGAGCTTGCCCTTGAGCAGCACGACCATTGAGATAATTAACAATACTATCGTGATCTTTAGCACTACCACCTATTGCATTTGGTGAGTTCCACCAGTGGTAAGTAACACCATCACGAGAATATTTACCATAATATGAACGAGCTTCAGCCGGTGTAAAATAACCAGCTTTGCTTGCCTGTTTTACTTCTATTGCATAACTATTATCTGCCATTTTATTGATCCTTTCATTTAAGTCTAAACTTATTTACTAAGTATAACGCAACAGCAGCACCAAGAGTAGCTACGCCGTTAATTACAGATGATACTTGCCGTGTAGTTTCCTGTAAGTTACCAGTTTCATCACGGAAGAAGTTAGCAAATAAAGTAAATCCATTACCGAATACCAAAAAGAATAATACTACAAGTAGCAATATCTGAAGGTATTTATAGTCATTTTTACCTCTGAACACTCTAAGTTGCTGGATAAAAATGTAAACAAATATCACTTCTGCTATAAGCCGAAGCACTATTGAGATCCAACTGTACATATCTATCATTTTGTAGCCCTTTGTATTTTTCTTTTGTTACCATTAGCTAAATATATTTTAATAGTAAAATGGTTTTTATCAAATATATCCTTGAGTTTAGCGTTAGCGTCATCAATGTCCTTCTTAGCTTCAATAGTAGCGTTTTTGTGAGCGACAATCTCAACAGCCGTATTATGCTTATCTAATATCGGTTGCATACGCTGTTCGTGAGTTTGTTTATCTTTACGAAACCACATCATAGAGTTCCCTTTTTAGCAGCTTCTATTTTATCAGCTATGTACACAATAGCCTGTGAAGAACCTTGCAAAGCGTCTACGCTAATTTTACCTTCTTCTTTAGTTTCCTGTTGCCAAGCTTTCAGAATAGCTATTTTTTCAGCACGTTCAGCTTTTAACTCATTCCATAACACACGAATTACTAACGCCAAGACTAGTACAGTTACACCGAGTACGCCTTGTGTGAAGTAGTAAGTTGCTGGATCTGACATAATATTAACCTACAAATAGGCACAAACTGCCCTTAACAAAAACTTTTCACTAGAAGGGCTTACATTAGCTGCGTGAGCTGCGTTACCAACTCTAGCTAATAACGTAAATGTAGTCGTTGCAGCTAAACTTGAATTTTTATTAACAACGACCCAAGTTCTTGCTTCACCTGAAGAAGCAAGACTGGAAGAAGCCGTAGAACTTAACTCATAATCAGTTTCGATAATCCCATCTAACGATAATGTAAAATAAGCTATTCTTGTAGTTGCACCGCCTAATGTAATGCTAACTGAACCCTGATACCCATATGACCAAGCTCCAAGAGGTATTTGGATTTTATAAAATAATGACGCAAAACTTGTTGAACTAGTTGATTGTATCGTAGCTCCAATACACTGTATTTCCCATTTATCTTCTGATGCTGGGAAACCATAAGGCACTCTCTGTACAGAATAATAAGGTGAAATAAGTGTCGTATTCGGTATTACATGATCCGTACCAGTGTAAACAGTTACAGTACTATTTGGTGCAGAATAAGCAACTTTAGTAACAATTGCATATTGTGTACTTGAAAAAGGATTATCTGTAGATGTAGCAACAGCACCACCAGAACCAGTTAAATGATTAGCATTAGCGTGACTGTCATTTAAGTCACCGTTCAACTTCCAATAACTCACAAGGTTACTTTCAGCACCAGTAAGCTGTTGGTTCATATTATCTCTAATTTCAGTAGCAGTACGGACAGCAGACCATAGACGTATATCTGATAATTTCCCATCAAAATAATTATCAGGTGTATTCGTAGCACCCAATCTTAAATCTACTGAAGGTTGAACAATAGCGGTAATTGTACCATTTGTAGTAGTAGAAAAATTGACAGAAACACCATTGATATAAAGAGCGTGTGAGTTAGCGGAATGATCCATTGCTCCAGCAACGTGCGTCCATTTACTAGTAGGAATAGCTATATAACTAGCAATTGTTCTGTTGTTGGCAGCAATACGTAGCCCATTCATTTGGAGTGAACCATTACTGTCTATATACATACTAAAACCAGCAGTAGATCCATTTTGTCGTTGTAGTATTGTCTGGCTAGATCCAGTATAACTTTCTAACTTAACCCAACCTTCAATCGTATAATCGTCAGTGAATGTAACACCAGTTAAACTGCCTGAAGCACGACCAGCATATTGAGATGATCCACTTTCAAGATCCATACATTGAGTTGGTGCAGCAGTATTACGCTCAAGCCGTAAACGCATACCAAGAGATAGCAAAGTCCGTACATCTTGGTTAGCTACTGTAAGTTCGTATTCATTTTGACCTTTGTTATAACCTGAAGATACAGAAAACGTATAAGGGAAAACTTCCCAGCCATCATTAGAAGCGTCAGACAAGCCTAGAGCAGTACGGATAGGATCATCTTTAAGCGTACCGTCTTGGTTCATTATTAACTGTAAAGCCTTGCTCAAAAGGTTATAGTGAGTAGCACTATCATAGTCAATAATTGTTGCACCGGCATCGTGACCTACAGCCGTGTTACCTTCTGTCCAAATACATTCAATAAACTGATTTACACCAGTATCTTTTTTACCTACAAAAGTAGCTTCGTTAGAAGTACCCGGCTCAACTGTTAATACTACTGTTTCACCGTCAGCATATTCAGCAGCCGAGTTTACCGGTACTGTAGTAGCACCAGCACTAATAGAGCCACTAAGGTTATCTGAAAATGTTTCACTTGCTGTTGGTAAATAATTATCTGTTACTAAACTTAAATCTGCCATTTTTATTTTCTCCTTTCAGGACTGGTGTTATGACCGCCTAAAATTTGTGTTTTATTTTTCTCTTTTAATTGTACCCTAATCATCAAATAACTCCCACTCTGGCGGTTTACCACCTTCATCAGGGGTAGCACTTAACTGTAGTGTTCTAAGAATATACCTAGACTGTAAGCTGTTAGTCATTACCCGATACTGGTAAGCGTTCAATGCTTCTTCTACAGACCAAAAACGCTTAAGAGATGGTTCAGAGGTACTTACAATTTCACTATCTGTATCTGTCCACGTGTGACCGCCCCAAGTGTGAGTAGTCCAAGAGTACTTAACAGTAGAAGGTTCAATTACTTTAGTTTCGCCAATTTTCTTAAATCCATCTTCACGAGTAATACCATTAAGATCAATAGATATTTGTCCTAATGGCTGTGCAAATTCTACAAATGCTTCTTCAGCCCAAGCAAAATCAAACCTGTTCTTTTCATTTACGTGACGCAAGCCAGTAACAAGAGAGGTTTCAAATGCTACACCGTAATCACCCTTGAAGCGATCAGATATTTCAGTTAAGCGAGTATCGCCCGGCTTCCAACAGAGTAAGTGGCGTTCACCCTCTGTATCTGTGTAACGGAAAAATCGCTCAAAACCTACGTTAAATGCACGTGGCAACCAAGCCTTACGCTCAGTATCAAATACGATAGTAGCGTTGTTTTCATCAGATTGATATGGTACAGAGAAGTACACTTTAGCGTCTTCAAAGTAGCTACAGATCTTATCACTAGCAGATTGTTTAATGTTTTTTACGTTAGGACGAATATTAGCACTAGCTTCATCTGTACTTAGAAGGTTCAAGAATTGAGCACGAGAGCCAAGATTGTAGAAGGCTTGTGAGTTGTAGTACATATAGTCGTTAAGCACATTCACAACACTATCAGGTGCAGATGTACCACGAGATCCCGGCAAGCGGTAGAAGCTAGGTACAGGGATAGATATGTTATCTACAGTAAAGCTTTCAAGCGTTCCTTGCCATACTTCACCACGACCATCAACACTGTTAAGCCATACTGTAGCCAACGGATCACCACGACCATTACGGTAATCCACTACTTTTTGTGGCTTAAAGCCTGATTTTGGTAAATCAATATAGGTAGCGTCATATGCACTTGAGAAGTAACCCATATACTGAGAAGCACCAGAGATCCATACACGGTAAGGGAAATCTCTATCACGAGTAGCGTATAAACGAGTACCTACTACAGCCATATCTCCTACTCTTGGACCTTGCGTAGTGTTTACATCAGGAGCAAGGACATTGATCTGTTCAGGAGCAGCACCGGTATCTATATATGTAGTGCTTGCAGATCCTTCAACGCTATCAATGTACACTTCTTCGCCGGCAATTTGACCGACATAAATATCATAACGAACAGCACCAGATACAGCGTTCCACGTAAATGTAACTAAGTTACTTGCGTTCCACGATCCACTACCTCTAGTAAAGCCTACCTGTACAGTGACGGCGGTAGAAGCTTGCGTATAGCCAATATCATTAACAGCAGCTACACGGTAGCGATAAGTATAAGTAGAGCCAGTTAGCCCAGTTTTAACAGCAGAAATAGGCGTAGGTGAGCTAAGTGAGGTATAAACCTGTAATGTAGTAGAGCCGTCATAGCGGATAATGTTATCCCAACCATCATACATATACATATATTCATTAGCTTGTATCATTCGGACTTTTTTACCAGCCGTAAATGTACCGCCAGAACAAGCAGCCCAGTTATCACCATTATTTATAGAACGATAAATTGTACCGTTAGCAACTTTTAATAGATGTATTTCATCAGTCCCAGCATTATCAAATACGAAGAAATCAGCCCCATCAATAGCGTAGGCTGAAGCAGCAGTACCATACCAAGCCAAGCCCGGACGTACAGTAGGAGCACCATCTTCTGCTAAAAACAGGTTTTGTGCTTCTTTAAGTGCATTACGAGGTAGTTTAGTCTGGTCAATTAGCGATATAACACCACGATCAAACTTTTCTTGAGTAAGAAAGAATTGCTGTGGTGGATTGTCTGATATTCCGGTTACAGGTGCGAGTTGCATAATTCGCCCCCTATAGCCTTATATCATCTACTGGTAGATTTACGCCCCAACCTTGACCCTTCATAATAAGATCACGTTGTTTATCAGAGTTACCCCATACGCCACTGTCATTTTCAATTTTCATATTGAGCAGAGCAGATTTAGCGTCAGCACTTGAAGTTTTGTACAAAAGCCCATTACGTGCAATACGAGCACGGTTACTAAGCATTTGTTGGATCATAAAGTTAGGATCACTCATTTCAACTACAATTGCAGCCGGAGTGGTAGCAGTAGTGAGTAGAGTAGGCTTTTTGATATAAACGTAGTCAATAGACTGTCCTGATAGCTGTGAAGCTAAACTACCGCCCAAGTGCATTGTATAGCCGGTATTAGCACCGCCTTCAAACCATATATAGCTTGAATTATCACTATAATCTTTAGCTTCTTGAGGTGGCGTTACAGGTATCCACGAAGTACCAATCATTACAAATGCAGGTGGTTTACGCATATTGTTAGGTGGTGTCATAGTTGCACCGCTAACAGTACGATTAATAGTAGCCCATACAGCCGTAGTCTGTTCTTGAGCAGTCACAATAAGTTCACGCCATAATTGACCATCTACACGATCCCAAGTACGGATAGCGTTATTGCCAAGACGAATAGCTGTTTTATATTCTCTATCTGAAAAAGTAGGTACAGAAGTGGCTTGACCTCTAAACTGTACAAAGTATTCATCAAAAATTTCTTCAAATGTCATTTTTTGTTTCTCCCTTCTGAACTGGTGTTATGACCGTCATTCAGGCTTTTTTCTTATTTCTTTGTATTTTTACGGCTTTCGGTTGATAAGCCTTAGTACGAGCAATTTTTACTCCTGAGTTTATTTTAGCACCTGTTGGTAATTTGAAGCTACCCTTGTCACCAAATGAAGCAGCAGGACCGCCACTACCAGAGTTACGGCTGTAGCCAGACTTTTTACTATCTGAACCATCAGTATCAGCTATTTTAGTCACTTGAGCATATTGAGCTTCAGACATAGGTGGATAGCCTTCAATAGCCCTAATCTTGTTAATTAGATCAAGGTTAGCTTTATCGTAGGCTAATTTTTCATTCTTATACTGATCGCCATAAGTACGGAAGAAGTTCTTACTTTCTTCACTATCAAAGCCATATTGTGCATTAATAACTTTTTGAGCGTAAACAGTAGGGAATTGCATAGACCAATCAGGACGTTCACCGGTATCTGTTGTGGTAGTACGGAGAGCATTATACTGATCGTTATAGCTATACCAGTCTTTAACACGCTGAGTACTATCAAATTCACCTTCTTCACTATCAGGCTTTTTATCGTAGTAGTCTTTTACCCTAGCCATATAGTCCTTGTACCACTGTTCTTTGTACAAAGCATTTCGGAGAGCTAAATCATCACCTGTAGCAGTAGCTTTTTGCTGTATAACAGCTTTAGCTTGTTCATCAGTCAAATCATAGATAGGATCATAAACTGTACCAAGATCCTTAAATGCTTGTTTTTTGCGGTTTTTCATCATATTAAAAGTAGTCAAATCACCCTCACCGCCTATAGCCTTCCAGTATTCAGGATTAACGTGATTACCGTCCATTGACTGAATATAGGTGTTATATGCTTCAGGGTTATCTTTTTTCAAATCGTCCAAGAAACTGTTAAATGCACGACCACCGGCTAATAAGTCAGTACGTCCATTTTTATCAGCTTTTTTGTAGGCTTCAGAGTATTTTTCTGTAAGTGGTCTAGTATAGTCAGTATCTTGCAAGCCAAGCTGTTCTTTAGCCATATCAATCATAGCCCCAAATGGATTTTCACCATCAGCTACACGATCTTGTATGTTTCTGCGACCTGAGTAGTCACGAGCATTTTCAGTCTGTCCTTTACCAAATACATAAGCTTTTGCTGTATTCCACCAGTCAGTAGGAGCTTCATACTGTACACGACCACCAGCATTTTCAGAGTAGCCTTTACTCATCATTTCTTGAGCACCTTGAATATTGCGGTAGAATGATGGCTTAAAGGTATCAATAACTACTTGATCCCATTGACTATCAGCGTATGGGTTGTAGTCTTTATCAGCATATTTCTTTTCAAGCTGTTCTTTTTCATAAGCCTGAACAATCTTGTTTAATAGAGATAGCGTAGTAGAAGTGTTGGTATATTGTGTAGTCCTGTCAAACCAACTTTTATCTTCTTCAGATATACCACTAAAGTCTTGGTTAGTCATACCAGTAAAGTCAGTCAAACCAAAGGCGGTAAGAATACCAGTACCCTTAAGTGCATTAGAAGATAGCCAAAAAGCTGTTTTAGCCGGTATATTGGCGTAAGCATTTCTAGCGATACGTTCCATAGTTGATTTATCTTCAAGCACACCGGCACTAATTTTACCTGTAGCCAAGCGTCCTTCTTTTTGCAAGTTACGCAAGCCCCAAGTCATATACTGGGTATATAACGGAGTATTATCCAAGAATGTCTTTGTGAAAGCGTCCACCGGCAAAGCTAGATCACGGTAATCTCTGAGCATACGCTGAGTAAGAGCGTCACCAACTAATTCAGGATAAGCTTTACGAACAGAGTTAGCTATAACACCAGCTTTATATGCTTCTACAAAGTGGTATAGATTAGTAGCGTTATTAATCTTACTAATGACAGATTTAAGTGATCTACCTTCGTTAATCTGTTTAATGTATGGTTCTATTGCAGCGTCAATGCTACCCAAGCCATAGCGTTCAATAGCACTAAAATCAGGTACTACAGCTAGGTTTTTGCCATATACCGAATAAAAGCCACTCATATCAGACAATTCATTAATTGCAGAGCTTAAATTAAGCTTACGGAAAATAGCGTTTTGTGTAGTAAGAATACCCTTAACAATCTTATTGCTAAGTTCATCTTCCATACTGCCTTCACGCAAAATCTGATTAGCAAGGCTAGATACATCTCTACGGAGTTTCTTGTTTGTGATAGCAGTACGTTGCAAGTTCTCCATCATTTGCTGTTTTGCAGCATTTCTATAAGTACTTAATACACGAGCATTTAGTACTTCGTCAGGTACATCTTGAGCAATCCTACTAATACCACCAACAGCATATTCAAGATCTTCAGGAGATAGGTTATATTCTTTCATTAATCGCTGTTCTACCATACGAGCTAGAGCCATACGATCACCGCCAGCTTCTATAACCTGTTGAGCAGAATAAGCCATAGCGTCACGGTACTGATTAAAGCCTACGTGATCGCCAAGAGTTTTATCACCAACCATTACAGAATTGATACGATCACCATTAGTTAAGCCCTTACCTTCAGATGAAATAGTAAGTTGTTTATGACCAAGATCTTTACCAACTTGGCTTAATTCATCAGCTACATCTACAAATTCACCATCTGCTAGTTGCTTACGAGAGCCAAACCCAAATGCACCAATTTTAGTTTTAATAGAATTGACTTTATCTTGTATGCTAACAATCTTAGAAGCAGCAGCACTAACCTGTTCATCTTCAAGGTTAGGATTAGCTTTTTTAAGCGTGTCAAATATACGCTGTTCACGGAAGCGTTTAGTATCACCGTATCTAACAATATATTGACCAATAACATCAGGTGAATAATCAAGATCTTCAAGTTCAATCTTGTTTTTACGAGTAAATTCAGAGCCGGGTTTAACCTTACGAAATTCTTCAAATAATGTACTGCCATTACCGCCAGATTTAACTTGTGGTAAGTACATCTCGCCAAAGTTACCAGCACCAACTTCTTTTTTACCGAGTGAAGCCCTACGGCGTATATAGTTCATTTCAGCTTGAGCTTTACGCAATATCTGAGCTTCTTCAGGAGTTAGCACTTCATCTAACGATTTAATGCCATTTCTAGCACCTTCCTGTACCCTACGAGCAACATCACTAAAATCACTACCTATAGCAGTAAAGTCATCATCAATTTGTCGTGAGATAGTTTCGCCTAGTTTTTGAAGGTTAGTAAAGCTAATCTTCTGATTACCAGCAGCAGCTTCATAAAATGTTTCAGCCATCTTACCAAGTGTGCTTTCTGGTACTTGTGGTTTAGGTGTAGGTACATCTACTTTTAGATCTTCAGCAATTTTTGGTACTGGTGGAGCACTAGCTTCAAGACTTGCCAGTTCTTCAGGTGTAATACTAGATGGTTTAGGTTCACGAGCAATACGCACGTTAGGAGAGCCATAACGCTTACGAGCTTCACTTATAACAAAAGCGTTCCAGTCACGGATATTTGTAGCGTCAGCAGTAGAAGCCAACAGATTACGTGTAGCTTCATCACCATAACCATTTCTCAAACGGCGTACAGTAGCAGGATCAATGCTGTACTGCTTAGATAATAGTTCATCAACATCTTCAGTTGTCTTTTTGCCAAAGCGTGACATATCTAGTAATTCACCGATAGCTTGAGTTTTGCCAACAACTGCACCAGCTTCATCAGCGTTCTTAATAACAGGAGCAACAGCTTCTAATGGCTTATTTACGCCATCTACAAGAGGATCGTACTTGCCGGCGTTTTTAAAGCCTAGCCGTTCCATTTCAGCCGGAGTTTTAGCCGTTAAATGAGGTACAAAGCCATCAGCTTGTTTTGTTCCAGCAAAGCCACCATCAATCAAAGTTTTAGCTTCTTCAAAGTCTTTAGGATCAATAACTTTATATATTTTCTCGCCAGTGACAGGATTAACCGCTTGATATACAGAAGGAGCTTCATCAAGTTTAGCGGTTTTGGTTAGTAACTCTGTTATCTTATTTTTGCCTAAATTTTTACCTTCAGCTTTAACACCACCTTTAACAAGGCTTTCAACAACATCATCAGCTTCTTTTGTAGCAACTTCTTCAATTAATTCTTTGCCACCCTTTTTTGCAGGACTTTTAATCAAGTCAGTAGGATCAGGGAATATATCACTTCCTACGCCTAAAACAGCCAAAGTAGCAGCTATTGGTGCAGCATTACGAGATATAAATTCAGCACTTTCAGCACCACCTTCACCCTTGCCGGTGAGGTATTTTTGAGCAGCACTTTCATTAGTCTTAAATTCTTCACGCATACCCCTAAACCTTTGTTGGTATGTTTGCACAGGTTCAGAGCCATACAAAAAGCGTTTAGCACCTTCCGTATAAGCAACAGCAGCGTTTTGATCTCCACGTAGTTTATCCCTAAGAGCAACAATCTGTTCTTGGCTCATATTAGGATCAAGCATTTTAGTTTTACCAAACTGTATCCACGCACCACTAGGATCAGCAATATTGCTTAAAATAGCACTACGTTTAACAGGATCTTGTTCAGCAAGAGCACGATCTAAATCATTAGCAGCCGTTTCGTCCATACTTTTGTCTACAGAGCTAACGACAGTTTCAGGGATACGAACTAGTTCACGACCAGCACCAACGGCTAGATCTCTACCTTTTTGCCAGAATTTGCTACCAGAATATTCTACTGGTTGCTGTTGTTGCCGTCTTTCATATTGATCTTGAGGTGAATTAGCTTCTAGCTTATCACCAAGCCGTTCAAATGGACTATTGTACTTTGGTTTAGCAATACCGTAGTTAGGACGTGTAGCTTCAGAATAAGCTTTAATATTCTCTAATGGTATATTGTTTTCACGTGAAATATCTTCCCACGATTTACCAGCGTCAAGACCACTATTAACAGAGCGTTCAAGTCGTTGTTCAGGAGTATAGCTAGCTTCAATTTCAGCCATTGTTTGACCACTAGGTAAACGGAGTGTTGGCTGTTGCTGTGGTTGTGTATCTACAGATACGTTGAATTGA
>WBZM01002668.1_pt1 | contig 14801 bp, 17 predicted proteins | sample 5204271 | NCBI WGS metagenome assembly WBZM01 (sample SAMN12344346, study PRJNA552823) | activated sludge metagenome | biome: Activated sludge suspended growth; feature: Nitrification reactor; material: Wastewater; isolation source: activated sludge from nitrification reactor of wastewater...
CCCGAGCTGGCGCGTCGACGTGGCCATCGAGGAGGACCTGGTCGAGGAGCTGGTCCGCACCCTCGGCTACCAGGCCATCCCCGAGACCCTGCCGCGGCTGGCCCTCGACAGCCCCACCGTGGCGCCTCGCCTCGAGGCCGAGGCCCGGGCCCGCGCCGCGCTGGAGGCGGCCGGCTTCCGCGAGGTGGTGAGCTACGCCTTCGTCCCCCCCGGCGACCTGCAGGCCTTCCACCCGGGCGTGCTGCCGGTGGCCCTCAAGAACCCCATCAGCGCCGACATGGCGGTGATGCGCACCAGCCTGGTGCCCTCGCTCCTCCGCATCGCCGCCCACAACCGGCGGCAGGGGATCGAGGCGGCCCGGCTCTACGAGCTGGCCAGCGCCTTCTCGCCGCGCGGCGGCGAGCAGCGCGACCCGCCGGCGGTGGAGCGGCCGGTGATCGCGCTGGTGCAGGCCGGGCGCCGCAGCCCGCTCTCCTGGGCCGCCGGCGGCGACGCCGCTGACTTCTACGACCTCAAGGCCACCGTGGAGGGCGTGCTGGCGGCCCTCGGCGTGGCGGCCGGCTTCGAGCAGGCCGGCCGCACCGTCGGCTGGCTCCACCCGCGCCTGGCGGCTCGGCTGGTGGGCCCGGGCGGCGCCGAGCTGGGCGTGCTGGGCGAGCTCCACCCGCGGGTGGCGGCGGCCTTCGAGCTGCCCCGCGGCGTGCTGGCGGCGGAGCTGGACGTGGCGGCGCTCCTCGCCGCGGCCCGCCTGGTGCCCGGCTACCGGCCCATCCCGCGCCTCCCGGCGGTGCTCCGCGACCTCGCGGTGGTGGTGGAGGAGGGCGTGGCCGCCGCGCAGGTGGCGGCCCTGGTGCGCCAGGAGCCGCTGGTCGAGGACGTCACGCTCTTCGACGTCTACCGCGGCGCCCCGCTGCCGGCCGGCAAGAAGAACCTGGCGCTGGCCATCCGCTACCGCGCCGCCGACCGGACCCTCACCGACGCCGAGGCCGACGCGGCCCACGGCGCCATCGTGCAGCGGCTCGCCGCCGCGGTGGGCGCCGAGCTGCGGGGGTAGGGTGGCGGCCCGGGCGCACACGGGCTGGGCGCCGCTGGGCTTCGGCCTGGCCGCGCTCCTCGCCTGCTGGAACCCGGTGGCCGCCCCCTTCGCCCTGGTCACCGGTCTGGGCGCGCTCTGGCTGGGCGCGCGCCAGCTCCGGGCCGGCCACCGCGGCAAGGCCGCCCTGGGCCTGGCCGCCGCCATCCTGGCGGTGCTGGGCGCTGGCTTCGCCCTGGCCCGCTCGGCGGGGGTGGGGCGCGAGGCCCCGGGCACCTCGCTGGTGCCCCAGCCGGCGCCGGCCGAGGTGGGGCGGCGGCTCGACCAGGCGGCAGGCGACAGCCGGGAGGCCCGGGAGCGGGCGGCCGGGGAGCTGGAAAAACTCGCCAAGCCCCCACCCGCGAATTGACACCGCCCGGAGAATCGGCTACCGATTTCAGGAGCTTAGCTCGATACCGGGACGGGGAGCGAACGTGACCAAGGCCGACATCATCGAGAACGTCTACGAGAAGGTGGGCTTCTCCAAGAAGGAGGCCGCCGAGATCGTCGAGATGGTGTTCGACACCATCAAGGAGACGCTCGAGGCGGGCGAGAAGATCAAGATCAGCGGCTTCGGCAACTTCATCGTCCGGGACAAGAAGTCCCGCGTCGGCCGCAACCCGCAGACCGGCGAGGAGATCGAGATCTCGGCCCGCCGCGTGCTCACCTTCCGCCCGAGCCAGGTGCTGAAGAACGCCCTCAACGCCTCGGCGGTGGCCCACGAGGCCGCCAAGGCCGCGGCCGCGGCCGCCGCCGCGGCCGGCCAGACGCCCGGCTCCTCCGGCACCACCAACTAGCCCCCGCTCGTCGCAGCGCCCTCCGCCCTGCCGCGCGGCCCGACCCGGGCCCCGGCGGGGCGCGGTGTTCATGGGGGCCGGGCGCTACACTCCCGCCGGTGCGCCACAGGGTCGCCAGGATCGCGGAGCTGCCGGAGCGGGTGGGGTGGCTGGTGACGGTGGCGGGTCAGGAGCTGGCCCTGGTCCGCATGGGGGACCGGGTCTACGCCCTCGACAACGACTGCCCCCACCGCGGCGCCGCGCTGGCCTTCGGCGACGTCCGCGGCGAGCTGCTCCACTGCCCGCTGCACGCCTGGGCCTTCCACATCCCCACCGGCGCCTGCCCGGAGTTCCCGGGCGTCTCGGTCCGCTGCCACCCGGTGCAGGTCGAGGGCGGCGAGGTCTTCGTCGAGCTATAAGGGAGTGCCATGGCCACCATCGACTACACCGATCGCAGGACCATGCGGCTCGACGTGGAGTTCTACTTCGCCGCGGCCCACCGGCTCCCCCGCTACGAGGGGCCCTGCTTCCGCATGCACGGCCACAACTACAAGTTCTTCGTGGCGGTGGAGGGCGAGGTCGACCCCGCCAGCGGGATGATCGCCGACTTCGGCGAGATCAAGCGCATCGTGGGCGAGCTGGTGCTGGCCAAGGTGGATCACCGGGTGCTCAACGACACGCTGGAGAACCCCACCGCGGAGAACATCGCCCGCTGGATCTGGGAGACCCTGCAGCCGAGCCTGCCCGGCCTCGCCGAGGTCCGCCTCTACGAGATCCCCGACAGCTGCGTCACCTACCGGGGGCCGGGTGGCCGCGCCCGGTAGGCGGGGCCCCGCGCCCCGCCCCGCCCGGCCGGCCGCCGCCGACCCGGCCGCGCTGGCCCGGGCCACCGCCGCCTTCCTCGACGCGCTGGGGCTCCCGCCCGAGGTGCGCGCAGGGCCGGACCTCGCCGGCACGCCGGCGCGGGTGGCCGAGGCCTGGCGGGCCGATCTCCTCGACGGCTACGGCCGCGACCCGGCCGCCATCCTGCGGGACACCATGCCGGCGCCGGGGCACGACCTGGTGGTGGTCTCGGGCATCGACTTCCACTCGGTCTGCCCCCACCACCTGCTCCCCTCGCGCGGCCTGGCCCACGTGGCCTACGTGCCGGGCGGGAAGGTGGTCGGCTTCGGCCAGCTGGCCCGCCTGGTGGACACGCTGGCCCACCGGCTGGTGCTCCAGGAGGCGCTGGCCCGGCAGGTGGTGGAGGCCCTGGTCACCCACCTCGGCGCCCGGGGGGCGGCCTGCGTGCTGGAGGCGGAGCAGATGTGCCTCTCGGTGCGCGGCGAGCGGCGCCCCCACGCCCGCGCCCACGCCGAGCACTTCGCCGGGGATCTGGCCCGCCAGCCGGCGCTGCAGCGCCGCTTCCTCGCCGCGGTGGCCCGCGCCACCGCCGAGGTCGAGCCGCCGGCCCGGGCGGCGCGCTCCGCAAGGCCCGCGCGCGCCGCGCGGGCCCGGAGGGCGCGCCGGTGAGCCCGGCCCCCGAGGCGCGCACCGCCATCGTCACCGGCGGTGGCCGGGGCATCGGCGCCGCGGTGGCCCGGGCCCTCACGGCCCGGGGCGTGAGGGTCACCGTCTTCGGGCGCACCGAGGCCCCGCTCCAGCGGCTGGTGGCCGAGGGGGGCGCCGCGCTGGCGGTGGCCGGCGACGTCTCCCGCGAGGCCGACGTGGCCCGGCTGGTGGCGGCGCACCAGGCGGCCCTGGGCCCCTGCGACGTGCTGGTCAACAACGCCGGCACGCTGGAGCGCGGCGCCGCCGACGCCCTCGACCCGGCCCGCTGGCGCGCCTCGCTGGAGGTGAACCTGACCGGCCCCTTCCTCTGCGCCCGCGCCGTGCTCCCCGGCATGAAGGCGCGGCGCCGCGGCCGCGTCGTCAGCCTGGCCTCCATCTCGGCCACCCTCGGCACCGCCGAGGCCAGCGCCTACAACGCCGCCAAGTGGGGCGTGGTGGGGCTCACCAAGTGCCTGGCCGAGGAGCTGCGCCCCTTCGGCGTCCAGGCGGTGGCGGTCTCGCCCGGCTCGGTGGACACCGACATGCTGAAGCAGACGCCCTTCCCGCCGGCCATGACCCCCGAGGACGTGGCGCGGGTGGTGGTCTTCGCGGCCCTCGACGCGCCGGACGCCGTCACCGGCGCCAACCTGGAGGTCTTCGGATGAGCGGCGCCCCCGGTCCCGCGGCCCTGGCCGACCCGGCCGCCCGCCGGCGCGCGCTGGCGGCCCTGGCGGCCCGCTTCCCGCCCGGCCGGCTGGTGGCCGGCGACCCTGAGAAGCTGGAGGCCTACGGGCGCGACGAGTCGGACCTGGGCACCTTCCCGCCCGACGCGGTGGTGCTGGTGGAGTCGGCCGAGGAGGTGCGGGCGGTCTTCGAGGTGGCCAGCGCGCACCGCGTGCCGGTCGTCCCGGTGGCGGCCCGCAGCGGCAAGTCGGGCGGCGTGCTGGCCCTCTCGGGCGGCATCGCCGTCTCGCTGGAGCGGATGAACCGCATCCTCGAGATCAACCCGGAGGACCTGGTGGCCCGGGTCGAGCCCGGGGTGATCACCGGGGCGCTCCAGGCGGAGGTCGAGCGGCACGGCCTCTTCTACCCGCCCGACCCCAACTCGCTGGAGCTCTGCACCATCGGCGGCAACGTGGCCGAGAACGCCGGCGGCCCGCGGGCGCTCAAGTACGGGGTGACGCGCGAGTACGTGCTGGGCCTCACCGCGGTGCTCCCCACCGGCGAGATCCTCCGCACCGGCCACCGGTCCATCAAGGGCGTGGCCGGCTACGACCTCACCGCGCTCCTGGTGGGCAGCGAGGGGACCCTGGCCATCGTCACCGAGGTGATGGTGAAGCTCCTGCCGCGCCCGCGCCACGTGGCCACGGCGCTGGTGGTCTTCGCCTCGGTGGCCGACGCGGCCAGGGCGGTCTCGCGCGTCCTCGCCCAGGGCGTCATCCCGCGCTGCCTGGAGCTGATGGACGACGTCTCGCTGGAGGCCATCGCCCGCACCGCCCCCGGCCGCTTCCCGCCCGGCGCCGGCGCCATGCTCCTGGTGGAGGCCGACGGCAACGACGAGGAGCAGGTCTTCGCCGAGATGGTGCGGGTGGCGGAGCTGTGCGGCGAGGAGGCCCGGGGCGAGGTGGTGGTGGCGCAGAACGAGGCGCAGCGCCGCGAGATCTGGGAGCTGCGCCGGTACCTCTCGGTGAACCTGAAGAAGGTCCACCCCATGAAGCTCTCCGAGGACATCGCCGTGCCGCGCTCGGCCATCCCGGCCATGGTGGACCGGGCCAAGGCCATCGGCGCCCGGCTCGGCCTCGCGGTGGCCACCTACGGCCACGCCGGCGACGGCAACCTCCACTGCAACGTCATGTTCGACCGGCCCGACGAGCGGCCGCGGGTGGACGAGGCGGTGGCGGAGATCCTGCGGGCGGCGGTGGACCTGGGGGGCACCATCACCGGGGAGCACGGGGTGGGGCTGGCCAAGCGGGACTTCCTGGCCTACGAGCAGGGGCCGGAGCTGCTGGCCCTGCAGCGGCGGCTCAAGGCCGTCTTCGACCCCCTGGGGATCCTCAACCCGGGCAAGATCTTCCCGCCGGATTCGGCGCATAGCGTCATCCGACCCACCTGACGGGCCGCCGCTGCCGCCCCCCTCGAACGGGCGTTTCGGGCGTCCGCAGGGTCAAAGCGGACGGGTGCGGTCCAGAATAAGCCTGTCGTTACGCCGGTTTGCGCACCTGCCTGCGTTGACTTCGAGGTGGTGATCCGGCATACAGAACCCCCCTTTTTGCATTCCGGGCGCAGGGCTCCCCCTCTCAAGGAGACGCAGGGTCACATGACCAAGCCAGTCCAGCAGGTCGAGACGGTCACCATCCGGTTCGTCGGCGATTCCGGCGACGGTATGCAGCTCACCGGCACCGAGTTCACCAAGGCCAACGCCCTCGCGGGCGCCGACCTCGCCACCTTCCCCGACTTCCCCGCCGAGATCCGCGCCCCCGCCGGCTCGCTGGCCGGCGTGTCGGGCTACCAGGTCAACTTCGGCTCGCGGGAGATCCACACCCCCGGCGACGCGCCGGACGTGCTGGTGGCCATGAACCCGGCCGCCCTCAAGACCAACCTGCCCGACCTGCGGCAGGGCGGCATGCTGATCGTCAACTCCGGCGCCTTCACCGAGGGCAACCTGGAGAAGGCCCAGTACAAGTCGAACCCGCTCGACGACGCGGCCCTCAAGCAGAACTACAAGGTCGTCGCCGTCGACATGTCGAAGCTGACCGACGCGGCGCTCGAGGGCTCGGGCCTCTCCTCCAAGGAGACCGCCCGCTGCCGCAACTACTTCGCCCTCGGCATGATGTACTGGCTCTACAGCCGCCCGATGGAGCAGCAGCTCGACGCCATCGCCGTGAAGTTCGGCAAGAAGCCCCAGTTCGTCGAGGCCAACCAGAAGGTCTTCAAGGCCGGCTACGCCTTCGGCGAGACCGCCGAGCTCGGCCTGGGCCGCTACTTCGTCCCGGCCTCCAAGCTGGCCCCCGGCACCTACCGGACGGTCACCGGCAACTACGCCACCGCGCTGGGCTTCGCCACCATGGCCAAGCTCACCGGCAAGCAGGTGTTCCTGGGCTCGTACCCCATCACGCCGGCCACCGAGATCCTGCAGGAGATGTCCTACTTCAAGGCCCACGGCGTGGTGACCTTCCAGGCCGAGGACGAGATCGCCGGCATCGGCTCCGCCATCGGCGCGGCCTTCGGCGGCGCCCTGGCCTGCACCACCACCTCCGGCCCGGGCCTGGCGCTCAAGGCCGAGATGATGGGCCTGGCGGTCATCGCCGAGCTGCCCCTCGTCATCGTCAACGTGCAGCGCGGCGGCCCGTCCACCGGCATGCCGACCAAGACCGAGCAGTCCGACCTGCTCATCGCCCTCTACGGCCGCCACGGCGAGGCCCCGCTGCCCATCATCGCGGCGCAGAGCCCGGCCGACTGCTTCTGGGCGGCCATGGAGGCCATGCGCTGCGCCGTGAAGTGGATGACCCCCGTCATCCTCCTCACCGACGGCTACCTGGGCAACGGCTCCGAGCCGTTCAAGATCCCGTCCAAGGACGAGCTGCCCAAGTTCGACGTCAAGTACCAGACCGAGCCGAACTACAACGGCCAGTACATGCCGTACCTGCGCGACGCCAAGCTCATCCGCCCCTGGGCGGTGCCGGGCACGCCGGGCCTCGAGCACCGCATCGGCGGCCTCGAGAAGGACTCCATGTCGGGCATGGTGTCCTACGACGGCATGAACCACGAGAAGATGGTCCTCACTCGCGCGCAGAAGATCGCCAACGTGGTCGAGGACGTGCCGGACGCCGAGGTCTACGGCGCCGCCACCGGCGACGTGCTGCTGGTCTCCTGGGGCGGCACCTTCGGCTCCGTCCGCGGCGCCGCGGAGAACCTGCGCAACCAGGGCAAGGCCGTCTCCCACGTCCACCTGCGCTGGATCAACCCGCTGCCGAAGAACCTGGGCGCGGTGATGAAGGGCTTCAAGAAGGTGATGGTGCCCGAGGTGAACAACGGCCAGCTGGCGTACCACCTGCGCGCCCAGTTCCCCGGCATCGACCCGCTCCAGTTCAACCGGATCAACGGCAAGCCCATCAAGATCGCCGAGCTCTCGGCCAAGGTGCTCGAGGTCCTGTAGTCGGCCCTCGAACCAGGAAAGGACACGACCAAATGGCTGAGAACACCTCCCTGCCGGTCTACACCAAGAAGGACTTCGAGTCGGGCGTCGACCCGCGCTGGTGCCCGGGCTGCGGCGACTTCTCCATCATCAACCAGGTGCAGAAGGCGCTCCCCGCGGTCGGCAAGAAGCGCGAGGACATCGTCTTCATCTCCGGCATCGGCTGCTCGTCGCGCTTCCCGTACTACATGAACAACTACGGGATGCACACGCTGCACGGCCGCGCCCCGTCCTTCGCCTCGGGCCTGAAGGTCTCCCGCCCCGAGCTGATGGTCTGGATCGTGACCGGCGACGGCGACGCCCTCGCCATCGGCGGCAACCACTTCATCCACGCCATGCGGCGCAACATCGACCTCAAGGTCCTGATGTTCAACAACCGCATCTACGGCCTGACCAAGGGGCAGGTCTCGCCGACCTCCGAGCTCGGCAAGAAGACCAAGACCACGCCGCACGGCTCGCCCGACGCGCCGTTCAACCCGCCGGCCCTGGCGCTGGGCGCGGGCGCCACCTTCGTGGCCCGCTCCATCGACGTCGAGGGCGCGCACATGGGCGCGGTGCTCAAGGCCGCCGCCGAGCACAAGGGCTCGACCTACGTCGAGATCTACCAGAACTGCCCGGTGTTCAACGACGGCGCCTACACCTTCCTCACCGAGAAGACCGTCAAGGCCGACATGCAGCTCAAGATGGAGCACGGCAAGCCGCTCCTCTTCGGCAAGGACATGAAGAAGGGCATCAAGTTCAACGCCCAGACCGCCGAGCTCGAGGTGGTCACCCTCGGCGAGAACGGCGTCACCGAGAAGGACATCCTGGTGCACGACGTGAAGCGCGAGGATCCGACCATCGCCTTCATGCTCGCCAACCTGTCCCTCAAGCCGGGCTTCCCGACCCCCATCGGCGTCTTCCGCGACGTGAAGCGGCCGACCGCCGAGGACCTCACCTGGGACATGATCAACGCCGCCAAGTCCAAGTCCGGCGACGTCGACGTGGTGAAGTTCCTGGCTGGCGGCGACACCTGGAACATCAAGTAGTCCAGGCCTCCGCCTGACGTCTCGCGGCCGGCTCCTCCACGGGGCCGGCCGCAGCCGTTTCAGGGCCCGCAGGCCTCGGCCGCGGCCCGCGCCTCCCGGCAGGCCGGCAGGTCGGGCGCCAGCGCCAGGCAGCGGTCGCAGGCGTCGCGCCCCTCGGCGCAGGCGCGGCGGCGGGTGAGCGCCAGGCAGAGCCCCTGCCAGGCGGCCGGGGAGGGGGCCACCTCGGCGGCGCGGCGCCAGCCGGCCTCGGCCGGTCCGGCCCGGCCCGAGAGCCAGTCCATGAAGGCGAGATCGGCCAGGACCGCGCCGTCCTCCGGGCTGGCCTCCAGCAGGTGGAGCCCCTCCCGCCGCGCCTCGGCCCAGCGCGCCTCCCGGGCCGCCGGGCCCCCCGTCGCGAGGAGGCCGCGGTGCAGGAGCGCCCGCACCAGGTTGCGCCGCGCCGGCAGGAGGTCGGGCGCGAGGCGCAGGGCCTCGCGGAGCTCGTCCTCCGCCTCGCCGGGCCGCTCCAGCGCCAGCAGCGCCTCACCCAGGTTGGCGTGGGCCTCGGCCAGGGCGGGGGCGAGGCGCGCCGCCCGGGCGAAGCGCCGCCGGGCCGCCTCGTCATCGCCGCGGGCGCGCGCCACCACGCCGAGGCCGTTCCAGCCCTCCGCCAGGTCCGGCGCGAAGGCCAGGGCGTGCTCGAAGGCCACCTCGGCCCGCTCGGCGTCGCCCCCGGCGAGGTGCTGGTAGCCGCGCCGCAGCTGCTCGGCGGCGCGCGGGTGGACGGCCGGCGAGGTGGCGCAGGCGGCGGCGCCGGCGGCCAGCAGGGCGGCGAGCCAGGGCCAGGCCGGGTGGGGGAGGGCCGTGCGGGGGAAGGCGGGGCGCATGGTGAGCACGGGAGTTGCTCTGCCCGTGCCACATGACCACCACCCCACGCCTCGCCGCCGCCGCCCTCGTCCTCCTGGCCGCCGCCTCCCCGGCGGCGGCCGCCCCGCCGACCCGCGCCGTCTCGCTGGAAGTCGGGGCGGCCTCCCCCGGTCGCGCCACCGCCGCCCTGGCCGCCTCCGGCTGGCTGGAGGGGGAGGTGGAGGCCACGGCCCGGCTCGCCTGGTGGTCCGCGCCGCGGACCGCCGGCCGCGCCGCGGACGGCGCGGCGGAGGGCTGGGCGGCGCTGGCGGGGCTGCGCTGGGCGCCCGACCTGGGCCGGCTCCGCCCGCTGCTGGGGCTGGAGGGCGGGGCCGCCTGGGACGGCCGGGCGCGCGCCGCCGGGGCGCTGCGCGCCGGTGGGGAGTGGCTCTGGCGGCGGGACTGGTCGGCCAGCGCCGGCGCGGGCCTGGCGCTCCGGGCCGGCCGGGGCGCCGCGCTGGAGGGCTGGCTCGGGCTGGCCTGCTACTTCTGAGGGGCGGGCGCCGCCTCGGCGGAGGCGGAGGCGCGGCGCGCCTCCCACTTGTCCACCACGCCGTCGCCGTCGAGGTCGGTGCCGATGCGGTCGACCTCGCCGTTCTCCCAGTACTCCCAGGTGTCGATGCGCCCGTCGGCGTTGGCGTCGCGCTCCTTCCGCACCAGCTTCCCCTTCTCGTAGAAGTTGAAGCTGTGGGGCACGCCGTCGAAGCCGAAGGCGTACTCCTTGCGGACCAGCTGGTCCTTCTCGAAGACCAGCGTGACGTCGGGCCTCCCGTCGAAGTCCATGTCGTAGACCAGCTTCGCCAGCGTGCCGTCGGCGGCGTAGGTCTCCCAGCAGTCGAGCTTGCCGTCGCCGTTGAGGTCCTTCTCGCGGCGGGTGACCCGCTCCTTCCCGGCGGCGTCGGTCACCGTGTACTTCCAGACGTCGGCCTTGCCGTCGTGGTTCAGGTCGTACTCGGCGAGGGCCTCGCCGGCCTTGGCCGCGCCGGGCGCCGCCGGGGCGGACGGGCCGGCGGCCTCGGCCCCGGGCGCCGGGGCGAGCGGCTTCTGCTGGCCGGCGCAGGCGGTGGCGAGGAGCGCGGCGGCGAGGAGGAGGAGTCGGCGCATGGGGGGCTTTGGACCTCGGCGGGAGGAAGGCGGAGGATTCTATCCCCTGATTCCCCAAGGGCTCAAGGACGTCGGCGCTGGTTTGACACCACATCGGTGGTCACATACGTTCACGGCGGCCCCCATGCCGCGGAAGAAGATCTCCACCACCGTCTACATCACGCCCGAGCAGGGCGAGCGCTTGAAGCTGCTCCACGAGCGGACCAAGGTGCCGGTGGCCGAGTACATCCGCCAGGGGATCGACCTGGTGCTGGACAAGTACCGGGGCGCCCTGCCGGGCCAGCTCACCCTCGACGACCTGGGCTCCCCGGGCCGCCCCAAGGAGTAGGGATGCAGACCAAGCGCGCCGTCATCCTGGGGGCCGCCGGCTTCATCGGCAGCCACCTGACCGACCGGTTCCTGGCCGAGGGCTGGACGGTCCTGGGCGTGGACAACCTGGTGACCGGGACCCTCCGCAACCTCGAGCACCTCAAGGCCGAGCCGCGCTTCGAGTTCCTGGAGCAGGACGTCTGCCAGCCGCTCCGGGTGGCCGGGCCGGTCGGCGCGGTGCTGGACTTCGCCTCGCCCGCCTCGCCCATCGACTACCTGGAGAAGCCCTTCGAGACCATGCACGTCGGCTCGATCGGCGTGGAGAACGCCCTCAAGCTCTGCGAGGAGAAGGGGGCGCGCTTCCTGCTCTCCTCCACCAGCGAGGTCTACGGCGATCCGCTGGAGCACCCGCAGCGCGAGTCCTACTGGGGCAACGTCAACCCCATCGGCCCGCGCTCCGTCTACGACGAGGCCAAGCGCTTCGCCGAGGCCATCACCATGGCCTACCGGCGCTACAAGAAGGTCGAGACGCGCATCGCCCGCATCTTCAACACCTACGGGCCGCGCATGCGCCTCGACGACGGGCGGGTGGTGCCCACGCTGGTGGGCCAGGCCCTCCGCGGCGAGCCGCTCACCGTCTTCGGCGACGGCCAGCAGACCCGCTCCTTCTGCTACGTCTCGGACAACGTGGACGGCATGTGGCGGCTGCTCCACTCGGACTTCACCGATCCGGTGAACGTCGGCAACCCCCAGGAGATGACCATCCTGGCCTTCGCCCAGGCGGTGCAGCGCCACATCGGCTCGCACTGCGAGATCGTCCACAAGCCGCTGCCGCAGGACGATCCCAAGGTGCGGAAGCCGGACATCGCCCGCGCCCGCCAGGTGCTGGGCTGGGAGCCGAGGGTGGGCTTCGAGGAGGGGATGAAGGTCACCATCCCCTGGTTCCGCGAGCGGGTGGCCGAGACGGCGGGGAAGGGGGCCTGACGATGGCCAGGAAGATCCTCATCACCGGCGGCGCCGGCTTCATCGGCTCGACCATCGGCGACCTCTTCGTCGAGGCCGGCTGGGACGTGGCGGTGATCGACGACCTCTCCAGCGGCAAGCGCGAGCAGGTCCCGAAGGCGGCCCGCTTCTACGCCTGCGACGTGCGCAGCGCCGCGGCGGTGGAGGCGGTGGTGAAGGAGAAGCCGGACGTCATCTGCCACCAGGCGGCGCAGATGGACGTGCGCCGCTCCATGGCCGAGCCCTCCTTCGACGCCAGCGTCAACGTCCTCGGCCTCCTCAACCTGATGCAGGGGGCGGTGGCGGCCGGCTCGGTCAAGCAGGTGCTCTTCGCCTCCTCGGGCGGGGCCACCTACGGCGAGGCCGACGCCATCCCCACGCCGGAGACCTGGCCGCAGCGCCCGGTCTCGATCTACGGCGCCTCCAAGGCGGCCAGCGAGACCTACCTGGGCGTCTACCAGGCCTGCTACGGCATCCCCTTCACGGCCCTGCGCTACGCCAACGTCTACGGCCCGCGCCAGGATCCCCACGGCGAGGCCGGCGTGGTGGCCATCTTCTGCGGCCGCCTCCTCGACGGGAAGCCCTGCACCATCTACGGCGACGGCGGGCAGACCCGCGACTACGTCTTCGTGGGCGACGTGGCCCGGGCCAACCTGCTGGCCGCCGAGCGGGGCGTCACCGGCGCCTTCAACGTGGGCACCGGCCGCGAGACCGACGTCAACCAGCTCTACGCCTCGCTGGCCCGGGCGGCCGGCTCCGCCGCGCAGGCCGCCCACGCCGAGGCCCGCCTGGGCGAGCAGCGCCGCTCCTGCGTCGACCCGGCGCTGGCCGGCCAGCAGCTGGGCTGGCGGCCCGAGGTCGGGCTCGACGACGGCCTGGCCCGCACCCTGGCCTGGTTCAAGGCCCGGCGCGGCTAGCCCCGGCGCCCCGCCCGGTGCCCCGGCGTGACGCCCGTCACGCCGGCCGCGCCGTGCCTACATCGCCCCCCTTTCGCCCGCGGTCCCGGGACTGGCAGTTTTCCATTCCCGCGGGGCCGCCGTGTCCATCTCCGCGAGGGCCGGAATGGGCCGGCCGACACCCCGAGGCACACGATGAAGAAGACGCTCGCCCTGCTCGCCGCCCTGCTGGCCACCGCCTGCGGAGGGAACGGCAGGAGGCTCGAGGCCGCCGAGATCCGCCAGGCCATGCCGGACCGCAACGCCGTCCAGATCACCCAGCCCGAGCCCGGCGCCGCCGCCGCGCCCGGGTCCGCCGCCGCCTCGCTGCGCCTGGCCGCCGCCGGCGCCTCCGCGGTGGGCGACCCCGCGCCGCTGGCGCTCACCAGCTACTTCTTCGCCGCCTCGGTCAACACCGGCGTGGGCCTGACGCTGCTCCAGCTCGAGCTGGTGACGCTCTGGCCGCCCACCCGCTGCGACGAGACCTCCTGCACCTGGGGCCCGGGCGCCTCGCAGTCGGACCTCAACCGCTGGATGCTGGTGGTGACGCGGAACGGCGAGGGCTACGACTACGCCCTCTCCGGCCAGCCGAGGTCCAACCCGCTGGCCGCCTTCACGCCGGTCATCAGCGGCACCGCCTTCCCCGGCCCGACCCGGCCGCAGGGCCACGGGTCCTTCACCGCCGACTTCGACCGCGCCTGGGCCGAGCTGGACCACGCGCCCGGCGAGGTGCAGCGCGACTTCGGCTCGCTGGCGGTGCGCTACGACGGCCGCACCTCGATGCACCTCGAGGTGGACTTCCTCGGCAGCAAGACCGACGAGCCGGTGGCGGCCGGCGCCGCCCCCTACCGGGCCGACGCGGTCTACGCCTTCGACGCCACCGGCGACGGCGGGGAGCTGCAGGTCGGCTTCCGCACCCGGGCGCCCTACGCCCCGGGCTTCCAGGAGCAGGTCGGCCTGCGCACCCGCTGGACCGGCGCCGGCGCCGGCCGCGCCGACGTGGCCTACGACGCCTCCTCCGACCCGGTGGTCTCCTACGACGGCAGCCAGTGCTGGGCCGGGGCGGCGGGGGGCTGGGCCATGACCTACGACCTCACCGCCGGCGTGGAGACCGGCCTCGAGTCCTCCTGCGCCTTCACCGCGGCGCTCCCCTTCGACCTGGCCTTCCCGCAGTAGGGGCGCGTGGCGCGGCTGGAGCTCATCCCAGGAGGCCGGGCCCCCGACGGCGGCCCGGCCTCCGGCGTCACCCCGGCGCCGGCCCCGGCCGGCCTGGTGGAGTCGCTCTACCGCGCCCACGCCGCCATGGTGCTGGCCCGCTGCCGCTACCTGCTCGGCGACGCCGAGGCGGCCCGCGACGCCACCCAGGACGTCTTCGTGGCGGCCCTCCGCGCCCTCCACGAGTTCCGCGAGGCCGCCTCGCCGGCCACCTGGCTCACCCGCATCGCCACCAACCACTGCCTCAACCTGCGCCGCGCCGCCGGCGCCGCCTGGCACGGGGAGCTGGCGCGCCTCTCCCGCGACCGGCGGGAGCGCGGGGTCGAGCCGGACGCCCGCGAGCTGGTGCGGGCGCTCCTCTCCGCCGCGCCGGACGAGTCCCGGGAGGCCGCCGTGCTCTACTTCGTCGACGAGCTGACGCAGGGCGAGGTGGCCGAGGCCATGCGGCTCTCGCTCCCCACGGTGCGCAAGCGGCTGCGCGCCTTCCTGGCGGCGGCGCGCGGCGCCCTCGCCGAGGCCTTCCCCGACGTGCGCCTCCCGGATCCGGAGGAGCTGCCATGACCCTCACCCTGGGCGGCCCCGGCGTCGCCTGCTCCGCCATGACCCTGCGCCGCCTCGCCGCCGGCGAGCTCGAGGGCGCCGTCCGCGAGCGCGCCGAGGCCCACCTGGCCGGCTGCGCCCGCTGCCAGGCCGCCGCCCGGGCCCAGGCGGCCGAGCGCGAGGCCCTGGCCGCCGAGCTGCCCTTCGAGG
>WBZM01002670.1_pt1 | contig 14795 bp, 12 predicted proteins | sample 5204271 | NCBI WGS metagenome assembly WBZM01 (sample SAMN12344346, study PRJNA552823) | activated sludge metagenome | biome: Activated sludge suspended growth; feature: Nitrification reactor; material: Wastewater; isolation source: activated sludge from nitrification reactor of wastewater...
CCCTCACCGCCAGCGGACCACCCGGCGCCACCGCTCCCCCGTCGTAGCCGGTACCGCAGTACGCGCAACGGGAAGGCCCGCTCCAGCGCTTCGATGGGAGTATTCCGCGTATTAGTCAACTCATTACTCTTTGACTACCTATGACAGCGAGACGCCGAGCGGCTCTGTATGCACGCCAGTCGATCACACGCGACGGCTCCGCGTCCCTCGACGTGCAGATCGAAGCATGCCGAGACGCGGCGAAGCGGCTGAAGGTCGACGTCGTCGTCGAGCTGGTCGAGCCGCCGTCGACGTCCGGGTACCGGAACCGGGGCCGGAGCCGCCCGAAGTTCGGCGAGCTGCTCGAGCTGATCCGTGCCGGCGAGGTCGACTGCGTGATCGCCTACAAGACCGACCGCCTCTCCCGCGGCGGCGGGCCGGGCTGGGCGCCGCTGGTCGACGCCTTCGAGGCCGCAGGCCGTGACCCGGACAGGGCGGTGGCAACCACCGATGGTTGGGTGAGCGAGTTCGAGATCGGCATCCGTTCGGCGATGGACCGGGAGGAGTCGAAGAAGACATCCGACCGGATGCTGGCCGTGCGCGCCCGTGAGGCACGCGAGGGGGTCCCGCGCATCGCCGGACGGCGGGCCTACGGCTGGAACTACGAGATGACCGAGCACGTCCCCGACGAAGTCACTCGCATCCACGAAGCCGCAGAGCGGGTGCTCGCCGGCGAGTCGGTGTGGAGCATCTGCACAGACTGGAACACCCGGGGCGTGCCGACGGTGACCGGTCGCCCATGGACCGTCACCACGATCACGTCGATCCTGACCTCGGGGCGGATCGCCGGCTTGCGCGAGCACAAGGGCGTGGTGGTCGCCAAGGGTCAATGGGAGCCGATCGTCACCGAGGAGAGGCACCAGGCGCTCGCTGTGGCGTTGGCGCCTACGCGGGCGAAACCCCGCAAGGGCCGGACGTACCCGCTGACGAGCCTGATGCGCTGCGGGCTCTGCGGCGGGCGGATGCGGTCGCTCCAGCGCGAGGGCGGACGACGAACCTACGCCTGCCGGAAGGGGCCGGGCCTCGACGGCTGCGGCCGGGTCAGCATCCGCGCCCCGCAGCTCGAGGAGTACGTGCGGGATTTGATCTGCGGGATGCTCGCCGACCCCGTCACCCGAGCGGCCATGGCCCGCCTCGACACCGGCGACGAGGACGAGGGCGATGGCACGCTCCTCGAAGCCCTGCGGGAGATCGACGAGCGGCGCCAGCGTCTGATCGACCTGTACACCGATGGCGACATCGACCGCGCCAGCTTTCGCACCCGCAAGGACCGACTTGACGACGAAGCCCGAGAAGTCGAGACCAGGATCGCCAGCCGCACCGGCACCCGAGTCCTCGCCGAGGTCCCCGGCACTTACGAAGAGCTCATCGCCGCCTGGGACGACCGAGGCATCGACTTCCAGCGACGCCTGATCGAGGCGCTCCTGCATCCCATCATCGTGAACCCGGCCCGGAGCCGGAAGCGGGCCTTCGACCCGGGCCGCCTGGAGGTCGTGCCGAAGGCCTGACGCGGCGGCGAAAACGGCGTGCCCTCGTCGACTGCCCGCGCTCCGTTCACTACGGGGTGTCACAGGCCCCTTGTACCCTTGCGAAATGGCACGATGCACAGCACCCGTCTACGGGCACCGCTCGTCAGCCGCGGCTGCGCGGTGCCCCGCATGCGGAGGGCGGTCCTACTACCGCTCCTCGTACAGCTACTCGCCGCCCGCCTCGTCGTACCGCAGCGGTGCGTCGAGCGGGCTCGTTGGATCAACTCGTGCCGGGTCGTCCGGGGGTAGCAGGTCCCGTCGGACCAGGGCCGGGGGCTCGGTCTCATATACGGACTCGGAGTGGCGCTCCATTGAGCCCCTCGCCCGCAAAGCCGTTGAGCAGGCGCGAGAGCACCCCGAGCGTCGCGATCTCTTCCTCTGTCACGCCTGGGATGACCGTGAGGCGAGCGCCTCCGACCTGTACGACCGACTGAAGTCGAATGGCGCAACGGTCTGGTTCAGCGAGAAGGACGTCCCCCTCGGCAAGCAGCTCATCCGTGAGATCGACAAGGGCCTGAGGAACTCCCGTGTCGGGATCGTCTTGGTCACCCCGGCGCTGCTCAAGAGCATCGAGTCTGAGGGCATCGCCGAGAAGGAGCTTTCCGTGTTGCTCGCAAGCGGCCGGGTGATCCCCGTCGCGCACGGGACCACCTTCGAGGCCTTGCGCGATGTCAGCCCGATGCTCGCATCCCATGCCGGGCTGGACACCGCAGAGTCGTCGCTGGACGACGTTGCCGCAAAGATCGCCGCCGCCGCTGCGGCTCTCGCCGACGGCGACGGCTAACGCCAGGCCGGCCCGGAAGCAGCGAATTCGGTTAGCTCGCCTTCCTATCGAGGGTGTGACCTCGACGACGGGCGGCGTGCCGGTCGACATCGAGGATCGTCCGCACGAGGGCCAGAACGTGGGGGGCCGTCAGGGACTCTGGGAGGCCCGCTCCGGCACGAACTTCGCGGGCGTGCAGGACTGACGGGTGCTGGCTCCCGTCCAGGTCCAGGACGAGCTGAGCCTCGTCGCCCCGGAGGCCACGGCGGCGGGTCACAGCCCGAGGCCTCCGCGGTCGTGGGCGGTCTGCTTGGCGGTGCTGACGGCGAGGGCTCGGCGGAGGTCGTCGGCTGGGCGCGCGGCTGGCTCTTGGGCGGCGACGGCGTAGACGTGGTTGCGTTCTCGTCCTCGGGTGATCGAGGTGTAGCCGGCTTCTTTGTGGAGGGTGTCGTCGCCGAGCACGAGGGCGACGTCGCAGGTCATGCCCTGGCTCTTGTGGATGGTCATGGCGTAGCCGTGGGTCAGGTGGCCAGCGGCGATGTAGTCGATCGGCACGGCGAGGCGGTCGCCGTCGCTGGTCTCGATCTGCACCGCATCAGGCCCGGCGCCGGTGACGGTGCCGATGGTGCCGTTGACGATGCCGATTCTGCGGTCGTTGCGAAGGGCCAGGATGCGATCGCCGAAGCGCAGCTCGAGGTCCTCGGAGTCGAGCACGACCGGGCCGAGGCGATTGTTGGCGATGAGGTGTAGCCGCGCTCGTTGGTTGAGGTCGGCGACGTCGCTGCGGTGCAGGGCCAGCATCACGGTCTCGCGGCCAGTGGTGTGGCTGAGGTACCAGTCCTCGGCCATCTGGGCGTGGACGCGGTCGGCGTTGTCGCCGAGGGTGAGCGACCCACTCTGCTCCATGCGCAACAAGGCCCGATCGGTGTGGCCGTCGCGTAGCGCGCTTGCAGTCGCTCGCTGGGCTCGGTCCGTGAGTCGCCGGTTCTCGGTGAGCTCTGCGTGACCGAGGCGTCGGGCGAGCGAGGCGAACAAGCCCCCGGCTTCGATCTCGGCGAGCTGCTTCGGATCGCCGACGAGGACCAGCTTCGCCCCTGCCTTGGCGGTGTGGTCGATGAGTCGGTGGAGCTGGCGGGTGCCCACCATTCCGGCCTCGTCGAGGACCAGCACGTCGGTGCGGTAGAGCCGGTCTCGGCCCGAGTCGAGGTCCTGGAGCAATGAGGCGATCGTCTGGCTCGGGATGCCCGACCCGGACTCGAGCCCGCGTGCCGCCTTGGCAGCGAGGGCAGCACCGCGGACCCGGAGTCCGGTCCGGTGCCAGGCGTCGCGGGCGGCGTCGAGGGCGAAGGTCTTGCCGGTGCCTGCTTGGCCGACGATCACGGTCACCGGCGCGTCGGTGACGGTCACGCGCTTGACGGCAAGGGCCTGTTCGATGCTGATCGAGGGCCGGGCCCGGACCGCGAGCATCAACGATCGAGGGTCGACGGGAACGGTCCTGGGTCCGTCGATCGCACGGCCGAGCGCGTCGGCCTCGATCGCCAACATCTCCGGGGTTGTCCAACAGCCGGCCGCGACGTCGACGACCGCGTCGCTGGCGAGGTAGTGGTCGGCTCGCCGGCGGATGGCGTCATAGTCGAGTCCTTGGGTGGCGGTCTCCGCGACAGCCCGGATCACCTGGCGACGGTCGAAGGTGGCGTCCTGCTCGGTCAGCAGCGAGCCGAGCCGATCGTCGCTCGCCACCACCGGGCGATGCGGGCCGGTCGGGACCTTGCCGGCGAACCCCACCTCGGCAGCGCGTCGCCGCCACCCTTCCCGCAGGATCCCCTCGTCGACCATCTCGGGCTTGGCCGGGCGGCTGTCGAGCGTGGCCACCTGCGCCCCATGGGCGGAGCGCACCCCGCGCTCGGCCATCACCACTTCGATCTCGACCCGGCGGCGGCTGAACGCCCGGCGCATCTTCGTCGAGAAGCCGACGATCTCCCCCACCCCCGGCACCGAGGGCTCGAACCTGACACCGACACGCTCACCCAGCTCGTGGCGCAGCACAGCCTGGTAGACGAACCCGGCCGTCTTGGAGTGCTGGTAGATCGCCCGGGTGTGCAGCGCGCTCCACCGGCCATCCGGACCGAGGGCCATGTTCGCGGTCACCAGGTGCGTGTGGAGGTTCGGGTCGGCCTCGCGGCTCGTGCGGTGCCGGAACGAGGCGGACACCAGCCCGCCACCCTGATGACGGGCGGCGCCGGCCTTGCCACGGCGGACTACGCACGCCTCGTCCTCCAGATACCGCACCGCTGCGGTCACCGCGGCGTCGTGCGCTGCCGCCACGTCGGCGGCCAGTTCCTTGTCGCCGAGGCCCCACAGCAGCGACACCGATTTCGGGGCCGACAGGGTCAGGTCGAATCCCTTGATCTTGCGCCACCTGGTGAGCGCCTCACCCGACGTCGGGTCGCGTCCCTCGATCACCGAGCGGAGAGCGTCGGCCGCGACTACCCCGGCCAGCCCGAGCCGCTCGGCCCCGGCGCCGACCCACCGGCCCGGCTCCTCGCCCGACGCGAGGTAGTAGTCGTCGCGCTCGTTTGCGATGACTTCGAGGTAGTAGGCCGCCGGGTCCGGGGCCGCCGAGAACTTCGAGATGCTCAGCACACCCAGGTAAGCCCAACGAGGACCCGAAAACCGCGCGATCAGTGGCGGATTTCTCGAACGGGAGAGGACGCCGACCCGCCCGCGACCTCCCGTCAGGTATCCCGCTGGCTATCCGGTTGACCACCCGGCCGCCAACCGGACACCCCCGGTGCAAGTGTGTGGATTAGGTGCGGATCAGGTGTTGACACTCCACCGAGAAGACCGGATCATGGACGTATGACGGATGTCACCGCGAACGCCAGGCAGCACCGAGCGGAGCAGCGTCGGTTCACAGTTCGGAAACGCACTGTGTTCGGTGCTGTGACCGCCGCCGTTGCGGTCGGGTCGATCGCCCCCGCTGGAGCAGGCAACTTCGGGTCCACTGGCGCTGGCGGGAGCCCCACCAACGAAGTCAGCCTCGGCAACAACCGGTGGCACAGCTGGTCGATGCACAACGGAGACGGGAGCTGGCGCCAAGGCCTTCGCGACGCCATCCAGTACTCCTACGAGCCCACGGACCTGGTCACCTCGGAGTACCGCGACGACTGGAACGACGTCGACGTCCGGGTCGATGTCACGAACGCCGGCACGGGGCTCAATGGTTGGGTCTACTGCCCCACTGACGGACTACGTGCTGGTGCAGATCCGAACGAATCCTGCTATCGGCAGTGGCTCAAGATCGATCTCGCCAACACAGGAGGCTTTGCGCAAGATCGCCGTAAGTCGCTGATGTGTCATGAGTTCGGTCACACCCTGGGGCTCCGGCACCCGACCGCTGCAAACCACCCGGACTGGCTCAACTCCTGCATGACCAGAAGCGCCGACAATCCGAATCGTCCCGTGGCTCTCCATAGCCACGACATCGACCACTTGAACTGGGTGTACTGATTATGGCTACGTCCATCGTTGGCACTTCCCGACGCCTTCTCGCTGCGGGGACCGCCCTGATCGTTGTTGCCGCCACTGCCTCGTGTGGGAGTGGGCAAAGAAACGGTTCTGCGGAACCGGCGGCAAAGGCACCCGAAACTCCGCTGGGCAGCCTAGAGAACGAGCGAACGGACTCGAAGGAGAGTGACTACGCGCTTTGGTCCAGTTTCGCAGAGCTCGCCGAGGGAGCCGAGGAGAGCGAGTCCTACTCGACACTGAGCGAGATGGCAACTCGGGCGGACGCAACCGTCGTGGGAACGGTCAAGAGCATCCGCTTGGGCCGGATCGTGGCGAGTGGCGGATCTGTGCCGGCTCTCCCATTCGCAGAGTTTTTGATCGAACCGAGTTCCACCCTCGGCTCAGATGTCGAGAGACAACAGGACGGAACGATTCTGCTCGAAGTGCCGTTCATGCCGACCTCACCAGAGTTAGAAGCAGCAGTACGAGCCGCCATCGACAGCGATGCTGTGGGTAGAGCCTCGACTGATGATGAGCTAGCTGCGGCTACGGACGACGAAAAGATTCAAGCGGCGTACGACAAGTACTACTCGGAAGCGATCGAGCAGACCATCAGTCGCATGGACTCCACTCGACCTTCCGCCGAGTCGCTCTTCCTTCTCCGCAAGCAGCCATCGCAGATCAAGGATCTTCCGCCAGGAGCGTACCGGCTGGTAAACGGTTCAGCCCTGATCGTTGATTCGGCGGGCAAGGCCGTTCTTCCCCTCAGGTTGGAACCGTCGGATGATCCGATCGGGCGTGAGATCGTCGACCAGCCGTTCGAGACGATCGTTCGGGACGTTGAGTCCGCCCGATAGAGAAGTCACCTAACAGTGGCGGACGAACACCTACACGCCCCTCCGAGCACGAGCCACACCGCCTCGGGTCTTTCGACCTCACTTCGCGACCGGCTGGTAGACCTTCGTCCGGTGTTGGCTCGCGACCACGAGCTTCTCTACTTCTGGGCGAACGACTCCTTGACCACCGAAACCTGGAGATATCGCGGCGCAACTCCTAGTCCCGAAGCGTTCGCCCGCAGCTTATGGGACGGAGTGCTTGCACAGTATCTGGTCGTAAGCCGAAAGCGTCCGGAGCCCTTCGGTTTAGTTGGCCTCTACAACAGCAACCTCGCCTCAGGGTACGCGTATGCCTATGCGCTGTCTGCACCGCACGCTCTCGGCTCTGGACTCGCAGTGCGAGGCCTGCTGTTGCTCGCCGACCTTGCGTTTCGCCGGTGGCCGCTTCGATGCATCTACGTAGAGACGACCTCGCGCGCCCTGGGTCGGTTCGTGTCCGCTCGGCCAGCACTTCTCGAAGAGGTGGCCCGCATTCCCGAGCACGAACGGAATCCTTCAGGCGGTTTCGACGACCTCGTCACTCTTCGCCTCTCACGCGAGATGTGGGACCGATACCTGATGAACCGAGGAAGTGGGCGTCGATCGTCATGAGCGAGCTTGACCGATTTATTGAGGAGGCGGGAGAGATCCGTGGGCACTCGATCGCAGATGACGAGGCGGACCTACCACTGTCGCAACTCGGTCTCGATTCCTTGGCCATCACGGAGATAGTCGTCGTCGCAGAGGACCTCTGCGATTCCTCGCTTTTCGACGATCCTGAAGAAGTGATGTCGACGACGCTGATCGAGCTGTATCACAGAGCTACGCAGATCGCAGTGGCGAAGAACCTTGACGACCGGTTCGGGTAGCCGCAGCTGCGCCCCAGCCGCCGCCGCCCGGCGTCAGCATCCTCACAACGTCGCCGGCCCTGAGCTGGATCGTGCACTTGTCGGGCAGGCGCTCGGCTCGGCTCTCGTCGCCGCCCGGGAGGAGCCAGTTCTCCCCCACCGACCCGTGGCCGCCGCCGACCAACCCCCATGGCCGCGACACACGTCGCTCGGTGATCAGCGACACCGTGGCGTCCTCGAGCACCTGGAGGTCTCGCTCGATGCCCTCACCTCCAGCGGACCACCCCGCACCGCCGCTGCCCCACCGCAGCCGGTAGCGCAGCACCCGCAACGGAAACGCTCGCTCAAGCGCTTCGATGGGGGTATTCCGCGTGTTTGTCATCGCGGTGTGAATTCCCGACTGGCCAGGGCAAGGCTCGCCTGATCGGTAGTCAACTTGATCTGTGTTGGTCATCGCGGTGTGGATGCCGGACTGGCCCGGAAGCGGAGTGCGGCTCCGGTCACCGGGTCGCGGGGGCCGGCCGCCCTGCCCGCCGCCGACGGTCTCGTAGTAGACCCACGGCTCGGCCTCGCCACCGGGGCCGGAACCAACGCCGGGACCACCGATGAGCAGGTTGTTCATCGTCCCCTGGGACGCGGCAGGGACCTGGCCCCTAAGCACCTCGGCCAGGGCACGGCAACAGACGTCGACCACCCGCTGGCTCACCTCGACGTTGCCGGCACCGACCGCGACCGGGAAGCGGGCATCGACCACGGACCCCTCCGCAGTCACCACCCGGACCGGACGCATCACCCCAGCGTTGGCGGGGAGCGTCGGGTCGAGAACCGAGCGGACCACGTACGCCACCGCCGACTCCGTCACCGCCCGCACGGCGTTGGTGTTGCCGCTCCGCTGGGGGTCGGTGCCGGTGAAGTCGAACGTGATCGTCGGGCCGTCGCGGTCCCCGTGATCGATCGTGACCTCGCAGCACAGAGTCGCCGGATGCTGCTGATCGACACCTGGACCGGTCGAGTCCAGCCGGTCGCTCGCGCTCCACCGGCCCTGCGGAGCCGCCCGCAGCACCGCCTGGCAGCGCCGTTCGCCGTACGCCAGCACCGCCCCCACCGGCGCGTCGGCGAACCGGGCCAACCGGGCGACACCGACCACGTTGGCACCGACCTGGGCGTCGAGGTCACCGGCGCGCTCCCACGGCGTCCGCGACGCGGCGAGCAGCAGAGCGCGCACCTCGGAGGTGAGCCGCATCGGTGGTATCCGCAGGCCCTCCTGGTGGATCTCGGTCGCGTCCGCAGGCAGCGAACCCGGAGCGGCACCGCCGAGGTCTGCATGGTGCGCCCGGTTGGCCACCCATCCGATCAACCGGTCGCCGTCGAAGCACGGGGCCACGACGGTCACGTCGTTGAGGTGGGTGCCTCCGGCGAAGGGGTCGTTGACGATCGCCTGGTCCCCGGGACCGAGCTGGTCGCCGACGGCCCCGATGACCGCCGACACCGACGCCGGCATGGAACCGAGGTGGACCGGGATGTGCTCGGCCTGGGCCAGGAGCTGGCCGTCCGGGGTGAACACCGCGGCGGAGCAGTCGGCACGCTCCTTGATGTTCGGGCTGAACGCGCTCCGCTGGAGGACCGCGCCGACCTCCTCGGCGACGCCGCTGAGCCCGGCGATCAGCACCTGGAGCTCCGCGGGTGTCGGACCGTTCACGCTCCGACTCCCGCAGCGACCCGGGTCACCACGAGGGAGCCGAGCGGGCCCGGCTCCCCGCGCCACCCGTCGGGTACCCAGATCGTGCAGTCCTCGCGGACCACCACCTGCGGCCCCACCACCGGATCGGTCCAGCGACCGTCCCACGACGCCAGGACCTCGTCGACGGTGGACGGAGCCGGGGTCTCCACGACCGCTCGCAACGCGACCACCTCGATCTGCTCGCCGGGCCGGGCCTCGCCGTTGCGACGTCGGTGCTCCTCGGGGAACTCCGCCACCGACGGCACCCGCAGTTCGTGGCTCTGGCCCCGGTAGCGGCAGTCGACCGCGGTGCTCACCCGGGGCTCCGGATGGGCGACGAGCTCACGGGCCCGGGCGGCCAGCTCGTCGAGCGCGGCGTCGAGTCCCTCGTGGTCGACCCCGCCGGGCCAGGAGCGCACCAGCTCGCGACGCCCCGGAGCGGTGAGCAGGCCGACGGCCGAGAGCACCCCAGCCGCGGCGGGAAGGATCACGGTGGCGATGCCGAGCGACTCGGCGAGCTCACAGGCGTGCAGCGGACCGGCCCCGCCGAAGGCCACCAACGCCAGACCGGCAGGGTCGACTCCCTGTTCGACCGACACCGCCCGCAGCGCTCGCTCCATGCCGGCGTTGACGACGGCGATCACGCCCTCGGCGTCGATCCCGGCAGCGTCGATCGCGGCGCGGGCCGCCGCGATGTCGAGCACGCCCAGGTCGCCGAACGCCGCGTCGGAGGGGATGCGGCCGGCGACCAGGTCGGCGTCGGTGACCGTCGGGCGTGTCCCTCCGTGGCCGTAGCAGGCCGGCCCCGGTCGGGCCCCGGCGGACTCGGGGCCGACGACCAGCGCACCACCGGAGTCGAGCCGGGCGATCGAGCCGCCGCCGGCGCCGATCGTGTGGATGTCGAGAGCGGGAGCCCGCACCGGGAGCCCCGCGACCCGCTGCTGGGGTGCGGCTCGGGGCGCGCCGTCGAGGATCAGGCAGACATCGGTGCTGGTGCCGCCCATGTCGAAGCTGAGCGCGTCGGGGAAGCCGCATGCCGAGGCCACCGCGGCCGCAGCCCGGGCGCCGCTGGCCGGACCCGACAGCAACAGGAGCACCGGCAGCTCGGCCGCGGTGGCCAGGTCGATCGATCCCCCTGCGGAGGTCATCACGACGACGTCGTCGGCCGCGGAGTCCAGGCCCGCCAGGTAGGACCCACAGATCGGGCGCAGATAGGCGTTGAGCACGGTGGTGACCGTGCGCTCGTACTCGCGGAACTCGGGTGCAACCCGGTGCGAGGCGCTGACGTCGAAGCCCGCGGCATCCAACGCGGCGGCGACGGCGGCCTCGTGTCCCGGATGTCGGTCCGAGTGCAGCAGGCACACCGCGATCGCCTCGACCCCGTCGGGCACGGGGGGCAGGGCGCCGATGTCCATCGGGACCAGCACGGCTCCGTCCGCAGCGACGCGCTCGTCGACCTCGAGACGGTCCGCCCCGGCGACGAGCGGTTCCGGCCGCTGCGCCCACGGGTCGTACAGCGCCGGGCGGTCCTGACGGGCGATCTCGATCACATCGGCGAACCCGGCGGTGCAGTACAGCGCCACCCGGGCACCGCGGCGCTCCAGAAGTGCGTTGGTCGCCACCGTCGTGCCGTGGGCCAGCAGCTCCGGTCCGTCCGGCACCAGGGCAGCCACCCCGCCACGCACCGCGTCGCCGGGGTCAGCAGGAGTCGACGGAACCTTCAGGACACGGCCGTCGGTGCCGACGACATCGGTGAAGGTCCCGCCGCTGTCGGCTCCGATCCGCACGATCGGAACCGTAGCGACCGCGCCGATCACCGAGAGACCCGATGACCGACCACGACCACCACGACCCGCACGTCGACGGATCCTCGCCGCACGTCGCTCACGGCGTGCCCGGCGGCAGCACCCGTCTGCCCCGGCTCAGCTCACCCCACGGTCGGCGGGGTCCCGGAGGCGGGCCGGCGGTCGAGGTGGTCGAGGGCGGGTTCATCGACGACGAGCTCACCCGGGCCCGGCGCTCACGGGAGCAGCGGGAGCAACGCTGCGATCCCGACGACGAGCCGACCGTGTTGAGGTTCTCCGACTACTCACCGACCGAGTCGCTCTTCGTCCCGACGGCAGGCGAGGACACGCCGGTGGATCCGGACGCGCCTACCAGCATCCTGGGCGTCGCCCCGGATGCCGACTGGAACACCATCCGCGCCGCGCACCGCAAGCTGCTCGCCCAACTGCACCCCGACCGCTTCGTGACCGCTGACGAACCGACCAGGACCGAAGCGTCCGAACGGCTGGCCCGCATCAACATCGCCTACCACGAGCTCGAACGGACCCGCCGGGCCGTGTGAGAGCTCGCGAGCGAGCTAGAGGAGGAACTCCCACAGCTCGTCGCCGACCGCGTCGCCGAAGCGGCGCACCGCCAGCTCGGCGTCCGGGTCCGCGCCGTCGGTCAGGATCACCGCCGCGTCGGCAGCCGATCGCAGCCACCCGTCGCGGCGTGGCAGCGCCGCCCGGCGCCCCTCGAGGTCCGCGGGTCGGTTCCGCTCCAGCACGACCACCGACGCAGCGTCGTCGAGCAGGCGGGCGAACGCGGCTTGGTCGCGTTCGGGTCGGCCGGCCATCGGATCGGGATACGGCAGGACGACGACGTAGGGCACCCCGGCCGACCGTGCTGCTCGGGCGCCCACCTCCTCTGCTCCCGGCCGTAGGCCGCTGAGCACGACCAGGTCGGGGTGGAGCGTCCGTTGTGCGGCCAGGATCTCGGCAACCCGGCCGACCAGAGCGGCGTCGTCGGTCAGCCGCGGGTCGCGCAATCCGCCGATCACCAGGCGCCAGCCGGCGGGGACCCGGCCGTCCGCGGTCCGGGCGTTCGATGTCGGGCCCGGTCCACGGCCCGATCCTGCGTCCGGTTCGTCGAGCAGGTCCGCCGGCGGGGCGCCGACTCCCGAGCCGTCGCGTCCGTGGGACGCGGCGACGGCGAGGCGGTCGACCAGGTCGTTCATCGGGTCACCTGAGTGTCCCTTGACCCACTCCATCGCGAAGTCGGGCCGGTGCCGGAACACCTCGACCAGCGGTTCCCACAGGTCGCGGTTGGCCACCGGCTTCTTCTGGGAGTTCTTCCAGCCGCGGGCGATCCAGCCCTGCCACCACCGGTCCCGCCAGCAGTTGACGACGTAGGTCGAGTCCGACACGACGACCAGCGGACCGTCGAGGTGACGTACCGCTTCGAGCACGGCACGGATCTCCATGCGCTGGTTGGTGGTGTCGGAGTCGTGGCCCGATGCCCACGGTCCGCCGTCGACGGCCCAGGCCCACCCGCCGGGACCGGGGTTCCCGCGACAGGCGCCGTCGGTGTAGACGCGGACAGGGCGAGTCGATGTCGGCACGCGCCGACCCTACGCGCCGGCGGTCCGTAGGCTGGGCCCGGTTCCTCTCCCGAAACGAGGTGCGCACGGTGATCATCGACGGGTTCGCCCACCAGCTCCCCGACATCGACCCCGAAGAGACCGAGGAGTGGCTCGACTCGCTCGACGCGGTGGTCGACCAGCGCGGCGAGGTCAGGGCCCGCTACCTGATGGCCCGGCTCCTCGAACGGGCCCGGGAGAGGGCGATCGGGACCCCGGCGACGGTCAGCACCCCCTACGTCAACACGATCCCGGTCGACCGGGAGCCGTGGTTCCCCGGCGACGAGGACCTCGAACGCAGCATCCGTCGATTCGTCCGCTGGAACGCGGCGGCGATGGTCGTGCGGGCCAACAAGCGCGCCGACGCCATCGGTGGCCATCTGTCGACCTTCGCCAGTTCGGCTGCGCTCTACGAGGTGGGCTTCCACCACTTCTTCCGGGGCCACGGCGCCGCCGAGAACGCGGCATCGGAACCGGGCGACCACGTCTACATGCAGGGCCATGCTTCGCCGGGCATCTACTCCCGGGCCTTCGTCGAGGGCCGGTTGACCGAGGCGGACCTGGACAGGTTCCGCTTCGAGATCGACGGCCCCGGTCGGCTCGGTCGTGGCCTTCCCTCCTACCCGCATCCCCGGCTGATGGGCGACTTCTGGGAGTACCCGACGGTCTCGATGGGGTTGGGGCCGATCCTGTCGATCTACCAGGCCCGCTTCAACCGCTACCTGCTCAACCGGCGCATCGACGACACCTCCAACAGCCGGGTGTGGTGCTTCGTCGGCGACGGCGAGGTCGACGAGCCCGAGACGCTGGGAGCCATCTCGCTCGCGGCCCGGGAGCAGCTCGACAACCTGACCTGGGTCGTCAACTGCAACCTGCAGCGGCTCGACGGACCCGTCCGGGGCAACGGCAAGATCATCCAGGAGCTCGAGGCGATCTTCCGCGGCAGCGGCTGGAACGTGATCAAGGTCGTGTGGGGCAGCCGCTGGGACGAGTTGCTCGCACGCGACGTCGACGGCGTGCTGCTGCAGAAGATGAACACGACCGTCGACGGCGAGTTCCAGCGCTACGCGATCGAGTCCGGGGCCTACATCCGCGAGCACTTCTTCGGCCCCGACCCCCGGCTGCGCCGCATGGTCGAGCACCTCTCCGACGAGGAGCTCCAGAAGCTGCCCCGTGGGGGCCACGACTACCGCAAGATCTACACGGCCTACGCCGCCGCGGTGCGCACCGAGGGCGCTCCGACGGTGATCCTGGCCAAGACGATCAAGGGTTGGACGCTCGGCCCCGGCGTCGAGGCCCGCAACGCGACCCACCAGATCAAGAAGATGTCCGCCGAGCAGCTCGTCGGACTGCGCGACCGGTTGTTCCTCCAGGACGAGATCTCCGACGATGCCCTGGCCGATGGCATCCCGCCCTACATCCGACCCGCCGCGGACTCCGACGAGATGGAGTACCTCCAGGGACGACGGGCCGCGCTCGGCGGCTACCTCCCGGCCCGTTCGACCCACACCCGCCGGCCGCTCGCCCAGCCGTCGGACGCGCCGTTCGACGAGCAGCTCGCCGGCTCCGGCGGCCAACCGGCGTCGACCACCACCGCCTTCACCCGTCTGCTGCGCAACCTGTGCCGCGACGGGGAGTTCGGCTCCCGGGTGGTGCCCATCATCCCCGACGAGGCCCGCACCTTCGGCATGGACGCCCTGTTCCGAGAGCTGAAGATCTACGCGTCGCAGGGTCAGCTGTACGAGCCGGTCGACCACGACCTCCTGCTGAGCTACCGCGAGTCGAGCGACGGCCAGATCCTCGAGGAGGGGATCACCGAGGCCGGGGCGATGGCCAGCTGGACCGCAGCCGCCACCTCCTACGCCCACCGCGGCGTGCCGATGGTGCCGTTCTTCACCTTCTACTCGATGTTCGGCTTCCAGCGGATCGGCGACCTGATCTGGGCCGCGGCCGACGCCCGCGCCCGGGGGTTCCTGCTCGGCGCGACCGCCGGGCGCACGACCCTGTCCGGCGAGGGCCTCCAGCACCTCGACGGGCACAGCCAGGTGCTGGCGTCGACGGTGCCGGTGTGCCGCGCCTACGACCCGGCCTTCGCGTACGAGACGGCGACG
>WBZM01002672.1_pt1 | contig 14790 bp, 6 predicted proteins | sample 5204271 | NCBI WGS metagenome assembly WBZM01 (sample SAMN12344346, study PRJNA552823) | activated sludge metagenome | biome: Activated sludge suspended growth; feature: Nitrification reactor; material: Wastewater; isolation source: activated sludge from nitrification reactor of wastewater treatment...
CACCTTCACGCTGGTGGTGGCCACCACCCCGTCGGCGACCGCCTCGGGCGGCGCCGCCTGGTTGAGGCGGATGGTGGTGGAGCCGACGGCGACGTAGGCGGTGTCGGCCGCGTTGAGCGTGGTCGAGCCGTGGCAGAACTTGCAGTCGGTCTGCCAGTTGGCGCTGCCCGTGCCGGTGTAGACGCCGCTCGAGTTGAAGGCCGCCGGGTTGGCGTGGCAGGTGTTGCAGGAGGCCGAGCCGCCCGAGGTGGGCACCAGCGTGGCGTAGGTGGCGCCGTGGCAGGACTGGCAGCTGGTCGGGCTGGCGTACCAGGCGGCCGCGTGGCTCGCCTGCGGGTAGGGCGAGACGTGCCCCGCGCCGGCGCCGAAGGCGTCGGTGGGCGGCTGGTCGTGGGTGTGGCAGGTGGTGCAGAGCGTGCCGGCGTTGTGCGTGGCCTCCTCGTTGAGCGTCTTCGAGAAGTGCAGCGCCGTGGTGTGGCAGACCTGGCAGACGCCGGTGAAGCTGGCGTTGACGAAGTTGGCGCGGGCCGTGTTGGCCGTGAAGCTCAGGGTGCCGGTGGCGGGGACGCGGGTGGTGTTGGCCACCGTGAAGGCGCTCGCGTCGGTGGTGGTCTGGACCACCTTCTTGCCGACCATCTTGACGTTCCCGTCGCCGTGCGGGTCGTGGCAGTCCCAGCAGCGGCGGCCACCGGTGCTGGTGCCGTGCTTGGCGCCGTAGTGCTCGGCGGCGATGAACTTGGTGCCGTCGCGCAGGGCCTGGCCGCCGGGCGCGACGCCGTTGCCGGTGGCGCCGTGGCAGTTGAGGCAGACGTCGTTGCCGTGGTTGGCGCCGGCGGCGTTGTAGCTGCCGGGCACGACCACGCCGGCGGCGATGGTGGCGCCGTGCAGGCGGAACGGGTTGGCGGCCACGTCGTGGGCGGTGGTGGTGTCGTGGCAGTAGAGGCAGGGCTGGCCGGCCGAGATGGTCGGGAAGGCCGTCGCCGCGGTGAAGAGCGCGCCGGCCGGCTGGCCGTGGCCGGTGGCCGCCCACTCGGTGGTGGAGATGACGCCGGCGGTGCCGAACGTGAAGGAGTCCACGTCGGCGCCGGCGCCGGCCGCCGCGTGGCAGTCGGAGCACTTGAGCGCCGCGCCGCCCCACTGCGGGGTGCCGTTGCCGTGGCAGGAGACGCTGCTGCAGGTCTTGCTGGCGGTGTTGTAGTTCGACGTCCCGGCGTTGGTGTCGAGGGCGGCGCGGATCACCACCTCGCGGGTGCCGTTGACGTGGCTGGAGCCGGCGATGGCGTTGCCGGCGGCGTTCACCAGGCCGCTGTGGCAGTCCTGGCAGGTGCTGCCGCCGGCGCCGGTGTGGGCCGCGTGGCTGTTGGCGGTGGCCGAGCCGGCCGCCCCGCTGGCGTAGTCCGGCGCGCCGGAGGCGGTGCCGGTGCCGTGGCAGCCGTTGCAGCCGAGGCCGGCGCCGGTCCAGGCGACGGACCGGAAGGCCGGGGTGGCCTGGCCGGAGGAGTGGCAGTAGCTGGCGGCGCAGGAGCCGGCGACGTAGGTGCCGTTCGCCTGGCTGCCGCGGCTCACCATGCTCACGTTGTCGGTGCCGTTGACGTGGAGCGTCGCGGCGGCCGCCAGGAGCTGGGTGGTGGCGTTGACCACCGTCGAGTGGCAGTCGGCGCAGGCGAAGTTGGTGCCGATGACGGCCGCGTTGTTGACGTGGGCGGCGTGGGTGCCGGTGGCGCCGGCGCCGGCCACGAAGTGGCAGGTGCCGCAGGCGCCGCCGGTGGCGCCCTCGGTCCAGCTCGGGGTGGTCTTGCTGCCGCCGGTCAGGTTGGCGCCGTGGCAGTAGTTGGTGCAGGTGGGGGTGGCCTCGAAGGCCGCGTCGAAGGCGGCCGGCGTGGGCGTGACCGCGCCGTTGCCGGAGACCAGCGTGCTCCAGGCGAGGGCGACGACCCCGTTCATGTGCGAGAGGTTGGCCGGCATGGCGCCGTGGCAGGCGGTGCACTGCACCTTGGGCGCCGAGGTGGTCTGGAGGTGCCGCAGGTGCGCGCCCACCTGGACCACGGTCGGGGAGGTCACGCCGTCGGTGAGGGCCTCGGGCGGGGCCACCGCGTTGAGGCGGAAGGTGCCGCTGCCGGCCAGGGCGAAGGCGGTGTCGCCGGCGCGGGTCCGGTCACCGTGGCAGAAGGTGCAGTCGGTGGCCCAGGCGGCGTTGGCCACGCCGGTGTTGTACGGGGCGCCGAAGGCCTGCGGGTTGGCGTGGCAGCTGTTGCAGGACTTGGGCGGCGTGGTGGTGGCGTCCACCACCGTGTCGTAGTTGACGCCGTGGCAGCCCTGGCAGCCGGCCTGGTTGGCCTCGAAGGCCACCGAGTGCTGCAGCGGGGCGTAGGGCACGGCGTGGCCGGTGGCCTCGACGGCGCCGTTGACGTGGAAGCCGCCGGCGGCGTTCACCGTGCCGCCCGTGGCGTTCATGGTGTTGGGGTGGCACTCCACGCACTGGGTGTTGCTGGTGATGGGCGTGGTGCCGTCCTTGGCGAGGGTGGTGTGCGGGGCCACCGGCGTGCCGGAGAAGTGGCAGGTGCCGCAGGCGGCGGCGGCCGCGCCGCCGGTCCAGCTCACCGTCTTGTTGGCCAGGCCGCCCGGCAGCGTGGCGCCGTGGCAGTAGTTGGCGCAGGAGACCGCGGTGCCGGTGGTGATGGGGCCGGCCGGGGTGGCGGCGCCACCCTGGGAGGCGTAGGACACCCACCCGATCTCGACCACGCCGTTGGCGTGGAGCAGCGCGCCGGGGGTGGTGCCGTGGCAGTCGGTGCAGGCGAGGCGCGCCGCGAGGGTGCGCGCCGTGCCGGCGTGCGCCACGTGGGCGCCCACGCGGGCGTCGCTGGCGGCGGTGGCGCCGGTGGTGGCCGAGAAGGCCGTGGTGACCGAGAAGGTGTGGCAGGTGTTGCAGGTCATGGACCCGACGTTGGTGGCGCCGTTGACGTGGGTGGCCTCGACCACCGACTGGGCCGGCGTGATGGCGTAGCCGGCGTGGCACTTGTTGCAGTCGTTGTTCTGCACGTGCCACCCGGAGGCGGCGGTGTAGGGCAGCGGCGTGGAGTGGCAGGTGCCGCAGGTGGCCTCCAGGGCGCCGCCGGTCCAGCTCACGCCGCTGGTCTTCTTGGTGCCGCCCTCCAGGGTGGCGCCGTGGCAGTAGTTGGTGCAGGTGGGGGCGGTCTCCCAGAGGGCGTTGAAGCCGGCCGGGGTCGGCACGACCGCACCGCCGCCGCTGGCCAGCGTGCTCCAGCCGGCGGCCACCACCGTGTTGAGGTGGGCCAGGCCGGTGGGGATGGTCGGCCCGTGGCACTGGGTGCACTGGAGGGCCGTGGAGGTCACGTTGGTGGAGCCGTCCACGTGGGCCAGGTGCGCGCCCACGCTCACGGTGCGGCTGGAGGCGGCCACCGGGGGCGCCGCCAGGTTCATGCGCACCACCACGCCGGTGCCCACGTTGGGGAAGGTGGCGTCGGCCGTGCGGGCCGGGTCGCCGTGGCAGAAGGTGCACTCGGTCTGCCAGCTCGGGTGGGCGTTGGTGGTGTGGCAGGCGTTGCAGGACTGGGCGGCGCCGCCGGTGGCGGGATCGCCGTGGCAGGCGATGCAGGTGGTCAGGCCGCTGGTGTTGGCCTCGCGGCCGTGGTTGGCGGCCAGCGCCCAGTTGGCCGGGTGCGGGTTGCCGCCGTCGAGGCGGCCGTTGACGTGCAGGCCGCCGGCCAGGTTGATGGTGCCGTCGGCGTTGACGGTGCCCCCGTGGCACTGGCTGCACTGGCCGGCCAGGGTGATGGCGGCGCCCAGGTTGTCGGTGCGCGGGTGGGTGGAGGTGACGGGCAGGGTGCTGGCCACCACGAAGTGGCAGGTGCCGCAGGCGGCGGCCGCGGCGCCGCCGGTCCAGCTCACGGTCTTGTTCGCCGCGCCGCCGAAGCCGGTGGTGAGCGTGCTGCCGTGGCAGTAGTTGGCGCAGGAGACGGCGCTGCCGGTCTGCACGGTGCCGGCCACCGGGGAGGGCACGAAGGTGCCGCCGGCGGTGGCGACCGAGCTCCAGGCCAGGTTGACGTCGCCGCTGGCGTGGAGGAGCGAGGCGGGCAGGGCGCCGTGGCAGTCGGCGCAGGCGAGGGCGCCGGCCAGCGGCCCGGCCACCACGTGGGCGGCGTGCGCGCCGACGCGGGCGTCGCTGGCGGCGGTGGCGCCGGTGGTGGCGCTGAAGGTGGCGCCGCCCGGGGGCGCGGTGTGGCAGGTGCCGCAGGTCAGCGTCACCACGTTGACCGTGCCGTTGATGTGGGTGGCGCGGGCCGCCGGGGTCATGGAGGTGGCGGTGAAGCCGGTGTGGCAGCCGCCGCAGGCGGGGTTCTCGACGTGGTGCACCGCGCCGGCGCCGTTGTAGGCCGGCGGCGCGCCGTGGCAGGCGCCGCAGGAGGCGGCCAGGGCGCCCGAGTCGCCCCAGTTCGGCGTGGTGCGGCTGCCGCCGCGCAGGGTGTTGCCGTGGCAGTAGTTGGTGCAGGTGGGGGTGGACTCCCAGTTGCCCGGCAGCGCGCCGGTGGCGGGGGTCACGGTGGCGGCGCCCGCGGTGGCGGTGGTGCTCCAGCCCATGTCCACCGCGCCGTTGGCGTGGCGCAGGGTGGCGGGGGTGGTGCCGTGGCAGGCGCTGCAGGCCAGCGCGGCGGCGCGGAGGGTGGTGCCGGTGACGTGGGCCTGGTGGGCGCCCACCTTGAGGCCGGAGGTGGCGCCGGTGGTGGCCTTGGGCGGCGCGGGGTTGGTGCCGCCGTGGCAGCTGGTGCAGCCGAGCGCGGAGGTCAGCTCGACGGTGCCGTTGACGTGCTTCTGCGGGTCGGTCCCGCCGAGGGAGACGTAGCCGGCGCCGTGGCAGTCGCTGCAGCCGCTGTTGGCCGGGTGCCAGGTGCCGGGGCGCATGCCGTGACAGGCGCCGCAGACGCCGTCCGCCGCCACCACCCAGCTCGGGTTGGTCTTGGCGCCGGCCCCGAGGGTGGTGCCGTGGCAGTAGTTGGTGCAGTTGGGGTTGTTCTCCCAGGTCTCGTCGAAGGCGCCGCCGTCGGCCGGCGTCGGGACCACGCCCCTCTTCTTGGCCAGGTCGCCCCAGCCGATGGCCACGCTGGCGTTCGCGTGGTCGGCGTTGGTGGGCAGCGAGGCGCCGTGGCACTCGGTGCAGGAGAGCGACTTGGAGAGCGGGACGTTGCCGGTGCCGACGCCGGCGAGGTGCGCCTCGTGGGCGCCGACCGCCAGCTGCGAGGCGGTCTGCTCGCCCTGGGTGCCGACCGGGGGGGCGGCCTGGTCGGCGGTGATGTCCTTGCCACCGACCTGCGACCCGACCACCTGGTTGGCAAAGGCGGGCTTGGAGACCCGGTTCCCGTTGCCGTGGCAGAAGGTGCACTCGGTCAGCCAGGTGGCGTGGCCGGCCGTCTCGTGGCAGGCGTTGCAGGAGGGGCCGACGTCGCCGTTGAAGGTGGCGCCGTGGCAGGTCTGGCAGAAGGCCAGGCCGCGTTCGCCGCCGCGGCGGGCCAGCGCCGCCCGGCCGTGCACCGTCGGGGTGGCGAAGCCGGCCGGGTGGAAGTTGCCGAGGTCGAGCTTGCCGTTCACGTGCAGGCCGCCCGCCACGTTGATCTCGTCGGCGGCGCCGTCCACGGTGCCGGGGTGGCAGTCGGCGCACTGGCCGATGCGCGTGAAGGCCGCGCCGGCCTTGTCCACGTCCGGGTGCGGGCTGGCGGGGGGGGCGCCGTGGCAGACGCCGCAGCGCTGCACCAGCGTCGTGCCGGTGCCGCCCACCTGGGCGAGGCCGCCGGTCCAGAGCGGGGTCTTGTTGCTGCCGCCCGAGAGGGAGGCGCCGTGGCAGTAGACGTTGCCGCAGCGGCCGGTGGCGGTGGTCCAGGCCGGCGCGATCCCGCCGGTGGTGGCCAGGGTGCTGGCCGACCAGGTCACGGTGGCGCGGGCCGGCGGGGTGCTGAAGTGGTCCATGCCCTCCGGGACGACGTGGCACTCCTTGCACTCGAAGGCCTTGGAGAGCACGCCGTCGTGGAGGTGGGCCTGGTGGGCGCCGACCGCGCCGGTGTTGGGGCTGCCGTTCACGGCGAGCGGCGGGGCCGCCTTGTTGAGCGGCACCGTCTCGACGCGGGTGCCGTTGCCGTGGCAGGCGGTGCAGGCGGTGGCCGGGTCGAAGTCCACCACGCCGTTGATGTGGCCGCCGCCGCCCGGGACGATGGCGCCGCCGGCCGTCACGGTGGCGGGGTGGCACCGGGCGCAGTCGGTGAGGGCCAGGTTGCCGGTGTGGCTGGCGGGGGGCGAGGCGTGGCAGGAGCCGCAGGTCATGGCGGCGCCGGTCCAGGTCGGGGCGGCGGGCGGCTGCGCCGAGGTGGCGCCGTGGCAGTAGACGTTGCTGCAGGTGCCGGAGGCGTGGTTCCAGGCCGGGGTCGCGTTGCCGAGGCGGGCTCGCGAAGTGGCCGGGAAGGGGACCTCGGCGAAGGCCCCGGCGGCGTCCTCGGGCGCGCCGTTCTCCTTGGTCAGGTGCCCCGGGTCGCCCACGCGCGACGGCACCACGTGGCAGTCCTCGCAGCGCACGTTCTTCCCGAGGTGGGCCCGGTGGGCGCCGACGGCCTGGGGGTTGGCCTGGGCGCGCGCCAGCGCCCGCGGCGGCGCGCCGGTGGTGTCGCCGCCCTCGCCGCCGTGGCACTGCGCGCAGCCCGGCACCGCGGCGTCCGGCCCGGCGATGGGGCGGACCTTGTCACAGCCCGATGCAGCCAGGCCGACGGCGGCGGTGAGGGAGACGGCGAGGAGGAGCTGGCGCATGGACGGGACCCCGAGGACCTGCACCCGTGGTGCGGAAACGCAGGTCGTGACGTGGAGACGTGGGACAATGCACCGTCCGTCCCTCGCCCTTCTTGATCGCGATCAAGCGCGGGGTCGATTTGTGCCGCATTGGCGGGGGCTTGAGTCGGAGTCGCAGCATGACGCCGCGCCCGGGTGCCCCTCCCCGAACGGCACGGGGCCGGACGCTGGCGCGCCCGGCCCCGGGTGATGCCGACGTCCTCGAGCCTACCAGCTACCCTGGCCGGTGCCGTGGCAGCTGCTGGCGCAGGTGCGGCCGGTGGCGTTCCAGGTCCCGCCGTTCTGCAGCTGCACCGTCCGGATGCCGTCCACGTGGCTGTTCGGACCGGTGATGGTGGTGTTCGAGGCGGTGCCCGTCACGCTGACGTGGCAGGTGGAGCAGGAGAAGCCCTCACCGTTGACGTGCTTGTCGTGCTGGCCCGTGTTGGGCGGCGCGCCGTGGCACCCGGTGCACGCGAGGGCCGCGCCCGTCCAGGCCGGGGTCCGGGCCGTGCCGCCGGTCAGGGTCTGGCCGTGGCAGTAGTTGCTGCAGGTGACCGCCGAGCCGGTGGGCACCGTGCCGGCCGCCGGCGTCGGGACGGCGCCGCCGGCGGAGGCCCGGGTCGGCCAGACGATGTCCACCGCCCCCGTCATGTGCTTCACGGTGCCGGGGAAGTCGTGGCAGTCGGTGCAGCCCAGCTTCAGGCCGACGGTGGTCTGGAGGTGCTTGTTGTGGGCGCCCACGCGCGGGTCGCTGCTGGCGGTGGCGGCGTTGGTGGCGGTGAAGGGCGCCGAGATGGTGTGGCAGGTGGTGCAGGTCAGGTTGATCACGTTGACCGCGCCGTTGATGTGGTTGGCCTTGGCCCCGGCCACGCTCGAGCTGGTGTAGCCCGTGTGGCACTTGTTGCAGTCGGTGTTCTGCACGTGCCAGCCGCCGGCCGCCGTGTAGGGCAGGGGGATGCCGTGGCAGGCGCCGCAGGCGGCCTGCGAGGCGCCGCCGGTCCAGCTGGGCGGCGAGGCCGTGCCGCCGGCCAGGGTGGCGCCGTGGCAGTAGTTGGCGCAGGTCGGCGTGCCCTCCCAGGCGGCGTTGAAGGCCGCCGGGCTCGGCGTGGTGCCGGCGGCGGCCAGCGTGCTCCAGCCCACCTCGATGACGCCGTTGGCGTGGGTGAAGGAGGCCGGCTTGGCCCCGTGGCAGTCGGCGCAGGCCAGGGCGGCGGTGCGCAGGGTGGTGCCGGTGAGGTGGGGCTGGTGGGCGCCGACCTTCACGCCGGTGGCCGCGCCGTTGGTGGCGATGGGCGGGGCCTCGTTGCCGGCGGCGGCGGTGCCGTGGCAGCTGGTGCAGGTGAGCGCGCCGATGGTGGTCTGGCCGTCCACGTGGGAGGCCAGCGCCGCCCCGGTGATGCCCGAGGTGGCGTAGCCGGTGCCGTGGCAGCGGGCGCAGTCGCTGTTCTGCACGTGCCAGTTGCCGGCGGCGGTGTAGGGCAGCGGGGTGGCGTGGCAGGTGCCGCAGGCGGCCTGGGCCGCCCCGCCGGTCCAGCTCGGGGTCTTGTTGGAGCCGCCGGCCAGGGTGGCGCCGTGGCAGTAGTTGGCGCAGGTCGGCGCGCCCTCCCAGGCGGCGTTGAAGGCCGCCGGGGTGGGCGTGGTGCCGGTGGCCGCCAGCGGGCTCCAGCCCGCCTCGATGACGCCGTTGGCGTGGCTGGTGGAGGTCGGCTTGGCGCCGTGGCAGTCCACGCACGCCAGGCCCGGCGAGCGGAGCGTGCCGCCGTTGAGGTGCGCCTGGTGGGCGCCGACCTTCACGCCGGTGACCGCGCCGTCGGTGGCGATGGGCGGGGCCTCGTTGCCGGCGCCGGCGGTGCCGTGGCAGCTGGTGCAGGTGAGGGCGCCCAGCGTGAGCTGGCCGTCCACGTGGGTGGCGCGGGCCGCCACCGAGATGCCGGCGACGGCGTAGCCGGCGCCGTGGCAGCGGGCGCAGTCGGTGTTCTGGACGTGCCAGCCGGCCGCCGCGGTGTAGGGCTGCGGGACGGCGTGGCAGGTGCCGCAGGCCGCGGCGGCCGCGGCGCCGGTCCAGCTCGGGGCCTTGTTGGTGCCGCCGACCAGCGTGGCGCCGTGGCAGTAGTTGGTGCAGGTGGGGCCCTGGGCGGTGTCGGAGGCGGCCGGGAGCTGGCCGGCCACCGGCGCCGGGGCCGGGGTGACCGCGCCGTCGAGGCTGGCGAGCGGGCCCCACGCCACGGCCACCGACCCGTTCATGTGCGAGATGAAGTCGCCCGGCAGCGTGCCGTGGCACTCCTCGCAGCGGATGGTGGCCGAGGTCAGGTTGCCGGTGGAGGGATCGTTGCTGAAGTGCGCCTCATGGGCGCCGACCGGGCGGCCGTTGGCGGCCAGCGGCGGGCCGGCCAGGTTGGAGGCGAGCGGCGGGTTGCCCACCAGCGTGAAGCCGGCGTCGGCGGTGCGGGTGGCCGAGCCGTGGCAGAAGGTGCACTCGGTCTGCCAGGTCGGGTGGCCGTTGGCCGTGTGGCAGGCGGTGCAGGACGGGGCCAGGCCGCCGTTCAGGTCGGCGCCGTGGCACGGCGTGCAGGAGGTGACGCCCTGCTTGGCGAGCGGCCCGTGCTCGGCGGGCGGGAAGGGGACCGGGTGCGGCGGGGCGCCGGCGGCCTCGACGGTGCCGTTGATGTGGCCGAGCTTGTTGATGGAGCCGTCGGCGTTCACCGTGCCGGCGTGGCAGCCGTTGCACTGCTGGGCGGTGGTGGGGCTCTGGGTGTGCGGCAGGGGCGGCGGGAAGCCGTGGCAGGTGCCGCAGGCGGCCTGCGAGGGGCCGCCGCTCCAGACCGGGGTCTTGTTGCTGCCGCCCGAGATGGTGGCGCCGTGGCAGTAGACGTTGCTGCAGGTGCCGCCCGCGAAGTCGGCGCCGGGGGCCTTGGCGCCCAGGCCGGTGAAGACCACCTTGGCGTCGCCGAGGTTGGCGGTGGAGTGGACCAGGCTGTCGGGGACGGTGTGGCAGGTGGCGCAGGTGACCCGCGCCGGGTCGGTCAGCGTGGCCACGTGCAGGTGGGCCTGGTGGGCGCCGACCTTGGCGGAGGCCTGGTTGCCCAGGAGGTCCTTGGGCGGGGCGGCCCTGTTCAGGTCCACCGTCTCGGTGCGGGCGCCGTCGCCGTGGCAGGCGGTGCAGCCGGAGATGGAGACGTCCTTGTTGCCGTCGAGGTGGGTGCCGCCCGCCTTGAAGGTCGGGACGCCGTCCACGTTCTCGATGGAGGTGCCGTGGCAGGTGGCGCAGTCGGTGAGCGCGGTGGTGGCGGTGTGGGGCGCGAGGAAGACGCCCGGGGCGGTCTGGGGCGGCGAGCCGTGGCAGGAGGTGCAGCCCAGGCCACCGGCCGGGGGGGCGTTCCAGACCGGCGCCAGGTTGCCGCCGCCGAGGTTGAGGCCCGTGCCGTGGCAGTAGACGGCGCAGGTGCCGGCGGTGGCGTTCCACATCGAGCCCTGCTGGCCCTCCGGGATGTTCTTCTTGGCGAGGGCGCTGAAGACCAGGTCGTCCGTGCCGTTCATGTGGCCCGGGAAGCTCACCTGGTCCGGCACCGTGTGGCAGGTGCCGCAGGCCACGCCGGCCGCCAGGTGCTTGGTGTGCGAGCCGACCCGCATGTCGGCCACCGCGGTGGCGCCGTTGGTGGCGCGCGGCGGGGCGCCGGTGGTGTTGTCGGTGCCGCCGTGGCAGCGCAGGCAGGTGGGATCGCCGCCGCCGGAGTTGGGCCGGGCCGAGTTGCACGCCGTGAGGGCGGTCGCCGCGACGAAGGCGGCGGCGAGGAGGAGGCGGTCGAGGCGCATGGGGGCGTTCCTGGGGATCGTGTTCATGGAGTCATCCAGTCCGGAATTTCCCTGGCTTTTCCGGCCCGGCGGCCCCTGATTTGGAGCAACTGTCGTGCCGCGGGTGACCGCCGAAATTCGCCGGAAACCGACGCTTCTCAGGAGGGCGGGCGCAGGATGCGCGGCGAGACCCTGTCCCGGTGCAGGGTTTGCGGGGCTACTTGATGAAGCGGATGTACTGCTGGATCTCCTCCGACTCGCAGGCCGGCTCGTTGGGCCGGTCCTCGAGGCGGATGGTCAGGCAGTGGGCCAGCACCGCGACCTTCTCCTCGGTGCAGCGCCCCAGCCCGTCCCTGTAGCCCTTGGCCGCCTCCTTGGAGCGGGCCAGCACCTCGTCGGAGGTCCGCAGCTCGCTCTTCAGGCCGTAGACGCGGTTCCGGTCGCCCTGGCCGAGCTTCAGCAGCGACTCCTCGTGGTGCAGGTCCTCGCGGAGGCGGTCGCGGCGGACGCCGTGGTAGCAGGCCAGCGCCGAGTGGACCATGCGCATGAAGGCCGGGTCCTTGGCGTGGACGGTGTCGAGGGTGGCGTGGGTCTCGGCCAGCTCCGCCTTGCTGCCGGCGTTCAGCTCGGCCCGCTCCTCGGCGGTCAGCTCCGAGGGTCGCTTGGTGGAGAGCCGCTCGCGGCGGATCTGGGCCCAGGCCTCGTCGCGCTGGACGTCGGTGGCGTCGGGGCCGGTGCGCCGCTGGAGCTCGGCGATGTCGGCCAGCCGCTCCTTCTCGGCGGCGCGCTGCCGGCGCCAGGCCTTGACGCACTCGTCCAGGGCCACCTGGGCGTCCTCGTTGCGGCGGGCGATCTCGGAGGCCCGGAGCCCCTGCTGCTCGAAGAGCTTCTGGCGCTTCTCCAGCTTCTCCAGGTCGCCGGCGCAGGCGTCGCGCTCCTCGGCGGTGAGGGCCTTCCCGTCGGCGCGGGGGGCGGCCTTCGCCTGGGCCAGGGCCGGCGCCGCCGGCAAGGCCAGGCAGGCGGTGACGAGGATGGCGAGCGTCCGCATTGGGCCCTCCCGAAGGTCCGGCCCGGCGTTCTAGCACGGCCGAGTCCCACGTGGGGGAGGTCTCCCCACCGCGTCCGACACGCGCGACACGCCCCGGGGGACCCGGTATGCTGCGCCCTCCTGTTCCAGAGCGAAGGGAGCGCGCGTGACCCAAGCGGAGAGGCTGGCTCGCCACGAGGTCCTTCGGACGGTGATCTCGAGGCTCGAGGAGACGCTCAACGAGCTCCGTGCCGAGCAGAAGAAGGCGCTCGAGGGCTGCGAGCACCAGTACCCGGACGGCCGCCCGGCCGTCAGCGGCGTCGGCACCAAGGTGTGCGCCATCTGCGGCACGGTGCTGAAGGGCAGCGAAGGGAAGCTCTGGGGGTAGGCCGTGGCGCCGGAGGAGCAGGGCCGGAGCGTCCTCCTGGTGGAGGACTCGGATGACGTCCGCGAGGCGCTCCTCGAGCTGCTCGAGCTGCTGGGGCACCGCCCGGAGGGCGTCGGCACCGGCGAGGCGGGCGTGGCCCGCGCCCTGGCCGGCCGCCCCGACGTGATGCTGGTGGACCTCGGCCTCCCCGACTTCGACGGCCTGGAGGTGGCGCGCCGGGTGCGCGCCGCCCTCGGGCCCGACCCGTTCCTGGTGGCCATGACGGGCTACGCCCGCGACGAGGATCGCGACGCGGCGCTGGAGGCCGGCTTCGACCTGCACCTCGCCAAGCCGGTGGACATCCGGATCCTGGAGCGGGTCGTCGCACGGGGGCGCGGCGTCTGATAGATCCGCGCCTTCCCCGCACACGACGTCGCCGCCCGGGAGCACCGCATGGCCATCCTCCGCCCCTTCGCCGCCCTCCGCCCGCCCGCCGCCCTCGCCGCCCGGGTGGCCTCGCCCCCCTACGACGTCATCAACACCCGCGAGGCGCGGGCCATGGCCGCCGGCAACGCCGACAGCTTCCTCCGCGTGTCGCGCCCCGAGATCGACCTGCCCGAGGGGACCGACGAGCACGCCGACGAGGTCTACGCCCGCGGGTCGAAGAACCTGGCCGAGCTGGTCAACCGCGGCGTGCTGGTGCCGGAGGCCGGGCCGCGCTTCTACGTCTACGCCCAGAAGATGGGGAACCACCGGCAGGTGGGGCTGGTCGCCTGCGCGGCCGTCGACGAGTACGACCGCGACCTCATCAAGAAGCACGAGAAGACGCGCGCCGACAAGGAGGAGGACCGGGTCCGCCACATCGACACCCTCTCGGCCCACGACGAGCCGGTCTTCCTCACCTACCGGGCCCGCGCCGACATCGACGCCCTCGTCGCCGGCGTGCAGCAGGCGAAGCCCGAGTACGATCTCGTGACCGCCGACCAGGTGGCCCACCAGCTCTGGGTGGTGCCCGAGGCGGTCGGCGCGAAGCTGGAGGCGCTCTTCCGCGAGGTGCCGGCGCTCTACGTGGCCGACGGCCACCACCGCTCCGCCGCCGCGTCGCGGGTGCACGCCAAGCGCAAGGGGCAGGCCGGCGATCACGGCGAGTTCCTGGCGGTGGTCTTCCCCCACGACCAGATGCAGGTGCTGGCCTACAACCGGCTGGTGCGGGATTCCCAGGGGCGCTCCACCGGGCTGCTCATGGCGGCCCTGGAGCAGGTCTTCGAGATCGGCCCGGCGGTCAACCCCGCGCCCGACCACCCGCTGGCCTTCGGCATCTACCTGGGCGGCCGCTGGTGGCACGCCCACGTGCGGGCCGGCAGCTACCCGGCGCAGGACCCGGTGGCCTCCCTCGACTGCCAGATCCTGCAGGACCAGCTCCTCGCGCCGCTCTTCGGCATCCAGGACCCGCGGACCTCGAAGGACGTGGACTTCGTGGGCGGGATCCGCGGCTACCAGGAGCTGGAGCGCCGCGTGGCCGAGGAGGGCTGGGCCCTGGCGGTGCACCTCTTCCCGACCAGCGTGGACCAGGTGATGAGCGTCTCCGACGCGGGGAAGATCATGCCGCCGAAGAGCACGTGGTTCGAGCCGAAGCTGCGGTCGGGGCTGTTCGTGCACCCGTTCTAGCGGGGGCGGTTCCGGATCTGCGGAGGCCGATGACGGCAAGAAGCAACTCGCGGCTCGCCCAGCGTGGCTCGGATGGCGGCAGGCATGAGTTCGAGTTGGTCGTGGAGTCGGTCGTGGCATCGGCCCGCACGGGGCAGGAGCGGCGCCATCTGGGGCGCGGGTTGCGGGGACTGAGCAGGGCCGGCATCGACTCCTTCGAGGCGCTGACGGGGGCGCTGCAGGAACTTCGAGGACGGGTCGGATGGTCCGCCATTCGACTGCTCGAAGGCCGCGGGAGGAGGGCCTCGCGGTCGCTCCTGGCCCTCTTGGCGGGCACCAATCCAGTTGTCGCGGTGGAGGCAGCCAAGGCGCTGGCGAACCTCGGCGGGGTGCAGGCGCTCCGTGGCTGTGCCCGGATCCTCGAGAGCGACGCACCCGTCTCCACGAGGCTCGCGGCTGCCTACGCTCTCAGTTTCATGCGGGACGACCGGGCAGCCGAGGCCCTCGTGGCGTGTGTCCTCGACCAGGAGGAGGCCCCGGATCTTCGTGGCCAGGCCGCCGAAGGGCTGGACTTTCTCGGGAGGGAAGGCGGGCCGAAGAGGGGCCTCGCGGTGCGGGCCGCGCTGCGAGGGCTCGAGGACCCATCGCCCACGGTCCGATTCTGGTGCGCCTTCGCGCTTGGGGCGATGCCTTGCCCGTCGGCGATCAAGGCGCTTCGCAAGCTCGCTCGACGCGACAAGGCCGTTTGCCCGGGTTGGTGGCGGGTCTGTGACGAGGCCGCAGATGCGATCGCATTGATGGAAGGAAGACCCGTGCCCGAGCGCACCCGGAGGGCGCAGGCCTGAGGGCCATGGCGCTGCCCAACCAGGCGGGGGAGTGGACAGCCACGGGCACGGTGAACGAATCCCGGCTGCGGGACTCACGAAATCCTGTGCCTGGCCACCTTGTGTCGCCCGGCTTGCACCGCCGCCTGCCGAAGGATCCCGGCCACCTCTACCTGGTCGGCCTGGTCTCGATGCTGTCCGTGGCCCTGCTGGCGCCCGGCCCCCGCTTCGCCTTCCCCGCAGGCGCCACCTGGGTCTCCTGGACCGGCGGCCTGTTCGGCGCCATCTTCATCGGCATCGCCGTC
>WBZM01002675.1_pt1 | contig 14776 bp, 16 predicted proteins | sample 5204271 | NCBI WGS metagenome assembly WBZM01 (sample SAMN12344346, study PRJNA552823) | activated sludge metagenome | biome: Activated sludge suspended growth; feature: Nitrification reactor; material: Wastewater; isolation source: activated sludge from nitrification reactor of wastewater...
CGATGCGGCGCTGACCGCCGCGGGCATTGCGCCCAACCTGATCCGAGTCTCGGTGGGTCTGGAGTCGGCGCAGGATCTGATCGCCGACTGGCGTCAGGCGCTGGACGCCTGAGTCGCCGGGCGCCGCGGCTCACGCCCGATCGAACGGAGGGGCGAAAAAAAAGCGCCGGACGAATCCGGCGCTTTTGCACTGAGACACGCTGGCCGAAGCCAGCAGGTCATCAGAAGGTGTGGCGAACGCCCACCGCGAAGCCCTTCGGATCCGCACCGGGGGCCGCAGCGGCCACGGTGTTGTCCGCCGAACGCAGACCGAAGTTGCCGGTCGAGTTGTTGCGCACCTGACCGTAGGTCACGTACACGTTCGTGCGACGCGACAGCGGCTGGGTGTAGGCGACGCCGATGGTGGTGGACTTGGGATCCGTGCCGCCGGTCGAGATCTTCTGCTGGATGCCCTGAACCAGCAGCTCGCCAGCGCCGAGCTTGACGCCCGCACCGATCGAGAAGCCGGAGTGCTTGTTGCTCGGGCCCGACGGGTCGGCCACGGCGTAGCTGGCGGTCAGACGGAAGGCGCCGAAGTTGTAACCACCACCCAGACCGTACTGGTTGTTGTTGGTGGTGGAGGTGCCGTTCACGCCCTTGAGCTGCTGATAGAAGCCCTGCAGGGTGATCGGGCCAGCCGCGTAGACACCCGACACGCCCATGATGTCGCCACCACGGGTCGGGGCAGCGGTGCGCTCACCGAACGACCACATCGCACGGATGGTCAGGCCACCCATCGGGTTGCTGACGTAGTGGATCGCGTTGCTGGCACGGGTCTCGATGCCGTGGTACACGCTGCCGTGCGAGTTCAGCGCGCCGACGACGGTGTAGCCCAGGTAGTTGCCGTACAGGCCATAGCCCATGACGTCCGAAGCACCGGCGGCGGTAAAGCCGGGGGTGTAGTCACGGCCGAGCGAGATGGTTCCGAAGCCGCCTTGCAGACCCACCACCGAGCGGCGGGTGAAGTTCAGGCCGGCCGCGGTGCCGTCGTCGACGCGCATGCCGCCTTCGAAGTTGAACACGGCCTTGAGGCCGCCACCGAGGTCCTCGGTGCCACGGATGCCCCAGCGGCTGGTGGACTGGATGCCGGAGTCGACCTTGATGGCGGATTTGGCGTTGCCACCAGGATCTTGCATGCCGATACCGACGTCACCGATACCGTACAGCGTCACGTTGGTCTGCGCCTGGGCAAACACCGGCAGAGCAGCGGCGACGGCGACGGCGAGAAGCGATTTCTTCATTGATCAATCTCCTAGGTTTCTGGAATCAATAGGCGGCCCTCAAACCACCCCAACTCCCCGAAGCAAGCCCAGTCGGGAGCTACCCCTCGGATAGAAGTCCTGGGTATTGTCACCAAAATCGAGGGGGCGACCAAGCGCGCTGACCGGCCGATGCGGCTTTTTGGCCTGGTCTGTGGTTCGGTCACAACAGGATGTGACAATTGAGTCGGACGCTTCCGCATGGTGGCAGCGCGCGCACCGGATCGGGTGGATACCGGGGTGGGGAGATCTCGACGGGGTGCCGCTGCGGACGAGCGCGCGTCGTGCGTGCCGCGCCCCGCGCTACTATATTTAGGAATGACCTCCCCACTGCACTTGACGCCGCTGGACCGTGCGCTCTCCCGCCTGGGGCGAGCGATGGCCAGTGTCGCGGGCTCGCCGCCGGCGTCGCGACCGAGTCCGGCCAGTTCTCTCACCGATGGCGACCTGTCGGCACCTCAGCGTGCCGATGCCGCCGCGCTGATGCGGGTGAATCATGTCGGCGAGGTGTGTGCTCAGGCCTTGTACGAAGGGCAGGCGATGAGCACCCGCGATCCGGCGCTGCGTCGGCACCTGCAGCGCGCGGCCGCCGAGGAGGCCGATCACCTCGCCTGGACTCGCCAGCGCATCGATGAACTCGGCGGACGTCCGTCGCTTCTCAACCCCTTGTGGTACGCCGGGGCGTTCGCGCTGGGGGTGGTGGCGGGCCGGGCCGGCGACCGATGGAGCCTGGGGTTCGTCGCCGAGACCGAGCGGCAGGTGGAAGCCCACCTGGAGGGGCATCTGCAACGCCTGCCCGCCGAGGACGAGCGCTCGCGCGCGGTGCTCGCGCGCATGCGCGACGACGAAGTGGCGCACGGCCAGGCCGCCGTGAGGCTGGGGGCGGCCGAGCTGCCCGGTCCGGTGAAATCGGTGATGCGCGCCAGCGCGGGCGTGATGACCACGGTGGCGCATTACCTCTGAGCCGGCGCGCGGCGCGATCAGTCCTCGACGATCTCCCAGTCCATGCGCAAGGTGGCGGTCTTGGCGAGCATCGCCGAGGCCGAGCAGTACTTGTCGTGGGAGAGCTTGATCGCGCGCTCGACCAGGTTCGGCTTGAGCGCCCGTCCCCGGACGACGAAGTGGAAGTGGATGTCGGTGAAGACCTTGGGGTCGGTTTCGGCGCGCTCGGCCTTGAGCTGCACCTCGCAGCCGCGAACGTCCTGGCCACTCTTGCGCAGGATGAGCACGACATCGTAGGCGGTGCAGCCGCCGGTGCCCGCGAGCACGAGCTCCATCGGCCGGGGGGCGAGGTTGTTGCCCCCGCCCTCGACGGCGCCGTCCATCAGGGTGGCGTGTCCGCTGCCGGTGCGGGCGAGAAAGCTCATGCCGGTGGGCCCGGTCCATTGCACGGTGCATTCCATGGGGTGTCCTTTCCGGGGTGTGGTCCGTCTTCCGGGTTGGTGCGACGTAAAATCGGAGTTGGAGGATTCCCTCTAGGCAGAGAGCTGTCTGACCGGGAACCGGTTGTTCATTGCGGTGATTTTCGGAATTTTCTCAATCAAAACAATGAGATCGGATGGCAAAGAAACGGACCGAAGGGTGTCGAGGTTGAAATGATGCGCCGCCGCAAATATCTTGCATCGCAACAAGGATTCGGGTAGACTGGGTTCATTGGTCGTCAACGACGGCCCACCGATGTCTCCTCCACCCTCCTCCTTTGGTGGATTCAGCCCGATCCCTGCGATCGGGCTTTTTTTTGCCTGCGGCGAGCGGGTGCAGCGGTAGGCTTTGACGCGCCGCAGTTTGTCGCGCTAGAATATCAGGCTTTCCGCCAAGCTTTGTCTGCCCGTGATCGCTGTCGCGCACCCGGGCGCGGGGTCGCCCAACGGCGCCGCCAGGGCGGTTGTCTCTTCCACAGGTAATCCGATGAAGACGTTTTCCGCCAAGCCCCAAGAGGTGAAGCGCGACTGGTTCGTGGTCGACGCCACCGACAAGGTGCTCGGTCGCCTGGCAGCCGAGATCGCGCTGCGCCTGCGCGGCAAGCACAAGCCCGAGTACACCCCGCACGTGGATACCGGCGACTTCATCGTCGTGGTGAACGCCGGGCAGATCCGCGTCACCGGCAACAAGTCGCTGGGCAAGAAGTACTACCGGCACTCCGGCTATCCGGGCGGCATCACCGAGACCGACTTCGGCAAGATGCAGTCCCGCTTCCCGGGGCGCGCCCTCGAGCACGCCGTCAAGGGCATGCTGCCCAAGGGTCCTCTGGGTTACGCGATGATCAAGAAGCTGAAGGTCTACGCCGAGCCTACCCATCCCCATACCGCACAGCAGCCCAAGGCGCTGGAGATCTGACATGATCGGTGATTATTACTACGGTACCGGCCGTCGCAAGACCTCGGTGGCGCGCGTGTTCCTGAAGAAGGGCTCCGGCCGCATGGTCGTCAACGGCAAGCCGCTCGACGAGTACTTCGCCCGTGAAACGGGTCGGATGGTCGTGCGTCAGCCGCTCGAACTCACCAACAACCTCGAGGCCTTCGACGTGATGGTCAACGTCGGCGGTGGCGGCGAGAGCGGTCAGGCCGGCGCGGTGCGCCACGGCATCACCCGCGCGCTGATCGACTTCGACGAGACGCTCAAGCCGGCGCTGTCGCGCGCGGGTCTCGTCACCCGCGACGCGCGGGAAGTCGAGCGCAAGAAGGTGGGTCTGCACAAGGCCCGCCGGCGCAAGCAGTTCTCCAAGCGCTGATCCAGCGACGCGGGGTGGGGCACGATGCGCCCGCCTCCCGTTGTCCGGACCCGGAAAGCCGCCTCGCGCGGCTTTTTGCTTTGCACGGGGGGGCCTTGTCGTGATTCCGCGACTGCGTCGTCGACGTCCGAGTCGGGCGCCCACGCTCACGATCCAGCGTCGGGTCTCGTTGCCCCGACGCATCGCGGTGCTGGCCGCCAGCGTGGCACTCGGCGCGGCGCTCGCCTGGGGGGCGTTGCGCCTGATCGGCGCGATGCCCTGGGCCGCCGCCCTGGGCACCGAGCCCGCCCGAATCGACACCCTCGAGGCCGAACTGCGCGTCGAACGGGGCGAGCGTACCCGCCTCGAGGCGATCGCCAACGCGGCCGACAGCCAGATCAAGGTGGAGCGGGCGGCCGCCGAGCGGCTCGCGCGCCAGGTCCGTGAACTCGAGTTGGACAATGCACGGCTGAAGGCCGACCTCACCTACCTCGAGAACCTGCTGCCAGCGGGGGATGGCGAGACCGGGCTGGCGATCCGCGGCCTGCGTGTCGAATCCGACGCGACCCAGTCGCAACTGAACGTGCGGGCCTTGTTGACCCAGGGTGGGCGGTCCGACCGCGACTTCGTCGGTTCGCTGCAGCTGGTGCTGCAAGTGACGGTGCAGGGACGCGCGCAGACCCTGACCGTGCCCGAACCGGCCGCGCCGGCGGCGTTGCGCGAAACCTTGAAGCTCTCTTTCAGGCGTGCGCACCGCGTGCAGGCGGTGATACCGTTGCCGCCGGGAGCCACGGTACGATCCGCACAGTTACGGGTGCTGGAAGGTGGCGTCGTCAGGGCGCAGCAGACGGCCATGCCGTGAGGCGGTGGCGCTCGGGCGGACACGCCCGGGCGGCGCGACCGGCACGAATCCGATCGGAGGAGAGAACATGTTCGGCAGCAAGAAGCCCACGGTGGGCGCCATCGAGAGCCTGATCGGCGCGGGCACCGTCGTGGAGGGGCATCTGCGGTTCAAGGGAGGCCTGCGCATCGATGGCGAGGTGCTGGGCAGCGTCACCGCGGTCGACGGCAGCGCCGCCTCGCTGGTGGTGTCCGAGCAGGGACGGGTGCAGGGGCCGGTGCAGGCCTCGCACGTCGTCGTGAACGGCACGATCGAGGGCCCGGTGCACGCGGACGATTCCCTGGAGGTGCAGCCGAAGGCCCGCATCACCGGCAATGTGCGCTACCGCTCGCTCGAGATGCACGCGGGCGCGCTGATCGACGGCACCCTGTCACCCCTTGAAAGCGAGCGACCGACCCTGAAGTTGGCGGTGAACAAGGATTGACCGCCAAAGCCGGGCGCCCAGCAGGGCTTATCGCCTGGGGCTACACTAGAGATCTGTTGGGAGAACTTTCATGAACGCCGTCGCCGAAATGCCCGCTCCGCTGATCTTCACCGACTCGGCCGCTTCCAAGGTGAAGCAGCTGATCGACGAAGAGGGCAATGTCAACCTGAAGCTGCGCGTCTTCGTGCAGGGTGGAGGCTGCTCCGGCTTCCAGTACGGCTTCACGTTCGACGAAGAAACGAACGAGGACGACACCGTGATGTCCAAGAACGGTGTGACGCTGCTGATCGACGCGATGAGCTATCAGTACCTCGTGGGCGCCGAGATCGACTACAAGGACGATCTCGAGGGCGCCCAGTTCGTCATCAAGAACCCGAACGCCACCACGACCTGCGGGTGCGGCTCGTCGTTCTCGGCCTGATCACCCGGGCGCGGGATACACCGCGCCCAGCACCCGCGGGCCGGCGGCGCCGGTGACCGCGGGCAGATTGCCGGGCTCGCCCCGGCAACGCCGCATCGCCAACCAGGCGAACGCCACCGCTTCCACCGCCTGAGGCGGAGCCCCCAGGGCCTGGGTGCTGCGCACCGGCACCGGTACGCTCGCGCGGGCGATCCGGTCGAGCAGCACCGGGTTGTGGGCGCCGCCGCCGCAAAGGTAGATCGCGTCGGCACCGAACGCACGGCACGCCCGGGCCACGGTCGTCGCGGTGAGTTCCAGCAGGGTGGCCTGCACGTCGGCCACGGGCCAGGGCGCGCGCCTGCCGCGGGCCTTGCCCCACGCCTCGAGGTGCCCGTCCAGCCAGGCGCCATGAAAGAGGTCGCGCCCCGTGCTCTTGGGTGGCGGCACGCCGAAGTACGGTTCTCCCAGCATCCGTTCCAGCAGGTCGGCCTGCACCGTGCCCGCCGCCGCCAGGCGCCCGTCGCGGTCGATCGGCTCGCCGGTGTGTCGTTCGGCCCAGAGGTCGAGCAGCACGTTGGCCGGTCCGGTGTCGTGACCGAGCGCGGTTTCGCCCGGAGCCAGCAGGCTGACGTTGGCAATGCCACCGAGATTCACCACCGCGCGCCGTTCACCGGGGCTGGCGAAGACGGCCTGATGGAACGCGGGCACCAGGGGGGCGCCCTGGCCACCGGCGGCGACGTCCGCGGAGCGGAAATCGCAGACGACGGGCACGCCGGTGAGTTCGGCGAGCAACGCGCCGTCGATCAACTGCACGGTGTAGCCGAGGTCCGGCCGGTGGCGGATGGTCTGGCCGTGGGCACCGATCGCGATCACGCGCTCGCCGGCCGGTGCGTCCGCCAGCAGGGCCTTCGCGACGTCGGCATAGCGCCGCGCGATCAGGATCCGGGCCATCGCGGCGCGGTGCAGTTCGTTCTCGCCCGGCGCCTGCAGGGCCAGCAGCTCGGCACGCTCGGTCGCCGAGAACGACGCGCTGCCGAAACCGAGGGTGGTGGGGGTGTCGCCGGACCAGCGCACCAGGGCGCCATCGACGCCATCGAGGCTGGTGCCCGACATCAGGCCCAGCGTCAGCCCGGCGGCGGGAACGGGCGCGCCGCCCATCGCCGGGTTACTGGAAAGATGCGGTACGGAACGAGTTCAGCAGCGCGAAGCGGTGACGCGCCTCGGACACCGACGCGTTGAACACGCCGCGCTCGGAGGCGTCGAGCGAACGGACCTCCGGAGTGCCCGCCATCATCGGATCGACGTGCTCGCCGGCGATCCGCAGCTCGTAGTGCAGGTGCGGACCGGTGCTCCAGCCGGTGCTGCCCACGGTGCCGATGATGTCGCCTTGGAGCACCTTCGAGCCGACCTTCAGGCCGTCGGTGAAATCCTGCAGGTGCGCATAGACGGTGACCTGCTGCTTGGCGTGCTTGATGAAGATGACGTTGCCATAGCCCCGCTGTTGCCCGACGAACTCGACGACGCCGTCGGCCGAGGCGCGCACGCGCGTGCCCGCGGGCGCCGAGAAATCGACCCCCTTATGGGCGCGCCAGTCGCGCATGATCGGGTGCAGGCGGTTCTCGGTGAAGCCCGAGGTGACCCGGCTGAACTCCAGCGGGTTCAGCAGGAAGGTCTTCTTCAGGCTCTTGCCGTCGAACCCGTAGTACTCGCCGTGGCCATTGCGCTCGTACCAGACCGCCTGGTAGGTCTTGCGGCCGGTCTGGAGTTCGGTGGCGAGCACCCGCGTGGCCACGGGCGCGTCGAAGCTGTCGACCTCGCGCAGCACCTCGTAGACGACCCGGACCCGGTCGCCGCGGCGAAGGTCGCGCTGGAGGTCGAAATCACCGCCGAAGATCTCGGCGATCTGGACCGCGACCGATTCGGGGATGCCGGCCGAGTCGGTGGCCTGGAAGAGGGTGCTGCGCACTTCGATCGCGCGCATCTCGACCACCCGCTCGGTGGGTACGGCCTCTTCGGTGGCCACCAGGCCATCGGCGGTGCGACGCACGACCAGGCGGGTGCTGCTCTCGATCATCTTGCCGGCTTCGTCGACCGCGGTGCCGCGATACGCCAGTTTGAGCACCCGGCCCAGCGGATCGACCTCGGCGCGCACCGTGCGACCCGGGCGCAGCGTGAGCGCCTTCCGGGCGAGCGGGTCGTTCTGGGCGAAACGAAGGATCTCGGGGTCGTTCGCTCCCAGACGCGCGAGCACGTGGCCGAGGTTGTCACCCCGGCGGACGAGTTCACTCTGCAGGAAGCTGTCGGCGAGATCGGAACCGGCCAGCCGTACGGACAGCGGCTCGGTGATCGTGACCGGCGCCGGGACCGCGGAATCGGCGATCGGCGCCACGCCGAAAGCGGTCACGGCACCCAGCCCGCCGACGAGGGCGACGGCGAGGGCGGCATGACGGAGGCGACGGCTGGCTTGCATGTTTCTGGTGACTTTCAATCTCGGGCGGGGCCCGCGGTCGGCTAGAATCCGAGGCCGCGCGCGTCAGCAGGCGGTCCCGTTCGGGCCGGCGCCAACGCGGCGGTTCCGCGGTCGCCTTCGAGGCTCGAGGGCAAACCGACGCCCCTGGCCCCTCGGAAACGGCTGCGGCGATTGTAATCCATTGGGCTTAATCCCCACCAGGTTCCCCTATGAACGCCGGAAATTTGCCGATCAGCGATCGGTCGCGCGAGGCCCTCAGCATCAGTCTGCGCGGTTGTGACGAGCTGCTGATCGAGGCCGATTGGCTCAAGAAGCTCGTCCGCAGCGAGCAGACCGGGGTCCCGCTGCGCATCAAGCTCGGCCTGGACCCGACCGCACCGGACCTGCACCTGGGCCACACGGTGGTGCTGAACAAGATGCGCCAGTTGCAGGATCTGGGGCATACCGTGATCTTCCTGATCGGCGATTTCACCGCGATGATCGGCGATCCGTCGGGGCGAAACAGCACCCGGCCGCCGCTCACACGCGAGCAGATCGAATCGAACGCCCGCACGTATTTCGAGCAGGCGAGCCTGGTGCTGGATCCGGCTCGCACCGAGATCCGCTACAACTCGGAGTGGTGCGACCCGCTGGGCGCCCGGGGCATGATCCAGCTCGCGGCGAAATATACGCTGGCGCGCATGCTCGAACGCGACGACTTCACCAAGCGTTACAAAGCCGGCGTGCCCATCTCGGTGCACGAGCTGCTCTACCCGCTGATGCAGGGCTACGACTCGGTCGCGCTCAAGAGCGACATCGAGCTCGGCGGCACCGACCAGAAGTTCAACCTGCTGGTCGGGCGGGAACTGCAGCGCGAGTACGGGCAGGAGCCCCAGTGCATCCTGACCATGCCGCTGCTCGAGGGGCTGGACGGCGTCGAGAAGATGTCGAAGTCCAAGGGCAACTACGTCGGCATCACCGAGGCGGCCGGCGAGATGTTCGGCAAGCTGATGTCGATCTCGGACACCCTGATGTGGCGGTACTTCACGCTGCTGTCGTTCCGGCCGATGGCCGAAATCGACGCGCTGAAGGCCGCCTGCGAGTCGGGTCGAAACCCGCGCGATGCCAAGGTGATGCTGGCCCAGGAGATCGTCACGCGTTTTCATTCGGCCGCCGCCGCCGAGCGCGCGTTGGCCGATTTCGAGGCCCGGTTCCGCCAGGGGGCGCTGCCCGAGGACATGCCCGAGGTGACGGTGGCGGGAGCGCCCGTGGCGATCGGCACGCTGCTGCGCGAGGCGCAACTCGTTCCCTCCAGCTCGGAGGCCATGCGCAACATCGAGCAGGGCGGGGTGCGGATCGACGGAGAGCGCGTGTCCGACAAGGGCTTGCGCCTGGGCGCGGGGAGCTACGTGGTCCAGGTCGGCAAGCGCAAGTTCGCGCGGGTGACGGTCGTCGGCTGATGGGACGCGGGCGGTGATCGGCCTGCTGCAGCGGGTCAGCGAGGCGCGCGTGGTGGTCGACGGCCAGGTGACGGGCGAGATCGGGGCCGGGCTGCTGGTGCTGCTGTGCGCCGAGCGCGGCGACACCGAGCGCGAAGCGCGGGCCCTGCTCGACAAGCTGCTCGCCTTCCGCGTGTTTCCGGATGACGCCGGCCGGATGAACCGCAGCCTGCGCGATCTCGGCGAGCCCGCCGGCCTGCTGCTGGTGCCGCAGTTCACGCTCGCGGCGGACACCCGCAGCGGCACCCGTCCGAGCTTCACGCCGGCGGCGCCGCCCGAGGAGGGGCGCCGCCTGTTCGAGCACTTCGTCGCGCAGGCGCGGCAGGTGTTCCACCGGGTCGGCACGGGCGTGTTCGGGGCCGACATGAAGGTCCACCTGGTCAATGACGGTCCGGTCACCTTCTGGCTGCGGGTCGGGCCACCGGGCGCGTGAGCCCGCATCGAGAGGCGCAGATGACCGAACTCATCTTGATCCGGCACGGCGTGACCGCCTGGAACCGTGAAGCCCGATTCCAGGGCCGCATCGACATCCCCCTGGAGCCGGACGGCCATGCCGACGCCGAACGGGCGGCGGCCGCGATCGCCGCGCTGGCGGCCGATCGCGCGGTGTCGGCGCTCTACAGCAGCGACCTCACCCGGACGCGGCAGACCGCCGAGCCAATCGCGCGCCGGCTGGGGATGGAGGCGCGTCTGGAACCCGGTCTGCGCGAGCGCAACTACGGTGCGTTCGAGGGGCTGACCGGCGCGGACCTGCAGCGGGACTGGGCCGAGGCGTTTCGCCGATGGCGCGACCGCGAGCCCGACTTCGAACTGCCCGGCGGCGGCGAATCCTTGCGCCGCTTCCACCAGCGGGTGGTGGACACGCTGGAGGCGCTGGCGCGGCGCCACCCGGGCGAGCGGGTGGTGGCGGTGACCCACGGGGGGGTGCTCGATTGCGCCTACCGGCACGCCGCCGGACTGGACCTGCGGGCGGCTCGCCAGCACGATCTGCTGAACACCAGCCTGAACACGATCGCGCTCATCGACACCGGCTGGCGCGTGATCGACTGGGCCGACGTGCGCCACCTGGAAGACCCGCCGGACGGCCCGCGCCCCTGGGGCTGACCGGGGCGTCGACGCTCGGGGTCCGCGCCCGCGCCCGGGGGCGGCCCGCCTGACGGGCCGCCATTGCCCGCAGGGCCGGGCCTTCGATACACTTCGCGGGTCTGCGCAACTGGCGATCGGGTAGAGCACTACCGGGGAGCGCAGGCCTTCGCACGACGGCGCGTTCGCGCCCTCGGTCATCCCGTGTCTGCCGCGCGCCTGGGCAGCCGTCCCCTCGTTACATCGGCTGTCGAAGGAGTGACCCCATGTTTGACCGCAGCAAGACCATTGAAGTCGTCGATCCCGAGCTGTGGGCGGCGATCCAGAACGAGAACCGGCGTCAGGAAGAGCACATCGAGCTGATCGCCTCCGAGAACTACGCCAGCCCGGCGGTGATGGCCGCGCAGGGCGGGCAGATGACCAACAAGTACGCCGAGGGCTATCCCGGCAAGCGCTACTACGGTGGCTGCGAGTACGTCGACGTGGCCGAGCAGTTGGCGCTGGACCGTGTTCGCCAGCTCTTCGGCGCCGATGCCGCGAACGTGCAGCCGCACTCCGGCGCGCAGGCCAACGAGGCGGTGTTCCTCGCCTTCCTGAAGCCGGGCGACACGATCATGGGCATGAGCCTGGCCGAGGGCGGCCACCTCACCCACGGCATGGCGCTGAACATGTCCGGTAAGTGGTTCAACGTGGTCTCGTACGGCTTGGACAAGGACGAGGCGATCGACTACGACGCGATGGCCGCCAAGGCCCGCGAGCACAAGCCCAAGCTGATCATCGCCGGGGCCTCGGCCTATTCGCTGCGGATCGACTTCGAGCGGTTCGCGCGGGTGGCCAAGGAGGTGGGGGCGATCTTCATGGTCGACATGGCCCACTACGCGGGCCTGGTGGCCGCGGGCGTGTACCCGAATCCGGTGCCGCACGCCGACGTCGTCACGTCCACCACGCACAAGAGCCTGCGCGGGCCGCGCGGGGGCATCATCCTGATGAAGTCCGAACACGAGAAGGCGATCAACTCGGCGATCTTCCCGGGTCTGCAGGGCGGGCCGCTGATGCACGTGATCGCGGCCAAGGCGGTGGCGTTCAAGGAGGCCCTGCAGCCCGAGTTCAAGGTGTACCAGCAGCAGGTGGTGGCCAACGCGGCGGCGCTCGCGCAGACGCTGATCGAACGGGGTCTGCGCATCGTGTCGGGACGCACCGAGAGTCACGTGATGCTGGTCGACCTGCGCGCCAAGCAGATCACCGGCAAGGCCGCCGAGGCGGTCCTGGGCAGCGCGCACATCACCTGCAACAAGAACGCGATCCCCAACGATCCCGAGAAGCCGATGGTCACCAGTGGCATCCGGCTGGGTTCGCCGGCGATGACCACGCGCGGCTTCGGCGTGGCCGAGGCGCGCCAGGTGGGCCACCTGATCGCCGACGTGCTCGATGCGCCGAACGATCCGAACCGGATCGCCTCGGTCCGCGCCCGGGTCGCCGAGCTGACCGCGCGGTTCCCGGTGTATCGCTGAACCCATCCGAACACCGCCCGGTGAGCGCCGGGCGGCCTGGACCGAACGGTGCGCTGCCCCTTCTGTGATCACGTCGACACCCAGGTGATCGACACCCGGACCTCCGATGACGGGGATTCGATCCGCCGGCGTCGGCGCTGTCCGAACTGCGACAAGCGCTTCACCACCTACGAGCGCATCGAGCTGTCGATGCCGGTGGTGGTCAAGAAGAATGGTTCACGGGCCGAGTTCGACCGGCGCAAGCTGCGCGCCTCGCTGCAACTGGCCTTGCGCAAGCGGCCGATCGCGGCCGAGCAGGTCGACGCGGCCACGCACCGGATCGAGGACAAGCTGCTGGGACTGGGGCTGCGCGAGGTGCCCAGCGAGCGCATCGGCGAACTGGTGATGCGCGAGCTGAAGCGGCTCGACAAGATCGCCTACGTGCGTTTCGCCTCGGTCTATCGCAGCTTCGAGGACGTCGACGAGTTCGCCGACGCGATCCAAGAGGTCAAGCCGCGGCGCACCCGTGGCTGAGCCTGCCGCGTCGACTCAGACCACCGCGCCCTGGAGCATCGCGTCCTGGTTGCGGCCCGACGGGCCGGCGCGCACCGCCGAGCGCCGATCGACCACCCGGTCGCGACCCATCGCCTTGGCGAGGTAGACACGCCGGTCGGCCACCGAGATCAGGCTCTCCACGCTGTTGCCCTCGCGGACCAGCGCCATGCCGATCGACACCGTGATCGGAATCGTCAGGCCGTCCTGCTCGTACGGGTTGGCGCGCACCCGGTCGCAGATGCCGTTCGCCGCGTCGCGCAGGTCGTCGTCGGTGGGACGCTCGAGCAGCGCGCAGAACTCCTCGCCACCGTAGCGCGCGGCCTGATCCGCGGGTCCGAGCGCGCGTGTGAGGGTCTGCGCGAAATGCACCAGCACCTGGTCGCCGATCTTGTGGCCATAGCGGTCGTTGACCTGCTTGAACCAGTCGAGATCGAGCATCAGCAGGGCGATCGGGTCGCGTGACTGGGCCAGGCGGGTGCGCGTGTGCTGGTAGAAGGCGCGTCGATTGGCCAGGCCGGTCAGCTCGTCGGTGGTGGCGATGCGGCGCAGGTCATTGGCGATCCGGCTGTTCACCAGCGCCATCATCACCATCGCGTGGATCATCGGCACCAGCGAGAAGCAGGCGGTGATCGCCGTCTGGATCGTGCCGCTGGCGAAGCTGTCGCTGTTGCCGAGCACCGATCCGCCCTGGACCACCAGCGCGAGCACCCGGATCAGGTGCACGCCCACCACCAGTCCGACCAGTCCCAGCGCCCAGCTCAGGGGCGCGCGCGCGTCGGCGCGGTTGCGCCAGCGCTCGTGCAGCAGGGGCAAGGCCATGGCGACCAGGCCGCCCTGGATCACGGTGGTGATCTGCAGGCGCAGCACGAAGTCCTCGCGGGCGGTGCCCATCGCGAGCGCCAGGATCACGAACGCGGCGCAGCCCAGGGCCAGCCGGCCCAGTCGTGGCGGGCGATGGCACAGCTGACGGGTGGCCTCGTAGAAGACCGCCATGCCGCAGGGGCCGAAGATGTTGCCGGCGATGATCGACCAATCCCAGGCCAGCGCGCCCCGCATCGCGGCCGAGGCCATGCCCAGGCCGATCAGGAGGTGGGCGATCGCTGTCCAAGTAAGCGCTTGCTCACTGGGACGATGGATTCGCCGCGAGCTGTAGAGGGTGACCCCGCAGACCAGGCACGAGAGCGCGCCGATCAGGAACAGGGTGCGGGGGTCGAAGGCGAGCGCCGACATCCCGACAGGCTACCGGCGGCCCCGCCGGCAGGGGAGCCCGCGGCGACCGCCGCGTGGCGCTCCCCGACGAACGCGCGTTCGGTTTTCGCGACGGGCTCAGCGCCCGGCCTGGCGTGCCGCGTCGCGGATCTGTCCGAGCGTCTGGTTGGGCGTGATCGCCTGCGGGTCGACCTTCAGGTGGATGAGCGCCGGGCGACGTTCCTGGGTGGCGACCGCGAGGGCACGCGCCAGTGCCGGCTCGAATTCGGCCGTGGCGGTGACCCGCTCGCCGTGTCCGCCGAAGGCCTGGGCGAACTGGGCGAAGTCGGGATTGGTCAGCCCGCTGCCCAGCACGCGATCGGGGAACTCGCGCTCCTGGTGCATGCGGATGGTGCCGTACATGCCGTTGTCGAAGACGATCACCACCAGGCCGGCCCGGTATTGGGCGGCGGTGGCGAGTTCCTGACCGGTCATCAGGAAGTCGCCATCGCCGGCGAAACAGATCACACAGCGTTCGGGTTGCGCGATCGCGGCGGCGACCGCCGCGGGAACCCCCATGCCCATCGCCCCGGACGTGGGCGCGAGCTGCGAGCGGGTCTGGGCACCGCCGGGCTGGTCGGCGGTGACGGCGTCGTTGCCCGGCAGGCGCCGTTCGCGGATCGGCCCGTAGCGCCAGAATCGGTGCGCCCAGGTGGCGAAGTTGCCTGCGCCGTTGGTGATGATCGCGTCGCCCGGTGCGCATCGCCGCAGCGTCTGCA
>WBZM01002676.1_pt1 | contig 14775 bp, 11 predicted proteins | sample 5204271 | NCBI WGS metagenome assembly WBZM01 (sample SAMN12344346, study PRJNA552823) | activated sludge metagenome | biome: Activated sludge suspended growth; feature: Nitrification reactor; material: Wastewater; isolation source: activated sludge from nitrification reactor of wastewater...
GCTGTTCGGCGGGGCGACGGCGCTGCTGCCGGTGTTCGCCGCCGACGTGCTGCACGTCGGCCCGGGCGGGCTCGGCTGGCTGCGCGCCGCGCCCGGGATCGGCGCCGCGGTCTGCGGTCTCGCGCTGAGCGCGTATCCGGTCAATCGGCGGGTCGGACGCTGGATGTTCGGCGGCGTGTTCGTGTTCGGCCTCGCGACCGTCGTCTTCGGGGCGACGACCCACTATTGGATTGCCCTGGTCGCGCTGACGGTGATGGGTGCCGGCGACATGGTGAGCGTCTACATCCGACACCTGCTGGTGCAGCTCGAGACGCCGGACGAGATCCGCGGCCGCGTGAGCGCCGTGAACGCCGTGTTCATCGGGGCCTCGAACGAGCTCGGCGAGTTCGAGTCGGGCCTGACCGCCGCCTGGTTCGGGGCCGTGCCCGCGGTGCTGCTCGGCGGCTGCGCCACCCTGGTCGTCGGCGCGGTCTGGGCACGCCTGTTCCCGGAACTCTGGCGCATCGACCGGTTCTCCGGGCCGTGACACCTGTACAAACGTACAGTATGCTCGGCCCATGCGCAGGGCCGACCGTCACACGCCGGAGAAGGGCCGCGGGGCCGTCAGCAACCGCGGCGGGCGCTACGAGCCCACGCGGCTGGAGGCCGCGGACGACGGCTGGGGCAGCCTCGACGAGCCGCCGCGCCGCGCCGAGACCACCTTCGTCGCCGACCGGCCGAGGCGCGCCATCACGACCAACCAGTCGCCCGACGTCCCGTTCGACCAGTCGATCAATCCCTACCAGGGTTGCGAGCACGGCTGCATCTACTGCTTCGCCCGGCCGACCCACGCGTACTGGAACCTGAGCCCCGGCCTCGACTTCGAGACCCGCATCTTCCACAAGCCGGGCCTCGCGCAGCTGCTCGAGCGCGAGCTGTCCGCGCCGGGCTACGTGTGCAAGCCGATCAACCTCGGCGCGAACACCGATCCCTACCAGCCCGTCGAGCGCGAACGATGCAGCACGCGCGCGGTGCTCGAGGTGCTGCTGGCGCACCGCCATCCCGTCACCATCGTCACCAAGGGCGCGCTGGTCACGCGCGACCTCGACCTGCTCGGCGAATTCGCGGCGCACGGGCTCGTGACGGTCAACGTCAGCCTGACCACGCTCGACGACGGACTGAAGCGCACGCTCGAGCCGCGCGCGGCGTCGCCGGCGGCGCGGCTCAGGGCGATCGAGGCGCTGGTCGCGCAGGGCGTGCCGGTCGGCGTGCTGCTCGCGCCCATGATCCCGGCGCTCAACGACCACGAACTCGAGCGACTGGTCGAGGCCGCCGCCGCGCACGGTGCGAGCCGGGCGGCGTTCATGCCGCTGCGCCTGCCGCTCGAGGTCGCCGGGCTGTTCGAGCAGTGGCTGCACGAGCACTACCCGGCGCGGGCCCAGCGCGTGCTCGGCCTCGTGCGCGGCATGCGCGGAGGGCGGCTCAACGACCCGCGGTTCGGCGAGCGGATGCGCGGCGAAGGCCCCTACGCGCGCCTGCTCGCGGCGCGGTTCGAGGCGGCCTGCCGGCGGCACGGGCTGAACCTGCGGCGTTCCGTCGAGCTCGACACCACCCGCTTCGTCCGCAATCCGGGTGCGCCGCAACAGGCCGACCTGTTCGCGACCTGAGGCACCCTCCGCCGCGGGGAGCCTGACGTATACTCGATCCGGACGTCGACCGAAGCGTGCCTGGCCGGCGGGGCCGGCAGGGGGAGGGTGTTCGCCATGTGGCTTCTGCTGAGTGCGCGGCAGATCGTGCGGCGCCTGCGCGCCGCCCGGCCCGGGCTCGGCGTTGCCGTCGCCTGCCTCGGCGTCGCGGGCTGCATGACGGCCAAGGTGGACGAGACGCGGCAGGTGGTTGCGGCCGTGCAGCCGGGCGAGTCCATCGTCGTGCTGCGCCGCCCGCAGATCGACGGCCCGGGCACCGAGGAGGAATTCATCGAGTGCCTGCAGGAGCGCCTCGGCGGCGAGCTGGTCCACCCCATGGACGGCCAGTCGGCGGGCACGCGCCGCGATGCGGCGCCATTCCGCATCTATGGCGAGCAGCAGTTCGTGGACGCGCTGTTCCCCTGGTTCGAGTCGAGCACCGCGCCGTCGAACGCCGCGGGCCTGAAGCTGCTGGTCGAGCGCCCCGGCGTGACCGAGCGGCTGCAGCAGATCGGCGTCCGCTACATCGTCTGGCTGGACGGCAAGACCCAGACGACCGATCGCAACGGCAGCATCGCCTGCACCATCGGCATCGGTTTCGGCGGCTGCATCGGGCTCGGCTGGTGGGACAAGGAGTCGGGCTACGTCGCCTCGGTCTGGGACCTGAACACCGCGACGGAACTCGGCTCGGTGTCGGCGGACGTCACCGGAACCTCGGTGCTGATCGGCGCCGTCGCGCCGATCCCGATCATCTCGCCGGTGCGCAAGGCGGCCTGCGAGCGCCTCGGCGACCAGCTTCGTTCGTTTTTGGTCGGCGACGGCCAGGCGGCGGGTGCGGCGGGCGTGTCAGCGGGAGCGACCGGATCGCGTTGAACCCACGGCAGTCCCGGGCATCCAACACTCAGGGTATACACAGCGACGCCGGGGCTCCGGCGTGCCCCGCAGGGATGGATCGATGCAGCGACGAATGACCCTCCGGCCGCTCTGGCCCGCGCTCTGCGCGGTGTCGCTGGCGGCCTGCAGCCTCACGCCGACGATGCCCGGCATCCCCATGCCGCCCTCGTCGCCGGGCTCCAGCGGCGGTAGCGGTTCGCCGGGCGGCAGCAGCGGCGGCAGCACGCAGCCCTCGGGCGGCGGTTCGCCGGGCGCCTCGACCCCGAGCGGCGGTGGCTCGTCGGGCGGCGGTGCGTCGGGCGGCGGCAGCGCCGCGCCCGACATCGGCGGGACGCGCGACGGCCAGGGTTCGGACGGCGTGCTCGCCGGGTCCGGCAGCGGATCCGGCGGCGTGACCGCCGGCGATACGGTGGGTGCGGGCGGTTCGTCCGCCGGTTCGGGTCCTGCGGGCAGCACGACCGCGGCCGGAGGCGCGAGCGGTGGCGCGAATGGCGGCGCCAGCGGCACCGGCGCCGGAGACGCCGCACCGCCCCAGGCGCCGGGCTGGAAACTGCCCTCGGCCCAGGGATCGCAGGGGGGTGCCGCCGGTGAGGGCCAGGGCCGCGGGCCGGCGGGTTCGGGCTCGCAGGCGGGCCAGTCGCCGGGCGCGGGTGGCACTGCCACGGCAGGGGGCGCGGGCGGTGGCGGCGCCGCGTCGGGTAGCACGGCCGGTGGTGGCGCCGCGTCAGGCGGAGCGGCCGGCAGCGGTCCGAGCGCCGGCGGCGCTGGCGGCGGTGAAGACCGGCGTGCGGAGATCGACCGGCGCTTCGACGAGACCTTCGCCGTGTTCGACGCCCGCATCCGCAAGGAGCAGGAAGCGATTTCGCAGGAACGTGCCGGCCGCGGCGGCTCCGGCGGCGGCGCGGGCGGCACGGGTACGGAGAGCGGCGGCGACGGCACTGCCAGCGGCGGTGCGGCGGGCGACGCCTCGGGCCAGGGCGCCGGCAAGCCGGCCGACCGGGCCGGCGGACGGACGGGCGACGGGTCGGGCGAGGGTTCGGGCGGCGACGACGGTGCGTCCGGTCGCAGCACGCCGGGCGGTGGCGGCGGCGTCGGCGGCGGGGTGCTCGGCGGCTCGGGTCCCACGGACGTGCCGGCCGGCATCCCGGACGGCCGCGACGACGACATCGTGGCGCGCCAGTTGCGCGAGGCCGCGATGAAGGAAACCGACCCGGAGCTGCGCGAGAAGCTCTGGGAAGAATACAAGCGCTACAAGCAGGGCACCTGATTGAAGACTCGTCTCGCCAGGACCGGAACGATCCTCGTCGGCTGGGCGGCCCTCGCGCTCGCCGGCTGCGTCACGACCGACGAGCGGCCCATCGCGCCGGTCGTCGCGCAGAAGGCCCGGGCGGAGATCCCGCAGGACGAGCTGCTCGACGTCGGCGTGCGCCTGTTCGACCCGAACGTGCCCGCCAGCGAGGAAGCACAGGAGAAGCAGGGCGTGTTTCCCGAGGTGCGCAACGCCGAGTCGCGCTACATGGCGACGCTGCTGCGCGACACGCTCGAGGGCACGGGGCAGTGGGGGCAGGTGCGCGTGCTGCCGCGCGACGGCGACGGCATGGACGTTCTGGTCGACGGCCGCATCCTGCGCTCCGACGGCAAGTACCTCGAGCTCGAGCTGAAGGCCACCGACGCGACCGGCCGCGTGCTGCTCGCGAAGGCCTACGAGGCGCGGGCCGACCAGCGCGCCTACAAGGACGTGCCGAACCGGCCGCGCGATCCGTTCGACAACGTCTACAACACCTTCGCCAACGACCTGCTCGCGGCGCGCGACCAGCTCACGCGCGAGCAGAAGGTGCAGGTCCACCAGGTCAACAACCTGCGCTTCGCCGCGGCGCTGGCGCCGTATGCGTTCTCGGCCTACCTGGCGCGCGACCGGCAGGGCCGCTACCAGCCGGTGCGCCTGCCGTCCGCGGAAGACCCGGTCGTGCAGCGCATGGAGCGCATCCGCGAGCGCGACTACGCGCTGATCGACACGCTGAACGAGTACTACAGCAGCTTCGGCCAGAGCATGGACGAGGCCTACACCAACTGGCGCAAGTACTCGCACGAGGAGATCGAGCAGGTCGAGGAGGCCAAGCGCAAGGCGCTCACGCGGCAGGTGCTCGGCGCCGCGGCGGTGGTGGCCGGCATCATGGTCGACCAGTCGGGCGGCAGCCAGTCGAGCGTCGAGTCCGCGGCCACGGCGGCCGCCGTCATCGGCGGCATCTACGCGTTCAAGAGCGGCCTCGACATGCGCTCGGAGATCAAGATGCACGCCGAGTCGCTGAAGCAGCTCGGCCAGTCGTTCCAGGGCGAGGTCCAGCCCATCGTGGTGGACATCGAGGGGCGCACGCTCCAGCTCAAGGGTTCCGCAGAGGACCAGTACGCCGAATGGCGCCAGCTGCTGAAGGAACTCTACGAGAACGAGACCGGGTTGCCGGCGAGTGCGGCGGCGACGCCCGCCACGCCCGCGACCGGGCAGCGCTGAGAGCACCGCCGCATGACCGGGTCGCTCGCGGACGGGCAGGTCGTCGCTGCGCGTTACACGCTGCAGCGGCTGCTCGGCCGCGGTCCGCGTGCCGAGACCTGGCGCGCCCTCGATGCGCAGGCGGGCGACCGCGCGGTCGTGCTCAAGTTCGCGGCGCCGGGCGCCGAGGCGCGCCTCGAGACGGAGCACGCCATCCACGCCGGCCTGCGCCATCCGTCCGTGCTGCCTCCGGGCCGGCTCGTAGCGGCCGACGGGCGCAGCTTCCTCGTGCTGGAGGAACAGCCGGGCGGTGACCTCGGCCGCCTGCGCGGGCGCGCCTGGCCGTTCGTGCTGCGGCGCGTGCTGCCCGTGGTCGACGCGCTCGGCGCGCTGCACGCGACCGGCCACGTGCACGGCGACGTCAAGGCCGCCAACGTCCTGCTCGACGCCGACGGCCTGCCGCGGCTGGCCGATTTTTCCTGTGCGCGCCGCGTCGGCGCCGGCGGGCCGGCGGACGGTTCGCCCCACGGCATGAGCCCGCAGCGTCACGCCGGCGAACCGGCGGCGGTCGCCGACGACGTGTATGCGACCGGCGCGCTGCTCTACGGCCTGATCGGCGGACACCCGCCGTTCTATCCCGACGTGAGCCCGGAGCGCGCGCGCGACGAGGCCCCCGCGCCGCTGGTCGCGCGGCCCGCGGTGCCCGCGCCGCTGGCGGATCTCGTGCTGCGCTGCCTCGCCAAGGATCCCGCGCAGCGGCCGACGGACATGGCCGAACTCGCCCGCGAACTGCGCGCCTGCCTGGAGCTGCCGGTGGCGGACGAGCCCGCGGCGGGCACGACCGCAGCGCCCCGCCTCGTGCCGCCCGTGGATGCGGCGCCCATCCGCCCCGAGTGGCCGCGGGGCCGCGAGGCGTCCTCCTCCGACCGGCAGCTGCGGCGCGAGGGCTTCCGCCGCGGACTGCTCGTGAGCGCGGTCGTCGCCTCGCTGGCGGCGATCGTGTTCGTGTTCTTCGTGCTGCCGGGACTCGTGTCGCCGCCGGCCGCGCCGCCGCCCGCGCCGTCGCAGGCGGCTGCGCCGGCACCGACGACGGCGGCACCCGACCTCGCGCGTCTCGCGGAACTCAAGCGGCAGGTCGACGAACTGCGCGGCTCGCTCGCGCCGCGGCTCGACGCCCTCGGCAGGCAGGACGTGAGCGCCTGGGGCGGCGCGCTGCTCGGCGACGCCCGCTCGGCCCTGGCGGCGGCGGATGCCGCGATCGCACGGCGCGACTACGCGCCCGCGCTCGAGAGCCTGCGCGCCGCCGCCGGGCAGGTCGGGCAACTCGAGAAACAGGTGCCGGTCGTCCTGCGCGAACGGCTGTCGCAGGGCGGGGCCGCGCTCGAGGCAGGACGCTCGGCCGAGGCAACTGCGGGCTACTCGGCGGCGCTGCGCATCGACGCGCGCAACGCCGCGGCGCAGGCGGGCCTGCAGCGCGCCCGGGTGCTCGACGACGTGCTGAAGGAACTCTCCGCGGCGACGCGCGCGGAACAGGAGGGCGACGTGGCGGCGGCGCAGGCCGCGTACCGCCGGGCACTCGCGCTCGACCCGGCCACGCGCGCCGCCCGCGACGGCCTCGCCCGTCTGCAGGCCAGGGCGACGGGAGATGCCTTCGCGACCGCGCTCTCGGGCGCGCTCGCCGCACTCGCGCGCAAGGACTATGTCGCCGCGCGCGCAGCCTACGAGCGTGCCGGGCGCATCCGGCCCGGCGCGCCGGAGGTGGCCGACGGATTGCGGCAGATCGAACAGGCGGGCCGCACGCGCGATCTCGGTGCGACTCTCGCCCGCGGGCGAGAGGCCGAGCACGAGGAGCGCTGGGCCGACGCGCTGGCGGCGTACCGCGAGGCACTGAAGGTCGATCCCGCGCTGCGTGACGGCCAGCAGGGCGCGGAACGCGCCGAGCCGCGCGCGATGCTCGACGCCCAGCTGCAGACGTACCTCGACCGGCCCGAGCGGCTGTTCAGCCAGGAGGGCCGGGCGGCGGCGCGCAACGTGCTCGGCCAGGCGCAGGCCGTGCCGTCACCGGGTCCGCGCCTCGCGGCACAGGCGCAGCGCCTCGTGCGGCTGCTGCACGAGTCCGAGACGCCGGTGCGCATCGCGCTCGCCTCCGACAATCTCACCGACGTCCAGATCTACCGGGTCGGTAGACTCGGCAGCTTCGAACGTCGCGACCTCGAGCTCCTGCCCGGCCGCTACACCGTGGTCGGCACGCGCAACGGCTATCGCGACGTGCGCAAGGAAGTCACGCTGCTGCCGGGTGCGCCGCCGCCGCAGCTCGTGATCCGCTGCGAGGAGCCCATTTGAGCGTCGAACTCGTCATCCAGGATCCGCTCGGCGAACGTGCGCTCGCGGCCGCCGACTTTCCGCTGGGCGTCGGCGGAACGGGCAGCACGGTGGCGCTCGCCGGGTTGCCGCCCGCGCCGGCGGCGTGGATCGCGCTGCACGACGGCCAGCTCTTCCTGCAGCCGGTCGAAGGCGGTGCCGCGCTGCGGCTGAACGGCGCGGCCGTCGCCCGCTCGAGCTGGCTGCGCGACGGCGACGTGGTCGATGCCGGGACCGGCCGCCTGCGCGTGCTGCTGCGCGGCGACGAGCGGCGCCTCGTGGTCGAGGACGGCAGTCGCGGCGATCTCACGCAGCCGCCCGAGCCCGCGGCCGGGCCCACCGTCAGTGGCGGCGGCGACGGCGAGGAAGAGCGCATCGAGGCGGTCGCCTTCCGCACGCCGGCATCGACGCCGCCACCGCGCCGGGCGTCGTACCGTTCGATCGCAGGCGCCGTGGCCGCGGTGCTGCTCGCGTTCGTGCTTTGGTTCCTGTGGGCCGGGCGCTCGGTCGAGATCGTCACGCAGCCGGCGGCCGAGTCGGCGCGGCTCGAGGGCGCCTTCCCGGCCCTGCGCACCGGCGCGCGCCACTTCGTGCGCCCGGGCCGCTACGTGCTCGTCGCCGAGCGGCCGGGTTACGAGGTGCTGCGCGAGCCCGTCGTCGTCACCGACGCGTCCGGCCAGTCGCTGCAGTTCGCGCTCGTCCGGCGGCCCGGCCGGCTGCGCGTCGAGTCGAGCGTCGCGGCGAAGGTCAGCATCGACGGACGCCCGGTCGGCGCGGCCCCGGGCGAATTCCGGCTGCGCGAGGGCAAGCACGTCGTGGCCGTCGTTGCGCCCCGGCACCTGCCGTTCCAGGCCGACGTCGCCATCGCCGGCGGCGACCGGCTGCAGGTCCTGAAGGCGTCGCTGGTGCCGGCGTGGGCGCCGCTCGAAGTGCTGACCGAGCCCTCGGGTGCCGAAGTCCGCGTCGGCGGCGAGGTGCGCGGCGTCACGCCGCTGAAGGTCGACCTCGGCGCGGGCAGCCACCGGGTCGAGTTGCGCCACCCGGGCTACCAGCCCTGGATCAGCGACGTGCAGATCGAGGCGAACCGGCCGCAGACGCTGGGCCCCGTGCGCCTCGGCCTGCCCGACGGACGGCTGGTGGTCAGGAGCCAGCCGGCCGGCGCGAGCCTGAGCGTCGGCGGCGCGTACCGCGGCCGCACGCCGCTCGAGATCGACGTGCGGCCGGAGACGCCGCTGCCGGTCCTTCTCGCGCGCGACGGCTACGAGTCGGCCACGGCGAGCGTCACCCTCGCGCCGGGCGAGCGGCGCGTGCTCGAACTGAAGCTGCCGGCGGTGCTCGGCGAGGTCACGGTGCAGGGCACGCCCTCCGGGGCCGAGGTGCTCGCGGGCGGCCAGGTGGTCGGTCGCCTCGGCCAGACCTTCCGCCTGCCGTCGGCCACGCAGCCGATCGACGTGCGTGCGACCGGCTATCGCACGCGGCGCATCGAGATCACGCCGCGACCCGGGCTGCCGCAGGTCATCGAGGTGCGGCTCGATCCGGAGCGCGGCACCAGCGTCGCGACCACGACCACGACCACGACCGCGGCGCAGGCCGCTGTCGCCGAGCCGCAGGTGTCGCCGCTGCAGGGTCCGCTGCAGGCCTCGATCCGCACGCGCGGCGGCCTGGAACTGAAGCTGCTGCCGGCGGGCAGCTACACCATGGGCAGCGCGCGTCGCGAGTCGGGACGACGAGCCAACGAAGCCCAGCGGCCCGTCGAGCTGCAGCGCCGCTTCTATCTCGCCACGCGCGAGGTGACGAACGCCGAGTACCGCCAGTTCGACCCTGCGCACCGCTCGGGCTTCGTCGGGCAGAACACGCTCGAGCGCGACCGTCAGCCGGTCGTCGCCGTGTCCTGGCAGCAGGCCGCGGCCTACTGCAACTGGCTGAGCCGGCAGGAGGGTCTCGCGGCGGCCTACGAGTCGCGCGGCGGACGCCTCGTGCCGGTGCAGCCGATGAACACCGGCTACCGCCTGCCGACGGAGGCCGAGTGGGAGTGGGCCGCGCGCGCGAACCGCGACGGCTCGCTGCGCAAGTACCCGTGGGGCGACTCGCTGCCCGTGCCGCCCGGCGCGGGCAACCTCGGCGACCGCATGGCGCAGCCGCTGCTGCAGGCCGTCATCGAGGGCTACGACGACGGCTACGCGGTCACCGCGCCGGTCGCCAGCTTCGCACCGAACGTGCTCGGACTGCACGACCTCGGCGGCAACGTCGCGGAGTGGACCAGCGACCTCTACACTGTGCAGCCGTCGGGCGGCGCGGCGGCCGTCGATCCGCTCGCGACCGGCGACGGCAGGCTGTGGGTGATCCGCGGCTCGGGCTGGCGGCACGCCACGGTAACGGAACTGCGCGCGGCCTTCCGCGACTACGGCGAGGGTGGGCGCGACGACGTCGGCCTGCGCATCGCGCGCTATGCGGAGTGACCGGATGAAGCGACACTCACCGTCCCACTGGATCCTCGCGCCGGTCGTGGCGGCTGCGTTCGGCCTGCTCGCCGGCACCGCGCCTGCGCAGCAGGCAACGGCCCCCGCCACGCCGCCCGCGACGGGCACGCCGGCGCAGGCGCCGGCACCGCCGCCGGCCCGGGATGCGGCGGACCCGGACAAGCTGCCGCCCGCGCCGGCGTCGTCGAAGCCCACGCCGCAGCGATTCGAGCCTACGGAAAAGGTGCGCCCGGATTTCGACGTGGCGTTCCCGGTGGACATCTGAGCAACAGGCCGCGAACCATGAAGAAATCGAAATCCAGCGAGTTCCTGTTCGAGGTGTTCTCGCTGATCGTCATCGCCGTGCTGGTGCAGGGCGTCTACGCGACGGTGGTGCGGCCGCAGGCCGAGGCGCTGCGCGTGCACGACGCGCAGATGATGGCGAAGGACAAGGACTACGTCCCCGAGCGCAGCGCGTTCGTGATCCTCAAGGACTACGAGCAGGAGATCTGCATCGTGTTCGCGCTGTGGGCCTTCGCGATCATGGGCTACAAGGCGCTCGTCGTGCGGCGCTCGCGCCAGCTGCTCGCAACGGACCTGCTGCGGCTGCCCGAGGGCATGAAGATCCTGCCGGAGGACACGCGCGACTATGCGCGCCAGGTCGAGAACCTGCCGGAGGCGCAGCACGGCGAGCTGCTGCCGCGGGCGCTGCTCGCGGGCCTGCACCGGTTCGGCGCCACGCGCAACATCCAGGACGTCTCCTCGGCGATCCACGGCGTCTGCGAGCTCGAGTTCGACCGCCTCGACGCCGAGCTGTCGATGGTGCGCTACGTCGCCTGGGCCATCCCGGCGATCGGCTTCGTCGGCACGGTGCGCGGCATCGGCGAGTCGCTGCAGCAGGCGCACAAGGCGGTGGAGGGCGACGTCTCGGGCGTCGTGGCCGGCCTCGGCACCGCGTTCAATTCCACGCTGGTCGCGCTCGCGCTCAGCATTCTCGTGATGTTCATGCTGCACCAGATCCAGCTCCGCCAGGAGCGCCTCGTGCTCGACACCGAGGACCACCTCGACCAGAACGTCGTGCGCCAGATGCTGGTGCGGTAGCGCGCCGCATGGCCCACCTCGCCGTCGAGCTCAACGATGCCGGCCTGGTGGTCGCCCGCGCCGGCGATTCGGGCATCGAGGTCTCGCCGCCCAGCCCGGGCTGCGCCCTGCTGAGCGACGGCAAGGTGCTGGTCGGCGCGGCGGCCGCCGCGCGGGCACGCATCACGCCGCTCTACGTGCAGACCCGTCACTGGCAGCAGCTCGGCCTCGAGCGCCTGCCGTGGACCAAGGGCGGCGCCGACACGCTGGCGGACGTCGCCTTCCTGCAGCTGCGCGAGCTGCTCGCGCCGCTGCCGCGACAGCCCGACGACGCCCTGCTGTTCGCCGTGCCGCCGGGCTACACGCGCGAGCAGCTCGGCCTGCTGGTCGGCATCGGCAACGAGACGGGCCGGCCCGTGCGCGGCCTGGTCGATCTGGCGGTCGCGGCCTGCGCCGCGCACGTCGAGTCCGCCCACGTGCTGCACCTCGACGTGCAGCTGCACCAGTCGGTGGTGACGGCGCTCGAGTGGTCGCGGGCCGAGGGCGCGCTGCGGCGCAGCCGGTACGAGATCCTGCCGGGCTGCGGCTGGCAGGCGCTGCAGCAGGCCGTGGCCGAGACGGTGGCGACGCTGTTCGTGCGGCGCACGCGCTTCGACCCGCTGCACGAGGCGGCGACGGAGCAGGCGCTGTTCGACGCGCTGCCGAAGTGGCTCGCGGCGCTCGGGGAGGCCGACGCGATCGAGGCCACCCTCGAGTCTTCCGGCCGCAGCTTCGCCGTCCCGCTCGAGCGCGCCGTGCTGCTCGACGCGCTGGAGCCGCGCCTCGCGGACCTGCTGCGGCTGGTGCAGGGCGCGCGTCCGGCCGGCCTCGCCGTCGAACTCTGCGTGTCCGCCGCGGCCGCCGGCGTGCCGGGGCTGGTCGAGCGACTCGCGGCGCTGCGCGACTGCCGGCTCACGCGGCTGCCCGCCGGCGCCGGTGCGCGCGGCGCGCTCGAGTGCAGCAATGCGATCCTGCGGCCGGCGGAGTCCGTCGCGCTCGTGCATCGCCTGCCGATCGGCGTGCCGGTCCAGGTCGAGGCGGCGCCCGCCGCGGTGCCCGTGGCCTGGCCGCCCGAGCTGACCCCGACACACGTGCTGCACGCGGGGCGCGCCTGGGCCGTGACCCCGCGGCCGCTGGTACTCGGCTCGTCGGTCGGCGGCGGCGAGCGCGCGCTGGCGCTGCCCGCCGGCACCGCGGGACTCTCGCGTCGCCATTGCACGCTCGTGCGGCACGCGGACACCGTGCTGGTCGAGGATCACAGCACCTACGGCACGTTCGTCAACGACGAACGCGTCACCGGTCGTCTCGCGCTCAAGGTCGGCGACCGGCTGCGGCTCGGCGCGCCGGGCGTCACGCTCGAACTGATCCGGGTGCTCGCGGACGATGGCCCGCCGTAAGTTCGACATCTTCAGCATGTCCTTCCTGGACACCATCTGCTGCGCCTTCGGCGCGGTGGTGCTGCTGTACATGATCCTGAACGCCTCCGCGGGCATGGACTACAAGCGCAGCACGTCCGACCTGCAGGCAGAGGTCGACAAGCTGGAGGAGCAGGTGCTGGAGGGCTACGCGAATCTCGTCGCGATCCGCAACAGCAACCAGGCGACCGACCGCCAGAAGGTGCGCACGGAGGGCCTCTCCGAGCGCGTGCTCGCCGAGACCGAGCAGCTCCGCCAGCAGCTTGCCGACGCCGACAAGCTGGCGGTGTCGCGACGCGAGGCCATCGAGAAGCTCAAGTCGGACCTGCAGCAGCTCGACGAGGAGCAGAAGCGGCTCTCCGCGGGCTCGCCGAGCCCGGGCCGGCCCGGCAACCGCGTCAAGGGCTTCGTCGGCACCGGCGACCGCCAGTACCTGAGCGGCATGAAGCTCGGCGGACAGCGCATCGCGATCCTCGTCGACGCGTCGGCGAGCATGCTCGACGAGACGGTGGTGAACGTCATCCGCCAGCGCAACATGCCCGAAGCCCGCCGCCTGCGCTCGGAGAAGTGGCGCCGCACCGTCTCGACGCTCGACTGGATCGTCACGCAGGTCCCCGCGCGCTCGAAGTTCGAGGTGATCGCCTTCAACACGCGCGCGTGGTCGCTCGGCAAGGACGGCGCGATCCGCTGGCGCGACGGCAGCGACGCGCAGGCCCTCGACGAGGTCGTGAAGACCCTGCGCACGACCGTGCCGCAGGACGGCACCAGCCTCGAGAACGCGTTCGTCGCGCTGCAGTCGCTCTCGCCGGCGCCGGACAACGTGTTCATCATCACCGACGGCCTGCCGACGCAGGGCGCCTCGCCGCCGCTGGTGAAGAAGACCATCGACGGCGACGACCGCCTGAAGCTGTTCGAGCGGGCGCTGGTGCGCTATCCCGCGAACGTCCCGGCCAACGTCATCCTGATGCCGATGGAGGGCGACCCGGCCGCGGCGGGTGCGTTCTGGGCGCTGGCCCGGCGCACGCGCGGCTCGTTCCTCATGCCGTCGAGGGACTGGCCGTGAGACGCCGGCGCGGCCGCGACTTCGAAGTCTTCAGCATGTCCTTCCTGGACACGATCACCTGCGCGTTCGGCTCGGTGATCCTGCTGTTCGTGCTGTCGAAGTTCGGCGAGCCCGCGGCCCTGGAAAAGGCGCGCACCGACCTCGACGGCCGCGTCCTCGCGCTGCAGAAGGAGCTCGCCGACATCCGCGGCGAGACCGAGGTGCTGAACCGCGACCTGACCCAGCGCCAGCAGCAGCTCGCCGAGGAGCGGCTCAAGCTCGCGCGGCTGCGCGGCGACCTCTCGAGCGTGCTCGGCCGCTACAAGGCGTCGGCGCAGGACGCCGAGGTGGCCAACAAGCTCGAAGGCCAGCTGGTCGCGGCGCAGCAGCAGCTCAGCGAGGAGATGAAGCGGGTGCTCGGCGCCGACTTCCGGCGCGCGCCCGAAGACGCGGTGGCCGGCCTGCCGGTGGACAGCGAGTACATCGTCTTCATCATCGACACCTCGGGGTCGATGGCCAACTATGCGTGGCCGCTGATGCTGCGCAAGATGCAGGAGGTGCTCGACGCCTACCCGACGGTGAAGGGCTGGCAGGTGATGAGCGACGAGGGCACCTACATGTTCGCCTCGTACCGCGGCAAGTGGCTGCCGGACACGCCCGCGCAGCGTCGCATCGTGATGGACCGGCTGCGCGACTGGTTTCCGTTCAGCAACTCGAGCCCGGTGGAGGGCATCGTCGAGGCGATCCGCACGTACTACTCGCCGGACCGCCAGATCAGCCTGTACGTGCTCGGCGACGAGTTCACCGGCACGTCGATCGACTCGGTCGTGCGCACGGTGGACCAGATCAACCGCGAGGGCGGCAGCGGCGAGCGCCGCGTGCGCATCCACGCGCTCGGCTTCCCCGTGCGTCCGGACGCGCCGCAGTTCACCAGCGTCCGCTTCTCCACGCTGATGCGCGTGCTGTGCGCCCGCAACGGCGGCACCTTCGTCGGCCTGAACGAGCCGGGCAGCGCTCGCTGAATGCGCAGGCCCGTGCGAAGATGACCGGCATGCCGCACCTGCTTCAGCGCCGCCGGGTCGTGGCCGGGTTGCTCGCCGCCTGGCTGGCCGGCTGCGCGCCGACGCAGTTCGAGGCGGGTTCCGAGAACATCCCGACGCCGCTGATCGACCGCATCCCCGTGGCCGTCGGCGTGCACCTGCCTGCAGAGTTCCGCGACAAGGTCTATGCCGAGAAGCGTTCGGGCGTCGAGTACTCGATCCGCCTCGGCAAGGCGCAGAGCGACGGCTTCCTGCGCATGATGCAGGCGATGTTCGCGCGCGTCGTGGTGGTC
>WBZM01002677.1_pt1 | contig 14773 bp, 14 predicted proteins | sample 5204271 | NCBI WGS metagenome assembly WBZM01 (sample SAMN12344346, study PRJNA552823) | activated sludge metagenome | biome: Activated sludge suspended growth; feature: Nitrification reactor; material: Wastewater; isolation source: activated sludge from nitrification reactor of wastewater...
AGGCGACTGGCACGAGCGCGACATGAAGCGCCACTACTCCCAGGCCCGCACCTCGAACCGCGGCCGCAAGTCCCGCTACGACGACCCGACCACGGGCGAACCGCAGCAGTGAACGAGGGGCTCGCCGGCCGCGTGACACCCGCGGCGCACCATGGACTCATGGCGGACATGGAGTTCAAGGAACGGCAAGCGGCGATGGCGGTGGCCTGGAAACAGGCCACCGCCGTGCTGCCCGACGAGGCGAGGGCGGCGGCGCCGTACGTCGACAAGGACGGATCGGCCTCGGGCCCGATGCGCGACGTGTGCCTGCCGATCGCCTTCGCCGAACACAACCTGCTGCCCCAGGTGCGAGCGCTGGCGCTCGAGCTGTTCGCCGAGCTGGGCATCCCCTGGCATGCCGGTGTCCTCACCGGCCCGAGCAACCACCTGCTGTCGTCGCAGGTGCAGTGCGTCAACGCGCTCGGCCGAATGGTGAACCAGCCCGAGCTCGTGAAGCTGGCGTTCGGGTCGCTCCTCGACACCGATGAGGTGCTGCAGGTCGAGCCCGGGCGCTGGCTCACGTTCGAGTTCATCGGCTCCGTCGATCGGCTCGGCGAGGCGGTCGCCCGCAAACGAGTGCGTGGAGCGCACTGCACGAGTGTCGACGCGGCCTTCCTGCATCGCACCACAGCCGGTGTGGTCGAACTCGTGCTCGTCGAGTGGAAGTACACCGAGTCCTACAGCCCGCGCGACGACGACCCCCGGAAGAACGCCGTGCGGCGGAAGCGCTACGAGCATCTGTTGGTCGCCGACGATTCGCCGGTTGACGGTGCCGCGTTGCCGTTCGACGAGTTCCTCCACGAACCGCTGTACCAGTTGATGCGCCAGCAGCTGTTGGCCCACGAGCTCGAGAAGCACCACGAACTCGGAGCGGACGTGGTGCGGGTGGTGCACGCACAGCCGACGGCGAACGCGGCCTATCAGGCATCGCTGAGTCGGCCGTCGCACCGCGAGCTCGGTGCAACGGTCGACGAGGTGTGGCATCGTCTCCTCCGGCGGCCGGATCGCTTCACGCTGATGGACTCGGCGCGATTCCTCGACCCAGCCATCACGAGCGACGACTACGTCGCGAGATACGACGGCTCGATGTTGGGAGATGCGTGATGAAGAAGCCTGGCCGTCCGGCCCTGCAGGTCTGCCCGCTCTGCGCGACAACCGACGACGTGACGCTCAGCTCGGACGGACCCGATCTCTGGAGATTCACGTGTGCCGCCGAGGGCGACCACCATCCGTACGAATGGGTCCCGACGGGCCAGGTCCTCGCCGAGCCGGGCCGGAATGCCGTGGCGCAGGACCTCGGCGTCTACGACGAACTGCTCCGATGCGTGCACGCCGGCGAGGTGGTCGAGTACGGCATCGTCGAGCACCGGTTCGCCGCCGCCATGCCCGATGTCTATCGCCAGCTCGTCGACCGGTACGGCCACCGTTCGCTGAAGCCGTCCAGCTATACGGCGTCAGCCTTCTTGTCGCATGCGCTCGGCCAGCTGGCGCGAGAGGGACTGCTCGTCCTCAGCTGGACCAAGGGCACCGGATACTGGGACTACCTCGACCGCGTGTCGGCGTGGCGGCTTCCGGGTGAGCCCGACGCTGCGCCCACGTCGTGGAGCGAGTTCGCCGCTCGAGAAGGAATCGACGAGCAGTCCTGGCCTGCGACCGATGGGTCGGGGTCTGGTCGTTGATACTGCGGTGTCAAGCTCCGAGCCGGCGAACCGTCGGCTTGAGGAGTTCGGCGATCGGGCCGTCGCCTGCCTTGGCGAGCACTGCCACTTGCCGCACCGCCGACGCGAGCTGACGTTCTTCGTCGTCGAGCATCGACTCGTACGTTGGGTCGAGCAGGAAGCTGCTGACATCGGCGGCGAGCAGACCGATTTGATCGAGGAAGACGTCGAGGCGGCGAGCGGCGGCGGAGATCTCCCCGGCTGTCGGACGACCGGTGGACGGTCGAGGAGCCATCGCGACGATGTCGAGATCGTCACCCCACAGTTCCTCGAGCAGTGGGTCGTCGAAGAGGACCAGCGCAGTGCCCACCTTGCCGGGCACACCGGTGCGCGCCTGGCGGACCTCGTGCATGACCTTGTGGAACGTGTCGTCGGTCAGCGAGTAGCCGACGAACAGCATGTGTCGTGTGAGCAACATCGCCTGCAACACCCCGAACAGCGCTCCGGCGCGAGCGGGAAGCCCGAGGTAGTCGTCTCGCGTCAGTACCAGGTCGCCCGGGTGGTTGACGCTGCCGTGCAGCTTCAACAGCCACCGATCCTGTTGCACCACGGGCTCGTACGGCAGCACCGCGCAGGAACGGCCGGCCGTGGACGCGGCCATCTCGAAGAGGCCGTCGTAGTTGGTGGTCACCGCCTCCCGCGTGCGAAGGCTTGCGAGCAGTCCGTGCGCCAGCGAGTAGCGGCTGCCTGCCAACAGCGAGGAGAACGCGGCTTGGTACGCGTTCGGAGACTCGAAGTGTCGACGGATCAAGTTCGCTTGATCGCGCACGTCCAGTTCTGAGAACCGAGGATCGTTCAGCGTGTCGTTCGGCGCCAGGTCCTTGAGTGCCTCGAGGAGTCCCTGCCACGAGCGCAAGCCCGCGCCCATCGAAACCCCGGCACCGATGAACAGCACCAGCTCGGAGCGGCGCGCGCACTCAGCGAGTTCGACGGCCTTGTCCGTGAGGTCACTCGACGGCGCTGCGACGTCGTCCGCGATCCGCAGGCGAGTCCTCACCCGCTGCGCCGCGGCGTACTGCTGCTCACCCCAGCACACGAGCACGACATCGTTCCCGGTCTCCGCAGCCGCGGATGCGAGTGCCGGGACGATGGTCGTGAACAGCCGACCCTTGTCGTGCGACGATCCGCCGAGACCTGAGCCGGCGACGTTGACTGCGAGCCTCCGGCCCGGTGCATGACCGGCCGAGGCGCGACGGACGAAGTCGACGACGCCCTCTGCGTACCACGCCTCCGGGGCGTTCGACCGTCCGATGCCGCCCAGCCAGATCTCGGGCTCGCCCGGTTCGCGACGGAACAGCAGGCATCGGACGTCGTCGCCCCAACCCGCCGGGAGGTCAACTCCCCGCACTCGACCGCTGAACCCCAGCAGACCCCGCCAGGTGCGCGTCGCGTGGAGTCCTCGATCCACCGGCACCAACGCTGCGTCGCAGTGCAGCCTGGTGAGATCACCGTCGATGACGAAGAGGTGGCCTGATGACGTCACGATCTCGACCATAGGGCCACGGTCGGCGCAGGTCCGACGAAGGTGCCCTACGTGCACGAGACGATCGCACGCATCCTCGAGTACGTTCGTCGAGTGGGGTCGTTCGGGGACGTACCGGAGAGCGAGTGGCTGGACTCCAACGAGGTCGCCTTCGCGATCCGCGATCGCCACCCCGTGTCCCCGGGCCATGCGCTCGTCGTCTCACGTCGGGAGATTCCGACATGGTGGGATGCGACCACCGACGAGCAGACGGGCATCATGGATCTCGTCCGCTCCGTCAAGCTCCGACTCGATGCCGAGTTCTTCCCGGCGGGCTACAACGTGGGATTCAACGCAGGAGAGGTCGCCGGGCAGACCGTTCCTCACCTCCACGTGCATGTCATTCCCCGCTACCCGAATGACGTGGATGATCCTCGTGGAGGCATCCGCCATGTGATCCCCGGTCGCGGCAACTACCTCGCACCGCAGGCACCGACGATCCCGCCACCACAGCTCGTGACACCGATCGCTCACGGCTTCCGTACGCAGCTGACGAGCGCACTTCACGATCCGGTGCTCGACCGCATCGACCTGTTGGTGAGCTTCGTGATGCGCTCGGGCGTCGATCTGCTCGCGAAGCACATCGACGCTGCACTCGGCCGTGGGGCCAGGGTGCGAATGCTCACCACGGACTACCTGCAGGTGACGGAACCGGATGCGCTGGCGTTCTTCGTCGATCGCATCGGCGTTCACGACCACGACGGACGAATGGACGTGCGCGTGTTCTCGGACGCGAACGTCAGCTTCCACCCCAAGGCCTACCTGTTCTGGTCGAGCGTGGGTGCCCGCTCCGTAGCGTTCGTCGGGAGCAGCAATGTGAGTCGTTCAGCGCTGCTCACCGGCATCGAGTGGAACGTGCAGACCGAGCGCGTCGAACCGTTCCGATCGGAGTTCGACAGTTTGTGGTCGGATGATCGTTGCCGCGAACTCACGTCCGAGTGGCTCGAGGCATATCGCGCACGACGCCCGGATCGTCCAACGACGTCGGAGTTCGGCGACGAGCAGAGGTCGGATGAGACACCGCCGCCGAGACCGTGGAGTGTGCAGGTCGAAGCTCTCAGCGCACTCGAGGCGACGCGGATCGACGGCCAGCGGGCGGGCATGGTCGTGATGGCGACCGGGTTGGGCAAGACCTGGCTGGCCGCCTTCGATGCGACGCGGCCCATGTTCGGGCGTGTGCTGTTCGTGGCCCATCGGGACGAGATCCTCACGCAGTCGCGTGACGTGTTCAGACGGATTCGTCCTTCCGGACGCCTCACGTTCTTCACGGGGACATCCAGGGATGCAACCGGGGACGTCGTCTTCGCGAGCATCCAGTCCCTGTCCAGACGCCTCGCGGAGTTCGATCCCTCGGCATTCGACTACGTCGTCGTGGACGAGTTCCACCATGCGGCCGCGAGAACGTATCGACGGGTCATCAGCCACTTCCGGCCCAAGTTCCTCCTGGGTCTCACGGCCACCCCTGATCGGTCGGATGCGGCGGATCTGCTGGCGTTGTGCGACGACAATCTCGTCTACGAGTGCGGCCTACCGACAGGGGTTTCGCGAGGGCTGCTCTCGCCGTTCGCGTATCGGGCCATTCGCGATGTCGCCGACTACGAGCACATCCCGTGGCGGAACGGGAGGTTCGACACCGAGACGCTGACCAGATCGTTGGAGACGGCCCGACGAGCCGAACAGGTGCTGCTCGAGTGGCGTCGGATGAACGGTCGTGCCCGCAGAACACTCGGGTTCTGCTGCACGGTCTCACATGCCGAGTTCATGGCGTCGTACTTCCGGGAGCACGGCGTCGATGCGGTTGCTGTGCACTCGGGCCAGGGCTCGGCCCCTCGCGCCGAGTCGCTCGAGCGGCTCGAGAACGGGCAACTCCCAGTCATCTTCGCGGTGGACCTCCTCAACGAGGGCGTCGATGTTCCATCGGTCGACATCGTGCTGATGTTGCGGCCGACCGAGTCCCGGGTCGTCTTCTTCCAGCAACTGGGCCGTGGTCTTCGGCGGTCCGAGGGAAAGCAGCGGCTCGACGTGCTCGACCTCGTCGGCAACCACCGGAGCTTCTTGATGAAGGCGACGCTGCTGGCTCAGCTCTCCGGATATCACGGCCGCCGGGAGCGCGAGGCCGTCGATCTCTTGCGGCGCGGCCTGACCGAGTTGCCTGCTGGCTGCTCGATCGTGGTCGACGTCGAGGTGATCGAGTTGATGGATCGGTTGCTCGGTGCTGCGAAGCCCGTGGATCGCCTCGTCGAACTCGTTCGCCAGTGGGTCGAATCTCACGGACGCCGTCCAACAGCACTGGAAGCTGCGACCGCGCTTCGCCGATCGATCGAGTTGCCGGCCGGAACCAGCTGGTTCGAGTTCCTGGACGGCTTGAACCTGCTCGAGAGCGACGAACGCGCCGCTCTTGGTGTCGGCCGCGATCTCTTCCGCTACATCGAGCGAGGCAACTACACCAAGAGCTTCAAACTCGTCACCCTTCGATGCATGCTCGATCGGGGCGAACTTCGCAGCGGTATGGACCTTGCGCGCCTCGCCACCTTCGCGCGATGGGAGATCCAGCGGGACGCCCGCCTCGACGGTGACTTGCAGGATGTGGCGTCCGCCTTCCGTGATCCCGCCAATCCGACGGACCACGAGTGGCAGGGCTACTGGCGCCGCAACCCGATCAGGGCGCTCACCGCCGAGAAGAGCCGCGCAGATCGGGGAACCTTCTTCACCTTGCAGGACAACCGTCTCGTGTTGGACCTCGATGTCCCTGACGACATGGGGGACGTGTTCGACCGGATGGCTGATGAGATGGTCGGGTATCGACTGCACCGGTACCTTCGGACCGCCGCTGCACGGAGCGCGGGTGAGAAGCGAGCGGTGGTCGACGACGACGGATCACCGCTCGATGCGACCTTCACGCTGGAGAGCCGGAGTGGCCTCGGTGCCGCAGTTGTCCTCCACTCGGCCGGTGGCACACGCAACAAGCCCGACGCGCGGAACGTCGACTACGTCGCCGGTCTCGATCTGATCCTCGGACGCCTCGCACAGGTGGGCGCAACTATCGAGGACGCCCTGGTCGACAGCACCAAGACTCGAGATCTGAGTGCCTCCGATCGTCGCCTGTCGCCGGGCGACAACCAGACGTACCCGTTGGCGCCCGCTGAGATCGGCGATCCGTCGGCGCTGAGGAAGTCACTGCTGCGCACGATGAGCAAAGTCGGACGTGACTCGGATGCGACTGGGGGTGGCAATGCCCGAAAGACCCTGCGACTTGTGATCTCCGGCGTCGCCATGCCGGCAGCCAACCTGGCCGAGGCGCTGGCAACGGGACGGACGTTGGCAACCCGTCCTTCGGAGAGCAGCGTGGCTGGTCAAACCGCGACGCGAGGATGACCTCGAATCCTCCGATCGGGTGACCGTTGGCGGATGATCAAGAACGGGCCTCATCGACCCGATACCCGTTCATGGCCTTGAAGCAGATGCCGCTCCGGTATGCCGGGGTGTGTCGGGTGTGTTCGGTCGAGCTGCCGGCCCGTTCGCAGGCGGTGTACGACACCGAGGCGAAGAACGTCGTCTGTCTCGAGTGCCGAGACGCGACTCGTCCTGCCGACGGGCTGTCGTTCCTGCCGCCACCCCAGCCGATCGATCACGGCGTGGCGGGCGCAGGTCCACAGGCGGAGTACGAGCGACGCGTCGCCAAGCGCGAGGCCGAGCTCCGAGCCATCCCCGGCATTCGCGGCAAGCTCGCTCGCGCGTTCGACGAGAAACCCACCTCGACCACGGCGTGGCGAAAGGGCGCGGTCGGCGAGGCACGCCTCGCAGCGGCGCTCGCGTCCGACCTGAGGGCTGACGCCATCTCCCTGCACAGCCGCAAGGTGCCCAAGACGCGAGGCGACATCGACCATCTCATCGTCGCTCCGTCGGGTGTCTGGGTCGTCGATGCGAAGCACTACCGCGGCCGTGTCGAACGGCGTGACGTCGGTGGCTGGCGCACGACCGACCTGCGTCTCTACGTGAACGGACGCGACCAGACAAAGCTCGTCGAGAACCTCTCGTGGCAGGTGCAGGCGGTGCGCGCCGTCCTCGACCCGATGGGATTCGGTGAATCGCCCGTCTACCCGACCCTGCTGTTCACGTCGTCGGAGTGGGGCCTGTTCGCCAAGCCGATCGAGATCGACGGAGTTCGCGCGATGTGGGCGAAGAAGCTCATCGAGCTCGTGAACGAGCCCGGGCCATTGAGCCCCGAAGCCGTGCGTGCGATCGCCACACAGCTGAGCGCGAAGCTTCCTGCCAAAGGCTGAACACATGGGCAGGCTGATCCCCGAGAACTTCCCGATGGAGTGCTTGGCGAACGACGCCGAGCGGCTCGTCGTGCGCGCGCTCGAGGCACAGCTCAGCGACGACTGGTTCGTCATTCCGAACGTCGGCATGGGCGACCAGTACCGCGATCGGCAGACCGACATCGTGATCGCACACGCTCGCGAGGGTGTGGCCGTCATCGAGGTGAAGGGGCACCGGGTCAGGATCGACCAGGGGATCTGGAAGGCGGACGGGTCGGTGATGCACCCGCAGCCGCTCGACCAGGCGAAGGACAACGCGTACACGCTCCGCAACCGGCTGCGCGACGCGCACCCGTCGTTGCGCAACATGAGCGTCGAGTGGGCGGTTGCCCTGCCCAACACGGACCGGATCGACGGCCGCCTGCCACCGGAGATCGACCGTCGCCAGGTGCTGACCTGCGACCGGCTCGAACACGTCCGCGATGCGATCGACGAACTCGTCACCATGCGGTTCGGCGGTCCGATCGGTCAAGCCGGCCTCGACCACCTCATCCGCCTGCTGCGACCTGACGTCGACTTCTCGTGGGACCCCGAGGCACGCGCTCGACTCGCCCGCGGGCGGCTCGACACGATCTGCGCCGAGCACGTCGCCGTGCTCGCGCGTCTCGACCTCAACCGCAGGGTCTGCGTCACCGGTGGCGCCGGCAGCGGCAAGACACGGCTCGCCGTCGAGTGGGTCAAGCGTGCGCTCGATCGTGGTGAGCGGGTGCTGCTCTGCTGCTACAACGACCCGCTCGGCGGCGAGCTCGGCGACCGCTTGCCCGAGAACGACCGCCTCGAGGTCGGCTCGTACTTCCGCATCGCCTTGGTGCTCACCGGCATGCCCGCGCTCGAGGAGCCTGCCGACGCGGACCGGGTCTGGTGGGAGCAGGTCGCCGTCGGACATCTCACCAGCAACTGGCATCTGATCACCCAGCGCTTCGACACGATCGTCATCGACGAAGCACAGGACTTCAACCCGGCCTGGCTCGCACAGCTGCAGCAGCTGCTCGACTCTGCCGGCCCGCGGCGGTTCCTGATGGTCGCCGACGAGGCTCAGGGCGTGTACCAACGCGGCTTCACGCTGCCGTCGGTCGACGACGGCTGGACCCGCTGCGAGCTCGTCACCAACTGCCGCAACACGTTCCACATCGCCCGGCTGCTGAGCGCTCGTCTCGGTGGACCCGAAGCGCCCGAGGGTGGCGTGCCCGAGGCGATCGGCATCGAGTACGTCGAGGCGAACGACCCCGACGCAGTGAGCGAGCTGGTGATCGCCGAGGTCGATCGGCTGATCGACGACCAGGGCCACGCACCCGCGCGCATCCTCGTCGCCACCTTCGCCTCAGCGGTACGCGACCGTCTGCGCGGCGAGCACGCGTTCGTCCGCTGGGAGGAGAGCGACGACCAGACCGTGATCTGCGAGACCGTCCACCGGTCGAAGGGATTGGAGTTCGACTACGTCGTGCTTGCCGCCATCGACAACGACATGAGCGACGCCCTGCTGTACGTCGGGGTGAGCCGCGCCATCGCCGGCCTTACGGTGATCGGCCCGGTCGCACTGGCCGAACGGCTCGGCCTCGACCCGCACTGATCGGCGCGACGGCCCGAACGCTCAAGGCGCCGCCTCAGCGTCAACAGGGGGTGGGGTAGTCGTCGTCGTACTTCACGACGTAGAGCACGGCGTCGCCTTCACCGATGGGCACACCTGCATCCGGGGTCTGCGCGACCACGAGCCAGTTGCTGTCGTTGATCTGCATCCGGTCCTGACCGGTCGCGTCCTCGCTGCCGGACAGGAACACACCGTGGTCCTGGATCTCGTCCTGGGCCTCCTGCAGGTTCATGCACACCACCGAGGGCATCAGGCCGTCTTCGGGGGAATCGCCACCGAGCGGGTTGACCCCGTTGTCCGGGAGTGTCGGCTCAGGGTCCGGCTCGGCGGCGGTCTGTACAGGGGATTCCGTCGCGGGTGGCTCGGTCGCCGATGGCGTGGTCGCGTCTGCTGTTTCCGCTGAGTCGGACGCGCCGATCATCTGGTCGGATCCGTCATCGCTCGTGCACGCCGCGAACGCCAGCAGTGCGAGCGCGATCCCGATCCCTCGTGGCGTCCTGGTCATGACGGTCCTCTCGTCGCGCAGCCTCCTGTGGCTGATATGAACATCATTCCCGGTGTGGGCCCGAGATTCAAAGGTGGCCAGCCGGAGTCGTGCCCGCCATCACCACGGCGGGACGTCGCGTTCGAGCCGGAAGGTCGACGCGTCGTAGACCACGCGGAAGTCGTGACGTTCGCCGATGGCGACCACCGAGAACCAAGCCGGGCGTTTCGTGGCGAGGTACTTCGCCTTGCGCAGCGGATCGTCACCACGGTCTTCGCGGTCCCAATCGATGCCCATGCCGTGACGGCCGATCTGCTGCACGAGCCGGCCGAGGTCCCTGGCCCGCTCCTTCACCTCGACGCACCACAGCAGATCGTTCCCGGCGTACACGCTCACGTCCATCAGCCCGTCCTCGAACCCGATCCGCCAGCCCCGACGAGCGGCCGCCTCCGCCAACCGTGCGTACTCGGCGAGCTGCACGAAGTACTCCCAGTTCGGCGCCGGCACTCGCTTGGAAGACCGGCTGAACAGCGCGTACGGGCCCTTGCCCGGCAGCGCTGGGATGACGAAACCGGCAGTGCCGGTGGGCACCGCGATCACGCCGCGCAACACCGCCTCGGCCATCGCCAGGCGCAGGCCGATCGGCAGCCGCGCCGCCACCGACGCTCGCCAGGTGTCGGTCACGTCCGGATACCCGTGCTGAGCGCAGAACGACGCTGCTGCCCGGTCGATCACGTCGAGGAACACCTCCACGCCCGTACCCGCATCGCTCACCGTCGTCCTCCTCCGTCGCCCACCAGTGGTGTCCACCGGGTCGCCTCGTCGCATCGTGCCACGCGGGTGTCACGGGCACATCCGACGGGCCGACCCATCCGACGTCGCACCCCAGCGCGACGCTCGCCGCAACGGACGAGCTTCATCGGCACTCGACCTCGTCGTCTCGTGTGTTGACCATGAGAGATGACCATGATTCACTCGACGACATGAGCAAGGAGATCCGGGCCAGCGACTTCAAGGCGACTTGTCTCGCATTGCTCGACGACGTGGCCGATCACCGGGCCGAGTACGTCATCACCAAACGCGGCCGACCGGTCGCGCGCCTCGTCCCGATCGACCAGCCGGCGTCCATCCACGGGTCGGCCCGGATCCTCACGAAGGACGAATCGGACCTGCTCTCCACCGGCGAGACGTGGTCGGCCGAACAGTGACCGACGCAGCCGAAGTCGTGGTCGACACGCACGCGCTGCTCTGGTGGATCGCCGGCGATCGACGCCTGTCGAAGGCTGCGAAGCGCGCCCTCGACCGCGCTGCCCTGATCGACGTGTCGGCCATCTCGTTGTGGGAGGTCGCGATGCTCGTCTCGAAGCAGCGCGTCGAGCTGGACCGACCGGTCGCCGTCTGGGCCAACGATCTGGCTGCAACCCCTGGCGTCGACGTCCGGCCGATCGACGGCTCGATCGCTGTGGCTGCGGCCGGCCTCGACGACTTCCACGGCGATCCGGCCGATCGCCTCATCGTCGCGACCTCGCTCGCACATCGGGCGGCGCTCGTCACCAAGGACGACCGGATCCGATCGTGGGCCCGGAGCAGCGGAGCCCTCGCCATCATCTGGTGAATCGGGTCGGCCGGCGATCGACGTGACACCCCTGTCGCATGATGGGGGCGTGGCGGAATCGTGGGGTGCATCAGGCGGGGCGGGCGGTCGCGTCACACCCGTGTTGCATCATCGAGGCATGGGATTGGCGGGTCTCCACGAGGCGGTCGGCGCGATGGCCGAGGCCGATCTCGGGCTGATCGACGACACGTCGCTGCACGACGACGTGGTCGGCATCGGGCGCGAACTCGCCCGTCTGTCACTCGTGTTCGCGCAGCACGTGCGCGAGTGGGAGCAGCGCGGCATCTTCGAGCGCGACGGCTCGAAGTCGTCGGCGCATCGGCTGGCTCGCGAGATGAAGTCGTCGCTCGGTGATCGGCGCATCGACGTCCGGCGCGCTCGCCGCATCGACGACCTGCCGCTGACGGTGCAGGCGGTGCTCGACGGCCGGCTGTCGCTCGACCACTTCGATCTGCTCGCCTCGGTCAACACCGACGAGCGCCGCGACCTGTTCGCACGCGACGAGGCCACGCTCGTCGAGCAATGCCTCACGATCCCGTACTTCGACGCCTACAAGCTCATCCGCTACTGGGCCGAGCGCGCCGATCAGCAGCTCGCCGCCGAGCGAGCGGCTTCGGCCCCGCCACCGCCCACCGACGACGTCGCAACCGATGACGACACGACCGACGATCGAGCGTCCGACACCGACGAGCAATTCGAACCGGAGACGGCGTACACCGATCCCGATGACGAGTTCACGCCGACCGATCCGGCATCGCGCCTGTACGCGAACCGCACGATCGACGACGTGGTCGACCTGCGCGGCATGCTCGGCCCGATCGACGGCACCATCGTGCTCGACGAGCTCGACCGGCTGGCCGAACTGATCCGCCAGGACGACCAAGCCAAGGGCATCACGCGCACCGCGTCCGAACGGCGCGCGGCCGCGCTGGTCGAGATGGCCCGACGATCGGCCACGGCGCCCGAGAACGGACGCCGACCTCGTCCGCTGTTCAGCGTGCTCGTCGGTGACGAGAGCGTCCGCCACCTGTGCGAGCTCGGCAACGGCATCGTCGTGTCGCCACGGCAGCTGCTGCCGTACCTGCCGACGTCGATGCTCGAGACGATCCTGTTCGACGGGCCGTCCACCGTGATCAGCGTCTCGTCGCAACGCACCTTCCGCGGCGCGTTGCGACGAGCGATCCAGGTGCGCGACCGACGATGTCGGCACCCCTCTCAATGTGACGTCCCGGCCGATCGATGCCAGATCGACCACATCGTGCCCGCCTCGCGAGGTGGGCCCACCAGCCAGTTCAACGGCCGTGCCGAGTGCGATCCGCACAACATGCATCCGCACCTGCACGACCACGACGCGCAGCCGTACCCCGAGCGGCCGGTCACACGCGAGCACCAGATCTGGGTCCGCGTCGCCTGGGGGGTGCGACAACCTCCCGATCCCGGCCTCGAACACGCCTGGCGCGTGTGGCGACTGCCGTGGATCCCACCCGAGGGCACCGCAGCCGATCTGAACTGAGCCGGCAAACGGTGATCCTGCGCGCGACGCACGGATGGTGCCGCGATACCCGCCGTGTGCGCGCACGCCTACGGTGGAGGCGTGCGCATGGACGAGCTCGACGACGGTGCCGATGACCCGCTCGGCGACGCACAGGGTGACGCGTCCGACGTCGAGGTGTCGGACGCCGAGCTCACCGAGCTCGCACTCGCGGCCGATCCGGACGCACCGATCCCGGACGATGCGGTGCCGTTCGGGCATCGCACGAGCGGTGCCCTGTTGCCCGATTGGTACATGCCGGTGCCCATGGGTGCGAGCCGAAGCGGGCGCACGCGGCTGACGGTTGGGTTGATCGTGATGTCGTTGCTGGCGCTCAACGCCGCCGGCCTGTGCGTCACCTACGGCGTGGTCGAGCTGGCCTGGTGACGCCGACAACGGGTGCGGTCGACCTCAGGCGTCGCGCCACATCGGCAACACGTCGTTGACGATGCCGAGCACGGCGATCAGCAGCAACAGCACGCCCGAGACGATGCCGACCACGTGATGACGGCGGGTGAGGAAGCCCGTGATCTTCCGCTGCGCCGGCTGTGCCAGCAACGGCAACAGCACCAGCGGCCAACCGAACCCGAGCCCGAACGACAGGAAGTAGCCGAGCGAGTCGAGGAAGCTGCCCGCCCCGGCGACCGAACCGATCGTGAACGCCGAGATGATCAGCGGACCCGTGCACGGCAAGGTCATCGGGGCGAGCATCGTCCCGTAGACGAACGCGCCGGCCGCAGGATTGCGCAGCACCGGCGCCGAGCTCATCGTGAACCGCACGAACGGGTTCTTCCCGAACAGCATCGCCACACCGAGCACCGCCACCAGCCCGTAGAGCACGGGCAGCACGACGTCGAGCACGTCGGCGACCGCGGCGTTCAGCACGTGGAACAGCCCGCCCACCGCCACCAGCAGCGTCAGCACCCCGGCCAGCACCAGCAGCCCGAGGAACGGCATCCACCGGCGAGCGCGTGGATTGCTCGACTGCTGGGCGAACATCACGAACATCCCGGGATACAGCGGCAACATGCACACGTTGCCGAGGATCGCCGCGTTGCCCAGCGCGAAGGGTTCGAGGAAGCTGTCCACGGTCGGCTCAGCCCTGGCCGGTCACCTTGGCGACGATGTCGTCCACCGACTCGAATCCGGTCTCCAGCTCACCGGCGTGGCCCATCGGGTCGATGACCACCTTCGGCGTGCTCGGCGGGTTGGCGGCCGACTGGCCGAGCCCCTCCACCACGGCCGCCAACGCCTCGGGCGTCATGACCGCGAAGCGGATGCTGTCGAAGCCGTTGTCGGCGGCGTACTCGGCCACGTCGTCGGCCGACAGGTCGGTCTCCACACTCAGCGCGATGAACACGGCCTGATCGCCCAGCTGCGCCGCCGCGGCGTTGGTGTCCTCCAACTGCTTCTTGCAGTTCGGGCACCACGTGGCGAAGGTCTCCACGAACACGGGCGTGCCGTGGAAGTCGTCGAGCGTGAACGCCACGCCGTCCACATCGGTCAGCTGCACCGTCTGCCAGGCCGCCGGCGCCATCGCGTCCTCGGTCATCGCGTCGTCGGCCATCGCGACCGTGGTCTCCGGGTGATCCGCCATCGACTCGTCGGTCATCGATTCATCGCTCATCGATTCGTCGGTCATCGCGTCGGTCGACGTCGTGTCGTCCGTCATCGCCTCGGTGGTGGCGGGCTGCTCGGCCATCGCTTCGGTGGCGGCGGTCTCCGAACCGCCGGCCTCCTCGGTGTCGGAGCCGCACGCGGCGAGCACCGTCACCGCGGCGAGCGAGACCGCGGCGAGCCGCAGGCGCGAACGGGAGGGGGAGTGGAACGAATGGGACATGGGTCGATCTCCTGAGGTGTGAGGTGAAGGGGTGAATCAGGGCGCGCCAGGGGAAGGCCCGGCACGCCGGATGGACGAGAGATGGTGACGACGGCCGGAGGCGGCCGGAACGGT
>WBZM01002678.1_pt1 | contig 14772 bp, 17 predicted proteins | sample 5204271 | NCBI WGS metagenome assembly WBZM01 (sample SAMN12344346, study PRJNA552823) | activated sludge metagenome | biome: Activated sludge suspended growth; feature: Nitrification reactor; material: Wastewater; isolation source: activated sludge from nitrification reactor of wastewater...
ATACGAGATCGCAGGCCGCGAGCGGCTCGGCCGGCCCGGCCAGTTGATCATAGCGAACCACCCGACCCTCATCGACGTGGTGATGATCATCGGCCTGACGCCCGCAGGCTGCGTGGTCAAGGAGGCGCTGTTCCGCAACCCGTTCGTGCGCCGGGTCGTGCAGTCGGCGGGTTACATAAGCAACGGGTCCACCACGGAGATGATCGAGCGCGCCGCCGACGCGCTGCGCGCCGGCGACACCCTGGTGATGTTCCCGGAGGGGACGCGCACGCGACCCGGCGAGCCGTTCGCCTTCCACCGCGGCGCCGCCAGCGTGGCCGTGCAGGCCGCGACGGTGCTCACCCCGGTCTACATCCGCTCGGAGCCGGTTTTCCTGCCCAAGCACCGGCCCTGGTACCGCGTGCCGCCGACGCGTCCGCACCTGGTGCTGCGCGTGGGTGAGGACCTCGACCTGGCGCCGTACCGCGCCCTGCCGCCGCCCCGGGCCTCGCGCCTGCTGAACGACTGGCTGCAGGAGCATTACTCGCGGGCGCTCGGCATGGGCGCCCGATATAATCCAGTGCTGAACGAAGCGGGGCCCGGATCGACGAGCGCGACCGAGGGGCCGCAGTTGGCGACTACGGATCGTGGGGTGACAACATCGTGACCAACGCGGAAGTGCTGGCCCAGGTCCGGGAGTCGCTGTCGGACCTGTTCGAGATCGAGCCCGAGCGGATCCAGCTCGACACCCGCCTCTACGACGATCTCGAGATCGACAGCATCGACGCGGTCGACCTGCTCGACCGGCTGAAGCGCAAGACCGGCTGCAAGTTTGCCGTCGAGGACTTCCGTTCCGTCCGCACGGTCGGCGACCTGGTGCAGGTGATCGAGCAGAAACTCGTGCCAGCGTGAGCGCCGTCGCCGTTCGTCCGGACGAGGACCTCGGGTCCCTCCACCAGCATCCCTGGGTCACGGCCGTGCGCACCGAGGTTTCGTCCCCGTCCGGCGGGTCCCGCCGCATCGTCGCGCGAGTCGTGCCGAGCGACGCGGGCCTGGCCGTGCTGCGCGCCCGGGGCAAGGCGGCGCTCGTCGGCGAGCTCGCCGCCGCCGCACCGGGCCTGCCGGCCGATCCGGCGTCCTGGCGCCTGGTCGAGGACCTCGCACTCGCCGCCCTCGACGACGACGATCGCCGCAACCGCCCCCGCGTCCGCACGCTCGAGGTGCGCGGCGGCAGCGAATTGCAGGCCCGCCTGCTCGTGCCGTTCGACCTCGCCCTGTTCGCGGGCCACTTCCCGACGATCCCGCTGCTGCCGGGCATGAGCCAGGTCGCCTGGGCGGTGGACATCGCGCGCGCGCACCTGCCGGGCGTCGGACCGCTCGCCGGGATCCTCGCCGCCAAGTTCCGCCGCCTCGTGCGGCCCGGCATGCAGCTGCAGCTGGACGTGCAGTGGTCCGCGGCGGCCGGCGAGCTGCAGTTCGAGTACCGGCACGGCGCGGAGACGGCCTCGACGGGCCGGCTGCGCGTCCAGGCGATCGATGTCTAGGGTCTGCGCCGTCGTTCCCGTCTATGACCACGAAGCCGCGGTCGGCGGCGTGGTGGCCGGACTGCGCGGGCACGGCCTGCCGGTCATCCTCGTCGACGACGGATCGCGGCCGTCCTGCGCGCGCGTGCTCGACGCCCTGGCCGCGGGCGATCCTGCCGTGCGCCTGGTGCGTCTCGAGCGCAACGGCGGCAAGGGCGCCGCCGTGATGGCGGGCTTCGAAGCGGCGGCGAAGTCCGGCCACACGCACGTGCTGCAGGTGGACGCCGACGGCCAGCACGCGCTCGCCGACGTGCCCGCCTTCCTGGCGAGATCGCAGCAGCAACCGGATCACGTCGTCTGCGGCCGGCCGCTGTTCGACGCCTCCGTGCCGAAGGGCCGGCTCTATCCGCGCTACCTCACGCACGCCATGGTCTGGATCAACACGCTCTCGCTGGACATCCCCGACTCGATGTGCGGCTTTCGCGTGTATCCGCTCGCGCCGGTGCTGCCGCTGGTGCGCAGCGAGCCGCCGGGCCGGCGAATGGACTTCGACGTCGAACTGCTCGTGCGCCTGCACTGGCGCGGCGTACCGATGGCGTGGCTGCCCACGCGGGTGGTGTATCCGGCGGACGGCGTCTCGCAGTTCCGGCTGTTCCGGGACAACGTGCTCATCTCCGCCATGCACACCCGGCTGTTCTTCGGCATGCTGCGTCGCGCGCCGCGGCTCATCGCACGCCGCTGGCGCCCGGCGACGGACGCCCCGCGGGTGCTGTCGTGAGAAAGCCCGGCATCGTCGCGGCGGAGATCGAGTTCGACGTGGCCTTCCACGACGTGGACCTCGTCGGCGTGGTCTGGCACGGGCACTACCTGAAGTATTTCGAGAACGCCCGCTGGGCGCTCATGGACCGGCTCGGCTTCGGCTTCCAGCGCATGGTCGACTCGGGCTACGCCTGGCCGGTGGTCGAGATGCAGGCGAAGTACCTGCACGCCGCCCGGTTCGGGGAGCGCCTGCGCGCGCGTGCGGGGCTCGTGGAGTGGGAGAGCCGGCTGGTCGTCAACTACCTCGTCACCCGGGTGGCCGACTCGGTACGCATCGCCCGCGCGCAGTCGGTGCAGGTGGCGGTCGACGGCCGCAGCGGCGAGCTGCAGTTCGCCTGCCCGGACGAGTTCCTCGCGGCCGTGCGCCGGGCGTTGCCGGCATGAGCGCGTCGCAGCTGGCGTCGATGCCTCCGGCCGAAGCGGTGATTCCCCACCGCGGCGCGGCGCTGCTCATCGAGCGCGTACTGCGCGCGGACGGTACGCGTCTCGTGGCGGCGCTCACCGTGCGGCCCGGCACGGCGTTCAGCGATCCGGACGGCACGCTGCCGGCGTGGATGGCGCCCGAGATCATGGCCCAGGCCATCGCGGCCTATGCCGGCTGCAAGTCGCTCGCGGAACGCGGCAGCGCCGCTCCGCTCGGCCTGCTGCTCGGCGTGCGCCACCTGCGCGTCGCCCTCGAGCGTTTCGCGCCCGGCGACGAGCTGCAGGTCGAGGTGCTGTGCACTTCGTCCGACGAAGAGGGGCGCGGAGTGTTCGACTGCGAGCTGCGCACGGCGGCGGCAGTCGCGGCCACGGCGACGCTCACGGTCTTCCAGCCTCAGGACGCGCGGACCCTGCAGACGCTGCTGGAGGCCGGATGAGCACGACCGCATCGAGCATCCTCGTCACCGGTTCGAGCCGCGGCATCGGGGCCGCGATCGCCCGACGCCTCGCCGCCGACGGCCACGAGGTGGTCGTGCACTGCAGAAGCCGGGCCGCCGAGGCGGCCGAGGTGGTGGAGACGATCCGCCGCTCGGGCGGCCGGGCGCGCTCCCTGCAGTTCGACGTCACGGACCGCGACGCCTGCGCGGCGTGCATCGGCGCGGACCTCGAGGCGCACGGCGCCTACTACGGCGTCGTCTGCAACGCGGGACTCGCGCACGACACGGCGTTCCCGGCCATGAGCGGCGAGGCGTGGGACTCGGTGATCCGCAGCAACCTCGACGCGTTCTACAACGTGCTGCAGCCCGTCATCATGCCCATGGTGCGCAGGCGCGCCCCGGGCCGCATCGTCACGCTGTCCTCGGTCTCCGGGCTCGTCGGCAACCGCGGGCAGGTCAACTACAGCGCGGCGAAGGCGGGCGTCATCGGCGCCACCAAGGCGCTGGCCGTCGAACTCGCCAAGCGCGCGATCACGGTGAACTGCGTGGCGCCCGGACTCATCGAGACGGACATGGTGGACGAGCACACGCCGGTCGAGGAGATCCTCAAGGCGGTGCCAGCGCAGCGCATGGGCACGCCGGAGGAGGTCGCCGCCGTGGTGTCCTTCCTCGTGTCGCCGGGCGCGTCGTACGTGACCCGGCAGGTGATCGCAGTGAACGGGGGGCTGTGCTGATGCGGCGTGTCGTCGTCACCGGGATCGGCACGCTGAGCGCCCTCGGCTCCGGGTGGCCGCAGATCGAGGCAGGCCTGCGCGCACGGCGCAACACGGTGCGCCGCATGGACGCCTGGGACCGCTACACCGAGATGTCGACGCGCCTCGCGGCGCCGATCGACGACTTCGCGCCGCCCGCGCACTGGAACCGCAAGCAGCTGCGCGGCATGGGCCGCGTCTCGCAGCTGGCGGTGCGCGCCGCCGAGCTGGCGCTGCAGGATGCCGGGCTGCTCGGCGACCCGCTGCTGAAGTCGGGCCAGGTGGGCATCGCGTGCGGTTCCTCGATCGGCAGCACGGCCGACATCAGCGACTTCGCGCAGATGCTGCTGACGGGCACCTCGCCCGGGCTCAACGCGAATTCCTACGTGCGCATGATGCCGCACACGACCACCGCGAACGTCGGGATCTTCTTCGGCCTGAAGGGCCGGCTGATCGTGACCTCGACCGCCTGCACCTCGGGCAGCCAGGGTGTCGGCTTCGCGTACGAGTCGATCCGCAACGGCCTGCAGACGGCGATGATCGGCGGCGGTGCGGAGGAACTCTGCCCGAGCGAGGCCATCGCCTTCGACCTGCTGTATGCGACCAGCCGTCGCAACGACGCGCCGCACACGACGCCCCGGCCCTACGACCGCGACCGCGACGGGCTCGTCATCGGCGAGGGCGCCGGCATGCTGGTGCTCGAGGAATTCGAGCACGCGCGGGCGCGGGGCGCGCGCATCTACGCCGAGGTGGCCGGCTTCGCGACCAACTCGGACGGTTCGCACGTCACCCGGCCCGAGGCGTCGACGATGCAGGTCGTCATGGAGCTCGCGCTGCGCGATGCCGGCCTTGCGCCGCAGGCGATCGGCTACGTGAACGGCCACGGCACCGCGACCGAACAGGGCGACATCGCCGAGACGCAGGCGACGGCCGCGCTGTTCGGCCCGCGCATGCCGATCAGCTCGCAGAAGAGCTACCTGGGCCACACGCTCGGCGCCTGCGGCGCGCTCGAGTCGATCTTCAGCATCGAGATGATGCGCGGCGGCTGGTTCGCGCCGACGATCAACCTCGACAACGTCGACCCGCGCTGCGGCGAGCTCGACTACATCGTCGGCGACGGGCGCCGGCTCGACGTCGAGTACGTCATGAACAACAACTTCGCCTTCGGCGGAGTCAACACGTCGCTGGTGTTCAAGCGCGTGCCATGAGCGGGGATGCGCCCGAGCGCGCCTGGACGCGACCCGTCGTGCCCGCGGACGGCCGCCCCGTCGCCCGCGCCCGCGGCGCCACGCTGACGCGGGCCGACCTGCTGCGGCGGGCCCGCGCGCTTGCCGTGCGCCTGCCGGACGGCCCCGCCGCCCTCAACCTCTGCGAGCAGCGCGAGCACTACCTCGCGGCGCTGCTCGCGCTCGAGCTGCGGGGGCGGGTGTGCCTGATGCCGCCCTCGCGGGCGCCGGCGGTGCTCGACGAGGTGCAGTCGGCGCATCCCGGCAGCTTCCGCATCGACGATGCGATGGTCGCCGCCGCCGCGCGGTGCGCGGACGACGCGCCGGTCGCGCCGCTCGCGCTCGACCCGGCGCGCGTCGTCGCCATCGGCTACACGTCGGGCAGCACCGGCCGGCCGAAGGCGAATCCGAAGACCTGGCGCTCGTTCGCGGGACCTGCCTGGTTCAACGCGCAGGGCCTGAGGTCGCTGTGCGGCGCGGGCTCGGAAGGGCCCGCGTGGCTGGTCGCGACCGTGCCCTCGCAGCACATGTACGGCATGGAGTGCACGGCGATCCTGCCGCTGCTCGAGGGCATGGCGATCCACGCCTCGCACCCGCTGTTCCCGGCCGACGTCGCGGCGGCGCTCGCGGATGCGCCTTCGCCGCGGGTGCTGGTGAGCACGCCCGTGCACCTGCGCGCCCTGGTCGAGTCCGGCATCGCCCTGCCCGCAGTGGCCGCCGTCGTGAGCGCGACGGCTCCGCTCGGCGCCGTGCTGGCCGCGCAGGTCGAGTCGCGTTTCGCGACGCGCGTGCTGGAGTTCTTCGGCTCGACGGAGACCTGCGTGATCGCCTCGCGCCGTACGGCGCGCGAGGAGGCCTGGCGCGCCTACCCCGGCATCCGCTTCGAGCCGATCGCCGACGGCACGGCGGTGAGCGCGCCCTGGCTCGACGCGCCGGTGCCGATGCAGGACGTGTTCGACGTCGCGGCCGACGGCGGCTTCCGCGTCGTCGGGCGCAGCGCCGACATGATCGACGTGGCCGGCAAGCGCACGTCCCTCGCCGACCTGACCCGGCGGCTGCTGGCCGTCCCGGGCGTGCGCGACGCGGTGGTGGTGCAGCCGACCGACCGGGCCGGCGCACCGGTGCGGCGCCTGGTGGCGTTCGTCGTGAGCGCGGGTCCGTCGGCGCAGGCGATCGCCGAGGCGCTCGCCGGGCAGGTCGATCCGGTGTTCGTCCCCCGGCCCGTCGTCTGCGTCGAGCGCCTGCCGCGCAACGAAGTCGGCAAGCTGCCTCGCGAGGAACTGCTCAGGCTGGTGCGCGAGCACGCGCTCGACGGCTGAGCTCAGCGGATCGCCTCGATCTCCAGCAGCAGTTCGGTGCGGCAGATCTCGGCGTCGAGGACGACGATCCCCGCATCGCTACCGTAGCGCTCGCGCAGGCGGCGGGCGATCCATTGCGCGTCGACCGGCCGGCGCAGGAACACGGTCAGCAGCGGGGCGCCGACTCCGCGCGCGAGCCCGCGCTCGGTCGAGGCGCCGGCGACGGCATCGAGGTTGCGCAAGGTCTCCTCGAACTGGGCGTCGGCGTCGCCGGGGTGGAGCGAGCCGTGGCCGACGATGCTCGCGGTGCCCGACACGAGCAGCGTGCCGGCGGGCGTCAGCATGGCGCGCGAGAAGCTCGGCGACGCGGGACCGTACTCGCGAGGGTAGCGGTAGGCGCTGACCTGGCGCGGGTTCTCGAGGGGTCGGCCCGTCTCGGCCCCGGCCAGCCAGCACAGCTGCAGCCGGCGACGGCCGTCGAGCGTGCCGACCGCCGTGGCGGCCGGGAAGCCCGGACCCTGCGGTCGACCGCCGGCACGCGTGAACGCCTCGGCGCGGCCGACGCAGAACTGGCGGTAGCGCTCGTCGTCGCCGACGCCCTCGTTGATGTCGCCGATGAAATTCCAGATGCGCCACAGGTGCGCATAGCGCGAGGCCGCCGTGAAATCGAGCAGCGCCTCGTAGGCGACCCGGGCCGCGCCGGCGATGCCGCCGCAGGCGTCTTCGTCCACTTCCAGCCAGCCCATCAGGTGATGCCCGTCCGCGGCGTGGCGCACGAGACCCGACTGGCCGAGCTTCACCGCGCCCGACCCGGTCCACACCAGGCTCAGGCCCGCGCCGACGTGCGGCTCGAGCGGAGCGCGGATGCAGCGCGGGTCCTGCGGCAGTTCGCAGCCGGCGCCGAAAGCGATCGCGGCGAGGACGTCCGGCCCGAGGCCCGCCTGCGGATCGAGGCGGCGATACTCGACGACCAGGCGAGGCGCGACGCGCGGCTGCTCGATCTCAAGCATGCGGCGGCGACTCGAGCGATGACGGATGCGACGGCATGGACCGGTGACTGTGCGCGACGGGACTAATGATACACTGGCCGGCGAATCGAGAATCCAAGGGCAGGACCTATGCCGGCGCCGCAGACTCCCGCGCAGTTCGAACTCGCACAGCTGATCGTTCGTGCGGTCAACCTCGAGGACGTGGATCCTGCGACGGTCGATCCGGATGCGCCGCTGTTCGGCGCTGGGCTCGGGCTGGATTCGATCGACGCGCTGGAGATCGCGCTCGAGGTCTCAAAGCGCTACGGCGTGCAGCTCAAGTCCGACGACGAGGACAACAAGCGTATCTTCGCCTCGCTGCGCGCCCTTTCCGACCACATCGCGCGGGTCACCGCCGCGGCCTGAGCCGGCGCGCAACGCACGGGTCGATTCGATGCGGCCACTGCGGGTCACTTCCCACTCGATCGTCTGCGCCGCGGGCCACGGACGGGCCGCGCTCGCCTCCGCCATCGACAGCGGCACCAGCGGACTGCGCCCGAACGACTTCGGCGCGTCGCCGCTGCCGACCTGGATCGGCCGCGTCGCGGGTATCGAGGACGTCGTCCTCCCTGCGCACCTCGCGGCCTGGGACTGCCGCAACGACCGGCTCGCCTGGCTCGCGCTGCAGAGCGACGGTTTCTTCGCGCGTGCGCTCGAGGCGCGCGACCGGTACGGTGCGGACCGCGTCGCGCTCGTCCTCGGCACGTCGACCTCCAGCATCGGCGCCACCGAGGAAGCCTACGCGCGGCTCACGCCCGAAGGTGCTTTCCCGCCGGAGCTGCGCCGGCCGGTGCTGCACTCGCCGCACTCGCTGTCCGATTTCGTGCGCGAGGCGCTCGGTCTCGAAGGCATCGCCACCACCGTCGCGACCGCGTGTTCGTCGAGCGCCAAGGTGTTCGCGCAGGCCGAGCGCTACCTGCGCCTCGGGCTCGCCGACGCCGCGATCGTCGGCGGCGTCGACTCGCTGTGCGGCAGCGTCCTGTACGGCTTCAATTCCCTGGAACTCGTCGCGCGCGAGCCCTGCCGGCCGTTCGACGTCGAGCGCGCCGGGATCAGCCTCGGCGAGGCCGGCGGCTTCGCGCTGCTCGAGCGCGACGGTGCGACCGGGCCGTGGCTGCTCGGTCACGGCGAGTCGAGCGATGCCCACCACATGTCCACGCCGCACCCGGAAGGCCGCGGCGCCGAGCTCGCCATGCGCGGGGCACTGCGCATGGCCGGTCTCGACCCGGCGGCCGTCGACTACGTGAACCTGCACGGCACCGCGAGCCAGAAGAACGACGAGGTGGAGGCACGCGCGGTTGCGCGGATCTTCCCGGCCACCACGCACGCGAGCTCGACCAAGGGCTGGACCGGGCACGCGCTCGGGGCGGCCGGTATCGTCGAGTCCGCGATCTGCTGGCTCGCACTCGAGCGCGGCGTGGCCCCCGGCACGCTGAACCTCGCGCATCCCGATCCTGCCTGCGGCCCGCAGGTGCGTCGCGAGACCGTAAGGCGCGAGGTGCGCCACGCGCTCAACAACTCGTTCGGCTTCGGCGGCAGCAACTGCTCGCTGCTGTTCGGGCGCGACCGCCATGACTGAGCGCGGCACGCTGCGGCGGGCCTGCGTGCGCGGCGCCGCGTTCTGGTCGCCGCTGGCTCCGGGCTGGGAGCACGCCGCGCGCGCCTTCCGCGGCGAGGCCGCGCTGCTGCAGGCACCTGCGCCGCGACCCGCACCGACCCTGCTGGCGCCGACGGAGCGACGACGCGCGCCCGACACCGTGGCGCTCGCGCTCGAAGTCGCCGCACGCGCCTGCGAGCAGTCCGGCCTCGACCCGTCCGCGTTGCCGAGCGTGTTCGCGTGCACGCAGGGCGATCTCGCGATCAGCGACTACATGGGTGCGACGCTCGCCGACAATCCGGCGCTGGTCTCGCCCATCCGCTTCCACAACTCGGTCCACAATGCCGCCGCCGGCTACTGGACCATCGGCACGGGCTGCTTCGAGGCGTACACCGCGCTGTCCGCGCCGGCGGCGACGTTCGGCGCGGGACTGCTCGAGGCGCTCGTGCAGGTCGCCTGCGACGATCGCCCCGTGCTGCTCGTGGCCTACGACACCGAGGCGCGCGGCCCGCTCGCGACCGTGATCGAGAGCCGCGGCCTGCTGGCGGCGGCGCTGGTACTCGCGCCTCCCGCCGCCGAGGGCGGCGTGGCGATGCTGGAGTGGCGCCTGTCCGGGCGCGGCGAGGTCACGGCGCCCTCCACCCCGGCGGGATGCGCGCTCGGCGGCAACGCGATGTCGCCGTGCGTGCCCTTCTTCGAGGCGCTGGCGTCGGCGGTTCGGACGTCGGTCTCGCTGGCCCTGCAGCCGGCCGCCCGTCTCGAGGTGACGATCCGCCCTGCCGTCTGAGTCCGCGCCTTCTTCAGGCGCGGCGCAGCGCAACGGTCGCGCGACCCGCGGCGATCTCCCGCCCTGCATGCCGCACGACGAAGCGGTACTGCCAGGCCTCCTCGCTCGCCTGCACGCGTTCCGCGGCCACCTCCAGTTCGCCCTCGAGCGACCGGAGTTCGTCGACGTGCAGCACCACCTCGCGCAGCGAGACCAGCATGCCGGGGGGCGGCGGCCCGCCCCTGCGTGCGCACAGGCCGCCGTGCACCGCCATCGCCTGCGCCCCGTACTCGCACAGGTGCACGGCGTGCAGGCCGGCCGGCGTGGCGAGCGGATTCGACGGGTCGCGGTGCGTGGCGGTCGCGCAGCGGACCGAGTCGGCCGTCCAGTCGACGATGCGCTCGAGCAGGCACATGCGCCCGGCGTGGGGAACCAGCGAGCGGATGTCGGGATCAGCGGCCACGTGCCGTCTCCCCGCGCGGCCGCGTCAGCACCAGGGCCAGGACGAAGTTGCAGGCCACGCCGATCGCGACGGTGAGGCCGATGGCGCGCAGGACGGGCACCGCGGACGTCGCGAGCAGCGCGAACACGAACCACGTCGACAGCGAGCAGACGATGACCGCGTGCAGCGTGCGGCGCTGCTCCGCCGGGTCGTCCGCCGCGTGCTCGAAGAACAGCGCGTAGTCGAGGCCGAGACCGGCCGCCAGCACCAGCGCGACGAGGTGGAACAGGCTGAGCTCGATGCCGCCGGCGTGCAGGATCGCGAGGATCAGCGCCGTCGTGAGCACCATCGGCGTGAGCACGCGGATCACGCGCCGGGTGTTGCGCAGGGCCACCGCGACCACGGCGACGAGCAGGACCGCCGCGACGGCGAGGCAGGCGAGGATGCGGTCGCGCTGGCCGGCCACGAGTCCTTCCGAGGCGGCCTTGAGGTCGAGGAAGGTCGTCTCCTGCACGCCTTCGACCCGCCGCGCGATGGCGGCCGGATCCTTCGCGTCGATCAGCAGGACGAGTCCGGTCCAGTGCCCGTCGTGCGGCAGCAGTAGCGATCCCACGCGGGACGCGAGCGGCGTGCCGGCCAGCGCGTCCGGCGTCAGCGGCGGGAGGTGGCGCGCCACCTCGACGTCGGCGAGGAAGGGATCGAAGGCCTCCGGGCGGAACTCGGTGCGCGCCACGGCCGCCGACAGTTCGGCGCGCAGCAGCGCGGGAGCCGGCAAGGCCTGCTGGCGCCGCCGCTGCGTCTCCAGCGTCGGCAGGTAGCGGGCCGCGTGGTCGTAGGCGCCGAGTTCGCCGTGCGCGACCGCCGCGTCGAGCCTGCGCGCGAGTGCGTCGCTGCGCGCGAGCACGGCCTGCGCATCGTCGCCTTCGACCGCGATCAGGTAGCGCACGTCGGGCGCACCGAGCGCCCGGCGCAGGGCCGTGTCGCGCTCGATCAGTGCCTGCGGCACGGGCATCAGGCCGCCGAGGCTGTCCTGCCACAGCGGTCGCGGCGAGAGCGCGAGGTAGCCGATGCAGGCGACGACCAGAGCGGGCGCCAGCCACGCGGGTCGCGGCAGCGAGGCGATCGCGCGCCAGAGCGTGCCGAGCCCGGTCCACGTCGCGGCATCCCGCGTGCCGGCGGGGACGAGCGCGGGCAGCAGGAAGCGCGTGACCAGCCCCGCGGTCGCGAGCCCGCTGACCGCGAACACCGCCAGCTGCTGCAGGCCGAGCACGCCGGAGAAATAGAACGCGAGGTACGCGACACAGGTGCTGGCGACGCCGGTAGCCAGCGTCGGCCAGAGGGCACGCACGTTCGCCTCGGGCGACAGGCCGGGGCGCTGGTGGCTGAACAGGTGCACCGGGTAGTCCTGCACGACCCCGATCAGCGTGAAGCCGAAGGCAATGGTGATGCCGTGCACCGAGCCGAACACCAGCGCCACGGCCGCCAGGCCGACCAGACCGGCGCTGAGCAGCGGCAGGGCGCAGAGCAGGGTCACCAGCACGCTGCGGTACGCGGCCAGCAGCAGCGTGATCATCGCCACGCTGTCGATCGTGCCGATCCAGCGCGCGTCGTGCTCGGCGCGCTGCTGCATCAGGACGCTGAAGGCGCCCGGGCCGCTGACGTCCAGCGCGAGGTCCGCGCGCGTGCGCAGCCGCTCGAAGGTCGCGCGCAACTCCGCCTGCGCCGCGCGCTGCGCCTGCGGGTCGAAGCCCGCGGCGGCCGTCTCCACGACCAGCAGCGCTTCGCGGCCGGACGCGTCGAACCACACGCCCTCGCGCAGCGACGGCTGGCGTGCCGGCAGCCACGAGTCCGCGAGGACCAGCGTCTCTAGCGTCGGGTCGCGCGTGATCCAGGGCTCGAGCAGCGCGGCCGCGGGCGAGGCGAGGTCCCGCATGCGCTCGACGAGCGCGGCGTAGAGCGTGTCGGCGTCGAGTGGCCGGGCGTCGAGCGTCGGCGACAGCAGGTAGCGGTAGGGCAGGAATTCGTCGGGCACGGCATCGACGTCCGTCTCGCCGTTGGCCACCGTCCGGAAGCGGGGCGACGCGCGCAGCGCCTGCGCCAGTCGCCGCGAGGTCTCTGCGGTGGCGCCCGGGTCGCCGCCGCGGATCGCCAGCAGCAGCATTCGTGAGGCCGGACCCTCGCCGATCTCCTCGAGCACGAGCCGCTCGGCGCCGGTGCGTGGCGAGGGCATGAACAGTCGCAGGTCGGTGCCGACGGTCAGGCGCTGGTCGACGATCCAGCCGAGCGCCGCGAGCACGGCGATCGCGGCGGCGAGCAGCCCGGCCTGGCCCGCGCGCATCAGCGGACCACGGACGCGGGCCCTTCGCGGCACCAGGCCTCGAGCTGGCTGCGCCCGGCGAGCGGCAGGTCGTCCGGGCCTGCGACGGCCAGTGCGATGACGCTGGCGTCGCCGCCGCTCTGGCTCATTGCGAAGCAGCGCGCGGCCGCGTCGGCCCCGTACACGGAGATTTCCTCGAGTCGCCTGCGCAGCCGTTCGTCGCGCGGCACCAGCCGGACCCGCCAGCGTTCCGCGCTGCCGTCGAGCGTGGCGGCGAAGCCCTGTGTGAGCCGGCCGGCATCGCCGCGCAGCATGCCGTCGATGCTGCCGAGCAGTCCGTGCAGTTCCGGTGCGCGCTCGAGCGAGAAGCGGCGGGTCGGCGCGCCTTCGCGCTCCACCACGACGTCGTTGCCCCGGATCAGCGTGGCTTCGCGGTAGGGCGAGCTCACGCGCCGGACCAGCGAACCGTCGTCGCCGCGTTCGAGCGTGCCGGTCACGACCAGCGGCGACTTGAGCAGTCGGGAATAGCGGACCTCGACGAAGCCGACCGAGGCGCCGGCATTGCGGGCGACTCGCTCGAGCAGGGTCGGGAGGTCGAGGTCAGCGGCGCTCGCCAGCCCCGGGACCAGCAGGAGCCCGAGGGCCCAGCCCGCCCGGAGTGTGTTGCCAGAAGTCATAGAAGTTGAACCAATTGTACGGTGCGCTGCGCAGGTGCGCAGCCAGCCGTCCGGCGTAGGCGGCGACGATCGACTGCAGGTGTTCCTGCCGGCGCGCGCGATCGATGCGCAGGTCGTCCGCGAGCCGCTCGAAATGCAGGTCGTAGCGGCCCCCGCCGCGGTACAGGCCCAGGCACAGCACCACGGGAGCGTGCGAGGCGGCCGCGATCAGCCATGGCGCGGTCGGGAAGCTCGCGGGCGAGCCGAGGAAATCAACCGTGACCGTCGCGTTGCCGGGCCGGCTGCGGTCCCCGAGCATCGCCACGATTCCGCCCTGCTGCAGCGCGGCCCCGATCTCGAGCACCACGGCCGTGCCGTCCTGACGCGGGTTGATGATGTTGGCCGCAATCGACGGATTGAGGCTGCGCACGATCGCGGAGAGGGCCGGGCTGTGCTCGGCGTCGAGCACCACGCGCACCGGCACGTCCGGGCGCTGCAGGCTCGCGGCCCGCAGCGCGTCGAAGCTGCCGACGTGCGCGCCGACCATCAGCACGCCCCGGCCGAGGTCGAGTGCCGCCTGCAGCTGTTCGAGGCCGTGCTGGCGCAGTTCGATCTGCTCGAGCGACTCGCGCAACAGGAACACGCGGTCGAGGGTCACGCCGGCGAAAACGTGGAAGTGGCGCGCGACCTCGAACCAGGTCGGTGGCCGGCCCAGCACGCGCTGCAGGTAGGCCCGCGACGAGCGGCGCTCGGGACCGCGTCGCAGCAGGAAATAGGCCGTAATGGGCAGCAGCACGAGCCGCGACACGCGTCGCCCGCACGTGACGGCGATCCACATCAGCAGGCGCATGGCCCGGACGCTGCCGCCCTCGGGACGCTCGAGCCACTCCTCGGTCATGGCGCCGTCGTCGCGCGCAGCCGCAGGCTGCCCCGGCTCACCAGCACGTCGTCGCGCATCACGCTGTAGGCGAGCGTCGAACCTTCGAGTCGCAGCGTGACGTCGGCACGTTCGCCCGGCCGCAGCGGGGCGACGAACTTCACCTGGGGCAGGCCCTCGACCGCGACGGGCCGTCCCAGCCAGCGACCGGCCGCCTCGATCACCCGCTCGAGGATCACGACGCCCGGCACGATCGGGTCGCCCGGGAAATGCCCCGCGAGCGCCGGGTGGTCCGCCGCGACGACGAAGGAACTCGCTGGGCTGGAGGCGGCGTGGGCAGTCACGGCAGGGCGGGTGCGGGGACGGGGCGCCGATGATGCCGCCTCGATCCCCGCGGTACAACCGCCCGTCGCGGCGCCGCCGGGCGTCGCAGCGCTCAGGCCGCGACGTTGCTCTGCGCGGGCGCCGTGGTTCGGATCAGGTGGTCGAAGGCGCCGAGCGCGGCCTTGGAGCCCTCGCCCATCGCGATGATGATCTGCTTGTAGGGCACCGTGGTGCAGTCGCCGGCCGCGAACACGCCCGGCAGCGAGGTCTGGCCCTTCGCGTCCACTTCGATCTCGCCGCGCGGCGAG
>WBZM01002679.1_pt1 | contig 14763 bp, 8 predicted proteins | sample 5204271 | NCBI WGS metagenome assembly WBZM01 (sample SAMN12344346, study PRJNA552823) | activated sludge metagenome | biome: Activated sludge suspended growth; feature: Nitrification reactor; material: Wastewater; isolation source: activated sludge from nitrification reactor of wastewater treatment...
TCCGTTTAAATTTACCGGAAAGCCGGATTACCAATATTATATAACATCCAAAATATTTTCGGAATCAGACTTCCATCACTCCATGAACATCGAAACAGAGGCTATCAACGCCTTATATGCCGGCCTCTCAGCACCATATGCTGTGAAGTATCCGAAGACTTTAGCCCTGAATGATTTTTATATCAAAAAAGCCTATGTCGCCCTGTCTCTGGGACTTAAGGAAATAGCCAACGATCTGATTACTCAACGGATTAAAAAAGGACTATCAATAAAGACCTTTTTGAGGTGGAGCAAGTTGAAGTGGGAATATCTGACACAGTAAAAAAATAATAAATCCCCAAAAAGCCCTATTCGATCTGACTTCTTCCATATCATTGTTTTAAAAAATTGTGGTGGCAATCTTGTCAATTCGGGTCGATTCCTTTGTCGAAACCTCTGGAATTCAGCATCTCATAGGATAAAACCAGGTCATTATTAAAATATTTTATTAAATTTACACGGGTCCATCATTTTCTGTAAAAATCACTGGCTTATGAAAGCAATTAATTCCAATCGATTTTACACCCGGATATTCATTTTCATCATGTTTGCACAAGGAGTGGCAGCTCAGGATTATTCACCTGTGAGAGAAAACCTACCTCCTTACATCTTCGAAACATCAAAAGAATACGATGAAAGTGCAAGTATGTTTATGAGAGGAACCATGGACTCCGTCATAAATAATGGTCCGGTCCGGGATTTTTATCCTTACAACACCTTGTTTTTTGGGGATAATGGCAACTTAAGTTGTTTATACATGCTGCATCACAGCTGGCTGGGGGCCCGTATATCGGTAGATGATAGTGAGGACGCAGCGACCTTCCTGTATCAGAATGTTTCCAATAATAGCTTTCCCTTGATTACCTATAAACTCCGCCTCGAATATTCCGGCAATCCGGGCTCTCAGTGGATGGCAGACAATGATTTTAGCATCCTGGCTACCGTCGTTTCAGTAGAACAGACATCCTGGAAGGGAATCATTGACGACAGTATCAAGATCATTCGTCTGCAATACTCCGGGTCGAATGCACAGATTAAATGGTCATCGGGACATATCGTCATAAGCAAGCATCACGGCATTCTTTCCTTCCCTGACCTACGTTATTTTCCTTTTGAGTGGAACACCATCGAGCTGGCGGGCGGTCCCGGCTTTCCTGTCTTTGACCCGAGTGCGCGGGACATGTACTATATGAAGGCTGGGCAGAGTTATATTGCCGCATCCAAATACGGCTTTGGTGTTAAGTATCCTAAATACAAGGAGGTCAGGTGCCTGGAAATACTCTCAGATGTGCAAAATACAGTTACACGAAGGGTTCAGATAATTAATTTAACATATTCTTATACTGATCAAAAATGGAAGAGCGACACCTCGGTTAAGGTCGAAGTTATTGACTTTGACTCCATCATCATCAATCAGCCGGTTGACCGGTTTTTCAAATTAAAGGGCGTTGATAATATTTATGGGCATATTATAATGAATAAGCATCGACAAAAATATTATTATCTTAGCGCTGCACCCGGAGCAAATAATTGTGTGCCTGTTTATACCGACCAATGTGCTCAATATGGATTTGACGGCGGTTTTGACACTTATTGGGATTGTCCGATGTTTGTCGAGTTTGATTATAATCAGCCGGTGTTTATCGATTATGGCGACCATACCTGGGGTCATGACATCAACATCGACAGCCTGCTGACTACCCGAAAGATAAGTAAACTGCAAGGTGTGACCATCAGCCCCAATCCGTCGTCCAGTCATTTTTACATGACCATCCCTCCAACGGTCAACCTGAGTAAAGTCTTTATGACTGACATCCTTGGAAACAGAGTTGCCATAAAAGTCGAAAAGATGACTGCTGAGAAAATGGAGCTGAATACGGATGTTCCAGGCGGTGTTTACCTGATTACAGGCGTGGATGAAGCCGGAAATACATATTTCTTAGGGAAAGTAGTTATATATAGATAAAGGTTATTTCATTCAAATGTAAATGCTACATTCATCTCTAATACGAGGGTAAAAATTCGAAATATTTACACTCGTTCTGACAATAGAGGTAAAATTTACCCTTGTTTTTTTTCGTCTCTTTTGCCCGATTTGCTTGGATTATCGTGATTAGGCAGCACTTAGCCGTTATCGGATGATGTTTTATCGCCTAAAAACCAAGTTGTATTATGATCGACTCCCATATCGAAAGATCAAAATGTTTTTCATCCTGTACACAAATTCCGGTTAATCGATAGAAACTTCATAGTTATGGTTGTCTGAAAATACCCGAATATTGTATTCGACCACCATTCTGACAAATGATCCGGGAGAATCGACTTGACGCTACATGAGAAGCTATCTCTGAATAATCAACTTTCCTGTCAAATTACCCTTTTCTGACATAACCGTCACGATATACATACCTGCAGTAAGGTTATTCACATTTACCTGACCACCATCAGCGGTTTTGCCGGAGCGCACGACAGCTCCCTTCATGTCACTGATCCGGTATTGTAAATTGCTTTCTCCGGGAATAAATGGAATAGTAAAGTATAGATCAGCCGGGTTGGGATAAAGCATCATTTGATTTTCTGCTAAATTTTCGGAGGTTGAAAGCAACTCAGAAATCGATCTTTTCAGCACGGTAACTGCATTGTTGACGACAAAAATATGATCAAAGGCTATTTTGACAACAGTCAGATCGGGTGATTCCAGACCATCATTGAGAGAGGTCCAGGTATTGCCACGGTCCTTTGTATAGAAAATGCCCTGATCGCAGGTAACAAATAGTATATTTTTATAATACGTCCAGTTTCTGATCCTTTCAAACGGAAGTGTTACATCTACACGAGACCAGCTGGCAGCGTCATCCGTGCTGACATAGATTTCGCCCGGAGCCATTGCAAACAAAGCTTCATCGATGTTGGCTATAGCAAGAATTTTCTTATCAGCCGGGATGTCGGAGTCCACCTCCTTCCATTTGGGAATTTTATAATTATTGTCAAACCGGATAATTCTGTTCGCTCCGGTGATGCCGTAAATGTAGCCGTTGTAGCCGTTCCAGTTATGGGCATCCAAGCTGAGCGGATCCTCAGGTGTAATGTTTTTCCATGTTATGCCGCCATTGTTTGTGGTTGCAAATACATCACCACTTGAACCGAAGATTCTATTATTTATTTTCAGGATTTCAGGTATGGTATAACCAAAAGGTTGCGCATTGTTGTCGCCTTGCCATGTATTTCCATTGTCGGTGGAGTATATCAGTGAGAATTTTGGTCCACTATTATTAGCCAGCAATTCAGCAAAGGCAAAGATGGTATCCTGATCCATTACCGGAAGGCCCAGTTTAGTCAAAGTAATCGTCTGATCACCTTCATACGGCACTTTCAGGGCTGTCCAGGTATTGGCCTGATTGTCATAGCTGAACATTCTACCATAGGAAGCCGTAATCAGGCTTTGTCCATCCGCATTTCCTGTCAGCGTAAAAGCCGGTTCACAGTTGAGACCAATCCCATATCGCTGCCATTCACTTCCTTTGAGGATGTATATGCCATCCAGATCCGTACCACAGACCACTTCGGACTGATACATGGTCAGGCAGGTGATGTGATTGTCTTTCAGCCCATCAGACAAGGATTGCCATTGTGATCCGCCATCTGTTGACATCAGCACACCGTTCTCCGTACCAAGGTATATATCGCCTCCCGACTTTAACATGGCAGTAACCTGACCGGCAGCCGTATAAAACTCACTCCAGTTTGCTCCCTGATCACTACTTTTATAGAGCGTCTTGCCGATGGCAGTATAAAGTGTATTGTCAAACTGATTGATAAAGGTAGCTTTCTCTTCCGGCAGACCATTATTGGCAAGGGTCCATGTAGTTGGATTTATGTCATTGCGATAAATTCCTTTGTCTGTACTGCAATAAATAAATGGCCGGGCAACCGTCATGGCGCTGATGTCGTATTCAGCAAATCCACCGGAATTTTCCTGCGGCAGTCCGTCATTATAGTCTGTCCAGTTGATGCCGTCTGCAGAACGTGATACACCGCTGTAGTCGGCATACTTGAACAAAAAGTCGTCTGATGAAGCAATCAGCAATGTAGAACCCGGAAAAATACTCTGAGGAATTTCATCGACGTGGTTGGGATCCAGGATCCAGATACCATGTGGATCAAAATAAGAACAGGCATATATATCACCGTCCTTTACCGTATAGGAGATAAATCGATTGGCCGGATACCGAACCCAACTTTCAGATGCCGCATCCTTGATAAAGGTACCGCAAGTGGTCGATGCCACCAGTTTGGAGTCCTTGGCAAGAAGGGTCGCCACGTGTGTAGATCCGAAAGGTCCGACGGTAGGCGTCCACTGGCCGGAGGCAGGTGTAAAGCAGAGGAAGGTCAATAACAGACAAAGTGTAACGGTGTATTTCATTGAAATGATTTTTAAAGCAAATAAAAGATAACCTGAAATGTAACTTTTGAATTTACGGTATCAGAACAAAAATATGAAAAAATATTTTGAGTAACAATAGATTGTGTATAATTACCAACACTTTTCTACTATTATGATGAACATATGCTGTAGCCTAAAAGCAAAATCAGATCGAATTGACTTTGACCAATTCGATAACTAAGAGACTATCCAATAAAGTGTGACAAAATTTAATAGTCCATGATTTGTTTTTTCTATTATACCGTTCTGGTCTTTCATTAACTCATATTCAGAATATTTTTTTAAGTTTTTCATTAAAAAAAGCCATATTGCCTAAAATTAATAATTTGGAAATGACCAATTTAAAGTATAGACGTCAATTTCTCTTTTCCCCGATTGAATGTAAGAAATTGGAAGGTTGGCAGACTGAAAAAGTAGATAATTATTTTATTTACGTACATCCTGATTGCAAGTTTGAAAAGTCAAGTGGCGTAAATGATTTGTACTTGATTGGTTATTTTTGTGACCCCCACCATGAAACCAGATCATCACAAGATATTCTTAATAATCTTTCTCAACTTAATAATATCAATGATTTTCCAAACAAATTATACAGCTTGGTTGGGAGATTTGTATTAATTATTAAAACAGAGAATGATTTTATTTTTTTCAACGACCCTTGTGGATTTAAGACTATCTACTATACCAAAGATAATGATAAATTTTTTGCTGCATCGCAACCTCTATTAATTAAGGAAGTTGTCGATTTAAAACAAACAAGATTTTATGATGATTATTTCAATTCAAACTATGTCGCTGAAAATATAGAAAATTGGGTGCCAAGTGGATTCACATTTTATAAAAATACATATCACTTAATCCCAAATCATTATATCAAAATATCAGAGCCTATTCAAGTAAGGTATTATCCTTTTAAAGAAATAGAATTGATTAATTATTCGGAATTAGTAATAAAATTTTCCAATCTATTGAAAAAAATTGTTTTAGCGGCTCATCGCAATATGGATTTAACATTCACTTTGACAGCAGGATGGGATACCAGAATTATTTTAAGTTGTTGTAAAGATTATATCGACGGTATGACATTTTACACTTTGAAATATAGGGGAATGAATGCTGCCCATCCTGATATTAAAATTCCAATGTTATTGTCTAGGACGTTGAAATTAAATTTTGACATTTATAATTGTCAAAAAGAAATTACTCCGGAATTTAGTGATGTATATAAGTCTAATACCGATATGGCACATATTGATGATTGGGGAAAAATTGCTTTTGGAATGTCTAAAAGCTATCCTGACAAAAAAGTAGCTGTAAAAGGTGTTTGCTCAGAAGTTGGCCGTTGTTTTTATTACCCTAATGGAAAAGTTAATTACACTATAACCATAAATGATTTATTAAATTTGGAGTCTGGGTGGGTAGAATTAGGCTTTTTACAAGAAGAAATAAGAAAATGGTATTTATCTTTAGAAAAAAATTGTTACAATTATAACCTATATGATCTTTTTTATTGGGAGCATCGTATGGGTAGTTGGCAAGCTCAAAGTCAATTAGAGTGGGATATAGTTCAAGAAGTTTTTACACCTTTCAATTCAAGAGAAATAATAGATTTAATGTTTAGTATTGAAGCATCTAAAAGGGAAAAGTACCATCCTCAATTATATTTGGATGCAATAAAATATTTATGGAAAGAAACTTTAAGGCAACCAATCAATCCAATTGATAATAAAACGAAGATTAAAAATACAGTAATTAAAATACTAAAAAAGATAGGCCTCCTTCAAGGATTAAAGAGTATTATGAAAAAAATATCATAGTACTTTTTATGTTATTAATTACTTTTTTCTTGATAAAAAAGTAATACCGAATGAACATTCGTAATAGTTCAATTTCATTGACCTTAATGACTGTAAAATCTGCATCCCCGAAGCCGGATTGTTGCACTCCGCTGATGCTCTACTGTATATCCCTTCGCTAATTTTTGGCAATTCACTGTCTCATTCGCTTAATTCAACAAGGCCACTCCCCCACAGAACTCACTTCCGACAACTGGCTGATAGTATTCAATTGTAACAATTGATATTAGCACTTCAATAGGATAGCAGAATGAATTGCATGAGATATCCTATTCTTCCAATATTTGAAAAAAATCGCTTAGGTTGATTTCAAAAAGCGAATGGTCTGAATGAGGCGACCAAGGTGGCTGAAAAAGGCCACAACAAATTTAGGATACTTCAGAAGACTTGATTTATCGGGCACGTGAAGGGCATAAGTCCGGTGACAATAGGTGGTCAATATATCCCAAAATCGGAATGGAATACGATACTTATGCCGGATAGCCGCCACGTCCGGACTTGTGAAGTCGCCAAACTGGATGAGGTGGGCATAGAAATTGATTCTTTTCATTCTTTCCACATAAAGCAGAAATCTGTGTTGATTTTTTTCTTTCAGAAAGCCGATGAGTAATTCAAAGTAATCCAGTCGATTTGTCACAATTCTCAAGTCCTGATCGACATCGAAAGACTTGGATACACTTTCCGGATATTCATAGATGAGGACGTTTGTGCCATGGTCAGTCACAAAAACACAATCCTTTTCCACCAGGGAGAGCATCATAAAATACTCCTGGCTTGAAGTGCGTGACTCATCCCAGCCACCGCAGCCTAAAAGAGTTTTTCGCCTCCAAAGGTTGGATATGGTAGATCCAAGCTGAGAATAACATAGCCCGGTAAATACATTTTCTACTACCCTTATTTCCTTTAAAAAGGTACCATCAATTCCAGATATGGCTCTTGCCGGGGCTACGATGAGGTCTGCCTCCGGATGAATAGAGAGCAGTTCGGCCTGATGTTTTATTTTTTCGGGCATCAATTCATCATCTGCATCGAGAAACTGTATCCATTCCCCTCCGGCGTGATATAGCCCTGCATTCCGGGCGGCATTGGCTCCCGGCACAGGCTGGTGAATAATCGAAATCAAATCGGGATATCGTCGCCGATACTCCTCCATGATAGCCGGGCTACTGTCGGTGCTGTTGTTGTCCACCAGGATGATTTCGACAGGCAGACAGGTCTGTTTGAGCAAGCTATCAACTGCCCGTCGCAATGTTTGCTGAGCGTTGAAAACAGGAATAATGGCACTGATGGTAACTAGCTGCATATTAGCCGGATTGCAGGTTGACCATTTTAAGGAAGTCGGGTGAAGATTGCATCAGTTCGTCGTAGGTGCCGGAAGCAGTGATTCGGCCTCCTTCGATGAAATAAATCCGATCGGCAAATCGGATGGTAGACAGCCGGTGGGCGATGAGGATGATGGTTACCTTGCCGCGGATGGACTGGATATTTTCCCGGATAATCTGCTCGGTGATGGCGTCCAAAGATGAGGTAGCTTCATCAAAGACAAGCAATTCCACGTCACGGTACAATTCCCTTGCAATACTGATTCGTTGTTTCTGGCCACCGGATAGGGTGATGCCGAAGTCGCCTGTGCCGGAGTCTTCTTTTTTATCCAGATTATTTATCATTTCATCCAAATGCGTCAGTCGGCAAACAGAATTGAATTTTTGGAGAGATAATTCTGTTTTTGCATCCCACAAGGTTACATTATTAAAAATGGAATCATTGAAAATAACCGGATCCTGAGAGACATAGCCTATCTTAGACCTGAAGTCAGCAAGATCATATTCAGAAAGCAGATGATTGTCTATTCTGAATTCACCTTTATCCGGTGGGATCAAGCCGGTAAGGACAGCAACCAGCGTAGTTTTGCCCGATCCACTCGGTCCGACTAAGGCAATCATATTGTTTTTAGGAATGGTTATGCTAATATCTGTGAGCACATTATTCTCATTGTATGAGACAAAGGTATCAGATAAAACCATTGAATCTGAAAATCGGAATTTATCACCTGTATAAAAATCTTCTTTTCCTTTTTGAAACTTGTCCCGGACAGCAAGAATCATATCGATACTACCGGAATTTTGCTGAAAGCTTTGCCAGTTTGATTGAGTGAGGAGAAAGAAATTAAGCGTTCTGTAAAAAAGTAGCATGGTAAAGACCAGATTGGTCCCGATATTACCATATACTGCATATTTAATCAGGATGACAGCACTGATCAGAATCAGGATAATGGGTTCTCTCAGGCTATTGGTCAGGGCATTTATCTGAAGAAATCTAAAGTTTAGTTTCTCTGAATATTCGATCTTTTCACCTATTCTTTTGGAATAAAAATCAATAACATTGGTCGTTTTCAGGTATTTAAAATTACTCAGAATCTGACTTAAGAAACTGTTATACAGATTTCCGGTCTGCACAATTTCACCGGATAATTTCCTGAAATAACCTATCACAATCCGATAAAAATAAAAGAAAACGAGTGAAAGAATGATGATCAGTGCAGAGAAGAACGGATCGACTATAAATGCAATGATGATATATCCCACGGACATGATGACATACTGCCATGCATTCAGATAATTATGTAGGGAAGTATTTAACTTACTTACCTCAGAGGTCGATACATTCAGGACAGCTCCCATGTCCGTAGTGGTATATGTCTTATAGTTGAGGTGTGTGATACCATCCAGCAGGCTTTTTCTGGTCTTGCTGATGATACTTGTCGCCATCTTTGCCTGGGTGGTTAAAAGTAAAAAATTGACCAGACCTTTCAACAGAAAAAAAATAATAGCAATGACAATGAGTGTCAATATGGTAGGCGACTGATGGAAGATATTTGAATAAAACTTATTAAATACAGAACTCTCATCCTTCAGAAATGAAGACTGTCCGGACACTTCCTGCAGGACGATGACTAGGAGTCCGATGCCCAGGCTGTCGGATAGGGTAACTAAGATCGATAGAACAACGGATCTCTGCAGATGACCTCCGACAAGATCCTTAAAGTACTTCAGATATTTGAAGGAGTTTTTTTTCAATACGGATTATTGTCTGTTATAATTTTGATTCAAAAAAATCAATAACTTTCCTGATCAGGTGTACTCTGTCTTTGCCCAGCACATTGTGCTTGTGTCCCGGATAGACAAAATAATCAACCTGTTTGCCTTTTTTGATACAACTATCGATATACTTCATACTCTGCTGCCATACCACAACATCATCCAAGGCACCGTGAATGATGAGCAGCGGCCCCTGCAACTGATCTATGTATGTAAAAGTACTTGCTTGCTTATATCCTTCGGGGTTTTGCTGAGGTGTATCCATGTATCTTTCGCCGTACATAACTTCATACATATTCCAGTCGGTAACAGGTCCGCCGGCGACGGCAGCATAAAATTTACCCGACTGGCGGGTCATCAGACTGATGGTCATAAATCCGCCAAAGCTCCATCCGTGAACACCTATATGAGAGGCATCTACATAGGGCTTGTTTTTGATAAATTCGTAACCCACCATCTGATCCTGAATCTCAGTGGTTCCCAGATTCCGGTGGATAACTTTTTCAAATTCCATGCCGCGGTTGGATGAACCTCTGTTGTCCAGCGTGAAAATGATAAAGCCTTCATTGGCCATGGTAAACATCCACAAGGGTGCCTGCGCATTACGGCTATTGCTGATCATCTGTGCGTGAGGGCCCCCATAGACGTAAATCACGACCGGATACTTTTTAGCGGGATCAAAATTGTAGGGAAAGATCGTCCTTGTAAACAACTTGTCACCATCGGCAGAATAGAGTGTGTCCAGTTTGATATTTCCCAGGTTATAGTTGTCCAATGGTTCTGCAAGAGTATGGAGGGTGCGCACCTTGTTCTTACCCAGTTCACGACATGTATAGGATATATTACTGTGAAGGGCGTTGTTGGTTTCAAAGGCATATTTTCCGTCATAAGATATAATGGCAGTGTGCTGACCGGGAGTATTGGTATGTTGCGTTACCTTAGCAGTTGCCAGATCGCAGGAAAAATACTGCTCATCTATAGAATTGGGCAGGATGCCCTGAAAATAAACCGTCTTGTTTTTCTTGTCAAAACCAAGCAATCCGGTAACCTCGATTCCTCCTGTCAGCTTACGTACCAGCTCACCTTCATGGGTATAGAGGTAGAGTGAATTCCAGCCGTCACGCTTACTCTGAGCGATAAATAGATCATTCTGACCCGGAACAAAGGTAAAGGGGACTAAGGGTTCGGTATATTGCAGGCTTTGTTCTTCGTAGAGTGTCCTGATTTTATTGCCTCTGTCGGGGTTATAGACGTTGAAGGTGGTGTGATTCTGGTCGCGGTTGATCTCAGCGATATAGATTTCAGACTCGTCGGGTGCCCAGCAGATATTGGTCAGGTAGTGTTCAGGATCTCCGCCGGTCTCCAGATAAATGGTCTTTTCGGTCTTCAGGTCAAAAATCCCCACGGTAACGTGATGACTTTTGCGTCCGGCCATCGGGTAGTAGATGTCATTGACTTTAGCGGGTGTGACGGACCAGTCAGGGATGGGATATTTTTCAACCATCGACTGATCCATGCGATAGAAGGCCAGTTTATTGCCTTTGGGGCTCCAGAAAGTACCCTTGCTGATGCCGAATTCGTCGCGGTGGACAGAAGTGCCATAAAGGATGGAATCGCTGCCCTGAGCTATCATAACAACATTTTCGTCGGGCTTCTGTACATAAAGTGCCTGATTACGTGAAAATGAAAAAGCATTGCCGGTACCATCAAGCATATCTGCATCATCCGGTGTCGTAACGACCTTAGTCAGCTTCTTATCCTTCATATTAAAGGAAAGTCGATCCCTTCCGCTGCTAAACTCAAACTCATCCATGTCGCCCAGTTTAAACCTTGGTGCGGATTTCAGCTCATCGTATCCGGCTGCTTTAAGTGCCGGATTGAGGAGGGCGACGATATCCACAGAATCGGTCGTATTCTTTTTGGCATCGTATTGATATATAAAATTTCCACTGCGGGTATAGTAGAGTGTGTTGGATAGGTGTGACCACTGTGTATTTGACCAGGTAGCAAGTCGCATATCCTTGCTGCCCAGAATAGCCTTGTCGAGGGTTAATACTTCTTTTTGGGCTTGAAGGTTTTGACATAAAAAACAAATAAATAAAAACAGAAAAACAGACCTGAACATTTTTAAATTTTTTTCAAAAATAGATTAAAATCCTCATATTTCTAAATATAGAATTGATTGTATAATTTATTTGCCAGTGCGGATTAACCTAAATCACATCTAATAAAATACATCAACCAGATACTCAAAATCAGGATTCATTAGCCAGAAATAAATTTATTTTATTGAAATCATTCACAAATAAAGTTTTCAAGATATAATGCCAGGATGTACCCATGTTACTTTAAACATGCTAAAATATGAGACTGTTAGTTTGATATCCATATATTTGAATAAAATTTCTATGATATGTCAAATGAAGTAACCTTGTATGAAAATAAAAAACAGGACATATCTATTCATATATTTGGGCCTTACGATAGATTTAATTTCGGAGATTTATTATTTCCTATAGTTCTTGAACACTACTTAAAAGTAAATATAAGCCAAGCAAATTGTTGCTTTTTTGGAACATTCAATTTCGATCTGACAAAAAGAGGTGGATATCACGGTAGAGGGTATACAGAATTAATCAAATCACTTAGTAAACAAAAAAATAGAATTGTGATAGTTGCGGGTGGAGAAGTTCTTGGTGCCTCATGGCATATATTATATTTTTATAAAAGCCAATGGTATTCATTTTTATGTTCAAATAAATTCTTCAAAAAGTTATTGATAAAATTAAATATATCTAGAATTCTTAATAAATCGAGGACAAACATGCCCTTCAATATAAATAAAAATGATTTTCCAATAAATACATTAGCTATTTATAATTCTGTTGGAGGAATATATTTAGACGACTTCAGTGAATTCAAAAATCAATCTTTCATAAACTTATTAGGTGTCAGAGATAATCTAACATTTAAAAAAGCAAAAACAGCTGAAATTGATAATGTAGGATTATATCCGGATTCCGCAATAATGATATCCAGTATTATAACAGATCAAAGGCTCGATAACGATAAAAATATACGACCCTTCATAAGAGAATTTCAAAACAATCAATTCTGTGTTTTTCAAATTTCAGATCACCATGCTAAAGAACTTGTCGACAAAATCTCTGAACAATTGACATACATTGCCGATACTTTGAATGTCCGCATTTTACTTTGTCCCTTCGCTAAATTGGCAGGGCATTCCAATCAAATACCATTAAAGCAAATTTTAAAGAAATCAAAGGGGAAATTTATATACATTAATAGCCCATCTTTATCAGAGATTGTTTTCTTGATAAGGCACTGCAAGTTTTTCATAGGGTCTAGTCTTCATGGCATTATTGTATCTATGAGTTACTCAAAGCCTTATTTTGCAATAGGTAAAAACCACACGAAGTTACAAGAGTACTTAAAAACATGGGGCCAACATGAATATAGTGAAGTTAGTAATCCTGAGAATTTTGCACAAAAAGTTGTAAATTCTGACTTAGAAGAAACAAAAACGAATTTACTAAATGAAACAGCTAATCAAAAGCAATTATACCTGGAATTCATTAAGAAAATCAGCAAACTTATCCTAGATACTGCCAACCATGAAAAATAATGTTGTAACGATTATAGTTACCTATAATGGTGCGTCTTATATACAAAAGTGTATTCAAAGCGTTTTAGCATCGGACACCAAGACAGAAATAATAATAGTTGACAATTGCTCGACTGATCAAACTTGTGAAATAATATATGAAAATTATCCTCAAGTCAAATTGATTAGATTGAATAAAAATCATGGATTTGGTTATGCTAATAATATCGGAATAAAACATGCTTTTGAAACCGAAAAGTATTCATATTATTTTTTATTAGATCAAGACACTGAAGTATTTAAAGACTCTATCGGAAAGCTATTGAAAGCTTCTAAAAGCAATAGCGATTACTGGATATTATCGCCGATTCATCTATCTGAAAATGGTAAGACAGATAAGAGATTTGAAAAATATATAAGTTCAAATAATGAATTAAAAATAAACTCAAACAATCCAGCTGATGATAAGATTTATGAAGTGCCATTTGTAAATGCTGCTGCCTGGTTTGTTAAAGAAGTGTGTATCAGAAAGATTGGAGGGTTCGATTTCGGGCTGTTTTTTCATTATGGAGAAGATGAAAATTATTGTCTGCGTGTTTTATATAATCACAAAAAAATTGGCATCATTACGAATACATCGATAATCCATTTCCGGAGTAATGAAGTAACAAAACGGGATGAAGTCCATGACCTTAAACAAGTGTTACTTTCAGCTAAGGTGGCTATGTCCAACATAATGATTTCAGACAAACAAGCCTACGGGCTTTATAATAATCATATTTACAAAGTAATATTAGTTTTCCTGAAAAGCATTATTTTATTCAAATGGCAAAAGACAAGATTCCTATTCAATGAACTTCTCAATGGTAATATCTTTTTCAAAAACAGATTGAAAAATAGCCGAAAGATAAACTCTCAAGAGGGATTAAATCACTTGAGCTTTGATTTACCTTATAATGACGAGTTTACCCCATCCTGAGGTAAAATATTGGTCAATATCTTTTGATATTTCCAATTTCTCGTAATCTTTTTTATTCTGATCCTTGATATAAAACTTATAGAGATAGACCCCATTGGCCAGTCGGTCGCCAAATTGGTCGGTTCCGTCCCAAACGAAATCAGTCAGATGCTTACCAATTTTCAGCGGGCCTAATTCATCCTGAGATATTTCTCTTACTACTTTTCCACTCATTGTCATGATTCTTATACCATAATAAGTAGGAAGCTCATATCCGGTCAAAGTATATACAAATCGTGTTGCAGTAGAGAATGGATTGGGGTAATTAAACACTTGTGAAACAGATTTTTTATTAATAATTTTAAATCGTTTTTCGAAATCGTATTTCCCGGATTGGTTTCCTGCTTTGTCTGTAGCTGTAATACGTAAGGTATATTCACCATCCTGATTATAATCAGAAGGATAACTCAAAAAATCAGGCGAAAATTCTATGACAGCTTCATTTTTTTGGTTCAGGTTGCTAGTCTGCGCAGGGAAAAATTTGATAGATTCTGAGTTCATTGGAATCAAAGTGTCTTGTTGGAAACTATTAAGGAGAAACACGTTGAATAAGTCAGGATTATCTAATGGGAAATACTTATTTTCGTCTCTGATTGTAATTTTAATTTTGGGTTTTGAGGAAACGATATCTCCATTAAATATGTGCTGCCCATCAAAGGTAACATCAACCAAAGGATTTTCTG
>WBZM01002680.1_pt1 | contig 14763 bp, 11 predicted proteins | sample 5204271 | NCBI WGS metagenome assembly WBZM01 (sample SAMN12344346, study PRJNA552823) | activated sludge metagenome | biome: Activated sludge suspended growth; feature: Nitrification reactor; material: Wastewater; isolation source: activated sludge from nitrification reactor of wastewater...
GGCAAGGACCGGTGGCTCGCCTTCCCGCGCGACGGCGACTCGGCCTTCGTGCTCCGCGCCGACGACGCGCTCGAGGCGATGGGCTGGCCGGGCACGGAGATCCCGCGGCAGGGCGTGGTGCTCCGCCCGGTGGAGCAGGGGTCGTGCGTGATCGCGCCCTCGGGCGAGGTGGAGCAGCGCTGGGAGGGCGTCGGGCGCTACGCCGTCTTCCGCGCGATGGAGCACGTCGCCGTGGTGGTCGAGCAGTCGGGCCAGCGCCTCGCGCTCACCGGCAAGGCGATCCCGCGGCGGCTGCTGGAGAAGCTCGGCTGAGCCCTACGCGAGCGCGCGCCGCCCGCTGCGCGCCTCGGTGAAGAACTTGATCGCGCTGCTGATCGAGTTGTCGAGCGCGTCGAGCATGAGGTTGTGCAGCGTGAGGCTCGGGCCGCGGAGCGACTCGTAGTAGCGCTGACGCTCGGTCGCGTGGATGATCGCCGGGGGGTACCCCGCCCGCAGCAGCACCAGGTTCATCGCCAGCCGCGCCAGCTTCCCCGTGTGCTTGGTGAAGGGGAACACCTGCATGATCTTGAAGTGGAGCTTCGACGCGAGGCGCAGCGCGGAGAGCTTCTTCGTCTCCGGGTCGGCCAGCCAGTCGTTGAGCTTCTTCACCTCGCCCGCGATCTTGTCGGGCGCCGCGATGTCGTGGAAATAGAGGCGGTGGACGGGGGTCTCCTTGCGGAAGGTGCCGTCCTTCACCTCGGGGTCGTCGGGCGACACCAGCGCCTGCATCTGCTTCAGCAGCTCCCAGGTGATCGGCACCTTCTTCTTCGCGCCCGCCGTCTCGCGCACGAAATCGATCGCGGCCTTGTGCGCGCGGATCTCGTCGTACGTCGGGATCAGCGACACGTCGGAGACGACGTCCTTGTCGATGGCGCTCTTGAGCTCGTGGAAGGACAGCACCGTCCCCTCCAGCGACGTGTCGTAGAAGATCCACGACATGTCGATCCGCTCCTGGAAATCCGCGAGGACGCTCTCGTCCTGCACCTCCAGCAGACGTTCGAGTTCCTTGAGCCTCTCGTCGATGTTCGCGCGGTTGGTCATGGAGCGTCTCGGACGAACCTAGTCCAAATCGCGCAAACGCTGCAATCCGCTGGTCTGTAACCCCTTGAGTTCGCTGCGAAATTCATGACGCAGGGTGCGTCGGAGGGACACGGCGCGGATTGTTGCTTGACAGGGGAGGGGGCGCCGTGGTTCATTCCGCGTCCCTCGCGACGGGGCTGTAGCTCAGTTGGGAGAGCGCTAGAATCGCACTCTAGAGGCCGAGGGTTCGACTCCCTTCAGCTCCACCGCAACACCGAAGGCCACGGAATCAACCCCGTGGCCTTCGGTGTTTCGAAGCACTTCGCACGGGGGAATTTTCTTCACGAAGGCATTGCAGCGCGCGGGGTCGGCACCCTATTGGGTTCGTCGAGCGCTGCGCCCCACAGTGGTCATCGGGCGCGCGCGAGGAGAGACCCATGACGGTGGACTTCTACGACATCGACGCGCTCCTGACGGAAGACGAGCGCATGGTGCGCGACAACGTGCGGGCGTTCGTCGATGCGCGTGTGCTCCCGGGCATTTCGAAGCACTACGAGGACGGGACCTTCCCGGAGGAGCTCATCCCTGAGTTCGGGCGCCTCGGCGTGCTCGGCGCGACGCTCCCCGAGCGCTACGGCTGCGCGGGCATGGGCGACATCGCCTACGGGCTCGTGATGCAGGAGCTCGAGCGGGCCGACTCGGGCATCCGCTCGTTCTGCTCGGTGCAGGGCGCGCTGGTGATGTACCCCATCTACGCCTTCGGCACCGAGGAGCACCGCGAGACCTGGCTCCCGAAGCTCGCGAGCGGCGAGGCGGTGGGCTGCTTCGGCCTGACGGAGCCCGACTTCGGCTCCAACCCCAGCGGAATGATCACCCGGGCCGAGCGCACCGCCAACGGCTACCGGCTCAACGGCACCAAGCGCTGGATCACCAACGGCAACATCGCCGACGTGGCGGTGGTGTGGGCCAAGCTCGACGGGGTGATCCGCGGCTTCGTGGTGCCGACGAAGACCCCCGGCTTCACCGCGCAGAAGATCGAGCGGAAGTTCTCGCTCCGCGCCTCGGTGACGAGCGAGCTGATCCTCGAGGACGTCGAGGTCCCCGAGAGCGCGCTGATGCCGGGCGTCCAGGGCCTCAAGGGCCCCCTGAGCTGCCTCACCCAGGCGCGCTACGGCATCTCGTGGGGCGTCCTCGGCGCGGCGATGGCGTGCTTCGAGTGCGCGGTCGACTACGCCAAGAACCGTGTCCAGTTCTCCCGGCCGATCGCGGGCTACCAGCTCGTGCAGGCGAAGTTCGCCGACATGCTCACGGAGATCACCAAGGCGCAGCTCGTCGCGTGGCGCCTCGGCAAGCTCAAGGAGCAGAAGAAGATGAAGCCCGAGCAGGTCTCGCTGGCCAAGCGCAACAACGTCCACATGGCCCTCGAGGTCGCCCGCAAGTGCCGCGACATCCTCGGCGGCAACGGCATCACCTACGAGTACCCGATCTCGCGCCACCTGCTGAACCTCGAGACCGTGATCACCTACGAGGGCACCCACGACATCCACACCCTCGTGCTCGGCCAGGCCGTCACGGGCATCCCCGCCTTCGACCCCGAGGATCCGCGCGGCCGCCGGAGCTGACGCGCCGCTCGCACCCGAGGCGGCGCTCGTGTAACCCTCGCGGGTCGTGTTGCACGTGAAACGCCTCGCCCCCCTGCTCGCCTCCCTCCTCGCCGCCTGCCCGTCCTCCTCCCCGCCTGCCCCCTCGCCTCCACCTCCGCAGCCCACCCCCGTCGTCGTCGCCCGACCCGACGCGACCTCGTCTCCGAGCGTCGACGTCGCTGTACCTCTTCCCTCCACTCCGAGCGTCGACTGGGGTGCCGCCTACCCCAACATCGCGCTCACCGACACCGAGGTCTCCTCCTGGCTGAGCGCGACCCAGTCGACCGACGCCCTCGTCGCGCGCCACGCTGCCTTCGTCCTCGGCCGCCGCGTCCCCACCACGCGCCTCGTCTCCATCGTCCCCCAGATCCCCCCGTCCGTCCGCGATGCCTTCGCCCGAGGCGGCGCCGGGCGGGCTGGCGACCTCCAGCGCGGCTCCTTCCCCGCTCCGCTCGGCGAGCTCTTCACCCGCGCGCACCTCGACCTCCCAGCGGCGACCTGGGTGTTCCGCGCGAAGGCCGACGCGCCCGGCATGACCGACCCGCTCGTACGCCGCTTCCTCGCCAGCAACCGAAGTGACGACCAGATCGGCGGGGCACGTCTCCTCGCTGCGACCAACGTCACGGCCCCCTACAACCTCGTCGACTACCTCTCGCCGGTGGCGGCGACGTTGGCGTTCCGCGCCCTCGCGACGAAGCCCGCCACCCCCCCCGACGCCTGGGTCCGCTGGGTCACCTCGGTGGCCCTCCGCGCGCAGGCCAACCCCCGCGCATGGGGCAACACCTGGCTCGCGCTCGCGGAGTCAGCCCCCAAGACGCAGGCGGAGGTCCACACCGCGCTGCTCAACTCGCTCACAGCGTTGCGCGAAGTCGACCTCGGTGACCCCCGCACGACGGCAGACTTCCGCTGCACCAACGCCGCCGCCCGCGACCTGCTCGCGGGTGCGATCGAGGGCATTCCCACCTGCGCCCCCGAGGCCTTGCGATGGCGCTCCCTCATCGCTCTGGCCCGCTATGCCAAAGACGGCACCACCGCAACCGACCGGATGACGGCGCTCCAGACGGCGTGGCGCGGTGCCAACGGAGACGCCCGGGTGCTCGCCGCGCTGACCGAGGCGCTCGTCGCCTTCCCACCCGCCGTCGCCCGCCCGATGCTCGTCGAGCTGGCCGCCAACCGCGACCCGGGCGTGCTCGCGGCCCTGCTCGACGCCCTCGCGTTGCACGTGCAACACGCCCGGGCGCTCCCCGCCAACCTCCGCGACCGACTGCTCCGCGCGCCCTTCGAACTCGACGAGGCGCCCTCGCTCGAAGCCCGGCTCAACGCGATCCAACTCGCGCGGGCCCTCAACGCCCCGCTCCCCACCAGCACGAGCGCAGTTCGCGCCGTCCAGCAGGCGCTCCAGCCCGACGCGCAGGTGCCCCCCGCAACGAACGACGCCAGCGCCGTCCTCGACGCTGGTGACCTCGTCATCACCACCAACGTCGGCCGCGTCGTCATCCGCGTCGACGCTCGGAGCGCGCGTCAGGCCGCCCACGTCGTCGTCGAAGCCGCCCGGAGCGGCCGCTACAACGGAACCGTCTTCCACCGTGTCGTGCCTTCGTTCGTGGCGCAGGGCGGCGACCCTCGAGGCGACGGCTATGGCGGCACCAGCACCATCGTCCCGACCGAGCTGTCGGGTGAGCCCTTCGAGCGCGGCGCTGTGGGCATCGCCCTCGCTGGCCTCGACACGGGGGGGATGCAGTTCTTCATCGTGACGGCGGATTCCCCGCACCTCGACGCGCGCTACCCCTGGATCGGGCGCGTGGTCGAAGGGATGGAGGTCGTCGACGAACTGATGGCAGGAGACGTGATGCAGCGGGTGGAGTTCGTCCCGCGTTAGAAGTGGAGCGCGGTGCGCGGGTCGTCCTTGTAGACGTTCTCCATGCGCTCCATGAGGGTGTTGGCCTCGACGCTCTCGGGCGGCAGCACGATCGAGACGTGCGCGATCAGGTCGCTGGCCGGGCGCCCCACCCCCGCCGGGAGCCCCTTGCCCCGCAGCCGGAGCTTCGCGCCGGAGCTGGTCTTCGGCGGGATGCGCACGGTCACCTCGCCGTCGGGCGTCGGGACCTTCACCTTCGCCCCGCGCCACGCCTCGACGATCGTGATGGGGACCCGCACCTGGAGGTCGTCACCCTCCATCCAGAAGAACGGGTGTTCTTCGACGTCGATCGTCAGGATCAGGTCGCCGGCCCTGCCCCCCGGCGGTGACTCCCCTTTGCCCGCGAGCCGGAGCTTGTGACCCTGCTTCACCCCCGGCGGCACCTTCACGGTCAGCGACTCACCCCGAACCGTGATCGTGACCTCACCACCACGAACCGCCGTGGGGAGGGGAATGGTCACCTCGCCCTCGAGGTCGGCCCCGATGCGCGGCGCCGCAGGACGAGCGCGACGACCGCCAGGACGCGCCCCGCCCGGCATGCCCCCGCCGAAGAACTGTTCGAACACCGAGGCGAAGTTCTCCCCGCCCGGGGCGCCCCCACCGAACATCTCTTCGAAGTTCACCGCGCCGCCGGGTCCCCCATAGGCGCCCTGGTACTGGCGAAACTGGTCGGCGTTGAAGCCCTCGCGCAGACCCACCTCGCCAAACTCGTCGTAGAGCGACTTCTTCTTCGGGTCGCTCAGCGCGTCGTAGGCCTGGTTGATCTGCTTGAAGGTCTCTTCGGCCTTCTTGTTACCGGGGTTGCGGTCGGGGTGGTACTTGAGCGCGAGCGCGCGATAGGCCTTCTTGATCGTATCGGCATCCGCGGTACGGGGTACTCCGAGCAACTGGTAGTAGTCCTTATCGCTCATGTTCGCCGCTCGAACCTAAGTCTGCGCCACTCACCGGGCAACGGAACCGCTCACCCCTCGCTCACCTCCCGCGGAGGCCCCGAACGGTGTAGTGAATCGCCCACAGACCTTCCTCATGACCCTCATCGACGCCCGAAATCTCCCGCGCCACGTCGCGATCACCATGGACGGCAACGGCCGCTGGGCCGAGCTCCGTGGGAAGCCCCGCACCGCCGGCCACCGCGCCGGCAGCCACGCCGTCCGCCGGGTGGTCCGCGCCGCCCGCAGGCTCGGCATCGAGCACCTCACCCTCTACGCCTTCTCCGAACAGAACTGGGGCCGGCCCGGCGACGAGGTCGACGCCCTCATGAACCTCCTCCAGGACTACCTCCTCTCCGAGCGAGACGAGCTCCTCGAGAACAAGATCCACCTCCGCGCCGTGGGCAACTGGCAGAAGCTCCCCCCCGCCGTGCGCGAGACCCTCGACGAGCTCTCCCGCGCCACCTCGGGTGAACACCGCATGGTGCTCTCCCTCGCGCTCTCCTACGGGGGTCGTGAGGAGATCGCCGACGCCGCCCGCGCCCTCGCCCGTCGCGTCGCGGCCGGCACCCTCTCCCCCGACGCCATCACCCCCGAGGCCCTCCAGGCCGAGATCGCCTCCGTGGCCTACGGCCAGCCCGACCTCATGATCCGCACGGGCGGGGAGTACCGCATCTCGAACTTCCTCCTCTGGGGCTCCGCCTACGCCGAGCTCCACTTCACCCGCTGCCTCTGGCCCGACTTCACCGCCGACGACCTCTATGACGCCGTCGCCGCCTACCAGCACCGCGAGCGGCGCTTCGGTCTCGTCCCTTCTCGCGTCGCCTCCGACCGAGGCGGTGTTACCCTCGGCGCCCCCGCGACGGCATGTCCAATCTCCTCCGCCGGTTCCTGACCGCCCTCGTCTTCGGGCCCGTCATCCTGTCGCTGATGTACATCGCGCCCCCGGTGGGGTTCACGGTGTTCGTCGGCACCGCGGTGGGCATCGCCGCGTGGGAGCTGTTCTCCCTCTCGCACCCCGACCGACTCGGGCGCGCGATCGGCGTGGCCGTCTCCGTGGGCTACTTCCTCGTCGCCCGCTACACCGACTTCGGCCGCCTCCACGGCAACGTCTTCCCCCTCGCCACCGCCCTCCTCGCCCCCTTCGCGCTGCTCCTCACGCTCACCCGCCCTTCGCGCATCCCCCACGCGCTCACCGAGGTGGGCACCCTCGTCCTCGGGCCGCTCTACATCGGGGCCATGATGGCCACCATCCCCCTGATGCTCGACATCGGCACCCGAACGCAGGGGGCGGGGCTCGTCCTGCTCACCCTGATGATCGCGTGGCTCAGCGACACCATCGCCATGTTCTTCGGCAAGACCTTCGGGGGCCCCAAGCTCTACCCCGCCGTCTCGCCCAACAAGACCTGGTCGGGTTCGCTCGGCGGGCTCCTCGGCTCGATGCTCGGCGCCGCCATCGCTCACTTCGGCTACCTCCCGTCGCTCCCCCTCGGCGCGGGCCTCGCCGTCGCCGCCGTCGCGGGCGCCGTCGGCCAGGCCGGCGACCTCTGCGAGTCGGTGCTCAAGCGCGCCGTCGGCGTGAAGGACTCCGGCGCCGTGCTCCCAGGCCACGGGGGATTCCTCGACCGGATCGACGCGCTCACCTTCGCGGCGGCGACCGTCTACCTCGCGCTGCGCGCGGGCTGGCTGACGTTGGGGTAGGGGGGATCAGGGGCGCGGTGCCGCTCAGCGGGCGCGCTTGTAGAAGGGCGTCTTCACGACGACGGCGCTCGCCGTCCGACCGCGCTCGGGGTCGCGCACGGTGAAGGCGGTGCCGAGGGCCGCGAGCGCCTCGGGGACGTAGGCGAGGCCGATGTTCTTGCCCAGGGTGGGCGAGGGCGAGCCGCTGGTGACGTAGCCGACCTTCTGCCCGGCGGCGTCGACCACGTCCCAGTGGTCGCGCGCGATCGCCTTGTCGGTGATCTCGAAGCCCACGAGGCGCCGCGTGAGGCCCTTCGCCTTCGCGGCGACCAGGGCGTCGCGGCCGACGAAGTCGCCCTTGTCGAGCTTCACCGTCCACCCGAGGCCCGCCTCGAGGGGGTTGGTGGTCTCGTCGATGTCGTTGCCGTAGAGGGCCATCTTGCACTCCAGGCGCAGGGTGTTGCGCGCCCCGAGGCCCGCGGGCTTCGCGCCGAAAGACTCGCCGGCCTGGAGCAGCCCCCGCCAGACGCGCGCGGCCTCGGCCGGCGGGCAGAAGATCTCCACCCCGTCCTCGCCCGTGTACCCCGTCCGCGACACCGTGCACGGCACGTTGAGCACGGCCGCGTCGGTGAAGTGAAACGCCGGCATCTCCGCCACGCGCGCGTCGACGCCCGCCGACAGCAGAAGCTCCATCGCGCGCGGGCCCTGCACGGCGAGGAGGGCGGTGTCGTCGGAGATGTCCTTCACCTCCGCGTCGGTGATCGAGCGGGTGAAGTGCCCGACGATCTTCTCGCGGTTGGAGGCGTTGCAGACGATGAGCACCTGCGTCGCCGACACGCGGTAGATGATCAGGTCGTCGAGGACGGTGCCGCCCTCGTTGCAGCACACCGTGTAGCGTGACTGCCCGTCCTGGAGGCTACGGATGTCGTTGGTGACCAGGCGGTCGACGGCGGCGAGGGCCGACGCGCCGCGCACCACGAGCTCGCCCATGTGCGACACGTCGAAGAAGCCCACCGCCTTGCGGACGGCGTGGTGTTCGTCGACGATGCCCGTGTACTGAACCGGCAGCGAGTACCCCGTGAAAGGGACCATCCGACCCTTGAGCCGGATGTGTTCATCGTAGAGAGGCGTCTGCTTGAGGGCTGAGGTGTCCATGAGGGTTGCGGACCATATCACGGGGCCCCGGCGCTTCTGCGCGCCGTTGCGGGCCCTCGCGCTCGGCGTGTTTCTGGGGGGTTCCGCGTGCGGTTCGGCGGACGTGGGGGCCGCCCAGGGGGCCTCGCCCGACGCCGCCACGGGCGACGCGACGGAATTTCTTGACAGCGCACCAGAGGATGTGAAGCTGGATGAGGTGCCCGATCGTTCGGTGCCGAACGACGTGATCGTACCGGACCGAACGAACCCCGACGCTGCGCCCGACGCGCCGGCCGGCCGCGGCCCGCCCTACCCCGTGGTGCTGGTGCACGGCTTCGCCGGCTTCCGCGACATCGGGCCGGTCAACTACTACTTCCGCGTGGCCGACGACCTGCGCGGCCGGGGCGAGGTGGTCTTCGAGAGCGCGGTGGCGCCCTTCGACTCGCCGGCGGCGCGCGCCGCGATGCTCGCCCGCTACCTGGAGGCGGAGGTGCTGCGGCGGACGGGCGCGGCCAAGGTCGTGCTGATCGCCCACTCCCAAGGGGGTTTGGACGCGCGCTACCTCATCTCGTCGCTCGGCTGGGGCGACCGCGTGGCGGCCCTCGTCACGATCTCGACGCCCCACCGCGGCACCCGCGTCGCCGACGCCGTCGGGGGCGCGGTGCCCGGCGTGAGCGACGCCTTCGTCAACGCCGTCGCGACCGTCTTCGGCTTCACCTACAACGAGGCGCGCAGCCGCGCCGACCTCCGCGCGGCCTTCGACGGGCTCAGCGAGCGCAACGCCGACGCGTTCAATCGTTCGAATCCGGACGATCCGCGCGTGATGTACTGGTCGTACGCGGGGCGAACCAACCGAAGGTCCGGGGACGAAGCATGTTCGCCCTCGGCGGTGGCCAACCCGCAGGCGGTCGACAACACCGCCCTGGCGCTCCTGCCCTTCGCCCTCTTCCTCGAGCAGGGCGACGCGGCGTCGCACGTCAACGACGGGATGGTGGAGGTCCGCTCGGCCCGCTGGGGGCGCTTCATGGGCTGCGTCCCGGCCGACCACTTCGACGAGGTCGGCCAGATCGCCCACCTCGTGCCCGACCTCTTCAGCGGCTTCGACCACCGGGCCTTCTACCGGGACATCGTCCGCCGTCTCCGGGCCGAGGGTTTCTGATCTCCTCGGGGGCCGGCGCCCGGTGGTACCGTCCGCGCCCCGACGATGACCGCGACACGAAACTGGCGCCTCGAGGGCTACGCACAGGACGCACGGACCGCCATCGCAGGGGCGCAGAGCCTCGCCGACGAGCGGAGCCACCCCGAGGTGGAGAGCATCCACCTCCTCTTCCGCCTGCTCGACCGCGACGCCCTCACGCAGAAGGCGCTCGAGGCCGCGGGCGTCGACCCGGGCGACGCGCTCGTCGAGGCCGAGGCCGTGCTGCGGAAGATCGCGCAGGTGCCCGGCGCGGTGGCGTACTTCTCGCCGCGGCTCCTCGGGCTCTGCACCCGCGCCGAGGCCGAGGCCGCCCGCGAGGCCTCGCAGGTGCGCGTGCGGCACCTCGTCGTGGCGCTCCTCGCGGAGCCCACCACGCTGGCCGGCGCCGTGCTGCGCGCGCTCGACGTCGACGAGCAGCGCGTCCGCCAGGCGCTCAAGACCCTGCCCGACAGCCCGATCGCGCCCGAGGTAGCCGCGAGCATCGGCTCGTCGGGCGGAGGCGGCGGGGGCGGTGGTGGCGGAGGAGGCGGTGGTGGGGGCGGCGGCAACGCGCTCGCCCAGTACACGCGCGACCTGCTCCAGGCCGCGGCGCAGGATCGCTTCGACCCCATCGTGGGGCGCGACGGTGAGCTGCGGCGGCTCCTCCAGGTGATCGCGCGCCGGCAGAAGAACAACCCCCTGCTCATCGGCGAGGCGGGCGTCGGGAAGCGGGCGATCGTGTACGCGCTCGCGGCGCGTCTCGCGCAGGGCGACGTGCCCGCGCCGCTCAAGAAGAAGCGACTCGTCCAGCTCGACCAGGGGCAGCTCGTGGCGGGCGCGAAGCTGCGCGGCGAGTTCGAAGAGCGGCTGCGGGCGGTGCTCCAGGCGGCGCGCGACCAGGACGGGGGCGTGATCCTCTTCGTCGACGAGCTGCACACGCTCTTCAGCAACACGGCCACCGGGAGCGGGCCGGCCGACCTGCTCAAGCCCGCGCTCCAGCGGGGCGAGGTGCAGATCGTCGGCACGATCACCCCGGCGGAGTACAAGAAGAACGTCGAGCGCGACCAGGCGCTCTCGCGGCTCTTCGCGGCGATCTTCGTCGAGGCGCCGGGCGAGGCCGAGGCGATCGAGATGTGCCGCGGCATCGTCGAGCGCTACGAGGTTCACCACGGCGTGCGGATCAGCGACCCGGCGGTGGTGGGCGCGGTGAAGCTCGGCGCGCGCTACCTCCAGGGGAGGGAGCTGCCCGACAAGGCGGTCGACCTCATCGACGAGGCCGCGGCGCAGTGCCGGCTCGCGCTCGACGCGGGGCCGCCGGAGCTCGACTCGCTGACGCGGCGGATGGCGGCGCTCGAGGCGCAGCACCGCTCGCTCGTCGACGAAGAAGACGTGAGCTCGGTCGACGTGCGCAAGAAGGTGGAGGCCGAGCTCGCCGACGTGCGCGCGCGCCTCGACGACCTCAAGCCCCGGTGGGACCGCCAGCGCGACGCCATCGCGGCGCTGCGCTCGGCGCGGGCGGGCATCCTCGCGCTGCGCGGGGAGCGCGACAAGGCCGCGCGCGCGGGCGACACGGCCGCGGCGAGCCGGATGGCCAACCACGACCTGCCGGCGGCGGAGAAGGCCCTCGCGGAGGCCGAGCAGCGGCTGAAGACGCTCGAGCCCCTGCTGCTCAAGATGGGCGTCGAGGAGGAGGGCGTGGCGCGCGTCGTCGAGCAGTGGACGGGCGTCCCCGTGAGCAAGATGCTCGAGAGCGAGACCGAGAAGCTCCTGCGGATGGAGGACCACCTCCGCGGGCGCGTGGTCGGGCAGGACAGCGCGGTGAGGGCGATCGCGAAGGCCGTGCGGAGGAGCCGCGTGGGGCTGCGCGACCCGGGGCGGCCGATCGGGAGCTTCCTCTTCCTGGGCCCGACGGGCGTGGGGAAGACGGAGCTGGCGAAGGCGCTGGCGGAGTTCCTGTTCGACGACGAGGCCGCGCTGGTGCGGCTCGACATGAGCGAGTTCATGGAGAAGGGCTCGGTGTGGCGGCTGATCGGGTCGCCGACGGGCTACGTCGACTCCGAGTCGGGGGGCATGCTGACCGAGGCGATCCGGCGGAGGCCCTTCAGCGTGGTGCTCTTCGACGAGATCGAGAAGGCCCACCCGGACACCTTCAACATCCTCCTCCAGGTGCTCGACGACGGGCGCCTGAGCGACAACCGGGGCCAGCTCGCCAGCTTCGCCAACACGGTCATCATCATGACCAGCAACGTCGGCGCGCCGCGCATCCTCGAGGCCGCCGAGCAGGGCGTCTCCGACGACGACCTCCGCGAGGAGATCCACCAGGAGCTGAAGAAGAACTTCCGGCCGGAGTTCCTCAACCGCATCGACGACGTGTGCATCTTCGACCGGCTGAGCAAGACGTCGCTCCGCGGCATCGTCGACATCCAGCTCAAGCGCCTCGCGAAGCTCCTCACCGAGAGCCTCATCGGGCTCGACGTGACCAACCCCGCGCGCGACCTCCTCACCGACCTCGGGTACGAGCCCGCCTTCGGCGCGCGGCCCCTCAAGCGCGTCATCCTCAAGCAGTTGCAAGACCCCCTCGCTGAGGAGCTGCTCAAGGGCGGCTACAAGGCGAATGAAACCGTCCGCGTCGACGTCGGAGGGGACGGCTTCTCCTTCCACAAGGTGACGTGACGATGCGGACACTCGCGGCGATGGCGCTGCTCGCGACGGGCTGCGCGGAGGCGTGGGCCCAGCCCCGGCGCGACGCGGGCGCCCCCCGGCTCGACGCGGCGGTGCGTGATGCGACGGCGCGGGATGCGGCGGTGCGGGATGCGGCGGTGCGGGATGCGGCGGCGCGGGATGCGACGGCTCGCGACGCGGGCAGGCGCGACGCGGCGGTGCGGGACGGGGGCGCGCAGGACGCGGCGGAGGTGGTTCGGCCGCCGACCCACGGGCGCATCGAGCCGGCGGAGGTTCAGCGGGTGCTGGCGACGCGGACCGACGCGCTGCGCCAGTGCTACCAGCGCGAGCTCCAGCACGACGCGACGCTGCGCGGCGAGGTGACGGTGCGCGTGCGGGTGGAGGAGGACGGGAGCGTGTCGGAGACGCGCTCGGGCGGCGACCCGGTGATGCTCGCGGTCGGGCGCTGCATCGAGGGCGTGCTGCGCCCGCTGCGCTTCCCGCGGCCGGCGGGGGGCCCCGCCACGGTGGCGGCGCCCTTCGTGTTCGCGCCGGGGGAGTGATCAGCGCGGGGGCGGCGTCCAGAGGGCCGCGCGCTCGGCGCCGGGGGGCAGGTCGACGCGTCCGTCGGGCGCGCCGGGCTGGACGAAGCGGTGCACCCCGCCAGAACCGCTCGGGTCGAGGTCGACCGCGAGGAGCGGGCCGTCGTAGGGGCCCTGCGCCACGAGGGAGACGCTCGTGCGGTCGATGAGGGTCGTCTCCGCGCCGCCGGGGACGGTGCGGGCGATCACCGCGTTGTCGCTCGACCCGCCGGTGGTGGCCCGGATGACGCGGGTGAGCCAGACGGAGCCTCCGTCGCGGGCGATCGCGTCGATGCGGCCGACGAGGTCGGAGGCGAGCGTGGCGTCGGCGCCGGTCGCGAGGGTGACGCGGTGGAGGCTGGAGCGGGAGTTCCAGGGGTTGGTGGGCTCCTCGGCGTCGATGCGGGAGTACGTCACCGAGGCGCCCGTCGGGTCGAAGCGGACGCGCACCGAGAGCCCCCGCAGCGACGCGCCGCGCGTGGCGAACTGCCAGCGGTGGGCGGGGACGTCCGCGGTGATCAGCTCGAGCCCGCCCGCGCGGGGCGCGGTGCTCATCACGAAGGCGAGGCGCCGGCCGTCGGCCGACCAGTCGAGCGCGGGCATCACGTACTGCCCGTTGGCGCTCGCCACCGCGCCGCCGCCGTTGACGGCGTCGAGCACCACCACCTCCGACTGGTCGACCGCGGTCGACACCACCGCGGCGACGTGCGCGCCGTCGGGGCTCCAGGCGAGGTAATGGACGGCGATCACGCGCGCGTCGCTCACGGGCGGCACGCGGTCGTCCTGGTCGGGCACCGCGTCGGTCACGCCGTCGAAGTGGAGCTGACGGCGCATCGTCCCGTCGAGGCGCTGCACCCACACCGCCGGGCGGCCGCCGGCGCCGGGCGCCACGTACGCCACCTGCGGCGCGTCGGGGAGGGGCGCGTCGGGTGCGGCGTCGGGCGAGGCATCGGGCGTCGCGTCGGGCCGCATGACGTCGGGCGGGCCGGCCTCGGGGATGAACACGTCGGGCTGTACGTCGGGCGCAGGCGCGTCGAGCGGGCCCGCGTCGGGGGGAGCGTCGGAGGGAGTGTCGGGCGACGCGTCGGTCGCTACGTCGGGTGACGCGTCGGGCGCGGCGTCCGGCGGCGCGGGTGACGGCGCGGGCGAGGCGCTGCACCCGGCGAGCGCGGCGGCGAGCGCGAGGCGGGCGAGGAGGCGGGGGCTCGTGGGCATGGGAGGGAGTTCCTCTCGTAAGGGAAGGAGGCGGCGTCAGCGGCACGCGGGCCGGGGGGTGCAGCCCTCGGCGAGCGCGGGGAGCGTCTGGGCGCAGCCGCCCATGTCTTCGAAGGTGTTGCCGGCGGCGAAGTCGGGCGTCGCGGCGCCGCGCCAGCCGCGGAAGACGCCGTGCCCGCGGCCGTGCGCCACGCGGAGGTTGCGCGCGAAGGCCGTCGGGGGCGGGGCCGTGAAGATGATCGCCGCGTCGTGGCGCGCGACGTCGCTGCACGTGAGCAGCACGCAGCCGCAGTCGTAGCCCGTGTACTCGAGGGAGACGTGCTCGAGGCGGTTGGCGGCCGAGGGGATGCCGCCGTACCACAGCCCCGCCCAGTCGCCCGGCCGCGGCGTGGCGGCGGCGCTGGTCATCACGATCGGGCGCTCGGCCGTGCCCACCGCGCGCAGCACGCCCGACGCGGGGAACTCGCCGCTCACGAACTCCACGCTGAAGCGCGTCGCGGGGTGGAAGCGCATCACCACGCCGGGCTCCACCGTGAGCGTCGTGACGCGCCGCGCCTGCGACGCCCCCGCACCGACGGTGAAGCGGTCGACCGGGCTGTCGCCGATGCGGTACGGGACGCCGCGGTCGCGCATCGTCGCGTCCTCCTGGAGGCCGCCCATGCCGTTGGCGCCCTCCGGCTCGACGAGCACCTCGTCGTCCGCGTTGCCCGTGTACGAGCCCGACGGGAGCCCGTCGATCGCGTGCTCGCCGATCACCACGGGGAAG
>WBZM01002681.1_pt1 | contig 14761 bp, 7 predicted proteins | sample 5204271 | NCBI WGS metagenome assembly WBZM01 (sample SAMN12344346, study PRJNA552823) | activated sludge metagenome | biome: Activated sludge suspended growth; feature: Nitrification reactor; material: Wastewater; isolation source: activated sludge from nitrification reactor of wastewater treatment...
AGGCTGATGGGGGTCTTGCCCACGCGCGACACCCCGACCAGCACGATGTCCGCGCGGCGCCAACCCTCTGGATGGCGGCCATCGTCGTGAGCCAGGGTGTAGTCGATGGCCTCGTTCCGCTCCAAAGTTTCGCGGTTCCGTTCCCGGTACAGGCCCGGTCGTCCGGCCGGCTCCAGATCGAGCACGACCTGCAATTGAGCCAGCAGCGGCCCCATCAGATCGACCACCAGCACGCCGCGATTCCGGGCGAGCCGGTCCAGCGTCAGGCGCAATTCGCTATCGACCAGCGTGTGCACGATCAGGCCGCCGGCCGCCGCCGACCGCTCGACCGCCGCCTCCAACTGTTCCGACCGCCGAATCCCGGCGATGACGGCCACCTCGACCTCGGAAGCCGGAAACTGCGCCAGCGCGGTTCGCACCAGTTGCTCGCCGCTGAATCCCGTCCCGCCCGAAACGATGAAGATCGCTGTCATGCCGGCCTCGCAGCCGCCGCTTTCCAAGCCTGGTCCCGCGCGGCGGCGTAACCGGCGTCCAGTTGCGGCCGCAAAGCGACGAGCGCCGCCAGCCGACGGATCAGATCAGTGACGTAGACCGCCTCCTCCAGTCGCAAATCCCGTCCGAGCACCGCTTTTTCCCGATAGCTCAGCCACTTTTTGACGACCGGGTAACCGCCGATGGCGCACTCCCACACTGACCGGGGGACGTTGGCCCAGTAAGCGACTTCGTTCAGGTAGAGATCGCAAGCCGACTCAGCCGAGGATTCCGAGACCGGATGCGGCTCGACGCGCCCCTTGCCCGGCATGGTGACGCCGCCCTTGCCCGAATAGCCCCAACCCGCCGTCACGGCCAGTTCGCCAGCGTCCGGGTCGATGCTGCCGCCGCCGACCCGGCACATCGCGCCCACGGCCCGCAACTCCGGGCGAATCTTGCCGACGGTCACCCCCGTCACGGGCCGGTCGATGTCCAGCAGCGCGGCGATCTGGCGACCCAGCGCGGCGGAAGCCAGCAGCGCATCCCGATCCATCGGCAACGGAATCCGGGGCCAATCCTGCCGAATCCCGTCGGGGTTCTCGGCTAAATACGCCGGACTGAAACCGGTGGCGAGGGCGTGCAACCAGAGCAGCGCGGCGGTCGCGGCGTCCTGGTCGGGATCGGGCAGGTTGAGATACCGCAGATAAGCGCGGGCAGCCGGCGACAGATTGGCCGTGACGACCGGTTCCTCATCCATGCCGGCCAGCACGCCGTTGGAACCGTTTTTCTTGATCGTTTGCGGGAAATGGCGCAGCCACACCGGAAAACAGGCGTTGTCCGGCACGATGAAATGGTCGTCGGACAGACCGGTCACCCAGGAACAGGGGACTCCTTCCGGCGCGGCCGAGGATCGAAACCGCGTCATGAAAAAGGCGTTGCCCTCCCAGCACTGATCCCAATAACGCGGGCGTGGCTCGTTCCACAACGGCCGCACCGGCAGGTAATAGCACCAGCGGTTATCGAAAGCGCGCACCGCGTATCGCCGCAGTCTTTCAGGATCAAAACGTTCGCTTGCCAGCAACTTGTCGCGGGTTTTTCGAGCGTCGAAGCGTGCTGCATCACGAGTCAGCCCACCGTTTCGCGCCTCCAGCTCGGCCCAGCTCACCGCCGGATCGAAATAGGCGCGCATCCGTTTTTCCAGCGCGTCCCGGTCGATGTCGATCAAGCCACCGCCGCGTTTCTCCATCAGGCCGTTGGTCGGCGGTTCGGCGCACAGGTCGAGGACGCTCGGCCAATCTTGATACGTCGCCGAAATCGTCATGGGGCGGAAGGAAAAGCGGTTTTCCCGGTTCGGTTGCGCCAGTTGGTACTGGCCGTCGAAATCCGGCGCGTCCAGGCTATTCAATAACTCTTCCCGTTTCTTGGCCCCCCAGAAATCGCGAAAATGAATTGCCGGTTGTCTCCGTCGCTTGCTGCCGCGTACCAACAAACTGATCGCGGTACCCACTCGAATTCCTTCTTTACTGAATGACGTCGAAAAGACACTCGGATCGGGCCTGCCGTCCGGGGTCAATTTACCGGTTTCCCGGCTGTCGCCGTTCATATCATCGAACCAAAGCTTATCGAACTCGGCAATAAACCGTTGACGCAAAACTACGAAAGATGGATCGTCAACATAGGAATGATTCGAGATGTAGCACACCACGCCGCGCCCGGTCTTGACGATCCGCCGCTCGGCGACGCGGAAAAAGCGCACGTAGAGATCGTCCAGATTGAACTTTTTGATCCCCCAACCACCGGCCGCGACCGGCCGGTTCAGGTTCTCCTTGTACGCCTCCACCAGATCGCCCTCCTCGTCCGGGCTGACGCCGGCGAAAGCGTTGTACGGGGGATTGCCGAGGATCACCAGAATGGCCTTGCGCTGTTTGATCTCGTCGGCCTTGTCGCGCTCCTCCTGGAATTCGGGGAACGGGATGGCCATCTGCCGGCCGACCTGCGCCAGCGATTCCCAGTTGGTCAGAGCGTTGGTGAGGTAGATGCCGGCGCGCTCGCGATCCTCCCGCAGCGGCACGCCGAACTGCCGTAGCAGCAGGCCCAGTTGCAGATGGGCGACCACGAAGGGCGCCGGCAGGATCTCGAAGCCGAAAACGCGCGTCAGCGCCGCCTGCTTGAGTTGGGCGGAAGTCAAGGCCGCGCCGCCCTTCTCGTGCAAGGTTTGCCGAATCCGCCGCAGCACCTCGACCAGATAGGCACCGGTTCCGCAGCAGGGATCGAGCACCAGCACCGAAGGATCGGCCAAACCGTCGGTCAAGCGGAGTTCCTCGCGCAGCACGGCGTCCACCCGCGCCACCTGATAGCGGACGATTTCCGGCGGCGTGTACCAGACGCCCAACTGCTTGCGCAACACCGGGTCGTAAGCTTTTAGAAACGGCTCGTAAAAATACTGGACGGCATACTCTTCCTCGAAATGCTTGAAAAATTCATCCCGCACCACCCGATTGAGCGCCCTGCCGGCCCAGTCCAGAACCTCGTCGAGATGCAGCGGTTGCAGGCGCTTCGGCGTGGCGATTTGCTCGAACAGGCTGGCGATCATCGGCACATGCAGATTCCAGGCGGCGGCCCGCCAGTCGAACGCGCCCGTTCCGCCCTGTCGCGCCCACAGCACCCAGGCGGAAAACACGCCGTAGAACAAGGTTTGCACCAGCGTCGCGCGAAAAAATCGCTCGCCGCTGCCACCCTCGAATTTCAGGCCGAGCGCCCGTTCCAGCCCCTCGCGCAGCAGCGCCAAACCGGGCAAATCGCTGGCGTTGTCCACTCGGGCGCGGGCCTCGCGGGCGTGGGACGCGAGCAACCAGGCCAAATCCTGCGGATCGGCCAACGGCGCGTTGTAGCTCAGGGCGCGCGCCAGGAAATCCAGCAGCCGGTCGCCGAAACGCGCGGCGGCCTGGCGCGGCTGGCGGAGCAGATCGATCAATTCCGCTTCGCTGGCCGCCAGTTGCAACCCCTCCAGCGGAACCATCTGGCCGGCGGTGTCCCGACCGACCAGGACAAAATCGCGGTAATTGCTCACCAGCACTGCGCCGTAATGCTCGGCGTAGCGCGTCACCTGCTCGCTGGCGGCGACGGCCAACACCTCGTCGCCCCAACCCTTGACTTCGACCGCGCCGCGCTCCGGCTTTCGGCCCGGCAGCGGTTCGCCCTCCAAACCAGCCTCGAATTGGCCGGCGGTGAACAGCCCGAAATCGGGATTGCCGGCCCCGGTATCGCGCAACTGCGGCACGGCCCGGACTTGGGGCTCCAGACGGCTCCCCGCCTGATTCAACAAGCTTTCCAGCGCGCCGTAGTACGAGGTTTCCGCGACGCCGCCACCGGTTTCGTGAATCTGGCGGAGCGCGGCGAGGTAGGTTTCGAGGGGATCGCTCACAGATCAACCTGCCGCTGGATCGAGTTCGTTGGTGGCCATTATCTCTCGTTCCGCCAGTTCCGCCGCTTCCTCGGCGCTGTGATGGACCTTGCGCGCCAGCAGCGTGTAAGCCACTGGCACCACGGACAGGGTCAAAAACGTCCCCAGCAGCAGCCCGCCGACGATCACCCAACCGATTTGCTGGCGGCTTTCCGCGCCCGCGCCGACCGCCAGCGCCAGCGGAATCGCGCCGAGGATGGTCGCCAGCGTGGTCATCAGGATCGGTCGCAAGCGCAGGGTTGCCGCTTCCAGCACCGCCTCGCGTCGGCCCAGCCCGGTCAGCCGCAACTGGTTGGCGAATTCGACGATCAGGATGCCGTTCTTGGTGATCAGGCCCACCAGCATCACCAGCCCGATCTGGCTGTAGACGTTCAGCGTGCCGCCGGTCAGGAACAGCGCCAGCAGCGCACCGGTCACCGCCAGCGGCACCGTCAGCATGATCACGAACGGCGCCACGAAGCTCTCGAACTGGGCCGCCAGCACCAGGTAGATGAAGAGCAGCGCCAGCACGAAGGTCACGTACAGGCTGGCGCCGGATTCGCGGAACTCGCGCGACTGGCCGTCCAGCGCGATCTGGGCGTTCGCGCCCAGCACCTCGGCGGCGGTCTTATCCATGAAATCCAACGCCTCGCCCAAGGTGTAACCGGGCGCGATGTTGGCGGAAACCAGCGCCGCGCGCTGCCGGTTGAAATGGTTCAACTCCTTGGGCGCAACCGTCTCCCGCACCTCGACCAAATTCGAGAGCTGCACCAGTTGCCCTTCGCGGCCACGCACGAAAATCGCGGTCAGGTCGGTCGGCTGCTCGCGGTCGCGGTCCTTGAGTTGCACCATCACGTCGTACTGCTGGCCTTCCCGCTTGAAGCGGGTCACTTGCCGCCCGCCCAGCAGCGTTTCCAGCGTGCGACCGATGTCCTCCACATCGGCGCCGACGGCGGCGATCTTGTCGCGCTTGAGGTTCACCGCCAGTTGCGGCTTGTTCAGGCGCAGATCGGTATCCAGATTCGTCATGCCCGGATACGGGCGGGTCTTGGCCATGATCTGATCCGCCATTTTCTGCAATTCGGCATAACTGCTGGCCTGGATGACGAATTGCACCGCCGGATTGCGGAAGCTTTGCCCGAGGGAGGGCGGATTGATCGGGAACGCCAGCACGCCGGGCAAGCCGCCAAACATCTTCGGGCCCAGCTCCTTGGCGATGTCCTGTTGCTTGCGCTGGCGCTGCTCCCACGGTTTCAGCCGCACGAACGACAGCGCGCTGGTCACCGGATTGGGTTTTTCCAGTCCCGGCGCGACGAAGGAGAAGTAGGAAATCACTTCGGGAATGGCCTTGTAAAACTGCTCCAGTTGCCGGGCGTAACCGTCGGTATAGGCCAGGGTCGCCCCCTCCGGCGCGACGATCACGCCGATGATGGTGCCGCGATCCTCCAGCGGGGACAGCTCCGACTTGAGGTGCAGGAACAGCCAGACCGCGCCGGCCCCGGTGGCGAAGAACAGCACCACCACCAGCCAGCGCGCGTTCAGGGCATAGACCAGCGCGCCGCGATAACCGCGATTCATCGCCAGGAAAAAGCGCTCGCTGACATTGAACAGCCAGTTGTGCCGCTGTTCGTGGCGCAGCAGCTTCGAGCACATCATCGGCGTCAGGGTCAGCGCCACGAAGCCGGACACCAGCACCGCCGCTGCCACGGTGAAGGCGAATTCGGTGAACAGCCGCCCGATGTTGCCTTTCATGAAGGCCAGCGGGGTGAACACCGCCGCCAGGGTCAAGGTCATCGCCACCACCGCGAAAGCGATTTCCTTGGAGCCTCGCAAGGCCGCCTTGAACGGGGGCATCACCGCTTCGATGTGGCGGTGGATGTTTTCCAGCACCACGATGGCATCGTCCACCACCAGGCCGATAGCCAGCACCAATCCCAATAAAGTCAGGGTATTGATGGTGAACCCCAGCGCGTACAAGAAGATGAACGCGCCGACCAGCGACACCGGGATAGTCACGAACGGAATGACCGTCGCCCGCCAGTTGCGCAAGAACAGGAAGATCACCCCCACCACCAGCGCCAAGGCTTCCAGCATGGTGTGATAAACCGCCTCGATGGATTTTTCGATGAAAATCGAACCGTCGTAACCGATCAGAATCTTCATGCCTTCCGGCAAGCTGGCCTCGATCCCCGGCAGCAGCGCTCGGATCGACTGCGCCACGCTCAATGTGTTGGCGGTGGACTGCTTGACGACGCCCAGCGCCACCGAGGGATTACCGTTGACCCGGACCGCGTTGCGCTCGTCCGCCGCGCCGATCTCGGCGTAGCCGATGTCGCGCAGCCGGATCGGATAGCCCTTGGTTTCCTTGAGAATCAGATCGTTGAACTGCTCCGGCGCACGCAAATCCGACTCGGTCAGCACCGAGAACTCGCGCTGGCGCGATTCGATGCGACCGGACGGCAGTTCGATGTTCTGCTTTTTCAGCGCGTTTTCCACGTCCTGCGGGGTCAGGCCGTAGGCGGCCATCCGGTCGCGGTCCAGCCACAGGCGCATGGCGTAGCGCCGCTCGCCGGCGATGATGACGCTGGCCACCCCCGGCAACGCCTGCAAGCGATCCACGATGGAGCGGTCCGCGTAGTCGGTGATCTCCAGCGCGCTGTGCCGGGTACTGGAGAACGCCAGCCACAGGATGGCCTGGGCGTCGGCCTCGATCTTGGCGACCACCGGGTCCTTGACCTCGTCCGGCAACAGGCCGCGCACCCGCGCCACCCGGTCGCGCACGTCGTTGGCGGCGGCGTCCACGTCCCGTTCCAGCACCAGTTCGACCGTGACCTGGCTGACCTCCTCGCGGCTGACCGACTTGATGGTTTTGACGCCCTCGATGCCGGCCAGCGAATCCTCCAGCGGCTGGGTCACTTGGCTTTCCATGATTTCGGCGCTGGCGCCCGGATAGACGGTGCGCACCGAGACGATGGGGGCGTCGATGTTGGGATATTCGCGCACCGGCAACCGCAGGAACGCGATCACGCCGATCAGGATGATGGCGAGGCTCATCACCGTCGCCAGCACCGGGCGCTTGATGCAGAGTTCGGGCAGGAACATGGCGGCTCAACCTTTTTGCGCGGTCGGCGGTTGCGCGCCCGGCGACGGCTGCACCGTCACCGCCGCGCCGTCGCGAATCTTCAACTGCCCGTCGGTCACCACCTGATCGCCGGGGTTCAGGCCGTCGAGAATTTCCACCTGACCGGGCCGGCGCAACCCCAGCTTGACCGGCGTCATGACCGCCTTGCCGTCCACCACCCGGTAGACGAACGGGGTCTGGCCCAGCGGCACGATGGCCTGCTCCGGCGCGACCAAGGCGTTATCCCGCCGCTCCAGGATCAGGCTGACCCGCGCGAACAGGCCGGGCCGCAGCTTGTTGCCCTTGTTCGGCAATCGCGCCCGCAGCAGCACGGTCCGCGTGTCCGGATCCAGCGCCGGGTCGATGGCGTAGATCGTGCCCTCGAAACCCTGATCGGGATAGGCGTCCACTCGCGCCGTCAGCGTTTGGCCGATATTCAAGCGTGCGAGATACGTCTCGGGAACCCGAAAATCCAGTTTCATCGAACCCAGGCTTTCCAGGTTGGCGATGTCGTCGCCCGGCTTGACGTAAGCGCCGGGACTGACCAGCCGCAGCCCCACCGTCCCGGCGAACGGCGCGCGGATCACCGTCTTGTCCAGTCGAACCTGATCGAGCGCCTGTCGGGCGCGCGCTGCGTCGAGCTTGGCCTTGGCTTCGTCGAGATTCTGCTGGCTGGTCAGATTTTTGCGCTGCAAGTCTTGCAATCGCTTGAAGCTGATGTCGTCCATGCCAGCTTCGGCGACGCTGCCGGCCAACTGCGCCTTGTACTCGTCCTGATCCAGGGTCACCAGCGGATCGCCCGCGCCGATGGTCTGGCCTTCCTTGAAATGAATGGTGGCGACCCGGCCGGCGATTTCGGGACGGACGATGATCGTCTCATCGGCTCGCAGCGTTCCCACCGCCGTGACCTCGATGTTCAGGGTGGCGCGGGTGACCGGCTCGACCCTGACCGGCGTCGGCGGCATCGCCGGTTTTTGCTGGGCCAGCGCGAGGCTGGCTCCCAGCAGAAACGAGCAGGCGGCGGCGTGCGCCGCGCGTCTCAATGTGTGCATATCGTTCGGACCGCCTTGTCGGATAAGGTTCGTTTGCGCGACGCAAAACGGTTGGCGCCAACCCGTCGCTTCGATCTGAGCAGGATACAGTCAGGGTCGTGACCGGGCCGGCTCTTCGCTCTCAATGATGCGTTTTTGCGCGGCTTCTCGGACCTCGGGCGACCGAAAAAAACATTTCGCCCTCGCCCGCAAGCGAGCTACCGCCGGGCGGAAGCGGTCGTTGCACGCTCCCCGCTCGAAGATCAACCCGGCGATTTCAGTTCCGCTTTCAGCGCCTCCAGCGCCCGCGCATAGCAAATCTCCAATTCTTCCAGCAAGCCGGGAGCATCCTCCAACCGGCCTTCCCGGCCCCGCTGCTCCAGCTCCTTGCACAGAGCCGCCAGCCGGGTCGCTCCCAGATTGGCGCTGCTCGATTTCAGGCTGTGGGCGGCCTGCCGGAGCGCCCCGGCATCCGCGCCCGCGATCGCGTCTCGCAATTTCTGGAGCAACCCCGGCGAACTGTCCAGATACAAGCCGATAATCTTGTTCAGGAGGCTGGGCGCTCCGGGTCGTTGCATGGAACGGATCTGGGCCAAGGCGCGCTCGTCCAGCGGCGAGTCCGCCGGGTCGGTCGCCGGCGGGCCGACGGGCCGGGTCGGCGGCGGGACTGCGCCGCCGGTCGCGGTCGCCGCGTCGATCCGGGTCGGCGGCGGCTTCGACAGAATCGAGGGCGGGGTGGAGACCAATCCGGGGGGGATGGCGCCATCGGTCTTGGGCAGCCAGCGGTCCAGGATGGCGATCAGTTGCGACTGCTCGAACGGCTTGCTCAGATAGTCGTCCATGCCCGCCATCAGGCACTGCTCCCGGAAGCCCTTGACGACGTTCGCGGTCAGGGCAATGATCGGGAGGCGCGGCCGGTGTTGGCTCGCCTCCCACTCGCGAATCGCGGCGGTGGCGGCGAACCCGTCCATTTCCGGCATCTGGCAATCCATCAGGACCAGATCGTACTCGTTCCGGGCCACGGCCTCGACCGCCTCCCGGCCGTTGGTCGCCACTTTGGCCCGGCAATCCAGTCTCTCCAGCACCGCCAAAGCCATTTCCTGGTTGACCGGGTTGTCCTCGGCGACCAGTATCCGCGCCGCGAATCGCCGGGCGCGGGTCGCCGCCGAACTCGGACCGTGCGGGGCCGAATCGGTGGCCGGATTCAGCAGCCGGCAGAGGACTTGAAAAAGCTCGGCTTGGCGAACCGGCTTTTGCAAGCCTGCTTGAATGTGCGCCCGAGCAGCTTGGGCGGCGTCGAGCTCCAACCCCCCGGAAGCCAGCAGCACCAGCTTGAGGGCGGACAGCGCGGGGTCGGCGCGGATTTCCCGCGCCAGTTCGAGACCGTCCATGCCCGGCATGTACAGGTCCAGGATGGCCAGATCGAAAGCCTCGCCCCGCGACGCGCCGGCGCGCAGCAGCGCCAGCGCCCCCGGTCCATCGCCCGCCATTTCGTCCACCATGCCCCAAGCCAAAACCTGATAACGCAGGATTTCGCGGTTGGTGGCGTTGTCGTCCACGATCAAGACCCGCTTGCCGCGCAGCAGCTCCTCCCGCACCAGCCAGGCGGGTCGCGCGCTGGTCATCGGCTGTTTCAGCGGCACGGTAAACCAGAACCGGGAACCCGCCCCCGGCGTGCTGTCCACGCCGATTTCCCCACCCATCAAGTGCACGAACCGCCGCGAAATGGCCAATCCCAGTCCCGTACCCCCGAAGCGGCGGTTGGTCGAGCTATCGGCCTGGGTGAAGGAGTCGAAGATTCTGGCCTGGACTTCCGGAGCGATGCCGATGCCGGTATCCTCCACCGCGAAGTACAGCCGGGGTGTCGTCTCGCCGTCGGCCTGCACCCGCATCCGAATCACCACCTCGCCCTTTTCCGTGAACTTGATGGCGTTGCCGACCAGATTGACCAAGAGCTGCCGCACCCGCACCGGATCGCCCTGCACCCTCGCGGGCAGATCTATCGGCAGATCGCTGATCAAGTCCAGCCCTTTTTCGTGCGCCCGTCCCGCCAGCATCGCGGCCATGTCCTCCACCAGTTCCCGGGGATCGAACAAGGTCATCTCCAACTCCAGCCGTCCGGCCTCGATCTTGGAAAAATCCAGAATATCGTTGATGGTCGCCAGCAGGGCGCAACCCGAGCTGTGGATCAGGTTGGCGAACCGCAGTTGCTGGGGGTTCAGGGCGGTGCCCAGCAGCAGATCCGCCATCCCGAGCACCCCGTTCAGGGGGGTGCGAATCTCGTGGCTCATCACGGCCAGGAATTCCGACTTGGCGCGACTGGCCGCTTCGGCGGCCTCCTTGGCTTCCCGCAGGACCCGCTGCGCCTCGACCTGGTGCTCGCGATCCTGCAAGCGGGCGGCCATATCGTCGAACGCGGTCGCGACCTGACCGATTTCGCCGCGCGGCTCCAGGCCGATGCGGTAGTCCAAATCCCCCTGGGCGATTTGCTGGACCCCGGTTTGCAGGCGTCCCATCGGCCGCAGGAACTCGCGCTCCAGCAGGGAAGAAACCGCCTTGGCGATCAGCAGGCCGATGACCAGCGCTCCGCCCAGCAGCACCCACCAAGCGATCCGGGTGGCGGCATAGGCTTCGGCTTGCGGGATTTCCGCGATCACGACCCAGGAGACGCCGGGCACGGGAACCGTCGTCCCCACCACGGGCCTGCCCTGCAAATCCCGGTATTCTCCGGCCCAGGTCTCGCTGGCCCCGCGCACCAGGGCCAGCAATTCGGGATGGCTGTCCAACTGGGTTCGGGCCTGGGCGATTCGGGGATCGGAATGGGCGATGATCCGTCCGCTCTGGTTGGCCAGATACGAGATGCCGGACTCGCCGAAATGGAGGCTGGTCACCACCTCTCGCAAAACCTTCATGTCCAAGCGGGCGGCGATGACCCCGCCCCGCGCCGCCGGCAGGGCCAGGATCAGGTAGGCTTCATCCCCGGCGGAAATTTGCACTTCGCCGACATAATTCTGGCCCTGCCGCGCTTTCGCGAACCAGCTCGATTGCGGGATGGTGAACAGGTTGGCCAGCACCGCGCGGTCCCTCGGCGCATGGGCCAAGACCTGGCCGGCGGCATCCAGATAGACGATTTCCAACAAAGCGGGATTGCGGCGCAACAGCTCTTCCAGCTCGGACGAACGCTCGGCGGCCATTTCATCGCGACCGAACAAATCCAGCACCCGCAACACCGCCTGTTCCCGCGCCAGGAACTCGCCGACGGTTTGCGCGGCTCGCTGGGCCGCTTCTTGCTGGCGGCCCCGCCAGCCCGCCTGCTCGGTGCGTCCGACCAGATACCCGACCGCCAGCAGGCCAGCCAGCAGCAGAGCCAGCAGCGCGGCGCCAAACACCGCCAGCAATCGCAGCCGCAGGCTACCCCGCAGCCGCGCTTGGGTTCGATCCCGGTTCACCGTTATCGCCTATCGGCCGCCCGCGAGAAAGCGCGCCCAAAACTCGGCGTAGCGCTTTTCTCCATCCGGGCTGATCGGCAAGACGATCTCGGCCTTTTTGAGGGACTCGTTCGGCGGAAAAATGATCGGGTTGTTGAGCACGTCCGGGACAACCAGCGAACGCGCGGCCTCGTTGGCGGTGGCGAAATGAAGAACGTTCGACACTTGCGCGCTCATTTCGGGACGGAGGATGAAGTTGACATAGGCTTCGGCCGTGGCTTTGCGCGAGCTGCTCGCCCCGACCACCAGGCTTTCGCCCCACAGGATGGCGCCTTCCTCGGGCAATATGTACGCGATGTTCGGATTGGCCTCGCGCGCCGTCAAGGCATCGAACGACCAGCCGAACGCCATGGCGGCCTGACCTTCGATCAGCGCCGGCGCGATGCTGGCCGTGGCAGCGGGCCAGATCACGAAGGCGGATTTCCGCGCGAGCAGGAATTTCAGCGCCGCCTCCAGTTCGGCCGGCGCTTCGGAATTGATCGAGTACCCGGCCGCCTTCAGGGCTACGGGAACGGCATTGCGCGGCATATCCCACAGCGCCGCCTTGCCCGAACCGCCCAGATCGGCCCAATGCTCGACCGGCGCCGCCGCCAGGTCCGGGCGAACCAGCAAGCCGATCGTTCCCCACCGGAACGGGATCGAGTATTTGTTTTTGGGATCGTAAACCAGATCGCGAAAATTGGCGGCGATGTTCTTGAAATTGGGCAGGTTGCGATAATCGATCTCGGCCAACAGGCCATCGGTCGTCAAGGTGGGCATGAGTTCGTTGCCGACCGCGTAAACGTCGCATTTCCCGCCGCGAACCGCCTCGACAAACGCCTCCTGGGTCGGTAGAGGCACGTAATTGATCTTGACGCCATATTCCTTTTCGAAAGCCTCCATCACGGGCTGCAGCTGATAATCCACCCAGTCGCAATAAGCGAGTTCCTTGGCCAGCGGTTGCGTCGTTTGCGCGGGCGGCGCGGCGGGCCGGTCGCAAGCGACCAAGGCCAGCGAGACGAGCAAGACCATCAAAATCTTCGTTTTGTAGCGCATCATGTTTTCTCCCACCCACCTAATTCCCTTTCAGGAAACGATTCCAGATATCGCCATGGCGTTTTTGCATCTCGTCGGTGACCGGGGCGTACCATTCGCCTTTTGCGAAATCCCGCTTGGCGGGAAACACCACCGGATTGTCGCGGATCTCCGGGCGAACAAACGCCAGAGCGGCCTCGTTGGCGGTCGCGTAAAAATAGTCGTTGACAATTTGGGCGCTGATCTCGGGTCGCAGCAGAAAGTTCAGGAACACCTCGGCGGTATATTTGTTCGGGCTGGCGGCCGAAATCACCAGACTGTCGCCCCACAGCAGCGCGCCTTCCTCGGGCAAGACGTAGCGGATGGCCGGGTTTTTGTCGCTGGCATACACGCCATCTCCGGTCCAACCCATCATCATCACGGCTTCACCGCTGACGAGTTTCGCGGTCGCTTTTTCGGCCTCGACCTCCACGAACGACACCAAAGGTTTCAGCGCCCTCAACCGTTCCTCGGCGGCTTGCAGTTGCGCGGGGTCCAGGGAATTGATCGAATAGCCCAGCGATTTGAGAGCGATGCCGATCAGCTCGTGCTTGAGAGGCCGCGCGAGGATCTTGCCGGCGTAGTTGGGATTCCAGGCATCGGCCCAGCGGGTGACGGGTTTCTGGACCCGATCGGCGCGCACCAGCAAGCTGGTGGTACCCCAGTTGTAGGGCACCGAATGCCGGTTGCCCGGATCGAAGATCAAGTCGCGAAAACTGGGGGAGATATTCTTGAAATTCGGTATGTTGCGGTCATCGAGCGCGGCGATCAGGCCATCCCGCGCCAGGGGTGCCAGATAGTTGTTATCGATCGTGGCCACATCGAATCGTTTGCCCGCTCGCAAGCTTTCGGCCGCCGCTTCGGTGGAGTCGTACATCTCATAAATCACCTTGACGCCAAACTCCTTGGCGAAGGCATCGATCACGGTCTGGGGCATATACTCCGCCCAACTGTAAAACACCAGTTCCTTCGCCAACTGCGGCGGCTTGGACTCCGGCGGTTTGCCGTGATCGCAGCCGGTCAATCCGGCGAGGATCAGGCCCAGGATCGCCAGCAATAACCTTATCGGCCATTCGCCCATTCGATTACCCCATTCACCTTTGCGGACCGAATAAATCTCACCCTAAAACAGCAACGCGCCAACGATGGCGTAGAGCAGCGCCGGCAACAGATTGCCGACCCGAATCCGGCCGATTTCGAGCAGATTGACGCCGATGCCGAGAATGAGCAGCCCGCCGGCGGCATTGACGGCGTCCAGCACCGCCGGTTGGGACAAAAAAGCCAGTTGCCCCGCCAACAGGGTGATCCCACCCTGTACCACCAGCACCGGCAAGGCCGAAAACAGCACCCCGATCCCCAGCGAGGAGGCCAGAGCGATGGAGGCGACGCCGTCCAGCAGCGACTTCAGCAGCAGCACGCTGGGATCGCCGACCGTGCCGTCCCGGATCGAGCCGACGATGGTCATGGCCCCGGTCAAATACAGCAGCGTGGCGGTGACGAAGCCCTCGACAAAGCGGCTGGAATCGGAACGCAGGCGCTGCCGCAGGGCTTCGGCCAAGCCTTCCAACCGCCGCTCGATGCGCAGCAGTTCGCCGGTGATCCCGCCCAACAGCAGGCAACCGATGGCCAGCAACACATGCTGGGCTTCCAGCGCCATGCGCAGGCCGATGGCGACCACCGCCAAGCCGAGCGCCTGCATCAGAATCACCTTGATTCCCGCCGGCAATCGCGAGCCCGCCGTCAGGCCGACCGCGCTGCCGACCACCACCGCCGCCGTGTTTGCCAAAGTGCCCAACATCAGCGCCCACCCCCGAACCGGGGCGCGAGGCGCCCCCGATCCATCGCGCCGCCGCTCATCCATGTTCCCGAAGGTAAGGAGCGTATCGCTTGTCGCTTTTCATGATGTGATTGATCAGCCAATCTTTAAGAAATCTCATTAAATCCATATATTTGACTTTCTCACCTCTGTTCAGCTTGTCGTGCATCGCCCCGGCTTTGCCGAGCAGGTCGGCGTGCAGGGCTCGGTGCTCGGTGAAATGCGGAAAACGGCAAGCTCGCATCCGCTCTTCTTCGTAACCGAAATGCTCCTGGGTATACGCGATCAACCCGTCGAGCAGGCTTCCCACCACATCCCGCGCACTTTGGGCCAACATCG
>WBZM01002682.1_pt1 | contig 14758 bp, 9 predicted proteins | sample 5204271 | NCBI WGS metagenome assembly WBZM01 (sample SAMN12344346, study PRJNA552823) | activated sludge metagenome | biome: Activated sludge suspended growth; feature: Nitrification reactor; material: Wastewater; isolation source: activated sludge from nitrification reactor of wastewater treatment...
GCTCACGGATGGTTGGCGCCGCGGCCTCCGGACCCGCCGCGGCGACGGCGCCCGCGGGAGGAGCGCCGACGCGTTCGACGCCGGACGGCGCCGCGGCCTCACGGCTCGCCGCGAGGGCCTTGCGGGCGGCCTCCGGGAGGTTCTCGAAGATGGTCTCGATGGGGATCCCCTCGTTGTTGCCCCCCTGCTGATACGACGGCTCGCCGGAGTGGTGGAGCCCCACGAGCCGCCACCCGAGGTCGAAGCAGGGCGACCCGGACGAGCCCGGTTCGGTGTTGGTGCGGTACCGGAAGCGCGTGCGGGCGACGTTGAGCTCGACGACACCTTTGGTGTCCACGGCGAGCTGCTGCGGCCTGCCTTGCGGGTGCTGGAGGATCACGACCGGCGCGTCGACGACGTAGGCCGTGGGCCGCACCTCCGCCTGGAGGAAGCCCCGCAGGTGGCCTTCGACCTCCTCGTCGCCCGCCGCGCTCGCGAGGCGGAGGAGCGCGTAGTCGAGCGCCGCGACGTCGGGCTCGGCGCCGGCGCGGTCGGCCCTCACCATCATGTCGAGGGGCGACGGCGGGCTGGCGGCGACCAGCCAGTCCGCGGCCAGCGGGCGCGCCGCAGACCGGTCGGTCGTCGCTGCGTGGAAATCGAAGCGCACGGTTACGCGCCCGCCGCCCCCCGCGTGGATCGCGCTGGCGACCACGTGGTGGTTGGTGAGGACGAGGTCGCGCCCGACGAGGAAGCCCGTGCCGCTCGGGGCGCCGTCGAGGTCGACACGGCAGATCGCCCGCTGTGCACGCAGGAGCCCCGCCGTCCAGTCCCGCACGTCCTGGAATTCGAGGTCCTTGCGGACGATCTGCTCGAACGCGGGCCCGACGGACTCGACGGTCGGCGTCGGCGCCGACACCACCTTCCGGCGCGAGCTCTTGTACGTGACGACCTCCGCGTTGTTCGGACGTTCGTGGAGGATGGCGGCCTCCAGCTCGTCGTACCAGCCCTCCGCGACCGCGCGGCGCAACACCGAGAGAACGGCTTCGTCTAGCGGCACCCGACCGGCGATCACTTCGAGGCTGCGGCCGTTGACGTCGAACTCCAGAAAGCGGTCGAGGTCCGCCCACGTCGGGAACGCGCTGAGGATCACCCGATGGAGCGCCTTGCGGTCTGACGCCGGGGGGTTGTTCGCCATGCGGCGAGTCTATCCCGTCGCCGCGACGAACCGCTACGCCCTGCGCGGCGCGCCCTCGAAGCGTCGTCCGCCCCGACGCGGAGCGACTACGCCCCGACGCGGAGCCGCACGCGGCGCTTCCCCTGCGCGCCGTCGAACGCCCCGAAGCGCCCCGCGAGCGGCGCGCGGCACGTCGGGCAGCGGCCCTCGCCGTCGAGCCGGTACGCGGTGACGTCGAACCAGTCGCGGACGACGAGCGGCTCGTCGCAGGCGGCGCAGCGCGTGGTGCCTCCCTCCACGTCGCGGACGTTGCCCGTGTAGACGTGCTTCAGCCCCGCGGCGCGGGCGATGCGGCGGGCGCGCGTGAGGGTGGACGGCGGGGTCGGCGGCAGGTCGGTGAGCTTGTAGTCGGGGTGGAAGGCCGAGAAGTGCAAGGGAACCTCCGGCGTTGAGGCCCGGGATGAGCAGCGTGGTGACCTCCGTCCACACGCCGGTCTCCTTCGCGAGGTAGCGCAGGGTGTCGAGCACCGGCGCGAGCGACGAGGCCGTCTGGCGCTTGTAGAAGTCCTCGGTGAAGGCCTTGAGGTCGACGTTGGCGGCGTCCATCTTCGCGAAGAACTCCCGCCTCGGCTCAGGGTGGACGTAGCCCGCGGTGACGGCCACCGTGCGGACGCCGAGGGCGCGGCAGGCGTCGGCGACGTCCATCGCGTACTCGGCGAAGATCACCGGGTCGTTGTAGGTGAAGGCGACGCTCGCGCAGCCGGCGGCCTTCGCGGCGCGGGCGATCGCCTCGGGGCCGGCGGGCTCGGCGAGGGTGTCGTCGGCGCGCGATTTGGAGATGTCCCAGTTCTGGCAGAAGCGGCACGAGAGGTTGCAGCCGGCGGTGCCGAAGGAGAGCACCTTGGAGCCGGGGAGGAAGTGGTGGAGCGGCTTCTTCTCGATCGGGTCGACGCAGAAGCCCGACGAGCGGCCGTAGGTGGTGAGCACCACCCCGTCGCCCTCGCGCTTGCGCACGAAGCACAGGCCGCGCTGCCCGTCTTGCAGCCGGCACTCGCGCGGGCAGAGGTCGCACTGGACGCGGCCGTCGTCGAGCGCGCGCCACCAGCGGGCCGGGTGCGACGAGTCGGGGGCTTCGCTCATGCGCGGACGCCTCCCTCCGAAGGTCGTGTGGTCGTGTTCACCCGGGCACCTTAACGACGCCCCGCGCGCGGCGCACGGGCGGAGCGGCCGCGCGTCAGGCGCCCGCGCGCGGGAGCGTGACCTCCACCCGCAGCCCGCCGAGCGGCGAGCGCGCGAAGGCGAGGGCGCCCCCGTGGAGCGCGGCGATGCGCGCGGCGATCGAGAGCCCGAGCCCGTGCCCGCCGGTCTTCGCGCTCCGCGACGGGTCAGCCCGGTAGAGCCGCTCGCCGAGCCGGGGGAGCGACGCCTCGGGGACGCCCGGACCGTCGTCGTCGAGCGTGATGCGCACGCCCCCCGGCGCCTCCGCGAGCGACAGCACCGCGCGGCCGCCCACGGGCACGTGGCGCCGCACGTTGAACAGCAGGTTGGTGAGCACCTGCTCGACCCGCTGCCGGTCGGCGCGGGCCGTGAGCGACGGGGGCGCGCGCACCTCGAAGGTGTGGCCGCCGCCCGCGAGCGCGACGCCCGCCACGGCCGTGCGCGCGAGCGCCGCGAGGTCGACGTCTTCGAAGCGGAGCGAGGGCCGCGGGTCGTCGAGGCGCGCGAGGTCGTCGACGTCGCCGACGAGGCGCGCGAGGCGCGCGATCTCCTGGCGCAGGAGCGCGAGGTGCCGGGGCTCCCCGGGCCCCGCGGCGAGCGCGCCGAGGATCGCGAACACGGTGGAGAGCGGCGTCGCGAGCTCGTGGGCGAGGTCGGCGAAGAGCCGGCGCCGCGCGTCCCGCGTCCGCCGGAGCGAGGCCACGCCCTCCGCGAGGGCCTCGCGCATCCGGTCGATCGCCGCGCGGAGGTCGGCGAGCTCGGCGCCGGCGGGCGGGGCGTCGACGCGCTCGAAATCGCCGTCCGCCACGCGGCGCGCCACGGCCTCCACCGCCCGCACCCGGGGGCGGGTCGCGGCGTACGTCCAGGCGGCCACGCAGGCGGCGTCGACGGCGTAGAAGGCGAGCGCGAGCGCGGCGTGCGGGGCGGCGAGCGCGCCGAGGCCCCCCGCCCTCGCCAGGGCATCGCCCCACCCGGCGGGCTCCCCGAGGCGCGCGATGCCCGCGAGCGCGCCGCCCTGCGCGGTCCCTTCGAGGGCCATGACGCCCAGGGCGGCGACCGCGCACTTGGTCCCGAGGTGGAGCCGGGCGCCCCACGGGAGCGGCCGAGCGGGCGGCGGTGGCGCGGCGACGCGGGGCTCGAGCGCCTCGTCTTCGACGCGGGCGAGGCGGCGCACCTCCGCGATGAGCTCCTCGACGTGGGCGGCGTCGGCGTCGAGGCTCGCCCGCGCGTCGGCCCGCCCGGACGCGTCCGCGTCGACCAGGGCCGCGGCCGCGTCCTGCATCCGGCGGACGGGGGACGCGATCTCCGACGCGATGAGGGCGAAGAGCGACCGGCGGCGGAGGTCGGCGCCCCGGAGGCGGGCGGCGGTCTCGGCCAGCGCCTCGCGCATCCGGTCGACCGCGGCATGGAGGGCCACCGCGTCGGCGTCGGGCGGCGGCTCGATGGGCGAGCTCAGGTCGCCCGCGGCCACCGCTGTGAGGATGCGGCGCCCCACGGCGGCGCGCGAGCGGACGACGCGGACGGTGATCCACCACGTCACGGCCGCCTGCGCGGCGTAGCCCGCGAGCATGACGGCGCCGACGACTGCGCCCACGGCGTCCCCGCGGCGCGCGACGAGGGAGGCCCACACCGCGCCGAGCTGCGCCTGGAGGAGGGACTCGTGCAGCCGGAGCTGCGCCGCGCCGAGGGCGCACGCGCCGACGAAGGCCGAGGCCGCGGCGGCGAGGGCGACGGAGCCCTCCGGGGGGCGTTCAGCCACCGTAGCGGTACCCCGCGCCATACACCGCGGCGATGGGGAGGACGGCCATGCGGACGCGTTCGAACTTCCGCCGCAGCCGCGCGACGTGGCAGTCGACGTTGCGGGCGTAGCCCTGGTGGGTGGTGTGCCAGACGAGCTCGAGCAGCTCGGCGCGGCTGAAGACGCGCCCGGGCTCCCGCGCGAGGGTCACCAGGAGCGCGTACTCGGTCGCGGTGAGCGGGAGGTCGCGGCCCTCGACCGTGACGGCGTGGGTCCGCGTGTCGATGCGCACGGGGCCGCGCTCGAGCACGTCGCCGACGCCGCCGCGCGCCACGCGCCGCGCGAGGGCGCGGAGGCGGGCGACGAGCTCCGTCGGGCGGCATGGCTTCACCACGTAGTCGTCGGCGCCGGCCTCCAGGCAGGTCACCACGTCGGCCTCGTCGGCGCGCGCCGTGAGCATGAGGACGCCCGGCGCGGTCTCGTAGCGCTCGCGGAGCGCGCGGCACACGGCGACGCCGTCGAGGCCCGGGAGCATCACGTCGAGCACGACGAGGTCGGGGAGGCGCCGCTCGCACTCGACCAGCGCCGAGGGGCCGTCGCAGACGCCGCGGACGCGCCACCCCGCCGCGGTGAGGTGCCAGGAGAGCACCTCGCGCAGCGCGTCGTCGTCCTCGACGAAGAGGACGTCGAGCACGGCGCCGTCGGCGCTCACGGCGGGCCTCCGGCGCGGGACGTCGAGTCACCGCCGGGCGGCGATCGCTGCTGGGTCGGGGAGCCGTGCATGTCGAAGCGGGACGCGTCCCTCCGCGTCCCTGCGGCATTGTAGGCGCACCCGTCCGAGCCGCGAAAGCGGCGCCGCGTCCGATGGCGTCGTCGCAACAATTGACGCTACGTCGCACCCGGTGCACGCCGGGGAGCGCGTCAGGGGAGCAGGACGCAGGCGCCGTCGACGCAGGCCTGGCTCGGCGCGCAGCGGATGGAGCATCCGCCGCAGTTGCCGGTGTCGGTGAGGTGGTCGACGCAGAGCTCGCCGCACATGTGCGGCCGCGCGCTCGTCGACGCGCAGAAGCTCGCGGGGTTGTAGCACTGGACGGAGGTGGGGGAGGTGCGGGCGCAGCGCTGGCCGGCGGCGCAGCGGGTGCCGCAGGCGCCGCAGTTGTCCACGTCGGTCGCGAGGTTGACGCAGGCCGAGCCCGCGTCGCCCAGCGGGCAGGTCGTCAGCGGCGCCGGGCAGGTCGTCGCGCAGCGGCCCGACGCGCACACCCGGCCCGACGCGCACGGCCGACCGCACCCGCCGCAGTGCGACGCGTCGCTGAACACGTTGACGCAGCGGCCGCCGCACGTCGTCCGCCCCGACGGGCAGACCCCCACAACGACGGGCGCGTCCCCCGCGTCGGGCGGCGCCGCATCCGAAGCGGTGGCGTCCATCCCGTCGGGGGCAACGTCGAGCACTGCATCGGGCGTCGCGTCGGGCGTCGCGTCGGGCGCTGCGTCCAACGCAGCGTCGGGCGGTCCCGCGTCGGGGGTGGGGGGGAAGTCGCCGAGCACGCGCTCGTAGTGAACCTGATCAAGGCCCGGAGACCGGTCACCCGCCGCCCAGACCTGGACGAAATACGCGCGCGTGGAGAGCACCCGGTCGGGGGCGCGCCAGAAGAAGCTCGAGGAGGGGGTGAAGCTCAGGTCGTGCACGGTGGCCGCGAGGGACTGAGCCACCACGTTCCCCAGGTCGTCGGTGATGCGCGCGTTGGCCTCGCCGTCCGTCGTGACGCGAAAGCGCACCGCGCTCTGGTCCAGGCGGAGGATCGCGGGACACAGGGGTGCGAGGTCGCAGGGCGGTTCGGGGCAGCGCGTGCTGCACGCGGCGATCTCGACGGACCCGAAGGACCCGCCGCGGTAGCGCGCGATCAGGTCGAAGGGGGCGTTGTCGCGGAGGAGGGCGATCTCCTGCGGGTCGCATGCGGCGCCCACGCCGTCGCCGTCGCCGTCGCCCTGGTCGGGGTTGTACACGCTCGGGCAGTTGTCCAGCGGCAGGAGCGCGGGCGCGCGGGGGACGTCGTCCCCGTCGGGGTCGGGGTCGCAGACGTCGCCCTGGCGGTCGCTGTCGAGGTCGGCCTGATCGCCGTTGCCGCGGGCGACGCAGTTGTCGCACGCGTCGCCGACCCGGTCGCCGTCCCCGTCCTGCTGCGAGGCGTTGGCGGCGGCGGGGCAGTTGTCCAGCGGGCGCCCCATCACGTCGCGATCGTTGACGCCGTCGTTGTCGGAGTCGGGGTCGCAGGCGTTGCCGACGGCGTCGCCGTCGTCGTCGGGCTGCGCCCAGGCGCCGTCGGGTTGCGCCACGCGGGGGTTGCATGCCGTAGGGCAGTTGTCGGAGGCCCACGGTACGCCGTCGCCTTGCCCGCCCGGGCACTCGTCGTCGTCGCAGGCGTCCCCCTGGCCGTCGCCGTCGTTGTCGGGCTGCCCGACGCCCCCGTCTGGCAGGAGGGCCGGGGGGTTCGAGACGAGCGGACAGTTGTCCTGGGGGTTGCGCCGCCCGTCGCCGTCGATGTCCGGGTCGCAGGCGTCGCCGAGGGCGTCGGGGGGGAGGTCGGAGTTCTCCTGCCCGGGGTTGGGGACGAGCGGGCAGTTGTCTGCGAGGCCCCCGTCGGCGAGCGTGCCGGCGACGCCGTCGTGGTCGGGGTCGTCCTCGCCGCCGTCCTCGACGCCGTTGCAGTCCACGTCGGACTGGCCGACGCCCACCGCGGCGAAGGCGTTGCGCACCGAGCACACGTCCTCGCGGGTGAAGCGCGACAGGCCGATGAGGGAGGGGTAGAGGGCCGGCGTGGCGGGCTCCGTGAAGAGCTCGGCCTGGTCGATCATCACCTCACGGAACACGTCCTGGTTGATGTTCCGCGAGAGCCGACGGGTCACCACCTGGTAGTAGAGCGCCCTGGCCTTGCGGATGCCGATTCCCCGCACCGTGATCCGCGAGCCGGGGTGGGTGTTGCTCACGGTGGGCGCGCCGTCGGTGTCCACGAGGCTCCCGGTGAGGAGGAAGGCGACCTTGTTGAAGATCCCCGAGTTGGTGTGGACCCCGAGCTGGTCGTTGCAGCACTGCGCGACGGTGGTCGAGCACATCCCCGCGGGCACCCCGCACCCGCCTGCCGCCGCCGTCGCGGCGCCGCTTCGATACCCCGTCCCGTCGCCGCTCAGGGCGCGGGCGAAGTGGTCGGGGTGGCCGCACCGCGGCGGGTCGGCGAGGTAGCGAAGCACCTGCGCCCCTTCGGCCGTGCAGCCCGCCGCGGGGCTGTTCTCGGCGTAGCGCCAGTCGCCGTTGACGAACGCGGCGAAGGTGTCCGCGAGGCTCTCCTCGAGGGCGCCGGTCACGCCGTCATAGTAGAGCCCTCCGAGCTCTCCCCTGCGCAGCGACGCGTGGTAGCTCACGCCGTGGGTGAACTCATGCGCGGTCGTGTCCGGCGGGCGCTCGCGGCCTGGGGAGAACTTCATCATGTTGCAGGTGGGGTCGAAGGTGGCGTTGGGTTGGGCGAAGGAGACCAGCACCGCCGCGTGGGCCCGCATCCCGAGCCCGTTCCACCCGTAGTGGCGGAAGCGATCCGTGTACCAGTTCCACACGCGCCGCAGGTTGGGCTCCAGGGTCCACGCCTCCGCTGGGGGCTCCGGGTGCGTCACGATGCAGGGCAGGCCCGGAAGGCAGCGGCGCCGGTCCTGGTCGGCGAGCGCGCCGTTCTGATCGATCACCGCGCCGAGGTGGTCCCAGAAGCAGTTGTTCAGCCGCGTCGCTCGCGAGTCGCTGTTGTTCGCGTCGGAGATGAGGAAGGACTCGCCGTCGTCTCGTTGGAGCGCCTCCCGGTCGAGGACGCTCCCCGTCACGGCGTCGAGCACGACCCGCTCCTCGCCGGAGGGCCCCCGGACCACCGCCATCCACGCGGGCACCGGCGGGGCGCTCGAGGGGCCGCCGCGCAGCGAGGCCGCGAAGGCGACGGGCCTTGGCGCGTAGGGCACCGCCGCGGCCCCCGACGCGCCGCCGAGGGCCGCCGCCCTCGCCCTCGCGGCGCCCGCGTTCAGCGACGGCGCGGCCACCGCGGGGAGAGCGACCAGGTAGCGCCCCACGGTCGAGCGCACCCGGCCGTCGACCAGGTGCACCTGGAGTTCCGACGCGACCACGGGGAGCGCCCCGATGCGCTGGTGGAAGAGCACCGTCGCCTCAGCCCCCGCGCCCCGCGCGACCCCCATCGGCAGGAGATCACGCCGTGGATCGCGGAGGCGGTAGAAATCCCGATGGCGCTCCAGGAAGGCGAGGGCCTGTTCGAGCGGGTCGCCGGACCCCGCCGGCACGCTGAACCGCGCGAAGCGCACGGCTCCATCGCGGTCGACCCTCACCCGAGCCTCGACCGAAGACTCCGCCCTGAGCCGCGCCCACGCCGTGGCTTGGAGAGACGCGGGCGTCGCCACATCCGGCAGGGGCGGCGGACGCGACGGAGGATCCTCTTCACAGCCCGCCACCGCCAGCGCGACCGCCAGCGCGGCCCGCGCGCACACCCACCGCAGGCGCGGTCTCACCCAGAAGAAGTCCATCGATCGCTCCTCGGCGCGTGCCCCCTTCGGCGCGCGCCACGAGCACGACCATAGGCCGCGCAGGCCGCCGCGGAGAAGGCCCTGCGCGCTTCGCCATCACCTTGCAACAATTCCCGCAGCGCGTCTCGTGGGCGCGTGGGGTGTTCAGCGGAGCGGACGCCGCCGAGCGAGACCCGACCGTCGCGCCGGGCCGTGCGCGCCCGAGGGCCCGACCTGGACGCCGCGCCCGGTCGACCTCACGCCGACCTCGGCGGTGCCGCAGGAGAGGTGGGAGCTCGGGCGGGGCTCTCGCCCTTCTGCACGCGGTAGCGCTCGAGGGTGACGCCCGCCGGCCACACGCGCGACGGGAGCCCGGCCTTGCGCGCGAGCTGGCGGAGGAAGTCCTCCGGGTCGGGCACGTCGTCCCACACCTGCGGGAGGAAGGTGGCCCGGCGGCCGTTCCACGAGAGGACCACGCCGTCGACGCCGGGCGAGAGCGCGGCGCAGGCGCCCTCGAGCGTCCCGTCGTAGGGGACGGGCGCGTGCGGCGAGAGGACCGACACCTCCACCGCGAGCCGCGGGACGTCCGCGAGCGCGAGGGGCTCGGCGCGCGGGTCGTCGAGCGCCGCGGCGCGGGCGTTGTGGGCGACGTCGCGGGCGAGCGGGCGCGACGGCTCGAGCGAGCCGATGCAGCCCTGGAGCTCGCCGTCGGCGCGGTACACCGTCACGAAGGTGGCGCCCGGGCGTTCGAACACGTCGCCGTGCGGGGCGGCGGGCGCGGGGCCCCCGAGCGCGTGCTCGATGGACGCGCGCGCGTGGCGGGCCAGGGCGTCGAGCTCGGCGTCGGTGAGCGCGCTCACGACGGCGCCCCCTCATGGAGCGCGAAGGCCCCGTAGCCCACGACCTCGTCGCGGGGCCCGGCGGTGTCGCCCGACGAGCGCAGGTCGAGCCGCTCGACGCGCATCCTTCGGCGACGCGCGAGCCACAACAACCCGTTGATGGCCGCCGCCCCGCAGGCCTGCTCGGGCTCGACGGGTTCGAGCGACTCGATGGCGCGCGCGGTCTCCTCGTCGCGCGCGCGGCCCGCGGCGTAGGGGAGGTAGTGGGAGAGGTCGCTGCTCACCACGACGAGCGTCTCGCCGCCGCCCCACAGGGCCTCGAGCGCGCGCCCGACGGCCTCCGGCGCCGCGTCGCCCACCACCAGCGGGACCACCGACGCCCCCGGGAAGAGCCGTTGGACGAAGGGCAGCTGCACCTCGACGGCGTGCTCGCGCGCGTGCGCCGCGACGTCGTCGGGGAGGTGGGCCGCGCGCTGCGCGTCGACGTCGACGGGCACGTCGCCGAGGGGCGTGCGGAGGCGATCGGCGCCGGCGCCGGCGAGGCCGCGGAGTCGGGCGCGGTGGGCGGGCGCGATCACCACGACGCGGCGCACGGCGGGCGCGCGCGGGGCGACGGCGGCGTAGGCCGAGGCCGCGATGGGGCCCGAGTACGCGTAGCCCGCGTGCGGCGCGATGATGGCCTTGGGCGCGGGCCCCGCCGCCGGGGGCGCCGCGGCGAGCAGGGCGTCGACGGTCGCCGAGAGCTCGCGCGGCGACGCCGGGTAGAAGAGCCCCGCGACGGCGGGGGGTCGGGTGGTCTCGTTCACAAGCTCAACGTAAGGCCGCGCCGCGCGGGGCGCACGGGGGCGGCGCGGGGCCGCTTCCGCCCGTTGAAGCGGGGGACGGCGCCACCGTCGCGGACGTCGCTACCCGCGACGACGGAGGACGCGTCGTCGAGGCCGTTCATCACGCGCTGGTGGAAGGCCGTCATCGCGGCGCCCGACACGATCGGACGCAGCGCCGGGTGACCGGCGTTGCGGACAGGGGCGCGCCCCGTGTGTCCGCCGCACCGAACGCCCCACGCCCTCGATCGCCGCGATTTCGTGCGGTACGCCCGCTGCTTTGTGCGGTGGGCGATGGGCGCCCCCGCGAGGGCGCCTTCGCTGCCTGTCTCGCACCGGAGAACCGCCGCCGTGAACCATCCCCAGACCGCGCTCCTCGCCACCCTCTCGCTCACCCTCGGATGCGCGCCGGAGGTCGCCGACCTCGCCGTCTCCGTCGAGGCCCTCACCGGCCCCGCGCCCACGGCGCCCACCTCGTGGACGGCCCCGGGCTCGATGACAGTCAATGACTGGTCGCTCGGTGCGGGAGGCAACCAGTGGTCGGACATCGTCCTCGCGGACGTCGACCACAACGGCTACGACGACCTCTGCGGGTACTACGGCGACGCCTGGGGCTGCGCGCTCCGCCTTCAGAGCACCCGCTTCGAGGGCTTCGTCGAAGCGCGGGAGGTGCGCACCTTCCGCCGGGGAACGCTGCGCCTCCTCGACGTGACGGGCGACGGGCGGATGGACGTCTGCGGGCGCACGAGCGCAGGCTACCGCTGCCTCTACGCCGACGTGTCCGCCGGCCCCCTCCGCTTCGTGGAGCCGACCTCGCTCTTCGGTGGCCCCCTCGTCCACGTCCCCGCGATGAGCGACAGCGCCTATTGGAACCAGCCCCAATACGAGACCACCGTCGTCTCCGGCCCGCTCGCCGCCCTCGGCGGCCGCACCGACCTCTGCGCGCGCGGCGTCGGCGGGGTGATGTGCTACTTCGGCTTCGACACGCGATACCCGATGGCCGCCCTCCCCATCGTCGACGCCTTCCGTGACGCCGACGGATGGAGCCGGGAAGACCAGTACGCAACGATCGCCCTGGCCGACATCGACGGCGACGGCGACGCCGACCTCTGCGGCCGCCGCCACGATGGGATCATCTGCGCGCGCTACGACAAGCCCAACGCGCGCTTCCTCCCGGCGACCCGCTGGACCACCCAGTTTCGCAACGCCGACGGGTGGAGCGACCCGCGCTACTACCGCTCGATCCGCTTCGGCGACATCGACGGCGATGGCGACGCCGACGTCTGCGGCCGCGGCTACGCCGGCGTCCACTGCGGGCTCTCCGACCGGGTGGGGTCCTTCCAGCACGCCGACGACCCGACGCCGGACATCCCAGGATTCTCCGACGCCGCGGGCTTCGACGCCGAGGCGTTCCGCGGCACCCTCACGCTCCGCAGCATCAACGGCGACCGCTACGCCGACGTGTGCATGATGGGCCCCCACCGCTTCACGGACGGGTTGGGCTACCGCCACCTCAACCACGAGCTCTACTGCGCGCGATCGCGCGGCGGCGCCGCGCCGTCCTTCGAGTCCGCGAGCCGTCGCACGGAGCTCGCGCTCTTCGGCAGCGCCCTCTCCGCGGGGGTCATCTTCCCCTCGCGCCCGTCCTTCTGCTGGGTCGGCGCGGGGACCGGGAGCGTCCGCTGCGCCAACCTCCAGTAGCGACGCCCGCTCGACGGGCGTCAGGGCGCGCGGACAGGGGCGCGCCGAGGGTGTCCGGCGGAGCGGACAGCCACCCCGACGACGCTTCGATAGCGAGCGGATCTGCGCGTGGCATGTGCCGTGCGATGGGGCGACGACGGAGGTTCACCAATGAAGTTCGACGCGATGATGACCCGCTGCGCGCTCGCGCTCGTGTCGATCACCTGCATGGGTTCAGCGTGCGACAACGACCCGCCGACGTGCCCGAACGGGTACCTCTGGATGCTGGAGGCGGGGTGTTATCGCCCTGCGGACTGCACCCCGGCGGGGCGATTTGCCTGCGAACCCTACGAGGCCCCCTGGACCCCCTCCGAGAGCTACGCGGGGGCCCAGCCCATCTGGTGTCGCCCGCTGACCTCCACGCCCAGGTGCCCTGGGACGCCGTACGCTAGGACGCTCGACCAGCGTGAGGTGTGCTCCAGGGAGAACCTCATCGGAACTCCGTACCGCAACGACTACGAGTGGGTCCGCGACGGTCAGGGCATCGTGACAGGCTGTCGACCCCGGAGCGATGGGGGCGCCATGGACGTCCGCACGAGCGACGCCGCGGACGATTCGCGGGTCGGCAGCGACGCGTTCGAAGAGCCCGACGCGTTCAGCCTCCGCGACGCGTCGCTCGGTGACGCGTCGCCCGACGTCTTCGACGCGTTCAGCCCCCCCGACGCCCCCGTCGCCGACGCGTCACCCGATCGCCCCTTCGACGCGTCGATGGACCTCCTCCTCGACGCCCCCCCCGACGCGCCGCCCGACCGCGGCGAGCCCGTCGACCGCGGCGAGCCCGTCGACGCGCGCCCCGACCTCGTCACGCCCCCCTGCGGCGTGCGGAGCGACGGCGTGGCCTGCGCCCCCGGCGCGCCCGGCTGCGACGTCGTCGAGCTCTCCCTCGGGGGCTTCAACTGCGCGCGCTTCACCGACGGGAGCGTGCGCTGCTGGGGCCAGGGCATCCACGGCGACGGCACCGCGGGGTCGTGCGGGACGCCGAGCCTCGTGCAGGGCCTCCGCGGCGCCACGCAGGTCGCCGTCGGCGCCTACTTCGCCTGCGCGCGGACCGCGGTGGGCGCCGTGTGCTGGGGCAACAACCCCCACGGGCAGTTCGGCAACGGCGCCTCCGGGACGCAGGCGATGGCCCCGATCGACTCGCCGCTCCCCGCGGGGACGCTCGGCTTCGGCGTCGCGACCGCAGGCATGCTGACCGCGTCGGGGCAGCTCCTCACCTGGGGCTACGCTGGGAGCTACGGGCTCGGCGACGGCACCCTCGCCAACCGCGCGACCCCGGCGCCCCTCGAGCTCCCGCCGACGCGGCTCTTCGACCTGGGGAACGGCTTCGGTTGCGCGGTGGCGACCGTTGGCGCCGCGCGCTGCTGGGGCACGAACAACCTCGGGCAGGCGGGTCAGCCTTCGGGCGCCAGCGTGGCGACCCCGCGCGAGGTGGCCGAGCTCACGGACGTCGTCGAGCTCTCCGCGGCGGTCAACTTCTCCTGCGCGCGCCAGACCAGCGGCGCCGTGCTGTGCTGGGGCGCCAACCTCTCGGGGCAGCTCGGGCGCGGGACGACCAACTCGTCGCAGTACCGCCCCGCGGCCGTCGTCGACCTCCCCCCGGCGACGCAGGTCGCGGCCTCCGACAACGGCGCCTGCGCGCTCGTGGGGGGCGAGGTGTGGTGCTGGGGACGCGACCTGGCGCTCGGCACCGGCTCGACCTCCCTCAGCGCGCGGCCCGTGCGGGTGACGGGGCTCACGGGCGTGCGCGCCCTCGCCGGGGGCGCCACCACCACCTGCGCGTGGCTCGGCGGCGTGGACGTCCGCTGCTGGGGGCAATGGGTGGGCGACGGGACCAGCCGCACCTCGCTCACGCCGAGCCGGGTCCTCTGGTAGCGCGCCGCGCCGTCCCCCCGGGCGGACACCCGCCGCCGCCCGGTGTCCGCCCGGCCTGACACGTCGACCCACCAAACCCCATGAATTCAAGCCGTTTCCGCGCGGCACGGGGTCTGCGAGAGGGGCTCCCCGAAAGGACACCCCGCACACCATGACCCGCCACGCGTCACCCTGCACCGCCCTCGGCTCCGTCGCCCTCACCGCGCTCCTCCTCGGCGCCTGTGCCCCCGTCGACGAGGCGTCCCCGCCGGGCGAGGAGCCCGCGCGCGACGTGGCCCCGCTCATGACGCGCCTCCCGATGGACGTGACCTTCGTCTCGCTGCCGGTGGGGCTCAAGCGCCGCGTCGTCGATCACCTCTGGCGCATGTGTGAGCAGGGCGTGGTGCCCGCGTGGCTCCGGGCCGTGCCCGGCCAGTACGTCAGGCCCCTCTACCGCCCCGACCGCGGCGACGCCGTCGCGTACTACGAGGTCCCTGTCTTCGAGGGGTCGACGCCCCTCGGGTACATCGTCGTCTCCACCGACACGCACGACCACCCCATCGCCAACTGGTCGGGCAGCGGCCAGCCCCTCACCGCGATGCTCCTCGACCGCGTGTCGCCCTCGAGCGTCGGCCGCTTCTATCGCCTCGACGCCCGAACCGTCGTCGCCGAAGGCACGGCGGGGCAGCTCCTCGCGTCGACGGACATCCTCCGCTCGCGCAACGGCGCGATCTACACGGGCGCCTGGGCCACCTACAAGAGCTCCTTCGCGAACAACTTCGCCGACGTGATCGCGGCGCTCCGGCACAGCGCGTACGACGTCGACGGGACGCCGGCGATCCTCGTG